>ERZ1292633.351-Hain-H41-02um-R1-351-length-57264-cov-14_pt3 | contig 38399 bp, 32 predicted proteins | sample MGYA00564406_ERZ1292633 | MGnify/ENA primary metagenome ERZ1292633 (study PRJEB36523, sample SAMEA6512639) | groundwater metagenome | collected 2019-01-08 | study: AquaDiva: Metagenomics assemblies of 32 groundwater samples
TGGTCCTGGGTGGCCCGAGCGTCGTCTCCGACGCAGTCAAGCTCGGGCTGAAGGCCTATACCATGGGCACGGTGACGCGGCTGTTCGGCGCCGATCGCTATGCCACCGCGGCGGCGATCAGCGCCGCAACGTACGCCGCGAACGCCACGGTCGTCTACATCGCCACCGGTCAGGGTTACGCCGACGCACTCGCCGGAGGAGCAGCGGCCGGCCTCGAGAAGGGACCACTCCTGCTGGTTCCCGGCACGTCCATCCCGGCTATCGTGGCGGCCGAGTTGAACCGCCTCAAACCGGCACGGATCGTGGTCCTGGGTGGCCCGAGCGTCGTCTCCGACGCAGTCAAGCTCGGGCTGAAGGCGGCCGCCTCGTGATGGTCGGCCGCCTCGACCGCCCCATCTGCTGCTAGGCTAGCCGGCCATGAAGGGCCTCGTTCTGGCCGGGGGTACCGCCACCCGGTTGTACCCGCTGACCGTCGTCACGAACAAGCACCTGCTGCCGATCTACGACCGGCCGATGATCTACTACCCGATCGAAACCCTGGCCGCGATGGGCATTCGCGAGACCATGGTCGTGGTCGGCGGGAAGAGCGTCGGCGACATCGTCGAGCTGCTCGGTGATGGTTCGGACTTCGGACTCGACCTGACGTACCGCTTTCAACGCGGGGCGCGCGGCATCGCCGATGCGATTGGACTCGCGCGCGACTTTGTCGGTGACGACGCGTTCTGCACGATCCTCGGCGACAACATCCTGCGCGGCGCTCCGCTGCGCTCGATCGCCGACACGTTCGAGTCCGGCCCGTGGGGGGCCGGCACACTCCTCCACGAGGTGCCCGACCCGGAGCGGTTCGGCGTGGCCGAGTTCGACGCCGACGGCCGCCTGGTCGGTTTCGAGGAGAAGCCGACAACGCCCAAGAGCAACCTGATCCCGATCGGGGTCTACTTTCTGCGGCCCGACGCGTTCGACGTCATCGGCCGGCTGGTGCCGTCGGCCCGTGGTGAGCTGGAGGTCACCGAACTCCTGAACCATTACATCCCCGGTGACCGCCTGTTCACCCAGGTCTACGACGGGCACTGGACCGATGCCGGAACCGTCCAGTCCCTGCTCCGCGCCGCCGAGCTCGCCGCCACGGACGACGCCGCCGGCCGCCTGGCCGCGCCCGCCCAGCGACAGCCGTGAACGCCGCTCGCGACCGGATCGGATCCACGCCCCGCCTGCTGGTGACTGGTGGCGCCGGGTTCATCGGGTCGGCGTACGTCCGTGACGTCCTCGGCCGTCGCGACGGAACCCGGATCACCGTCCTCGACAAGCTCACCTATGCCGGCCGCCGGGCCAACCTGGCCCTGGCCGAGGACGACCCGGAGCAGGCCGCTCGGCTCCGCTTCGTCCACGGGGACATCGTCGATCCGACCGTGGTCGACCCGCTGGTCGCCGAGGCCGACGCCGTCCTGAACTTCGCCGCCGAGTCGCACGTCGATCGGTCGATCCTCGATCCCGAGGCATTCCTCTCCACGGGGGTCATCGGGGTTCACGTGCTGCTGGAGGCCGTCCGCCGCGAGGCGGATCGCGCCACGTCCGGAGCCCGATCGAGCGCTCCTCGCTTCCTCCAGGTCTCGACCGACGAGGTGTACGGCTCGGTCCACGAGGGGTGGTCTCGCGAGTCCGATGCGCTGGCGCCACGTTCGCCGTACTCGGCCGCGAAGGCCGCGGGCGAGCTGCTGGCCATGAGCTATCACGCGACGTATGGGACGGACGTCGTCATCACCCGTGGCTCGAACACGTACGGTCCCTACCAGTACCCCGAGAAGTTGATCCCGCTCTTCATCACCAATGCGATCGACGACCAGCCCCTGCCGCTCTACGGCGACGGCCTCCAGGAACGGGACTGGTTGCACGTCTCCGATCACGCGAAGGCGATCGACCATGTCCTCCACCATGGCGATCCGGGCGAGGTCTACAACCTGCCCGGCGAGGCGCAGTTGACGAACCGCGCCGTCGTCGCGGCGATCCTCGAGCGCCTCGGGAAGCCGTGGTCGCTGGTGCGGACGGTCGAGGACCGGCCCGGCCACGATCGTCGGTACGCGCTCGATGGAACACGCCTCGCGGGCCTCGGCTGGCGCAACCTGACCGACTTCGCGACCGGGATCGCCGAAACGGTGGATTGGTTCCGGGACAACGACGCCTGGTGGCGCGAGGCGCGCTCCGGTGCGTGGGACGACTACTACCGGCGCCAATACTCGGCGAGGCTGGCCGCCTCTCGCGAGGCCTGATCATGCGCGTTGCCGTCTCGGGAGCCGGGGGTCGGCTCGGACGGGCGCTCGTTGCTGCGCTCGCCGATGCCCCGTTCAGCGGACCCGCCGGACCCATCGCCTGGACCCGCGCCGAGCTGAACCTCGAGCGGCCCGAGGCGATCACGGGCCTCCTCGCCGCGGACCGGGTGGACGTCCTCATTCACGCGGCCGCGTGGACCGACGTGGACGCCTGCGCCCTCGACCCCGAGCGCGCGCTCCGCCTCAACGCGTCGGCCGTCGGCACCATCGCGCTGGCCAGCGCCGCGCTGGGCCTGGACCTCGTGCTCATCTCGACCAACGAGGTCTTCGACGGTGCCCGCGACGACGGCCGGGGCTACCGAATCGATGACGAGACCAGGCCGGTCAACGCCTACGGTGCGTCGAAGCTTGCCGGAGAGCGGGCCGCCCTCGACGCGTACGCCGCGGCCGGACGATCGAGTCTCGGGATCGTTCGTAGCGCCTGGCTCTACGGTCCGCCCGGAAACGACTTTCCCGACAAGATCGTGCGCGCAGCGGAGCGCGCCCGGTCGACCGGACAGCCGCTGCGCCTGGTCGCCGATGAGGTCGGCACGCCGACGCGAACCGGCGATCTTGCCGAGGCGATCGTGGAGCTCATTGCCGAGGACGCACTGGCCGGAATCCACCATCTCGTCAACGGCGGCGCCGTGTCACGGGCGGGCTGGGCCCGGGAGCTGCTCGACCGGCGCCGGATCGAGGTCGAGATCGAGGAGGTCCCAGGCGATACCTGGGAGCGCCCGTCGCGTCCTCCGCGCTGGGGCGTCCTCGAACCGACGCCGCTGCCATCGGGCATCCCGATGCGACCGTGGCTCGAGGCGCTGGCCGACGACCTCGCGGAGCGGCGATCACTCCCCTCCGGGGTGGCCGCCTCGTGATCGGCGGCGCCTCCCCGGAGATCCCCGGCGTCCGCTTCGGCGCCGTCACCCGCCACGGTGACGCCCGCGGATCGTTCCGCGAATTGTGGCGGGCCTCGGTGCTCGGACCGCTCGGCTCCGATCTGACCGGTACAACAGACGGAACCCCCGGCGCGTTTGTGCAGGCCAATCTGTCCGTCTCGGCCGTCGGTGTCCTGCGCGGCCTGCACGTCCATCAACGGCAGCTCGACTACTGGATCGTGAGCTCCGGACGGGCCGTCGTCGCTCTCGTGGACGTTCGGCCGATGCTCCAGGGAGCCCCGCGCCCGGTCGTCGCCACGGCCGTGCTCGAGGCCGATCACTCGGTCGTTATTCCGGCAGGGGTCGCCCATGGCTTCCTCGCGCTCGACGCGCTGGAGATGCTGTACCTCGTCACCAACGAGTACGACGGCACGGATGAGCTCGGCTTTGCCTGGGACGATCCCAGCGCGGCCGTGCCCTGGCCGGAGGAGGTCTTCGGCCGCAACGGGCCCATCCTGTCCGAGCGCGATCAAGCCAATCCCAGCCTGCTCGACCTCGTCGCCAGGCTCCGTGGGGAGGCCCGGGCGTGACCGCGGAGGTGCCCCTCGCGAACCCACAGCCAGACGACGCCTCCCGCGGCGATGGCGCGTGGGTGATCCTGCCGACGTACAACGAGGCCGACAACGTCGCCGGGATCGCGGCCGCGATCCTCGAGGCGCTGCCTGGCGCGATCCTCCTGATCGTCGACGACGCTTCGCCCGACGGCACCGGTCGCCTGGCCGACGAACTCTCCGCGCAGCAGCCGCAGGTTCGGGTCCTCCACCGGCTCGCCAAGGAAGGCCTCGGCCGCGCGTACGTGGACGGCTTTCGGATGGCGCTCGGCGAGCAGGCACGGGTCATCGTCCAGATGGATGCGGATTGGTCGCACGATCCGACCGATCTTCCGAGGCTGATCGAACCGATCGTCGGCGAGTCCGCCGAGCTGGTGCTGGGCTCTCGCTACGTTGCGGGCGGCGGCGTCCTCGACTGGGGCATCGGGCGGCGCGCGATCTCGCGCGGCGGGAGCGTCTTCGCGCGGATCGTGCTCCAACTGCCCGCACACGATCTCACCGGCGGCTTCAAGGCATGGCGCGCAGACACGCTGGCCGGACTCGTGTCGCGGCCGGTGCGAGCCGGCGGCTACGTCTTCCAGATCGAGATGACCCACCGGGCGGTCGTCGCCGGCGCCCGGCTCGTCGAGATTCCGATCGTGTTCCGTGACCGTCGAGTCGGTCAATCGAAGATGTCCAGGCGGATCGTCGTCGAGGCACTCCTCGTCGTCGTCCAGCTCCGCCTCGAAGCCTGGTCGCGGGCGATCGGTCGGCGGGTCAAATGGGCGCGGCGCTGAGCACGTCGAACGGGCGGGCCCAGCCGCCATGACCGACCCGCGGCGCCTCGAGTCAGAACATCCGACGTTCGCCGGAATGCGCGTCGTACTCGACGCCCGGTCGCTCCAGGAGGCGGATCGCGCGCCGACGTCGGCGGTCTACCTCGGTGAGTTGCTGGCCGCGTTCGCGCGGTCCCCTCAGGAGGGCGAATCGTTCGTGTTCCTGCTCCGCTCGGACCTTCCGGACCCGACGCGTGAGCTGACCGACATCGAGGTCATCGGGCGCCGGCTCCTGCCGCCGACGCGTGCTCTGCGATCCGGATCGCTCACGATCGATCCGTTTCTCATCGGCGGTGCCGCAGTCGGGGCCGCCTGGCGAGCCGAGCGAGGAGGGGCCGCGGGGGCAGTCCACCACGCCCTCGGTGGCGCCGTCCCGGCGTTCTCGCGGATTCCCGTTGTCGCCACCCTCCTCGATCTGGCGCCCTGGGAGCGACCCGAGACGTTCCAGCGCGGCATGTCGGCCAGGATCGGGCAGCGCCTCCGAGCCGGCCTGCTGCGCGACGCCGCGGCGGTGATCGTCGGGAGTGCCGCGGCCGCGACCGAGACCCGCCGGCTGCTCCACCTGCGCCGCGGTCGGATCCACGTCGTGCCGCTCGCCCCGCGCGCCGCGTTCCGCGCAGGGCCTGGACCAACGACTGGGCACGAAGCCGGCCGCGAGCCGCCTGCGGAGTCGATCGCGGAGGCGCGCCGGCTCGGCCTGTCACGCCGCTACCTCGTCTACCCGGGTCGGTTCGACGCCCGCCAGGATCTTGCGACGCTGCTCGCCGCCCTGGCCGAGCTTGCTGCGGCCGGTCGCCCGGCGACACTGCCGGCGGACGATCCATGGCCGCCGCGCGTCGTGCTCGTGGGCGCGTCTCCGGACGATCGCGCCGCCGTCGCCCGCGCGGCTGCACGGCAGGGCGTTGGTGACGCGCTCGCCTATACCCCGGCACTCGAACCGCGACGGCTCGCGGCACTCGTGCGCGGGGCACGGGCCGTCGTCCTGCCCGTGCTGTCGGAGGCGGCCGGACTGCCGGCGATCGAGGCGATCGCTGCCGGTGTGCCGGTCATCGCGTCGTCCGCCGGTGTGTTGCCGGAGATCGTCGGATCGGCCGGGATTCTGGTCGAGCCGCGCGATCCCCCGCGGCTCGCCGCAGCTATCTCGACGATCGTGGCCGATGACGACGCCTACGCCCGACTGGCGGCGATCGCCCTTGATCGATCGCTTGCGCCGACTCGGACATGGGACGATGTCGCGCGTGAGACCCGCGCGGTGTACGCCGCCGTGGGTCGAGCCCGCGACTGAGATCAGAGGGCGCCGGCACCCTCGATCGGGAGTGGTCGGGGCCAGACCGGCACGAGTCCGTCGTTCACCGTCACCTTCGTGCCCCGTGCCATCACGTTGATGAACGTCTGGCCGACCGTGAGCGTGACCGGGTTGCCCGCGGCATCGAAGAACCGCGTCGGTTCAGTCAGCGCCGTCTTCTTCCAGGTGCCCTGGATCGTCCGGCCGTTCGTGGCGATCCATGCCGTGCCGGACCCGATCACGTCGGCCTCGAGGCGTTTCTTGTCGGGATGGCCGTCGTCCAGGCGACCGAACGACATGAGCATGACGATCACGTTCTTCGGCGCGATGGTGGTGCCCGATGCGGCGTCGACCTGCGGCGATTCCCTGGTCACCGAGCGCACATACGCGTTGGTTCGCGGGTCGTAGGCGTAGGCGATCTTGCTGGTCGAGTAGGCGAACGTGATCGAGCCGCCGTCGGGGCGCAGCTCGAGGGGTGCATCCGGCGCGAACGTCCAGGCGGGCTCGATCGGGCCGTCGGTGGCCCCCACCGCCGTCGCCAGTTCGCGGAGGCTGGCGCCGTCGCTGTAGGTGTTGTGCGGCGCCGCCCGCTCCTTGATCCTCCAGATGAGGCGCCCGCCCCAGCGGAACTCGTCCGCGTTGTACACGAGCTGCCCGCGCCCCTTGGACGCGAGCGTCGCCAACGCCTGGGGCGATCCGCCGACGTGGACGTACAACGCGCGCAGCTCGGCAGCCCATGCGATGTAGTAGTAGCGCGCACTGCGGATGGGGCCGACCAGCGTCGGCGGCGTCTCCTGGAAGACGGCCATGTAGCGTGGAATGCCGCCCTCGGCCGGGGCCTGCCACACCACCGATGCCTCGGACAGCCCGGACTGCGGCCGCGCGGCCGAGTGATCGTCGATCATGACCGCGAGCGGCAGGTAGGCTGCCGCCTCGGGCGGAACGAGGACGCCGGTCAGCGGCGCCGGCACCAGGACCGGGGTCGGTTCGGGCGTGGGCACGGGCGTGGGAGTCGGTTCGGGCGTCGGTTCGGGCGTCGGCACGGGCGTGGGAGTCGGGGCATCCGTGGCGACGGACGGCGGCGAGGCCGTCGCCGGCGCCGTTCCCGCACCGAACGGTGAGCCCTGCAACGCGGGAATGACGTTTGCCGCGATGGCCGCGACGGCGACGGCCACGACTCCGAGCAGGGCGATCCGGACGCCGAACGAGGCGCCGAACTGGGGGAGGGCAAGCGGGGATCGGGGTCGCTCGACGGGGTCGCGCATCGTCGCGGCGCAGGATAGCCGAGGCGTCATCGATGCGTCGGACCCGGGTCGGCCCACGACACGGGACGCGGCCCGCGGTAGGCTGTTCGCGACGTCGTCTGAGTCCCGTGGCCAGCGGGCCGACGTTCGACGAGGTCTCCCATGGCCGACAATCCAACACCCGGTACGGCGGGGGATGCACCCGACGCGGACGCCGCGCCGACGCGCGCCAGGGCCGCTCGCCCGCGCGTCATGCGGACGGTCGACAAGCCCACCAGGGCCAAGGCCGCCGGAGGAGCCAACGCTGCTGCTCCGCGGAAGGTGACCGCGAAGCCGAAAGCCGCCGCGAGACCGACGACGTCCGCCGCGACGACGTCCGCCGCGAAGGCGCCCGCTGCGACAGCGCCCGCCGCGACGACGTCCGCCGCGACGACGTCCGCCGCGAAGGCGCCCGCTGCGACGGCGCGGCCAGCGGCAACGCCCGATGGCGGCCCGGTGCACGCCAACGGAAACGGATGGTCCGCTTCGGCCGTCCTGGTAGCCTCCCGGGCCGGATCGCTGCCGTCCGCGGTGGTTCGCGACCTCGACATCCGTCAAGGGGCAATCGGGCGGGTCGACGCGGAGGACGTTGCCGTTGTCCAGGGCGCCGTCGGGGCTGCCCGCGGCGATCGGGTGTCGGTCGAATTCGGTGCGGTCGGCGCGGCGCTCGGGGGCGACGTTCGGGTCAGCCGGGCGGCCGTCGGCGCCGTCGTGGCGCGCCGTGTCCTGCTCGAGCAGGCCTTCGCCCGGACGGTCGTTGCCCAGGAGGTTGTTGTCCGCCGCCCCTCGGCGATCGTCTTCCTCGTCGCGCAGCGTGTCCAGGGCGACGTCAAGGTCCTGTTCGACTGGCGGGCCGGCCTCGCGCTGGGCGCGGCGCTCGCGCTGATCGGCAGGCTCATCCGGCGGCGCTGAGCGGCCCGACAATCAACGAGGGGGCGCCGACCCGTCCCTGCCGTATACTCGGCACCCTGTGGGTCCCGGTCTCGACCAGCCTCATCTTGCCCGCCAGGCGGCCCCGGAACCGCCCCGTCACGGCGGCTCACCACGCACAGGAGTCAGCCCTCCGTGATCGATCCAGCGGCGCGCATTCACGCGTCGGCCGACCTCGAGGACGACGTGTCGGTCGGGCCGGGTACGGCGATCTGGCAACGAGCCCAGGTCCGCAGCGGCGCCCGAATCGGCAGCGAGTGTGTCATCGGGCGGGACGCGTTCATCGATGCGGCCGTGACGATCGGCGACAAGGTCAAGATCCAGAACGGTGCCCTCGTCTACCAGGGCGTGACCGTCGAGGACGGTGTGTTCATCGGACCCGGCGCGATTCTCACCAACGACCGCTTTCCGCGGGCGATCACGACGAGTGGCGAGCTGGCCCGTGCCGCCGATTGGCAGGTGTCGCCGATCGTCCTTCGACACGGCTGTTCGATCGGGGCCGGCGCGGTCGTCGTCGCCGGCGTCGATGTCGGCAGCTTCGCCACCGTGGGGGCGGGGGCCATCGTCACGCGCGACGTGACCGCGTATGCGCTCGTCGCCGGCAACCCGGCCCGCCGCCTCGGCTGGGTGTGTGCCTGTGGCATGCGCCTCGTCGATTCGGACGGCCATCCCGCTCCCGCGCAGCCGGATCGCTACTCGGCGGATCGCGGGCTGCACTGTCCCAGCTGCGAGCGCACCTATGCCTATGTCGCCGACAGCGAGACGCTCGAGGAGCGCCCCGCCCGTCCACAAGGAGCCAGCGCATGATCCCGATTGCCCGTCCCGACATCGGTCCCGAGGAGATCGCGGCCGTGACCGCGGTCCTCGAATCGGGCATGCTCGCCCAGGGTCGCCAGGTGGCCGAGTTCGAGGCGCGCTGGGCCGTGCAGGTCGGCGTTCGCCATGCCGTGGCCACGAGCAACGGGACCGTTGCCCTCATGGCGATCTTCGCCGGCCTGGGCCTCGGTCCGGGCGACGAGGTGATCACCGTCTCGCACACGTTCGCGGCAACAGCGAACGCCATCCTCTTCACGGGCGCCACGCCGGTCTTCATCGACATCGAGCCGGACACGTACCTCATCGATGCCAAGCGGATCGAGACGGCGATCACGGCCAGGACCCGCGCGATCGTCCCGGTCCACCTGTTCGGGCTCGTCGCCGACATGGACATGATCGGCGCGATCGCCGACCGCCACGGCCTGGCCGTGGTCGAGGATGCCTGCCAGGCGCACGGGGCCACCTTTCGCGGTCGCGCTGCCGGCAGCTTTGGCCACGGGGCGTTCAGCCTCTATGCGACCAAGAACATGACCACCGCCGAGGGCGGGCTGATCACAACCAACGACGACCGGTTGGCGGACTGGTTGCGCCTGTATCGCAACCAGGGCATGCGGGCGCGGTATCAGTTCGAGATGCTCGGCTACAACTTCCGCCTGACGGACCTCGCCGCATCAATCGGCCTCGTCCAGCTCGACAAGCTCGCGCGAAACACGGCCCGCCGGCAGGCGATCGCGGCCGCGTACGACGAGGCGTTCGCCGATCTCCCGGTGAGGACGCCCGTCGTCCCGGACGGCCGCTCGCACGTCTACCACCAGTACACGCTCGAGGTGGGGCCGGCACGGGACGCGATCATCGCGGCCATCCGCGAGGGCGGCGTCGGAGCGGACATCCATTACCCGATCCCCGTCCATCGCCAAGCGTACATTCTCGAGCGCGGGTTCCACGTCGAGCTGCCGGCGACCGACCGCGCCTCCGAACGCACGATCGCCCTCCCGATGTTTCCGGGCATGACGGACGACGAGCGGGCCACGGTCATCCGCGTGGTCCGCGATGCGGTCCTGGCTCATTCCGGGGTGGGCGTTCACGCATGACGGTGCCGCGCCGATGACGGGGACCTGGAGCCCCGTGGGGGGACGCGAGCTTCGAGTTGGCCTGGCCGGCCTCGGATCGATGGGCCGCAACCATCTCCGGGTCATCGCCAGCCGGCCGAATGTGCGGCTTGCCGCGGTTGCCGATCCGGTGGCCGACGCCCTCGACGCTGCGACTGCGCACACGGGTGCGGCGGGGTTCAGCGAACCCCTCGCGATGATCGCCGAGGCGGAGCTCGACGCCGTCGTCATTGCCGCCCCGACCACCGCGCACCTGCCGCTCGCACTGGCGGCGATCGAACGTGGAATGGCCGTCCTCGTCGAGAAGCCGCTCGCGCCGACGGTCGAGGAGGCCCTCAAGATCGTGGCCGCATCCCGGGCCAGCGGCGTTCCCGTCCAGGTGGGCCACGTCGAGCGGTTCAACCCGGCGGTTCGCGAGCTCGGCCGGCTCATCGACGAGGGCTGGCTCTCGACGGTCTACGCGATCACATCGCGCCGATCCGGGCCGTTCCCCGCCCGGATCCGCGACGTGGGGGTCACGGTCGACCTGGCCACCCACGACGTCGATATCTGCTCCTGGATCGCGGGGGAGCGGCCGAGCCGTGTCCACGCGGAGACCGCCCAGCGGATCCATGACTCGCGCGAGGATCTCCTCTATGGGCTCCTGCACTTTCCGTCCGGTGTCGTGGCCCAGCTCGACGTCGACTGGCTCACGCCGGCAAAGCGACGGCAGCTCACGGTGGTCGGCGAGGAGGGCATGTTCGAACTTGACTACCTGACCCAGCGTCTGACGTTCACCCGGGCCACCGACACGACCAACCCGCGGCTGATCGGTGGCTATGCGCCCACGTTCGAAGGCGAGGTCGCGGAGCTGCCGGTCCCCAACGGCGAGCCGCTCGCGCTGGAGCACGACGCGTTCCTGCGCATCGTTCGCGAGGGCGGCCGTCCGGAGGTCGACGCGGAGGATGGCCTGTGGGCCGTCGGCATCGCCACCGCGCTCCTCGAGGCCGCACGGGGTCGCACGGTCGTCGAGCTCGCCGACTTCGGCCGGAGGCTGATCCCGACGTGAGCGCGCGGCCCGACGCGTCCGCGGCCGGATCGCGCGGCTGGGTTGTCATCCGGGAGGGGCAACACCGGCGCTGGGGCGGGGAACTCCGGCGACACCACATCTTCGGGCGGCTGGCCGAACGAACCGGGGCACGGATCGTCGAATCCGGCTGGTACCCCACGCTGCTCCGTCGAGCGGTACGCGGACCCATCGTGGGCTCGCTGCCGGGCCCGCTCATCTACCGCCTGCCGTCGCGCGGTCCGAAGCCGAGATTCGCGGCATCGGAGAAGCTGCGCGACCGGCTGCTCGATGCCGCGATCTCCGTGACGGATCCGGCCGTCGTCGCGATCTACGACGACCCCGTCGCCCAGGCCCGTGCCCTCGGTGTCCGCCAGGACGAGGCCTGGTTGGCCCAGCTCGCGGCCCGTCAACGGCGCAACCTCACCACGTTTCGCTGGCACGTCGTCCCGACGGCCTCTTTCGCGGAGCTGGCCGGCCTCGACCCGGACCGGGTCATCGTCGGGGGCAACGGTACCGACGTTGCGCGCATCCGGGTGGGTCCATGGCCCGAGCAACCGGCAGTCGGGATCGTGTCCGGCGCGGCGCCAGGACGCGGCCTCGAACTCCTTGTCGACGCAGTCGGCCTGGCGCGGACGACGGTTCCCGACCTCACGCTCCGCATGTGGCTCGTGCCGACGAGCGAGGCGAGCGGGGAGTACCTGCGCGATCTCCGGACATCGGTCGAGGGACGGCCGTGGGTGGAGATCGGGACGGCGCCCTACGACCAACTCGGCGAGATCCTCGGGACCGCATCGATGCTGTGCATCCCCCACCCGCCCAACGACTACATGGATGTGGCGCTTCCCGTGAAGCTCTTCGATTCCTTGGCGGCCGGACGGCCCCTCGTGGTCACGCCGCGCACGGAGACTGCGGCCGTGGTCTCGGCGATGGGCGTGGGGGCCGTGTCCGCGGGCGATCGCCCCGAGGACCTGGCCACCGCGATCGTCGACCTCCTGTCCGACGAGGGTGCCCTGCACTCCCTCGGCGCGCACGCCCGTCAGGTTGCGGAGCAGTCCTTCGACTGGCGTGTCGTCGGCGATCGGATCGCCTCCGCCGTGATCGCTCGCGAGTCCGGCTGAGCGATCGAAGTTCAGCCCTCGTCGCCGAGCCGGCGAAGCCCTCCGTGGCCAAGTCGGGCCGTTCCATCGCGGATGAGCGGTGCCGCGGCGAGGTGGTCGAGGCCGTCGATGCACACCAGCTCCACGGGCCCGGGGTTCCCTTGGGACGCGAGGGCGACCGCCGAGCGGATCGCATCCGAACCCCGCCCGGAGATGAGCTGCTCCAGGCCGGGCAGCCAGCCCCGCCGGCGGGCCACGGCCAACGGATGGCGAGCCGCGCGGACGAGGCGCCGGATCCCGGTCGTCGGCGGGCCCAGCGAGGCCGCATCGGCCAGAGCCCGCAGCCGCCCGTGCAGGTCGGTCTCGATGGAACCGACCAGGCCGCTGAGCGCCGTCGAATCCACGCCGGTGGAGGTGACGAGGACGATCCGGGAACGTGCCACGTCGCCGAGGCGGGCCACCAACGCGGCACGACCCGGATCGATGGCGACGAGCACGCGTCGCGCGGCGGGCCCGGCGGTCCGCGCCACGGGCCCCGAATCGGCTGGGACGCGGACGGCCGACCCGCGGACGCCCGGGCCGCGCGTCGCCTCCGCGGAGCCATCGCGCACCGCCAGGACCTCGGCGTACAGCTCGAGCAAGCGTCGCCCGACCGTCTGCTCGTCGAAACGGCCCAGCACGGCGGCTCGTAGACGCGCGGGATCGAACGAGTCGATGCGCTCCAGCACGCGGAGCACGCCCGCCGCAAGGGCCTCGGGATCGTTGACCTCGACCACGGCCCCCAGTGCGTCCGGTTGGGAGCCGAGGATCTCGGTCACGCCGCCCGAATCCGCGGCCACCACCGGCAGGCCCGTGGCAAGGGCCTCCACGGCGACCACTCCGAACGTTTCGCGGGGGCTCGGGTGGACGAACACCGAGGCTCGGGCAAGCGCCGCGTTCACCCCGGCACGACCGGCCGACGTCTCGAACCGTACGGCCCCGGCGACCCCGAGCGACGTCGCCAGACGCTCCCAGCTCGCCTCGACGTCCTGGGTCGGCGAGCTGCCGATCAGGCGCAGGGTGGCGTTCGGCCGCCGACCGTGAACGATGGCAAACGCCCGCAGCAGCGTTTCGATGCCCTTGGTTGCCTTCCGGTAGCCGACGAAGACGAGTTCGTCCGGCATCCGATCCGCGCGTGCGACCAGTGGGAACGCACCGACCGGAATGGCATTGGGGATCACCGTGATCTTCGAGGCGATCCCCGGGAGGGCGTCGATCAGCTCGCCGGCCAGGATATCGCTGACAACGATGAGCCGACTCGCGGCCTCGACCGTGGCCTCATAGCGGGCGCGGATCGCCGGCTCGGCGATGAGCCGCGCGACGAACGAGGCATGCTCGGTCACGACGAGCGGCACCCCGAGTCGAGCGGCCAGCGTGGCCGCAGCGGCCCCGTCGGGGTAGACCGTGTGGCCGTGGATGAGCTCCGGGCGTCGGATATCCGTCTCACGGCCGGATTCAAAGCGGTCCGCCAGGGCATGCAGCGCGCCATCGCGCGCGATCGCTCCGTGGAGCGCCCCGGCGGCCGGATTGCGCCCGCTCGGAATGGTCAGGCGGGATACCGGGACGACGGTGCTGCCGGTGGACCGGCCGTCACCGCCACCGGACCAACCGCCGGCGGGCGGCGCGAGAAACAGCGCGGGCTGCTCACGGATCGCGGTGGCGGCGAGCTCACGCACGATCGCCGCCGTCCGCGACCGGAGCGCACCCGCCCCGACGAGGTCGGCCGGTTCGAACGAAACAACGGCCGGGCGCACCCGACCGGTCGCCGCGAGCGCCTCCAGCTGGTCTGCCACGAACCGCCCGGCGATCGGATCCAGCCGTGATGGATACCAGCTCGCGACGGCGAGCAGATCGATGGGCGAGGGGGGCATCAGCCCTACGGTACCATTGCCCAGCCCTCTCCCCGGCGACCCGGCTCGCCGACGAATGTCACCAGCCGACAGCGAGGACCGGACCCCCACGATGCCGATCGTTCACGAGGCCACGACCGGCCCGAGCCTGCTCGGCGGGTCGATCGTCCTGCCGGCGAACCGGTGCCGCCACCACCTTCCGCCCCGACCCGTCAACCCGTGGATCGGTGACGCGGGGACGGCCGGAACCGTGGCCGTCGTCGGGGCCGGGAAGATGGGCCTGCCGCTCGCGGCCCAGTTCGCCGGGCATGGCTGGGACGTGATCGCGGTGGACGTCCAGGAGGCCGTCGTCGCGGCGATCAACGCGGGACGATCGCACATCGGCGAGGAACCCGGCGTGGCCGACCTCGTGGCCGACGCGCACGCAGCCGGCCGGTTGCGTGCGACGACCGACGGAACGGCTGCCGCCCGCGCCGCCGACGTCGTGGTGCTGATCGTCCCGGTGATGCTGGACGCGGCGCATCAGCCCGATTACCGCTTCATGGACGCTGCCGTCGCGGCGATCGCTCCCGGCGTGCACTCCGGCAGCCTCGTCATCTTCGAGACCACCCTGCCGGTCGGCGACACGCGCGATCGGTTCGCGTCCCGACTCGAGGCCGCCTCGGGCCTCCGCGCCGACGAGGACTTCTTCGTGGCCTTTTCGCCGGAGCGCTTGTACTCCGGTGCAGCGCTGCGCAACCTGGCGACCTACCCCAAGCTTGTCGGGGGCCTGGGCCCGACCTCGACCGATCGCGCCGCCCGGTTCTACGACGCGGTTCTCGATGCAGAAATCGTGGCGATGTCGTCGGCCGAAGCCGCCGAATTCTCGAAGCTCGCCGACACCACCTACCGTGACGTGAACATCGCGCTCGCCAACGAGTTTGCCGCGTATGCCGACCGCGTCGGCGTGGACATCCGCGAGGTGATCTCCGCCGCGAACAGCCAGCCGTACAGCCACATTCACCAGCCGGGCATCGGCGTGGGCGGTCATTGCATCCCGGTCTATCCGCACTTCCTCCTGTCGCGAGCCCCCGAACTCTCGATCGTCGCGCGCGCGCGCGAGGTCAACGACGGCCAGATCACGATCGCGATGGACGCCATTCGGGCCACCCTCGGTGATCTCGACGGGGCGCCGGTGCTGGTCCTGGGCCTGACCTATCGCGAGGGCGTTCACGAGCTCGCCTACTCGCGGGCGCTTCCGTTGATCGACGCGCTGCGCACGGCCGGCGCACGGGTGTTCGCCCACGATCCGCTGCTCGGCGACGACGAAGTCCGGTCGCGCGGCGCGGAGCCGTATGCCTGGGGCTCGACGATGGACGCGCGGGCAATCGTCACCCAGACCGCCGACGCACGCTGGCGCGACCTTCAGCCCGCGTGGTTCCCCGGACTCGCGATCCTCGTCGATGGGCGCAACAGCCTGTCGGACCTTCGACTTCCGGCCGGCGTCGCGTACCGCGGCATCGGCGTCCCCGCGCGACGGTAGGCGGGTCGCCGCCCAACGCCGGCGTGGCCGCCCCGGCTACCCTGTCCCCGTGAAGATCGTCAGCGTGGTCGGCACCCGGCCCCAGCTCATCAAGGCAGCCGCCCTGCAGCCCGCCCTGCGGGCCCGCCACGTCGAGGTCTTCGTCGATACCGGCCAGCATTGGGACGACGCGCTGGCCGGCGACTTCTTCGCCGAGCTCGGGCTCGCTCGGCCCGACCACGCCCTCGGGGCCGGCGGCGGGTCACATGCGGAGCAGACCGCGGCGATGCTCATCGGCCTCGAGCCAATCCTGGTCGCCGAACGGCCTGACGTGGTTCTCGTCTTTGGCGACACGAACTCGACCCTCGCCGGCGCCCTCGGCGCGGCCAAGCTGGGGATCCCGGTGGCGCACGTCGAGGCCGGCCTGCGCAGCTTCGACCGGCAGATGCCCGAGGAGCTCAACCGCGTCGTGGCCGATCACCTCGCGACGTGGTCCTTCGCGCCCACGTGGAGCGCGGTCGACAACCTGCGCGCCGAGGGGATCACGCGCGGCGTCGTCCTCGTCGGCGATCTGATGCAGGACCTGGCCGCGTTCATGTCCGCCGAGGTTCGCGACCCGGCGATTCTCGCGGCGATTGGAGCTCGAATCGGCCGGACCCTCGAGCCGGGCGCCTACCTCTTCGCCACCGTCCATCGCCAGGAGAACCGCGCCCCGGCAGCGATGGCCGCATGGGCCGGCATCCTTGCGGACGCGGCGACCGCCGATCGGCCGGTGATCCTCTCGCTGCACCCAGGCACGCGGGTCGCGCTGGACGAGGCGGGCATCTCGTGCGGGCCGGATGTGGCGCTCGTCCAGCCCCAGGGGTATCGCACGTCGCTGGCGCTCCAGCTCCACGCGGCCGCGGTGCTGACCGACTCGGGAGGCGTCCAGCGCGAGGCCGCCTGGCTCGGCGTGCCGTGTCTCGTGCTTCGTGGGACGACGGAGTGGGCCGAGGCCGTCGCCGACTCGGCCGGGCGAATGGTCGTCGTGGGTCTCGACGGCGCCCGTGCCGCGAGCGAACTCGCACGGCTGGCGCCTTCTACCGCGGGCGCCGAGTTGGCCCGCGACCGCGCGGCCTCGCTCGATCTGCGTCCGGCTGGGGCGGCCGATGCCATCGTCGCGGCGCTCGAACAGCCGCCGACGGGCGCCTGACCTCGAGCGCGGACCGGCATCCGACGATGGCCCGGGTTGTCATGTTCGTGCTCAACGACGTCCGACGAGATGCTCGCGTGCTCCGCGAGGCCGCGTCCCTCGTCGCGGCCGGCCACCGCGTGACGGTGATCGGCCGTCCGTCTGACCCCGCAGCGATGACGGAGGATGGAGAGTGGCGCGATGGCGCGGAGATCCGGCGAATCCCGGTTCCGGGCCGGTTCCGACGCCTCCTGCTCGGTGCGGGCGGTGGCCGGACGGTCGTGCCCTCGGGTGCGGCCTCGCGCTCTCGACGCCCTGCGGCGGTGGCTCGCGTCATCGTGCGCGGCGCACGGTTCGTGGCCGGACTGCCCCTGCTCGGAGGTCTGGTCCGCGGTGTCGACCTCCTCGTTCGCTGGCGACTCGGGGTTCTCGCCTGGGGAGAGGCGGCCGCGGCGGCCACGACCGCCGCCGATATCTGGCATGCCCACGATCTCAGCGGCCTTCCGGCGGCACTGGCCGCGCAGCGCCGCCACGGTGGGCGGCTGGTCTTCGACGCACACGAACTCTTCACCGAGGCCGGCGACACGGCAACGCGGCCGGCCTGGGCGCGCTGGGTCCTGCGGAGGCTCGAGCGGCGTGCCATCCGCAGCGCGGACGCCGTCGTCACCGTGAACGCGGGCCTCGCGGCCGAACTGCGCCGCTCCGCCACGCCGCGGCGGCTCATCGTCGTCCACAACGCCCCACCGGCCCCACCGGCGATGGCGACGCCATCGACGCCATCGACGCGTCCGACCGGTCCCACGAGCATGTCTCCGCTTCGCGTGGCCGCCGGCGTGCCCGATGGAGCGCCGATCGCGCTCTACCACGGCTCGTTTGCTCCGGGCCGCGGGGTCGAGGTGCTGGCCGCCGCGATCCGCGAGCCGGGCCTGGAATCGGTTCACGCCGTCTTCCTCGGCGAGGGGAGCGGTCGGGCAATGCTCGAAGCGGCCCGGACCGACCCGGTCTACGGCGCGCGCATCCACGTGTTGCCGCCGATCGATCCCGCCGACGTCACGGCCTGGGTGGCGGGTGCCGACGTCGGCGTGATGCCGATCGCTCCGTCCACACTCAATCATCGCCTCTCGACCCCCAACAAGCTGTTCGAGTGCCTGGCCGCCGGTGTCCCCGTCGTCGCGAGCGACTTCCCGGGCATGCGCGAGATCGTGCTCGCCGACCCGGATGCACCGCTCGGGGCGCTCGTCGATCCACTCGATCCGGCCGCCGTCGCGGCCGGGATCCGGGTGCTGCTCGACCTCGACCCGGATGCCGTCGCCGTGCTCCGTCGACGCTGCGCCGACGCGGCTCGGGAGCGCTGGAACTGGGAGCGCGAATCGGCGGCGCTCATCGCGCTCTACGGCGACCTCGCGCCCGGCGCGAGCCTTCCTGCGACGTCCGCCCAACCTGCCACCGCGTCGGAACCGGTCCCGCAGCGCGTGACGTTCGCCCTGCCATCGAGCGGAGCGTTCGATTCGCGAACGCGTCGAATGGCCGTCAGCCTCGGTGCCCGTGGCCACGATGTGCTCGTCGTCGCCCGGGCCGAGCCGGGCCTGCCGAGCACCGAGACCCTGGCGCCCGGCGTTGTCCTGCGGCGAGTCGACGCCGGGCCGCCGGCAGCGACCGTGCCGGCTGAGGCTCGCGGCCTCGTGCGCGTAGCCCGCGACGTGGTTCGGCTCGTACGGACGGCGCTCCGTGCCCGTGCCCAGGCACGAGCCGCGCGGGACGTCGACCGGTCCGCCGACATCTATCACGCCATGGGCTTCCTGGCCCTGCCCGTTGCGATCGATCTCGCGGGCCGTGCCGGCGCCCCGTTCGTCTACGACGCCCGCGACCTGTACGCCGAGGGCAACAACATCGCCCGGTTACCGCGGCCGTTGCGCGCAGCCTTTGCCCGGCGTGAGCGCGCGTGGGCCCGACGTGCGGCCGCCGTCCTCACCGTCAACGCGTCGCTCGCCGATGAGCTGGAGCGTCGGCTCGACATCGCGCGACCGGCGGTCGTGCTCAACGCTCAGGTGGCGTGGTCGCCGCCGGAGCCGTCACCCGACAGGCTCCGCGACGCGCTGTCCCTCGCGCCCGGGACGCCGATCGTCCTGTACCACGGCGGGTTCATGCGCGACCGCGGACTTCCCGAGCTGATCGCCGCGATGCGGACTCCCGGCCTGGAGCGGGCCCACCTGGTTCTGATGGGCTCCGGGCCGGTGGAACGCGACCTCCGCGAACTTGGTTCGGCGCCGGATCTCGGCGGACGCGTCCACCTGCTGCCGCCGGTCCCGCCGGCGGAACTCCTCGAATGGGTCGCCTCGGCCGATGTCGGGGCGATGCCCAACCAGCCACGGACGATCAATGAACGGCTGTCGACCCCCAACAAGCTGTTCGAGTGCCTCGCTGCCGGGATCCCGGTCGTTTCGTCCGACTTCCCGGAGCGCCGACGGATCGTCGTCGAGGACCCGGACGGCCCGCTCGGGGCCCTGTGCGACCCGACCGATCCCGCGTCGATCGGCGCCGCGCTGCGCACGATTCTCGATCTCGAACCGGACGCCCGCGCCGACCTGCGGCGGCGCTGCCGGCGTGACGCGCAGGAGCGCTACGCGTGGGAACCGCAGATGGCGGTGGTCCTGCACACGTACGAGGGCGTCACCGGACGGCCCTGGTAACGACGGAGCCCGAGGACGGACGGAGCCCGCGCTCCGCACTGCCTCTACAGCACCCCGCTGAGCTGGAGCCGAGCGGCCTCGGCCTCTTTCTCCTGTCGAGCCTGCTCGGAGTGCGCCTGGTGGAGGGCCACGACGTCGGCCGGATCGCCCTCGGCGACCACCTCCCCCTTTTCGAGGAGGATTGCCCGGTTGCAGAAGGTCGTGACCCAGTTCATGTCGTGGGTGACGAGCACGATTCCCTTGGCCGCCGCGATCAGCTCCTCGATCCGCTTGCGGCTCTTCTCCCGGAAGAGCTGGTCGCCCGTGGCGAGCACCTCGTCGACGAGCAGGACGTCCGGGTCGACCGAGGTGGCGATGCTGAAGCCGAGTCGCGCCCGCATCCCGGACGAGTACGTCTTGAGTGGCGCGTCGATGAACTTGCCGATGTCCGCGAACGCGATCATCTCCGGCAGTCGCCGGCGCATCTCGCGGTGATCGAGCCCCATGAACTCGCCGGCCAGCAGGATGTTGTCGATCCCGGTCAGGTCGGGGTCGAACCCGGCGCCGAGGGTCAGCAGGCTGGACACCTTGCCGCGCATCTCCACCGAGCCCTCCGACGGGGTGATGATCCCGGCCAGCACCTGGAGCAGGGTGCTCTTGCCGGCGCCGTTGGGTCCGATGACGGCCAGGGACTCGCCGTGCTCAACGCGGAAGGTCGCGTTGCGCAGCGCCCAGAAGTGGGTGGCGCCGTCCATCGGTCGGAGGAGATGGGCGAACGAGTGGCGGACCGTCGTTCGACGCGTGAGGCGGAGGTTGTAGCGGACGCCCAGCCCCCGGGCGTCGATCGCAAAGGCCCCGTCACCGGGGCGAGTCGCGGACACGGTCAGAGCACCTTCGCGAACGCCGGCTCGAGGCGTTTGAACAGGTACGTGCACGCCCCGAGCAGGGCGAGCGAGGCCACGGTCAGGATCGCCAGCGAATCGAAGGCGGGCAGCGTCCCCTCGTAGATCACGGCCCGATAGGCCTCGAAGAGGATCGTGAACGGGTTGAGCGCAAAGGCGAGGGCGACCACCGGCTGCGCGTCGAGGATGTGCTGGATCCGGTCGATCGAGTAGAGCCCGGGCGACAGGTAGAACCACAGGCGCAGGAGATGCCGCGCAAGGTTGCCGACGTCGCGGTAGAAGACGTTGATCGCCGCGAACAGGATCGCCAGCCCCAGGGTGAACGCCAGCTGGGCGATCGCGATCACCGGGATGAGCAGGAGCATGATCGTCAGCCGGTCGCGGTAGAACAACACGATGAGCGCGGCCAGCGGAAGCAGGCCGAACGCGAAGTTGACGATTCCGCTCAGCGTCGAGGCGACCGGCAGGATGATCTTTGGAAAGTGGACCTGTTTGATGATCCGTTCGCGGGAAACCACGGACATGATCGCGTCGTTGAGCGCCGCCGAGAACCACTTCCATGGCAGGATCGCGGCAAACACGAAGAGCGGGAAGTCGGGCTCCGCTCGACCGGCGATCAGCGTGACCAGGACCACGTAGACGAGCATCTGGAGCAGCGGGTCGAGGACCCACCAGATGTTGCCGAGGAGGGTGTCGGTGCCCTTCTTCTTGAGGTCCGCCTGGACCAGGTAGCGGGCAAGCCGGCGCCGGGACCAGATGTCGCGGAGGCCTTCGGCCACGAGGCTCATTGGCCCCGGCCGGGCCGCACCGTAGACGGCGCGGATCTCGGGAGTGACGGTCGTCATGCGGGGCGTACGGTAGCACGCTTCCCGCTACACTCCCGGCGATGACCGAACCGCAACCTGCCATGCGCTCGTGGCGGGCCGCGACGTCGGCCTGGCAGCGCAGCCAATGAACCAGGCTTCCTCTCGACGCATGACGGACCGACCGTCCCTGCCGCCGGAAGGCCGCCCCGGGCGCCGGATCCTCATGCTGGTCCACAGCTACTACGAGGAGGACCCGCGTGTTCGGCGTGAGGCCGAATCGCTCGTCGCGGCCGGCGAGTCCGTCGATGTCCTCGCCCTGCGCCAGCCGGGCGCGGACCTGGAAGGTGTCGTCGACGGCGTGAGGGTGCGCCGCCTCGACGTCCAGCGCCACCAGGGGGCCGGTCTCGGAACGTATGCCCGCGAGTACCTTTCGTTCATCGTCCGGGCGGGCTGGGCCGCGGTTCGCCTCCATCGGGCTCGCCGCTATCATCTCGTGCAGGTTCACTCCTTGCCGGACGCGCTCGTGTTCGCGGCGCTGCCGTTACGGCTTGCCGGCGTCCCGATCCTGCTCGACCTGCACGAGGCGATGCCCGAGTTCTTCCGGTCGCGCTTTCCTCGAGCGTCGAATCCGATCGTCCATCGCCTCCTGCTGCTCCAGGAGCGCCTGTCCATCGGCGCGGCGACCCGCGTGTTGACGGTCAACGACGCGCTGCGCGAGCGCCTCGTGGCGCTCGGTGTCCCCAGCGACAAGGTCGCGGTCGTGCGGAATGGCCCCTCCCTCCGCCGATTCGATCCGGCGGCCCACCCGCGCCGCGCGTTCATGGAGGACGGCTGCCTCCGTCTCGTGTACGCCGGCGCGCTGACGCCGACGTACGAACTCGACGTGCTCATCGATGCCGTCGCCGGTCTTGCCGGAGCACGCCCGGACCTGCCGATTCGCCTCGACCTCTACGGCCGCGGTGATTCCGAAGACCGTCTGCGCGAGCTGGTGGCCGCGCGCTCGCTGGACGGCATCGTCGAGTTCCACGGCCGGATCCCGGTCGAGGCGGTTCCCGCGGCGATCGCCGCTGCCGACATCGGCGTTGCCCCAACGCGGCGCGATCGCTTCACCGATATCAGCCTCTCGACGAAGATCTTCGAGTACGCCGCGATGGACAAGCCGGCGGTCTGCTCGCGCCTGCCGCTGGTTGAGTCCCTGCTCCCCGAGGCCATGGCGACGGCCTATCCGGCGGGTGACGCCGTGGCTCTCGCCGGCGTTCTCGCCCGGCTGGTCGACAATCCGGACGGGCGGCGCGACGCGATCCGCGCCATGGGCGCCGCGGTCGCCCGCGTGGCCTGGGATGCCGAAGTGACGCGCTACCTGGCGATCGTCGACGAGCTGATCGGCTCGTGATGGCCGGTTCACGCCCCGCGGTGCGGTACGATACGCGCCCCGTTCCACCACGGCCTCAGCCGGTTACCCCACAGGAACCCACGACCCCATGACTCTTCGTGCCAAACCCGTCGTCAAGCGCCGGTCCTCGATGGACTCCAGCGATCGACGGCACCTTCTGACCAACCTCGGCTTCGGCCTCGTCGTCGTTGCCGCCGTCGTGATCCTCGTTGGTACCGCCGTCGCCTCCTGGTACGGCGACCACCTGGCCACGGTTGGATCCGTCAACGGGACGACGATCACCGTCGATCAGCTTCGCGCTCGGGCAGCCATCGAAAGCTTCCGGGTCGAGTACCAGGCCAGCCGGCTCAGCACGGAGCTGTCCGCCGGCCGGCTCACCCAGGCCGAGTACGACCAGGGGAAGGCCCAGATCGATCAACGCCGTCAGCAGATCGGGATCATCGCGCTCGAGCGCCTGATCGACATCATCATCATCGAGGACCTGGCCGCCCAGGAGGGTGTCACCGTCAGCGATGCCGACGTCGACGCTCGCCTGCTCAAGGAAAAGACGCTCGTTCACACCCGCCAGGCGTGGCTGATCGAGGTCGAACCCGCGGTCGATCCGGGCGCCAGCGAACCAACGACGGAGCAGATCGCGGCAGCCCGGGCAAAGGCCGCCGCCGCCCTTGCCGAGTTGAAGGCCGGCAAGGCCTGGGAGGACGTCGCGCGGTCGACATCCACTGCCGCCTCGGCGCCCCAGGCCGGCGATCTCGGCTGGATTGCCCAGGACGAGCTCGGCCTGGATGAACGGGTCGCGACCGCGATGTTCGCCATCGAAGCAAACGTTCCGAGCGACGTGATCGAGGGCACCGACGGCTCGTTCTATGTCGTCCGGGTGACGCAGATCAACCCCGGCTCCGTCGATGGGACCTTCGACGGGCGACTCCAGGAGGCCGAGGTGACGGCCGACGACTATCGGGCTGCCGTCCGTCTCGACGAGCTCCGCCAGAAGCTCGAGGACAAGATCGTGGCCGATGCCCTGAAGCCCGGCCCGCAGCGACGGATCGCCGAGATCTTCCTGCGCGCCGAGAGCACCGCGCCAACGGCCGAGGCGATCAAGGTCCGGCATATCCTCTATTCGCCCAAGGACGATCCCGGTGGCGCCGGCACCCTGCCCGAAACCGATCCGGCGTGGGAGGCCGCTCGCGTCGAGGCCCAGGCGACCTACGACAAGCTGGTTGCCGACCGCAACCAGTTCGACGCGATCGCGCGCGCCGAGAGCGACGAGAACAGCGCCCGACAGACCGGCGGGAAGCTGCCCTATTTTGACGCCGCCAGCGCCGTCGACCCGGACTTCCTGGCCGCGATCAGCACCCCCGGGCTCAAGGCCGGCGATCTGATCAAGCCGTTCAAGTCCGCCTTCGGCTATCACGTCGTCCAGGTCATGCGCCGCCCGCCGGACATCGACTGGGCGCGCGACCTCAAGGCCAGGATCGATGCCGGCGGAAACTTCGTGGCCCTCGTCCGCGACAATTCGGATGGACCCGAGTCCGACAAGGGCGGCGACGCCGGCTGGGTCGCCAAGGGCGAACTGGACGATCTGAGCGAGCAGGCGATCTTTGGCACCGAGATCGGCAAGGTGACCGATCCGGTCGACATTACCGGCAGCGGGATCTTCCTCTACAAGGTGGTGGCCGAGGAGGTGCGTGCGCCGTCCCCGGAGCAGGATGCCACGATCCGGTCCACGGCCTACGGGGACTGGTACCAGGCGAAGAAGAACGACCCGTCCCTGTACACGATCGTCCGGGATCAGGGCTCCACGACCGGGATCGGCTAGCGAGGGATCGGCGTGCTGGACGCGCTCGTCGCCGAAGCGCGACTCCGCTGGGGGCTGGATCCGGCCGCCGGCCTCCAGGTCGTGGCGGCCGAGTCCCTGGTCGGCACGCCCTTCGAGGCGTCCCGGCCGCTCCTCCTGGTGCCGCTGGCCGTCCTGCGCGGTGTCGAGCCGCCGGACCAGGCGGCCGCGGCGGCCGCACCGCTGCCGCTGCCGGCACCGCTCCCCGGGCGCCACGGACCGGCCGGCCGGGACCCGCTGGCGGTGCTGGGACGGGCGTACCCCGAAGACCATCCGGTCGGCCGGTTCGGGCTCACCGAGGGGACCAGCGTTGCTGCGCTTCGGCCCGAGGACCTTGGCGGTTCCCTGTACCTTGCCCCACTCGCGCCGGAGCTTGCCGCGGCCGGACCGTGGGCGATGCCGGCCATCTCCGAGCGCCTCCGCCGGCCCGACGGCTGCCCGTGGGATCGCGAGCAGACCCACGAATCCCTGCGGCGCCACCTGCTCGAGGAGGCGTACGAGGTCTACGACGCACTCGAGGGAGGCAGCACGCCGGCGCTGGCCGAGGAGCTGGGCGACCTGCTCCTCCAGGTGATCCTGCACGCTCAGCTGGCCGCCGAAGCCGGCGTGTTCGACCTGGCCGACGTCCAGGCTGCGATCGCGCGCAAGATCGTCCGCCGCCACCCGCACGTGTTCGGCGATGCGGTCGCCCGGACCGCTGCCGACGTGAACCGCCAGTGGGAGCGGATCAAGGCCGATGAGCGGGCGGAGGCGCGGGCCGAAGAGCAGGACGCAGATGGGACGAACGGCGCGGCCCCGCGTGGCGCCCTCGACGGGATCGCCCGATCGATGCCCGCCCTGGCGGCCAGCCAGGAGATGCAGGAACGGGCATCCGCGCTCGGGTACGACTGGCCCTCGATCGACGGCATCCTCGACAAGGTCGCCGAGGAGCTGGGCGAGCTGGCCCGCGCCGACAGCGTGGTCGATCGCGAGGAGGAGTTCGGCGACCTGCTCATGGTGATCGTCAACGTCGGTCGCCGGCTCGGGATCGAGACCGAGGCCGCGCTGCGCCGCGCCAACGACAAGTTCCGGACCCGGTTCGCCTCGGTCGAACGCCAGGCGGCAGCGCGCGGCGTCGCCCTGCGGGACCTCGACTTCGCCGAGCTGGACCGGATGTGGGACCAGGCCAAGATCGAAGGAGCGGCCGTCGCGGCCGCCGCCCGAACAGCGGCCGACGCCGCACAGACAGCGGCCGACGCCGTAAAGGAGACCGCACGATGACCCTGGGCAACCGGCCGCCGACCGTCCGCAGTGACGGCCGCGGCCCGACCGACCTGCGCCCGCTCACGTTCACCCTCGGGGTCCAGAAATGGGCCGAGGGCTCGTGTGTCGTGCGCTTCGGCGACACGCAGGTCCTGTGCGCGGCCACGATCGAGGATCGCGTCCCGCCCCATCTCCGCGGCAAGGGCACCGGCTGGGTGACGGCCGAGTACTCGATGCTGCCGCGAGCCACCGCTGAGCGCTCGCAGCGCGAATCGGCCAAGGGCAGGATCGGCGGCCGGACCCACGAGATCCAGCGGCTCATCGGTCGCTCGCTGCGCGGCGTGGTCGACCTCGGGAAGCTCGGCGAACGCACCGTCACCGTCGATTGCGACGTCCTCCAGGCCGACGGCGGCACGCGGACGGCGTCGGTCACCGGCGGCTACGTGGCCCTCGCGGCTGCGCTGATCACGTACGGCATGGAGCGTCTGCTCGTCTCGAAGATCGCCGCGGTCAGCGTTGGGATCGTCAACGGCGTGGACCTGCTCGATCTCGACTACTCCGAGGACTCGCGGGCCGAGGTCGACTTCAACGTCGTCGGCACCGACGCCGGGACGTACGTCGAGCTCCAGGGAACCGCCGAGGGCCGTCCGTTCGACCGGCCGCGCGTCGACGCGCTGCTCGACCTGGCCAACGTCGGCCTCGAGCGCCTCTTCGCGGCACAGGCCGAGGCGCTTGCCGGGGTCCGACGCTGACGAGGCCGCCCGCGGCGGTCGGTTCGTCCCGCCCGCGCCTCGTTGTGGCCCGGCCTCGCCTGGTCGTGGCGACGCGCTCGGCGCACAAGCTGGGCGAGCTGCGCGACCTCCTCCGTCTCGAACGCGGCGAGCTCGTCTCGCTCGACGACCTCGGGATCGACGGGGAGCCCGATGAGACCGGCGCGACGTTCGAGACGAACGCCCGGATCAAGGCGAGCTTCGCCGCCGCCGCAACCGGGCTGCCGGCGCTCGCCGACGACTCCGGTCTCGAGGTTGACGCGCTCGGCGGCGGTCCCGGGGTCCGTACCCGGCGCTACGCCGGCGAACAGGCAACCGATACCGACAACAACGCGAAGCTTCTCCTTGAGCTCATCGGGCTGCCCCCGGAACGGCGTGGCGCCCGCTACGTCTGCGCGCTCGCGCTGGCGCTGCCGGCCGCGTCCGGGCCGCGGGGTGCGCCGCGGATCGTCGTTCGCCGCGGAACCGTGCGCGGGAGGATCGCCGACGGCCTCCGCGGGTCGGGCGGGTTTGGGTACGACCCACTGTTCGAGCCGGAAGGGGAGCCGGTCGGTGGGCGAACCTTCGGTCTGTGGACCGCCGCGGAGAAGGGCCGCATCTCGCATCGCGCGCGGGCCGCGCGGCGGATGGCGCGGGTCCTCGCCGACCTCGGCTTCTGACGGACCGCCCCCGGGATGTGACGCGCCCGTTATTCCTCTGGGTAATGAGATTCGGGCATAGCGAGCGTAGCGGTGCACCCAGAACGTCGGAATCGGTGACCCGCCACGCTCGATGACACGCGATCTCAGTACTGGGCGGAATATCGGGCGGGGGACGGGGGACGGGGGACGGACGGACGGGGGACCAGACGGCCAGGGCGGACGAAGGGGCGGACCCCGCCTCGTGGCCGACTGGGCGAACAGCTACGGTGCGCCGCTCGGCGCCGGCGGTGGTGCGGTCGGCTCGGGCGATGGCCACGGGATCGGCGGCGTGCCCGGATCGGTGAACAGGCCGGCGGCCATCGCGCGGATCTCGGAGATCTGCGGGATCTGGACCGAGCCCAGCGGATGATTCTTGCCGCCGGACTTGACCAGCGGCGGTTGGATCACCGCCCGCACGATGGCGTTCGGTCCCATCTCGTCGGAGACGGCCGCCAGTTCGGGGAGCCGCCCGGTCGGGACGTCGGTGCGGACGTATTCGCCGATGGCCTCGAGAAGGTCGGGTAGCCCGAAGAGCAGGCTGCCGGCAGACGCCAGCTTGTTGCGCAGCGCGACGAGGATCTCCTGCTGTCGGGCGGCCCGCGTGAAGTCGCTCTCGCCGCCGGCCTTGCGGGCCCGCGCGTAGGCCAGCGCATTGTTGCCGTCGAAATGCTGCGGCCCGGCCTCCACCTTCCAACCGAACTGGCCGAGCCCGTAGCCGTCGTACGTCGGGTCGTCGAAGCCGTGCTCGACCACGATGTCCACGCCCCCGACGGCGTCGATCATCTTCACGAAGCCGATGAAGTCCATCTGGGCGTAGTAATCGATGCGGATCTCGAGCAGCGTCCCGATCGCGTCCTGGAGGGTGCGCATCCCGCCGTTGGGGAACTCCCTGGGGTTCCGGTCGGCGTACGCCATGAGCGAGTTCAGCTTGGGCCCGAATTCGTCGCCGTTGCCCAGCGGCACGTTCACGAGGTCGCGCGGCACCGACAGCATCGATACGGTCTCGCCGACCGGATCGACCGAGACGACCATCATCGTGTCGGTCAGCGTCGCCAGCCGTCCCGGGATCTTGTCGATGGCGACGATGAGGATGTTGATGCGTTGCCCCGACGCGGGGCTTGGGTCGTCCGCCGTGTCCCCCGACCCATCGGGCCGCCCGGCGGACGTTTCGAAGATCCGCGAGAACGTGTCGCGCGCGGCGGACCCGTAGATGTGGGCGAGGGCGTGCGGCGCGCTGACGGCGGCAACCAGGACGATGAGCCCGATCAGGCCGGCCCGTCCGGTGGTCGACGGGTAGCGCCGGTCGAAGAACGCGTGCAGCGTCGCGAACAGTCGCCACACGAGCACGAGCACGTTGACGACGAGCAGGGCCGTCATCGTCGAAGGGGAAATCATCGAGGCGAGGAGCCGGGTCGGCGAGCTCAGGAAGAGCGCGATGACGACGACGCCGATTGCGATCAGGACCGGGGCCAGCAGCCTCCGCGCGAGGGGGCCGCGGCCGTTCGCCAGCTGGCCGAGACCCGGGATGAGCGCCGACAGAAACGCGGCGGCAAGTCGGCGGCGGTCGGTCGGACCGGTGTCTGCCCGGATGCGGCGCGCATGGCTGACGGGCTTGGCGGTCCGGCGGGCTTGCACGAAGCGGCGGTTCTCCTGCGGCGAGCGGGCCGCCGGTCGGCGACCCGGCCAGAGTCTACCCGCACATCGCAGGATGGCGCCCGGCCGCTGCCGGACATGGGGACGCCGGACGGTCCTTCAGCCTGCCAGTCACCGCCCGGCGTCTGGTCCTGTGACGCGCGACGGGCCCGAGGTGTTCCACCGAGCCCCGGACCTGTTTCGGGGCGCTCCAATGCCGCCGGATCGGTCGTTCGCTACCATGGGCGGTCGGATCGGGGCGTAGCGCAGCCTGGCAGCGCGCGTGCTTTGGGAGCACGAGGTCGTGGGTTCGAATCCCACCGCCCCGACCACACCCCATCCGTGGCCGCCATATCCGGATTGCCCAAAGAGAGTCCGCCGATGAGCCTTGATCCGTCCGCCTCCGGCCGTCCGCTCAAGGTCGGTATCCAGCTGCCCGAGGTCGAGTGGCCGGCACGCTGGTCGGATCTCCTTGACATCGCCCGCACCGCCGAGGACGTCGGGTTCGATTCGGTCTGGATCGGCGACCACCTCCTGTATCGCTACGCGAGCGGCGAGAGCCGCGGGCCGTGGGAGGCGTGGACGATGCTGGCCGCCCTCGCGGCGTCGACCTCGCGAATCCAGCTCGGGCCGCTCGTCGCCAGCACGGCGTTCCACGCGCCGGCGATGCTCGCCAAGATGGCGGCCACGGTCGACGAGATCAGCGGCGGCCGCCTGATCCTGGGCCTCGGGGCCGGCTGGAACGAGACCGAGTTTGCCGCGTACGGCTTCCCGTTCGATCGGCGGATCGCGCGGTTCGAGGAGGCGTTCACGATCATCCGGACGCTGCTGCGCGACGGGGCGATCGACTTCGACGGAACGTTCTACCAGGCGCGCGACTGCGAGCTGGTCCCGCGCGGCCCGCGGCCGGGCGGCCCGCCGCTGATGATCGGCTCCGTTGGCCCGCGGATGCTCCAGATCGCGATGCCCCACGTCGACGCCTGGAATGTCTGGTTCACCGACACCGGCAACTCGCCGCGGGGCATCCCGCCGCTGCGAGCCCTGGTCGATGCGGCGTGCCGGACGGTCGGTCGTGACCCGGCGGCGGTCGAGCGAAGCGTCGCCGTGCAGGTCCGCCTGCCGGCCGGCAAGGGGCGGTTCCAGGGCGACTTCGCGACCGGCCCCGCGCACCCACCGCTCGAGGGCTCAGCGGCCGAGATCGCGGCGGAGCTGCGGGCCTACGCGCACGAGGGAATCGGCCACGTCCAGCTCGTCGTGGACCCGATCACCGCCCCGTCGATCGAGGCCCTTGCGCCCGTCCTGGCCGACCTCGACCGCGGCCGCGCGTGACGTCCGCCGGGCGGTGGTTGTCCGAACGCAACACCTGTTGCGACGGGGCCTCGAAAGGCGAAGTCCGCGTGCTAGGATCGGCCAACGGTGCGAAGTTCGAATCCACGGTTCGCCTTCGGGGGCATTACGGGGATCCTCCTGGTGGTCGTGTCTGCTGCAGTTCTGCTCTGGGGGTGCTCGGGATCGGCCACCCCAAGTCCCGCCACGGGTCCGACTGCGAGCCCGGCACCCGTCGTCACCCCGGATCCGCACCTCACGGATCCCGCCGACCTGGACACGATCTTCGCCGAGCTCTCGCGCGCCGGCATCAAGATCACCCCGATCAACGCGGTTGCCGCGACCGAACCGATCCGCAGGATCAACGCCACGTACCTGGACTGGCCGCTGATCATGAGCGAGTTCAGCAGCGGTCCTGCGCTGATCGCGGCCAGACGCTTCGTGCCGGGCAAGGCGCCCACGCGGGGTGACGCGGCGATCACGATCGTCGGTCTCAACATCATGCTCGAGTACGGCCCCAAGGTGACGAACTCCGTCACCCCCGAGGTGCCCGAGGCGAAGTACCGCGACGCTGCACAGGCCCTGGTCCGGGCGCTGGATCCCCTCCTGGGTCCCCTTGCCCAGCGTTCGGTCGAGCCGCTGCTCCTGCCCACCGCCTCACCGCCTCTGAGTCCGTCCGGGTCGCCCGGACCGTCGCCGGCGCCCTCGTGAGCGCGCGATGACGGCGGCGCGGATCCGTTCGGCGGCGCGACCTGGCGACGAGGTGTCGGCGCTCGACAAGCGGATCATCGAACATCTCCAGGAGGACGGCCGCCGGCCGTACACGCAGATTGCCGCCGACCTCGGGGTGTCCGAGGCGGCGATCCGGGCCCGCACCAACCGGCTCGTCGAGCGTGGAATCCTCCAGATCGTCGGGGTCACGGACCCGCTGAAGCTGGGCTTCCACCAGATGGCCATGATCGGCGTGCGCTGCGAGCGGGATCGCCTCGTCGGCGTGGCCGAGGAAGTCGCCGAGATGCCCGAGGTCGACTACGTCGTCATCACGGCCGGAAGCTACGATCTGCTGGTGGAGACGGTGTGCGAGGACAACGAGGCACTCCTGCGCTTCCTGGCCGAGCGCCTCCGCACGATCGAGGGGGTCCGCGATACCGAGACCTTCGTCTACCTCCGAATGGTCAAGCAGACCTACCAGTGGGGGACGCGCTGACATGGGTGCCCGCAGGCCGCTCCGGCATCCCGCGAGCGGGCGGTAGAGCCCGTGACCCCAGAGCAGCTCCTCGCCCTGACGGCGGCGTTTGCGGTGGCCAACGCGATCATCCTGGCGTTGCTGTTCATTCGTCTCGTGTTCGGGAGGGGCGGCGCATCGATTGAGCGCGCCGAGGGCCGCGATCGCCTCCTCGCGGGGGCCGACGTCACGGTCGCGACCGGCAATCCGGTCGACGAACGTCCCGACCGGGCAATCTCCGCCACGGCCTACCATCGGGTGGTCCGGATCGCGGCATGGGCGTTCATCATGGCGACGGCCGCGCTCGTCGCGATCACCGGCCTCTGGCGCGAGGCCGAAGGGGCGATCGCCCTGGTCCTCGGAGCCACCGGGGTGTTCGTCCTGATCGTGCACGATCTGCTTCCCGACGACGCCCTCGGGGCACCCGCGTTCGTCGTCGAGGGCTCGGTCGCGGTGACGGTCGCCACGTTCCTCGTGCTGCTCACGGGGCGCGATGAGAGCCCCTTCTTCTTCGTGTTTCCGCTTGTGGTCGCCGGGGCCGCGCTGGTGATCAGCCCGCGTGCCACGGTGGCGCTGGCTGCGGCTGCGATCGGCGGGTACTTCGTTGCGGTGTTCATCGGGCGCACGGGACCGGTCGATGCCGCCGTGATCAGCCGGATGGCGGTCAACCTGGCCGCGCTGCTCCTCCTCGCCTACGTGACGACGGTCATCGCCGGCGAGCACCGCTTGTCGCTCCGCGTGGCGATGCGCCTGGCCACGCGTGATCCGCTGACCGGGCTCGTCAATCGAAGCGTGCTCTTTGCCGGCATCGAGCGCGAGATCGCCCGAAGTGCCCGCTCGGGACGCGCGTTCTGCCTGCTCATGATGGATCTCGACGAGCTGAAGACGATCAACGACCGATTCGGACACTTCGAGGGCGATCGTGTGCTGCGCGACGTCGGCGCGGTCATCAGCTCGGGCGTCCGCAAGATCGACATCGCAGCCCGCTACGGCGGCGATGAGTTCGTGGCCCTCCTGCCCGAGACCGATCCGACAGGTGGCTACGTGCTGGCAGAGAAGATCCGGCAGGGCGTCGCCGAACTGGGCACGACGCCGCTGGGACGCCACGCGACGCTGTCGGTGGGCGTCGTGAGTTGGCCGCATGACGGACGGACCGCGGACGAGCTGCTGGTCAACGCGGACCAGGCGATGTACCGCTCGAAACGGCTCGGTCGCAACCGGGTGATGGGCGTGCCGATCGACGGGTGGACGCGCGAGTCGGTGTAGCATCGGGCCATGCGACCCGACGATTCGCGGACGGCCCCGCGTGGTTTCTCGACCCGGGCGATCCGTGCCGCGTCCCGGATCCCGGCGGTTGACCAGACGCCGACGGCGGTGCCGATCTACCAGGCCGCGACATTCGCGGCCGCCGACGCCGACGAGCTCGCCGATGTGACCGCCGGCCGCCGCCACGGCTACGCCTACTCGCGGCTGGACAACCCGACCACGGCAGTCCTTGCCGACGCGTACGCGGAGCTGGCCGGCGCCGAGGCCGGATACACGTTCGCGACGGGCATGGCCGCGATCCACGCGACCCTGGTCACGCTGGCGAGTGCCGGCGACCGGTTGGTGGCCACGTCCACCATGTACGGATCGACCCGCTCGCTCCTCGAGGGCGTGCTCGCGCGGCTCGGCATCCGCACCACGTTCGTCGACATCCGCGATCACGCCGCCGTCGACGCGGCGCTGGCTGCCGAGCCGGCGAGGATGCTCTACGCGGAGACGATCTCCAACCCGACGATGATCGTGGCCGATCATGTCGCGCTCGCCGAGCTGGCCCATCGCCACGGCGCGCGCTACGTCGTCGACAACACGTTCGCGTCGCCGTACGTCTGCCGGCCCCTGGAGCTCGGCGCCGACGTGGTCGTCGAATCGGCCACGAAGTTCATCGGCGGCCACAGCGACGTGATGGGCGGCGTGGTGGCCGGGGACCGGGCCACGGTCGCCGCGGTGCGTGCCACCCAGGTCGATACGGGCGCCACGCTGGCGCCGCTGGCCGCGTTCCTGCTCCTGCGCGGCCTCCAGACCCTCGCCGTGCGGATGGACCGCCACAGCGCGACCGCGCTGGCCCTCGCCACCTGGCTGGAGGGACGCCCCGACGTCCGCTCCGTGGCGTATCCCGGGCTTGCCAGCCACCCCCAGCGCGCCGTGGCCGCGCGCCAGCTCCGTGCCGGCGGGGGGATGCTCGCGTTCGACCTCGCCGCGGGACGTGGCGCCGGTCCGGCCTTCATCGACGCCCTCGCGCTGCCGGAGCTGACCGCCTCGCTGGGCAGCGTCCACACGATGGTCGTGCACCCGCCCTCGACCAGCCATCGCCAGCTCGACGAGGCCGGTCTCGCGGCGGCCGGGATCGGGCCGGGACTCCTGCGCTGCTCGATCGGGCTCGAGGACGCGGAGGATCTCATCGCCGACTTCGGCGGGGCCCTCGACGCGATTCGCACGACGCCGGCGCCCTCGGAGGCTCCGGCATTGACGGCGCCGGCCGGCTCGATCGGCTGACCGGGAGGCCCCGGTCGTGGAGACCGTGATGGCGGAGCGGCCCGCCGTTCGAGCGTCGGCACGCGACCCGTTCTCGCGGCTCGGGGCGGCGCTGTGGGGCCTGTTCACCGCGGTGAATTTCGCGGTCTCCCAGATCATCGTCCTGTCGCTCCTAGCCGTCGTGGGCATGACCGTCCGACAGCTCCCCACCTTCGCGTTCCGGAGCCCGTCCGATTACGCCAACGAGATCGCCCGCCTGCACGACCGCTACGACCCGGTTCTCGGCCGGACTGTCGTCGACGTCATGGAGCGCCTCCAGCTGTTCCAGGTGTTCACGTCGGTCTGGTTCAGCGTCGGCATGGTCGTGCTCATCATCTCGATCATCATCTGCACCATCGATCGGACGCCGCGACTGTGGCGCCAGTCGGCCGAGGTGCGCGTGGTCCAGCCGGATGCCTATTTCGACCCGCGGTTGCCCGATCGGGCCGTCGTCGCACCACGCCTGGATGCGGATGCGGTTCGCGCGGTCCTTCGCCGCCACGGGTTCCGGGTGCGCCGCGAGGAGAAGGCCGGCATCGCGTACATCTACGGTGACCGCCACCAGTGGACCAAGATGGCCACCCTGTTCACCCACCTCGGGCTGATCCTGTTCCTCATCGCGGGTGCGGTCACCGCCCGGTTCGGGGACGAACTGGGCATGGTCGTGGCCGACGGCGACACGCTCACGGTCCAGCCGATCGGCACGCCGGGACTCCTCCTCGTGCGCAACTTCGGGTTCGAGGCGCCGGGCTTCGAGACGGGCCGACCGACCGACTTCACGACCGATCTCGCGGTCTACCGCGACGGCGAACTCCTCGCGCGCAAGGTGATCCGGGTCAACGACCCCTTGGCGGTCGCCGGCTACACGTTCCACCAGAACGGCTTCGGGCCGGCGCCGGAGATCGTGCTGCGAGATTCGAACGGCGCGGTCCTGTGGGACGGCCCGGTCCCGCTCACCGATCGGGCCGCCGGGTTGCCGTTCGGGACGATGTCCGTCCCGGGGCGCGACCTCGGTCTCCAGCTCCTCCTGCAACGCGGCGCCGACGGGCGCGGGATCGTCCTGGTCCTGCCGTACCGGGTCAGCGGGTTCGATGGCTCGGGCAGCCCGGTCACCGAGACCCTCCTGCCGATGGCCCTGGCCCGTGGCGAGGTCCAGACCGTTCCGGGCATCGACTTCTCGGTGGCGCTCGACGGATTCACCGACTACACGCTGCTCATCGCCAAGAACGATCCCGGGCAGGGGATCATCTGGACGGCCTTCGGGTCACTGATCCTGGGGCTGATGATCACGTTCCACCTGCCTCGCCGACGCGTCTGGTCGCGCCTGTCGCCGGACGGGGAGCTGGCGATCGCCGGCCGTTCCGACCGGTACGTGGACCACGATCGGGAGTTCGGAGCGATCCTCGCCGATCTCGTGGCGGCGCGCCGGGCTCCCGGACCGGCCTGATCCGTGAGGATCTGACCCGTGGCCAGCCTCGACGAGCTCCTCGCGACGCTGCTTCCCGGCGCCCGGGTGGTCTGGCCGCCCGACGGATTTGGCGGTGAGGTTTCGCCGCCCACCATCGGCTGGGTCCGGGTGATGAAGGCTCGTGTCCCGGCGTTCGACGCGCTCGATGCCGGTGACCTCGCCATCGTGCCGGTCAGCGTGCTGGCCGTCGTTGCCGCCGAGCCCGCCCAGTCGGCGGCGATCGTGGATCTGTGCCGGCGGGCCAAGGTGGGCGCGATCCTCGTCGTCGAGGCGGAGGCCGAGGGTGACGGCGGTGGTGTCACGGGTCCAGTTCCGGACCCGTTGAGCGCCCTCGAACGGACCGTGGCCGACGGCGGCGGGCCCGTGCTCGTGCGTGCGTCGCGGGCCGACGTCGCGGCGCTCGAGCGGGCGGTCATCGGCTTCCTCGTCAACCGGCGGGCCGAGCTGGATCGCCAGGCGGCCGTGCTCGAGGCCCGCCTGGAGGCGCTTGCCCTGGAGGGCGTCGGACCAGCGGCGATGATTGGGGCGATTGCGGAGTTCCTGGGGCGCCCGGTGGCCCTCGAGGATCGCCGCGGTGAGCCCCTCGCGGTGCATGCTCCGGCGGATCTCCCGGATGCGGCGGTCGCCGTCGCCCGCTATCACGCACGGCCGCCCGGGGTTCGTCGCGGGTCAAGCGGCCCGCGCGCGGCCGCCCATCGCGTGCCGCTGCCGGTCGCCGGCGGTCCGGCTGGCAGCCTCGCGCTTCTTGGGGGCCGCCCGATTGCCGAACTGGAACGGGTGGTGGCGACGCGGATCGCCGGCCTGCTGGCCCTCGGACTCGCCCGCGATGACGCGGTGCGCCGGGCAGGCGATGCGGCTCGCCGGTCCGAGTCGTTGCCCCCGGGAGGCCCGCCGTGGACGGTCCTGGTGGCTCGTCAGCGGGCCGCGACTCCGCGATCCGGCGGCGCGGGCGGCGGGGGCGGCGGGGGCGGCGATGCGACCGCCGAGGCGACCACCGATCCGGTCGAACATCGTGAGGCGATCCGACGGGACCTGCGCCAGCTGGCATCGGCGCGACGCTTGAGCCTGCGGGGCGACGCCGACAGCCTCGAGCTTCGGCTCGTTCTCGCCGGTGACACGGCGGATCCCGAGGCGTCCGAGCTCGCGATCCGGGTCGCCGCATTCCTGGGCCGTACCGCGGCCATCTCGCGCCCGTTCAGCGCGGCCCACGATCGCGCGGCGGCGGAGGCGGAGGCGCGCGCGACACTCGAGGCGGTCGAGACCCTGCCCGACCCGCCGCCGCTCGCTCGCGCCTCGCGCCTCGGCGCTTATCGGTTGTTGGGCAGCCTGCACCACCTGGCCGACGGGCGGCGGCAGGCCCAGGCCCTGCTCGAGCCGATCATGGCCGGCCGTTCGGACGTGCGCCGCGAGCATCTCGCCACCTTGCGCGCACTGCTCGACCACCCGGGGACCTCGGAGGCGGCGGAGGCGCTCGGTGTCCACCGCAACACGATCGCCTACCGGGTGCGGCGGATCGAGGCGCTCACCGGCTGGCCGCTCGACGACCCGGATCTCCGGCTCGCGTTGTCGATGGCGCTCAGACTTGTGCCAACTGACTAACTTCTCAACGATCTGATCGGAGTATCTGGCCTTCGCTGGTGCTAAGCTGCCGAGATTAGACAGGCCCGGCTCCTTGCGATCGTGCGGAACGCACAAGTCGACGAGAGAGACGTCGCCGACACGGAAGCTCACAGGAGGCACAGGCGTGGCCATCGCACACGAGGCACTCGACGGGATCGACAAGATCGAGGCGGCCCGAGCGGCCGGGGTCCGATCGGTCCAGCTCCAGTTCACCGACATCATCGGGCATGTCAAGTCGGTCTCGATCCCGATCCACCAGATGGAGAACTCGGTCCGCCACGGGACATGGTTCGACGGGTCGTCCATCGAGGGATTCACCCGGATCGCCGAGAGCGACCAGTACCTCATGCCCGACATGACCACGTTCGCCGAGATCCCCTGGTCCCCGGGTTCGGGGCCGCGCGGCACCGCCAGGGTGATCTGCGACGTGTTCACGCCGCGCGGCGAGCCCTTCACCGGCGACCCGCGCTGGGTCCTGCGTCGCCAGGTTGAGCGGGCCAAGGCCCTGGGCTATGTGGTCAACACCGGTCCGGAGCTCGAGTTCTTCCTGTTCCGGCGCGGCGCCGACGGCGGCATCGAGCCGCTCCCGCACGATCAGGCCGGCTATTTCGACTCCTCGACCGACCTGGCGATGGAGATCCGCCAGGACATGGTGGACGCGCTCGAGGCGTTCGGGATCCGCGTCGAGGCAGCCCACCACGAGGTCGCGCACGGACAGCACGAGATCGACTTCGAGTACGCCGATGCGCTGCGGACCGCCGACAATGCGATCACCTTCAAGTACACGCTCAAGGCCATCGCCCAGCGCCACGGCCTGTATGCGACGTTCATGCCCAAGCCGATCCACGGGATCAACGGCTCCGGGATGCACACCCACCAGAGCCTCTACTCGATCGCCGACGAGCGCAACGCCTTCGCCGACGCGACGAACCCGTACGGGTTGTCGGACCTGGCGCGGTCATACATGGCCGGCATCCTCGCCCACGGGCGCGGCATGATCGCCGTCCTCGCACCGCTCGTGAACAGCTACAAGCGCCTCGTCCCCGGTTACGAGGCGCCTACGTATCTGACCTGGGGTCGCACGAACCGCTCCGCGCTCATCCGCGTCCCGAAGGTCTCGCCCGGGCGATCGATCGAGGGCACCCGGGCCGAAGTTCGCTGCCCAGACCCGTCCTCGAACACCTACCTCGCATTCGCGGCGATGATCGCGGCCGGCCTGGACGGGATCGAGAAGGGGATGGTCCTCGGCGATCCGGTCGAGGAAAGCCTGTTCGAGATGGACGCCGCGACCGTCGCATCGAAGGGGATCCGCGAGCTGCCGGGCACGCTCGGCGAGGCGCTCGACGAACTCGAGCGCGACGACGTCATCCGCGAGGCGCTCGGCGATCACGTGTTCAGCCGGTTCGTCGAGGCCAAGCGCACGGAATGGGACGAGTACCGCAGCCAGGTCTCGGACTGGGAGGTCGAGCGCTACCTGGAGGAGTTCTAGGTGGCTGGTGTAAAACGCGCGTGCTGACCGGCTGACCGGGGGTTGGATTGG
>ERZ1292633.687-Hain-H41-02um-R1-687-length-38365-cov-8_pt1 | contig 38365 bp, 34 predicted proteins | sample MGYA00564406_ERZ1292633 | MGnify/ENA primary metagenome ERZ1292633 (study PRJEB36523, sample SAMEA6512639) | groundwater metagenome | collected 2019-01-08 | study: AquaDiva: Metagenomics assemblies of 32 groundwater samples
TCATCACGGGCTTTCAGGGTGTGGACGACCAAGGCAACATCACCACGCTTGGCCGTGGCGGCTCTGACACCTCGGCCGTGGCCGTGGCGGCAGCCCTCAAAGCCGACGAATGTCTGATTTACACCGACGTGGACGGCGTCTACACCACCGACCCGCGCGTGGTGCCCGAAGCCCGTCGCTTGGCCAAGGTCAGCTTTGAAGAGATGCTGGAGATGGCATCGCTCGGCTCCAAGGTTTTGCAAATTCGCTCGGTCGAATTTGCGGGCAAATACAAAGTGCCCATGCGTGTGCTGTCGAGCTTCACGCCCTGGGACATCGACATCCATGAAGAAGCCGCATCTGGCACCCTGATCACTTTTGAGGAAGACGAACAAATGGAACAAGCCATCGTTTCCGGCATCGCATTCAACCGCGACGAAGCCAAAATTTCCGTGTTGGGCGTGCCCGACAAGCCTGGCATTGCCTACCAAATTTTGGGCGCTGTGGCCGATGCCAATATCGAAGTGGACGTGATCATCCAGAACCTGAGCAAAGACGGCAAGACCGACTTCAGCTTCACGGTGCACCGCAACGACTACGCCAAGACCATTGATTTGCTCAAGGAAAAAGTGCTGCCCGCACTGGGCGCGGCCGATGTGACTGGCGACGCCAAGATCTGCAAGGTGTCGATTGTCGGTATCGGCATGCGCAGCCATGTGGGCGTGGCCAGCAAGATGTTCCGCAGCTTGAGCGAAGAGGGCATCAACATCCAGATGATTTCCACCTCTGAAATCAAGACCTCGGTCGTGATCGATGAAAAATACATGGAATTGGCGGTGCGTGCCCTGCACAAAGCCTTCGATCTGGACCAAGCCTAAGTTATAATTTGACCCACTGGAAACGTGACCGAGTGGCCGAAGGTGCTCCCCTGCTAAGGGAGTATGGGGTGTAGAGCCTCATCGAGGGTTCGAATCCCTCCGTTTCCGCCAAGACTGAACCCTGAGTAGTTGATCTACTTGGGGTTTTTTCTTTTGTGCCGTCTTAAAGTGATATTCGCCAAGCCAGACGCATTCAATGCAGGCTGCGCGCCAGCAAGGCCCAAAGTTCCTGCGCGGCTTGACTGAGTTCGGTTTCAGGGCGGCGAATCAAGGCGATTTCGCGGCGGAGTACGGGTGCTGTCAGTGGGCGCATGACAAGGTCTGGCGCTCGGGCATCCAGGGCCATGCGTGGCAGGACACCCACCACTTGTGCATTGCGCAGGAATCCGATCATGGTCGACAGGTGTTCTACCTCATCAAACCATGGGAGCGTGATACCCGCCCGCAACAGCGCGCTGTCAATGAGATCGCGGTTGGCACTGCTGCGTCCCAGACCGACAGGTTTCCACTTCGCCAGTTCACGCCAGTTCAGCGTTTTTATATTCGCCAAAGGGTGGTCTGGGGAAACGGCCACAACGAAGGGGTCTTGCGCCACACGCTGTATCACCAGATCGGCCATGTTGCCGTTCAAGACCGTGACGCCAAACTCGGCTTCTCGGTTGATCACGGATTGGGTCACGCGCTGCCCCGTGTCATCGCGCACATGCAGGCGAACGTTCGGGTAGGTCTGCCTGAATTGACCCAGCACGGTGGGCAGCCGGCTGTAGGCGACGGTGGTCAGACACGCCAATGTGACCCTGCCGGATTCTCCGTGCGCCTGTCGGTAGGCGTCCTCTACAGACTGGTCCAGCTGAGGCAAAACGATCAGGGCCTGGTTGGCCAACGATTGCCCGAGCGCGGACAAAGCCACTCGGCGCGAGGTGCGCTCGACCAGCCGTGCGCCGACGGCCTCCTCGAGTTGGGTGATGCGCCGGCTGAAAGCCGATTGCGTGATGAACAAGGTTTCAGCGGCGCGGACAAAGCTTCCGTGCTGCGCCAGTGCCAGCAAGGCACGCAGGTCATCGATGCGGTAATTGATGCGATTCATGCATCGATCCTCAAGAAAAACTCACTTTACCTCACGGATGGGGTGGTGAAGAATGCAGGCTTCTTTCGGCCCCCATTCAGGTTTTTTTGCATGCCCGTGATCAAGATTTTTTGTCCACAACGCCCCGATGCCCAGGCCTGCGATGGTCTGGCCCAATCACTGCGTGCGCTGTGCCTGGACCCTTTTGGGGCACAGCCCCATGCCATCGAGGTCTTGCTGATCGAAGGCGTGCACAACCTGCATGGCCTGCCAGTGTTTGTCGAGATCCACTACCGCGATCGACCGGACCGTCACGGTGAGGTCTTGGCGCAATTTCTGCAGGGCGTAGACCTTGCCGTGCAAGCCGCCTTTGGCCAGCCCCCCAGGATCCGCAGCTATGCGGTCGACCAGCGCATTTTGGGGGCGGTGCGCTGATGGACCGCGACCCGTCAAGCAGCGGCAAGCTGCACCTGCGTGCGGTGGGCAGTTTCCATGTGGGCGGCCAGCGCCAGACGCTGCAGGGTCTGCCGGTCGAGCAGATCCGTCTGGCCGTGGGCGCCCCGGCGCGCAGCGTGGACCCCAACGGCAGCTACATCAGCGGCCAAATGTATGTGCAGTATTTTTTGCAGCAAAACCCGGTTTGCCCCTGGCCCCTGGTCTTGTGGCATGGCGGTGGCATGACCGGCGCCAACTGGGAATCGACCCCGGATGGGCGGCCTGGCTGGTTGCAGCGTTTGCTGGAGTCTGGCTGGGATGTGTATGTGTGTGACGCGGTGGAGCGCGGCCGCGCGGGCTGGTCGCGTTGGCCTGAAATTTACCAACAAGCGCCCTTGTTCCGAACCCTGGAGGAGGGATGGGATATGTTCCGCATCGGGCCGCCCTTGGACGGTATCAACGACGGTCTGAGCGCACATCCGGGACAACAATTTCCCGTGGATGCATTCGAGGCGTTTGCCGCTCAGTGGGTGCCCCGTTGGGCCGACCATGAGGCCATCACCCTGCAGGCCTACCAAGCCTTGCTCCAAAAGATCGGTCCCTGCGCCGTGGTGGCGCACAGCCAGGGGGGCGGGCTGGCCCTGAGCCTGGCCGCACGCTGTCCGGCGCTGTTCAAAGCGGTGGTGGCCATCGAACCCTCGGGTGCCCCTGATCAACTCCCCCCTGCAGGCACCTGCCCGCCCTGCTTGATGGTCTGGGGTGACCATGTGGCAGGTCATCCCATCTGGCGCACATACCGAGAGCGCGTCGATCAGCATGCGCAAGCGCTGAAGCGCCAGGGTGCCCAAGTCACGCAGCTGGACCTGCCGGCGCAGGGCATCCAGGGCAACTCGCATTTCCCCATGCTGGACCGCAACAGTGACCAAGTGCTTGAACAGATCTTGCACTGGCTTCATCCCCTGATTTCTTAACGACAACGGAGCACATGACATGAAACGACTGAACTTTTTGCGGCTGGCCTTGGCCGCGACCTTGTCCACCTGTTGGTTGAACGCGGGGGCCCAGTCGCGCGACTGGCCTCAGGCACCGATGAAGATCATCGTGCCCTTCGGGGCGGGCAGTGGGGCCGATCAGGTGGCCCGATTCGTGGGGCTAGAGTTGACCAAAGCACTCGGCCAGCCCGTGGTGATCGACAACAAACCGGGCGCGGGCGGCAACATCGGCGCCAGCGCAGCGGCCCGCTCGGCACCCGATGGGCTGACCCTGTTCTTGACCACCAACACCACGCAGGCCGCCAACCCCTTCCTGTACAAGCAGCTGCCGTATGACCCCATCAAGGACTTTGTGCCCATCGGCCGCATCGCCAACACGCCGGCATTGCTGGTGGTGCACCCTGCCGTGCCAGCGAACAACCTGAGCGAGCTGATGGCCTTGGCCAAATCCAAACCCGGCAAGCTTTCTTACGCTTCAGGCAGTGCGGGCACCTTGGTGCCGGGTGCCATGCTGAGCTTTGAAGCGGACGTCGAGATGGTCCATGTGCCCTACAAATCCATTCCCGATGGCCTCAAGGACGTGATGGCCGGCACCGTCGACATGATGTTCACCGACATGGCCACGGGCTCGGTCCAGGTGAAGGCGGGCCGCGTCAAAGCGCTGGGCGTGAGCAGTGCCAAACCCTCGGCGCTGATGCCCGAGGTGCCGGCCATTGCCAGCACCCTCAAGGGATTTGAACTCCTGGCCTGGTACGCCATGTATGCCCCGGCCGGTACGCCTCAGGTCGTGGTTGATCGACTCAACCAGGTCATCGTCACGGCCATGGCCAAGCCCGACATGATCGGCAAATTCTCTGCCTTGGGGCTCGAACCCATGACCAGCACACCCAAGCAATTGGCCGAATTCAATCTCAGCGAACTCGAAAAATGGGGCCGTGTGATCAAGAAGACCGGTGCCACGCCGCAGTGAGTTGGGCGCAGACCCCTGGGCGAGCAGGCGTTTGAATCTCCGTCCACACACAAAAAACTGCTACGGCCCGCGCCAGTCTGTCCCGGGTACCAACGGTGTTGTCATGGGGGGCTTTTGCGCTGTTTTTTTCTCAGGTGTTCAGTCTTAAAATACGTGTTTTCACCCTTGTGACCTCCGCATGAACCGTTTTGTTTGTCTTTTGTGGTGCCTGGCATCCTTGGGCGCATCGGCTCAAGCACAGGATGCGTTGCTGGATTACTCGCTGGTGGCCCCGCCCGTTGTCGAGCAGCGAAAAATTGCACAGCCGGTGGTTCAGTGGCTCACCCGACCCGATGCGCCTGATCACTGTGCGCAAATCAAGGACCACGATGGTTTTGCGGTGTGGAAAGAGGGTTGTGTTTATTGGTCACTGGCGCAGTCCACTTGCACCATCGTGACCACGGGGAACACCACGCATTCACAAGTGGGTCGCTTGTTTATTTTGTGTCTGACCTCGGGAGATCCCGCATGAAGGTCGTTCGCGCTGTGGGTCTGTGGGCGGTTGGGGTGTCCTGTTTGTGGGGCGCTGGGCTGACGGCTGTGCTGGCGCAAACGGAGGATGTCAATGACATGCCCGGGGCCAGCATCGTGCGCAGGTTCCGGCCTCCGCAGGTGGACCTGGTGCGTTTTCAACCCATGCCTGCAGATCACCGCTTGCTCAATGAACCCAAAATCAAATTGCTCGCCCGCAAGGACGGCTATGAGTTTTGCTCCCGGATCACGGGCGCGCCCATCAGCGCGACCTCGCGCCCCATGGCCTGCGCCTACTGGAACGTGAAACGACGGGAATGCACCGTGGTGACCCCTGAGGTGACCGGTTTCAACTATGTGGGGCACGAGGTACGCCATTGCTTCGAGGGTGCATTCCATGATTGATGCGCCTGTCCTTGCCGTTCCCCGCATGCGCAGCCTCGACCGCCGCCAGTGTCTCAAGATGGCGCTGGGCCTGGCGTGGGCAGGCCCAGCGGTAACGACCTCTGCGCAAAGCATCAAGCCGCGCATGAAGGTGGGTTTCATTGCCCACTATCAGCCTTACAGCTTTCTACAAGCAGACGGCAGCCTGACCGGTTTTGATGTGGAGGTGGTCAAGGCTTTGCTGGACGCGTCGGGGTTTGAGATGGTGCCGGTGACTGACAGCTTGACCCAGTTGCGCAAAAAGTTGCGCGACAGCGAGATTGATTTCATCGGCAACCAACTGCTGCGCACACCCGAAAACCGCCGCCAATTCGACTTTGTGAATTCGTACGCCACGATCCAATTGGTCACCGTGTTGCACGAAGACGATGACCGTGATTTTTTGAGTCTGGAAAACTTTTTGGGCAAAAACCTCGGCGTGTTGTCCAACACCGGGATCGATGAGCAGGCGCGGGGTGTGTTGGGCAAAACGGTGCGGGGCTTCGAGCGCATCGAAGATGCCTTGCGCGCACTGGCCGAGCGCAAGCTGGATGCGGTGCTGGAGGAGAACCTGATCGCTGAGTACTTCATCGAGCGCGATGAATTGCCGCTGAAAGTGGGCACGCCTTTTGCGGCCCCGATTCGCGCGGGGCTGGCTGTGCCCAAAGGGAACAAGAACCTGGAAAACCGTTTGAACGAAGCGGTCAAAAACCTGGTCAAGGCGCCGCGCTTCAAGGCCATCTCTAGTCGCTGGTTTGGCTACGATGTCAGCCGTCCCCGGGTCTCCTTCGCCACAGGCGTTTGATGTCCGGGCGCGTGTGACCCCTGCGCGTTTCACGCGGTCTTGAGCCTCGGTAAGATCCTGGCATGCCTTTATCTGTACCTTCTGAAGTGACGGGTCTGCCCACGGATGCCCAGAGCATCCTCAATCTGGCGGCCAAGTCCTTGTTTGATGTTTTCGCGCACGCCAGCGAAGGCATGCTGTTGGTGGACCGTTCGGGTTGTGTGGTCTGGATCAACGACCAATACCGCCGCTTTTTGCCCGCTTTGGGCTTTGCCAACGAACAGGCGTTTGTCGGGCAACCTGTGGCGCAGGTGGTTCAAAACACCCAAATGCAGCGGGTGCTGGAGACAGGCAAGCCGATCCTGATCGATTTGCTCACCAACAAGGCGGGTACGTTTGTGGTGAGCCGCTTTCCATTGCACGATGCTGCCGGGCTGGTGATTGGTGCTTTGGGTGTGGTGTTGTTTGACCAGGCCCAGTCGAATCTGCAGCCTTTTTTGGCCAAGTTTTCCTTGATGCAGCGCGAGTTGGACGAAGCCCGCGATGCCTTGGCTGTGCAGCGGCGTGCGGGAGCCGGCTTGCGTCAGGCACGGCACAGTTTCGCCAGCTTCATCGGTGCCAGCGCGGCGGTGGTTGCACTCAAACGCCAGGCCCGCAGGGCGGCGCAGTCCAGCAGCCCGGTGCTGCTGTTGGGCGAGACAGGCACCGGCAAAGAGCTGTTGGCGCACGCGATCCATGCCGCTTCGCCACGGGCCAAGGGCCCCTTGGTCAGTGTGAACATTGCCGCCGTGCCAGAGACCTTGCTGGAGGCCGAGTTCTTTGGTGTCGCCCCGGGTGCGTACACCGGCGCCGACCGCAAAGGGCGCGATGGCAAATTCAGGCTGGCCGATGGCGGCACCTTGTTTCTGGATGAAATTGGCGACATGCCTTTGGCTTTGCAAGCCAAACTGCTGCGGGCCTTGCAAGAGGGTGAGATCGAACCCTTGGGCTCCAACCGCTTGGTGTCTTTTGACGTCCGTGTGGTGGCGGCCACCTCGCGTGATCTGGCGCGTCTGGTGCAGGCCGGCCAGTTTCGGGAAGATTTGTATTACCGCCTGAATGTGTTGCCTTTGCGGGTGCCCCCTTTGCGGGAGCGGGCCACGGACATCCCGGCGTTGCTGGAGGTGCTGGCGGAAGACCTGGCCTTGCGCAGCGATCTGCCGCACCCCGAGTTCAGCGCACAAGCCGTGGCCTTGCTGTCGGCCCAGCACTGGCGTGGCAATGTGCGCGAACTGCGCAACGTCATTGAGCAGCTGCTGCTGCGCAGTGACACCGGTGTGATCGGCGCCGCCGAGGTGGAGTCGGTGTTGCGTGAGTCGGGCTTGAGCCAGATTTCACCGGCACCGCTGCCAGAACCCGTGGCGGCCAGTGCGCTCTTGCCTCTGGAGGCCGAGTTGCTGCGCCAACCTTTGGCGCAGCAGGTGCAGACACTGGAGCGCATGGCGGTGGCCAAGGCCCTTGAGTTGACGCGGGGCAACAAAGTCGCGGCGGCCAAAATGCTGGGCATGTCCCGCGCCAAGCTGTACCAGAGGCTGTCGGATGCGCTCTAGATGTGTCTGATGTTCAGGCATCTGTATTTTTATTGGGCATATTCACTGCCTGAAAGTCAGGCAAATTTACTTGCTGGCACAAGTTGGAACAGAAAATCTCAATGGTGACAAGGGTTTAGAGTGAGGTCGTTGCGGGTCTTGGCGGGCACGGCTTGTGCAAAGGGTTTAAGGTGACATCTGCACGATCATTCCCACAGGAGACCCACATGTTCCGTCGACACCTCGTATCTTTGGCCGCTTTGGCGTTTGCTGCTTCCTTGGCGCCGCTTGCCGTGGCCCAAGGTCAAGACATCAAAATCGCCCACATCTACAGCAAGACCGGGCCTTTGGAAGCCTATGGCAAGCAAACCCAGACCGGTTTGATGATGGGTTTGAGCTACGCCACGGGCGGCAGCATGGCCATCAACGGCCGCAAAATCGTGGTGATTGAAAAAGACGACCAGGGCAAGCCTGACCTGGGCAAGAACCTGTTGGCCGCCGCCTACGGTGACGACAAGGTGGATATGGCCGTGGGCCCCACCGCCTCGCCCGTGGCGCTGGCCATGCTGCCGGTGGCCGAAGAGTACAAAAAGATTTTGCTGGTCGAACCCGCTGTGGCCGACTCGATCACGGGCGAGAAGTGGAACAAATACATCTTCCGCACCGGCCGCAACAGCAGTCAGGACGCGATCGCCAACGCCGTGGCGGTGGACAAGGACGGTGTGAGCATCGTCACCATGGCGCAAGACTCGGCCTTTGGTCGTGATGGCGTGAAGGCTTACAAGGAAGCGATCAAGAAGGCCAAAGTCGTGCACGAAGAGTACTTGCCGCCAGCCACCACCGACTTCACGGCCGGTGCGCAGCGCATGATCGACAAGCTCAAGGGCCAGCCCGGCCGCAAGATCATCTTCATCATCTGGGCCGGTGGCAACCCGTTCAAGATCGCCGACATGGACTTGAAGCGCTACGGCATCGAGATCGCCACGGGCGGCAACATCCTGCCCGCCATGGTGGCCTACAAGCAGTTCCCCGGCATGGAAGGCGCGGCCTACTATTACTTCGGCATGCCCAAGAACGTGGTCAACGACGCCATGGTGGCCTCGCATTACCAGCAGTTCAAGTCGCCGCCTGACTTCTTTACAGCGGGTGGTTTTTCCTCGGCCATGGCCTTGGTGACGGCATTGAAGAAAACCAATGGCGACACCAACACCAACAAGCTCATCAGCACCATGGAAGGCATGAGCTTTGACACGCCCAAAGGCAAGATGACTTTCCGCAAGGAAGACCACCAGGCCATGCAAAGCATGTACCACTTCAAGATCAAGCTCGACCCGGCTTTTGCCTGGGGCGTGCCCGAGCTGATCCGCGAGATCAAGCCCGAAGAAATGAACGTGCCGATTCGCAACAAGCGCTGATCAAAATAACCGGGCCGTGTAAAAAAGCCCGGACCTTGTGGGAGCGTGCCCCCGCGCCCGAATGCTTCGGCCGCAGGGGCGGCCTCCTACAAAGAACCCGAGCGTTGTAGGAGCGCGCCCCTGCGCGCGAATGCGCCTCTACAACAACCGACCCGCAAAATCAAAACAACGCCATGCTTGAAACCCAAAATCTGACCGTGCGGTTTGGCGGTCATGTGGCTGTGAATGCCGTCACGTGCCGTTTTGCGCCCGGCACACTCACGGCCATCGTGGGGCCCAACGGGGCGGGCAAAACGACCTATTTCAACCTGATCTCGGGGCAACTGCCTGCCACCGCTGGCTCGGTGCATTTGAATGGGCGCGCGCTGACCGACTTGTCTGCATCGGCCCGCACCCGCGCAGGTCTCGGGCGTGCGTTTCAGCTCACCAACCTGTTCCCCAATTTGTCGGTGCTTGAAAACGTGCGGCTGGCGGTGCAGGCCACGAAGGAGGGCGCACACCGCCGGGGCCTGAACCTGTGGAGCATCTGGAGCGACCACGCGGCGTTGACGAACCGCGCGCTGGAAATTTTGCAGTCCGTGTCGATGACCGCGCAGCAAAGTGCGCCGGTGGCCAGCTTGCCGCACGGCGACCAACGCAAGCTGGAAGTGGCGCTGTTGATGGCGCTGGAGCCTGCGGTGTACATGTTTGACGAACCCACGGCAGGCATGAGCCACGACGAAGCGCCGGTGATCCTGGACTTGATCCGTCAGCTGAAAAAAGACAAGACCAAAACCATCTTGCTGGTCGAGCACAAGATGGACGTGGTGCGCGAGCTGGCCGACCGCATCATCGTGCTGCACAACGGCATGCTGGTGGCCGATGGCGAGCCCAATGAGGTGATTGCATCGCCCATCGTGCAAGAGGCTTACCTGGGCAAAACCAAGGAGTCTGCATGAGTACGAATTTGTTGACCCTCGAAGGCGTGCACACGCACATCGGGGCGTACCACATCCTGCACGGCGTGGACTTGGTGGTGCCGCGTGGTGAGCTGACGATGCTTTTGGGCCGCAACGGCGCGGGCAAAACCACCACGCTGCGCACCATCATGGGCCTGTGGTCGGCTTCGCAAGGGCGCATCAGCTTGGGTGCTGAAGACATCACGGCGCTGAACACGCCTGCCATCGCGCAAAAGAACATCGCCTATGTGCCGGAAAACATGGGCATCTTTTCGGACCTGACGGTCAAGGAAAACATGCTGCTGGCGGCCCGCAGCGCGAAAAACGCGGCGCAGATGGACGAAGCCCGTTTGCAGTGGATTTTCAAACTGTTTCCGGCGGTGGAGAAATTTTGGAACCACCCCGCGGGCAAATTGTCGGGCGGTCAAAAACAAATGCTGGCCGTGTCGCGGGCGATGGTGGAGCCGCGTGATTTGCTGATCATCGACGAGCCCAGCAAGGGCCTGGCCCCGGCCATCATCCAGAACATGATCGACGCGTTCCAACAGCTCAAGGCCAGTGGCGTGACGATTTTGCTGGTGGAGCAAAACATCCACTTCGCCCAGCAGCTGGGCGACACCGTGGCCGTGATGGACAACGGCCGCGTGGTGCATGCCGGCCGCATGCAGGCGCTGGCCGAAGACAAGGCCTTGCAGCAATCGTTGTTGGGATTGGCGTTATGAAATTCTTGGAAGATATCGACACGCGCCCTTTGCTGCTGGTGCCCGTGCTGGCCTTGCTGGCCTGGCCCTTGATCGGCTCGGGCTCGACCTGGCTCACGCTCACGGTGGCGGGCTTGGCCATGGGCATGATCATCTTCATCATGGCCTCGGGCCTGACGCTGGTGTTTGGCCTGATGGACGTGCTCAACTTTGGCCATGGCCTGTTCATTGCGCTGGGCGCTTTTGTGGCCACCAGCGTGCTGGGCGCCATGGGCGACTGGACGGGCTCGGGCACGTGGTGGCACAACATGGTGGCGGTGCTGCCCGCGATGTTGATTGCCATGGCGGTGGCCGCCGCCGTGGGCCTGGCGTTTGAACGCTTCATCGTGCGGCCGGTGTATGGCCAGCACCTCAAGCAAATCCTCATCACCATGGGCGGCATGATCATTGGCGAGGAACTCATCAAGGTCATCTGGGGGCCGCAGCAGATCGCCTTGCCCTTGCCCGAAGCCATGCGTGGCGCGGTGCTGTGGGGTGATGCCGCGATTGAAAAATACCGGCTGCTGGCTGTGGCCGTGGGCTTGGCCGTTTTTGTGGCGCAAATGTGGGTGCTGGGTCGCACCAAGGTGGGTCTGTTGATCCGCGCGGGTGTGCAAGACCGCGAGATGGTCGAGTCGCTGGGCTACCGCATCCGCCGCCTGTTTGTGGGCGTGTTTGTGGCGGGCAGTGCGCTGGCGGGCCTGGGCGGTGTGATGTGGGGGCTGTACCAGCAGAACGTGGTGCCGCAAATGGGCGCACAGGTCAACGTGCTGATCTTCATCGTGATCATCATCGGCGGGCTGGGCTCGACCGGTGGGGCGCTGATCGGCGCGCTGATGGTGGGCTTGATGGCCAACTACACCGGCTTTTTGGCGCCCAAGTTGGCGCTGTTTTCCAACATCGCACTGATGGCCGGTGTGCTGCTCTGGCGTCCGCAAGGTGTCTATCCCGTGGCGAACCGCTGAAAGACTGGACATGTTCAATCGACTCATTTCCAACGACGCACCGCGCAGCCGTTTGCTGGCGCCTTGCTGATCGTCACGCTGCTGGGGCTGGCGTTTGCGCCTTTCCTGTTTCCTGGGGTCAAGGCCTTGTCGGTCGCGGCCAAGGTGCTGATTTTTGTGGTGCTGGTCGCGGGCTTTGACCTGCTGCTGGGCTACACCGGCATCGTCAGTTTTGCACACACCATGTTCTTTGGCATCGGGGCTTATGGCATCGCCATCTCGTCCAACACCTGGGGGCCGACCTGGGGCGCACTGGCCACAGGTTTTGCCTTGTCGCTGGTGTTGACGCTGCTGCTGTCACTGGCCATCGGTTTGTTTTCGCTGCGGGTGAGGGCGATCTTTTTTGCCATGATCACGCTGGCCGTGGCGGCGGCTTTTCAGACCTTGGCTTCGCAGTTGTCAGACTTCACCGGTGGTGAAGATGGCCTGAGCTTCAAGCTGCCGGAGTTGCTGCTGCCCAGCACCGAGTTCAGCGAAGCGCCGTTCTTGGGGGTGTCGCTCGATGGCCGCTTGCTGTGTTACTACCTGCTGTTTGTGTTGGCTTTGGGTTTGCTGCTGTCGTTGCTGCGCATCGTCAATTCGCCTTTTGGCCGGGTCTTGCAAGCCATTCGTGAAAACGAATTCCGTGCCGAGGCCATTGGCTACCGCGTCGTGGTGTACCGCACGCTGTCCAGCGTGTTGTCTGCCTTGTACGCCTGTGTGGCTGGGGCCATGCTGGCGCTTTGGTTGCGTTACAACGGACCCGACACGTCGCTGAGTTTTGAAATCATGATGGACGTGCTGCTGATCGTGGTGATCGGCGGCATGGGCACCATCTATGGCGCGGCCATTGGCGCCGTGTTGTTCTTGTTGGCCCAAAGCTACTTGCAGGATCTGCTGCGCCTGGCCAGTGAGGCCGCATCGGCCTGGCCCGTGCTGGCCGCCTTGCTGTCGCCGGACCGCTGGTTGCTGTGGCTGGGGCTCTTGTTTGTGCTGTCGGTGTATTACTTTCCCACCGGCGTGGTGGGGCGTTTGCGCAGTCGCGCCGCCTTGACAAGCCTGTCGTCCCAGGCGCGCAGCAAGGACGTGGCATGAGCTTCACGTCCAACTACATCAGCTGCGCCGGACTGGAAATTCACTACACCGACTGGGGCAAGGCCGAAAAAGGCACGGTGATCGCCTGGCATGGCCTGGCCCGCACCGGGCGCGACATGGACGAGTTGGCCATGCACCTGAGTGCGCGTGGCTGGCGCGTGATTTGCCCCGACACGGTGGGGCGTGGTTTGTCGCAGTGGAGTGCCGAGCCCGAAAAACAGTATTGCCTGAAGTTCTATGCGCAACTGGCCCGCGAGTTGATGGATGGCCTGCAATTGCGTGCGGTGCACTGGGTGGGCACGTCCATGGGCGGGGCCATCGGCATGCTGTGCGCTGCGGGGCTGGTCGAGCCGAGTTTGAAGCACCGCATCTTGAGCCTCACGCTGAACGACAATGCGCCCGAATTGGCACAAGCGGCCATTGACCGCATCAAGGCCTACGCCGGCACACCCCCTGCGTTTGCGAAGGTGAGCGAGCTGGAAGCCTTTTTGCGCCAGGTCTACCAACCCTTTGGCTGGCTCAGCGATGCGCAATGGCGTCGCATGGCAGAGACCTCGACCCGTCGTCTGCCCGATGGGCGTGTGACGCCCCATTACGACCCGGCCATGGCGTTGCAATTCACCGTGCATCCCGATGACTACCTGATCTGGGACCACTACGACGCGCTTCAATTGCCGTTGCTGTTGCTGCGCGGGGTGGATTCGGATTTGGTCTTGCCTGCCACCGCGGTTGAAATGCGTCACCGAGGACCTGGCCTTCGGGGCCAGCTCAAAGCCATTGAAGTGCCCGGTTGTGGCCATGCGCCTGCGCTCAATGTGTTGCAACAATTGGAGTGGGTCACCGATTTCATCGAAAGCATTTGATGCGCCTTGCATGGGTGTTTTCACTCGGGTGGCCAGGGCTGTTTTGACACGACAATGGCAAGACCCCATTTTGGAGATTTCCGTGAAAACAGCATTCAAGTTCATCCCGCTGCTGGCTTTGTTGGCCACCGGTGTCCAGGCCCAAAACCGGGAGGTCAACATCATCTGTTCGGCCCAAGCCGCTTGGTGCAACATGATTGCAGTGACCTTTGAGAAAAGTCAGGGCATCAAGGTCAACATGACGGCCAAGGGCTCTGGCGAAGCGATTGCCCAGCTGGCCGCAGAAAAAGCCAATCCCAAAACCGACATCTGGTTTGGCGGCACCGGAGATCCGCATTTGCAGGCGGCCGAGCAAAACCTCAGCCTCGAATACAAATCGCCCACGCTGCCCAAGTTGCATGACTGGGCGCAAAAGCAAGCGGCTCAAGCAGGCTACAAGACCGTGGGCATTTATTCCGGCCCACTGGGTTTTGGCTACAACACCGAGCTGTTGGCAAAAAAGAAGCTGCCCATCCCCAAAACCTGGGGTGACTTGCTCAAGCCCGAATACAAAGGCGAAATCCAGTCGGCCAACCCCGCTTCCAGTGGCACGGCCTACACCATGATCGCGACGCTGGTGCAGATCATGGGCGAAGACAAAGCGTTTGAATACCTCAAAGGCCTGCACAAAAACATTGGCACTTACACCCGCTCGGGCACCGGCCCCATCAAGGCCGTGGCCCGGGGCGAGACGGCGGTATCCATCAGCTTTGTGCATGACGGCCCGGGTGAAAAAGCCCAGGGCTTTCCGATCGAGACCCTCACGCCGGCCGATGGCACGGGGGCCGAGATCGGCTCGATGTCCATCGTGCGCGGCAGCCGCAACCTGGAAGCCGCCAAAAAGTTTTACGAATGGGCCCTGACGCCTTCGGCGCAGGCGCTGGGCGCGGCCACCTTGCAGTTCCAGTTGCCTTCCAACAAGGACACGCAAGTGGATCCGCGTGTGCCCGATTTCCGCAAGATCAAGATGATCAATTACGACTACGCCAAGTACGGTCAGACGGCCGAGCGCAAGCGCCTGATCCAGCGCTGGGAAAAAGACGTCAACTCGCTGCCCCGTTGAGTGAACACCTGAGATGAATCCAGCGCTGCGTTTGCAGCGCGCATTGCAAGGGTGGGTCATGCTTGGCCTGGCCAGCTTTGCGCTGCTGCCTTGGTATTTTTTGCAACAACTGTCTCTGGCCGATGCCATGCCCGGGATCTGGGCTGGAGCCGAAACGGCCAGCGGCTGGGTGCAGGCCAGCCAACATGGTCGGCCTTGGTTGTGGTCGGGTCTGCTCGGCTTGCTGGTGTGTGGTGTGGGGGTGGTGCGGCCTTGGCCCGCCCGCCGTCAAGGCGGGGTGCTCTTGTTGGGCAGCCTGATCGGTCTGTTGGGTTTGCTGCTCAGCGGCTTTGCGATCGGTGCGACCGGCTGGTCTTTTGAATCGTTGGAAGCGGTTTGGGGGGCCTTGCCCACAGGTCAGTACGGCATGGGCTGGGGCGCGGCGCTGGTCTTGCTTTGCTTGGTGGTGCTGTTGGGGGCATCGCTGGCGCGTCTGGGCGCTTTTCGGGGCGATGTGTTTGTGGCGGCGGCGGTGGTGGGCTGTTCCGCGCTGCTGGCGCTGTTTGTGGTGTATCCGGTGCTGCGCTCTTTGGTGGCCGCCTGGGTGGACGACGCGGGGGCCTACGCCTGGGCCCATCTGCTGCAGCGCGTGGCCACCGAACGGATCTGGGGGCTGGGCTGCGTGCAGGGGGCAGGGCGCTGCGGCGTGGCCTGGAACACCTTGTGGCTGGCCTCCATCACGGCGGTGGGCACCACTGTTCTGGGCACCTTGATGGCCTTGTGGGCCGAACGCGGCAGCACCCGGCTGGCCAAACCCCTCAACATCCTGGCCATGCTGCCGCTCATCACGCCGCCTTTTGTGGTGGGCCTGGGGCTGATCCTTTTGTTTGGCCGTGCGGGCTTGTTTAACCAGGCGCTGGAATGGGCGTTCGGCATCGAGCCGGGCCGCTGGTTTTATGGTGTGTTTGGCATCTGGCTGGCGCAGATGTTTGCCTTCACCCCCATTGCTTTCATGATCATGCGCGGTGTGGTGCAGGGGGTGAGCCCGAGCATGGAAGAGGCCGCGCAGACCTTGCGTGCCAGCCGCATGCAGACCTTCTGGACGGTGACACTGCCCTTGCTCAAGCCCGGGCTGGCCAATGCCTTTTTGGTGGGCTTCATCGAGAGCATGGCCGACTTTGGCAACCCGATCATTCTGGGTGGGCAGTTTGCGGTGCTGTCCACCGAAATCTTTTTTGCCATCGTGGGTGCAGCACTCGACCCCGGCATGGCGGCTGCGCTGGCGCTGGTGCTGACCGGTTTTGCGCTGTCGGTGTTCTTTGTGCAGCGCAGGGTGTTGGCTGGCAGCGGCTTCACCACCGTCTCGGGCAAGGGCGATGCGGGTGTGGTCATGGCTTTGCCACCCGCCGTGCTGCGGGTGTGCCGGGCCATTGCAGGCCCGTGGCTGTTGTTCACCGTGGTGGTGTACTTGTTTGCCTTTGCCGGCGGCTTTGTGCAGACCTGGGGCCGCGACTTCACTTTCACGCTGGCGCACTTCAAAACGGCATTCGATGTGCAGCTGGGCGAGTTTGGCTGGGTCTTTGCAGGCACGGCCTGGAAGTCGCTGTTCACCACCCTCAGTCTGTCGGCCATGGCGGCGCCCATTTGCGCAGGTGTGGGTTTGCTCATGGCCTGGCTGCTGGCGCGCACCGAGTTCCGGGGCAAGGCCGCTTTCGAGTTTTCTGCGTTGCTCACTTTCGCCGTCCCTGGCACGGTGCTGGGCGTGAGTTACATCTTGGCCTTCAACGTGCCGCCGGTTGAGCTGACGGGCACCGGGCTGGTGATCGTGCTGTGCTTTGTGTTCCGCAATTTGCCGGTGGGTGTGCGCGCGGGCACGGCGGCCTTCAAGCAGCTGGACCGCTCGCTGGACGAAGCCTCACAAATGCTGCGCGCCAGCACCCTGACCACGCTGCGCCGGGTGGTGTTGCCCCTGCTCAAGCCGGCGCTGGTGGCGGCGCTGGTCTACAGCTTTGTGCGCTCCATGACCACGGTGTCGGCGGTGATTTTTCTGGTCACGGCGCAGTACGAGCTGGCCACGACCTACATCATTGGCCGGGTGGGCAATGGCGACTATGGCGTGGCGCTGGCGTATTGCACGGTGTTGATGGTGCTCATGTCGGTCATCACCTGGGGCATTCAAAAGCTGGTGGGGCAGCGGCAGCTGGGGCGCCGGGCGGTGCCTCTGAACGAAACAAGGGTTTGACAAAGGTTCAAGGCGATGGGCATTCAATTCAAACAGGTCACCAAACGCTATGGCGGCACAGCGTCGCCGCTGGTGGTGCAAGGCATCGACTTTGTCGTGCCCAAGGGCAGCCTGACCACCATCCTGGGGCCTTCGGGCTGCGGCAAAACCACCACCTTGCGCATGATCGCGGGGCTGGAGGCGCCCACGGGCGGGCAGATCCTGATCGACGGTGTGGATGTGACGCACCTGGGGCCATCCGAGCGCAATGTGAGCATGGTGTTCCAGAGCTATGCGCTGTTCCCGCACATGAACGTGATCGAGAACGTGCGCTACGGCCTGGACGTGAGCGGCGTGAACAAGCAAGAGGCCAGCGAACGCGCCATGCAAAGCCTGGCCAATGTGGGCCTGAAGGGCTATGAGCAGCGTTTGCCCAGCGAGTTGTCGGGTGGTCAGCAGCAGCGCGTGGCGCTGGCCCGCGCCTTGGTGCTGGAGCCTTCGGTGTTGCTGTTTGACGAACCCTTGTCCAACCTGGATGCCCGGCTGCGTCGCTCCATGCGCGACGAAATCCGCCATTTGCAGCAACGCCTGGGCCTGACGGTGGCGTATGTGACGCACGACCAAAGCGAAGCGCTGGCCGTGAGCGACCAGATCATCGTGATGGAGGCGGGCCGCATTGCACAAGCGGGTTCGCCGCAAGACCTGTACGAGCGGCCGAACTCGGCCTTTGTGGCCGGCTTCATGGGCGAGGCCGTGTTGTTTGACGGTCAGTCCATGGCCGATGGCACGGTGCAGCTGGGGCCACTGCGCCTGTTGCCTCGCCATGTGGTGGCAGCCGGTGCCGTGCGGGCAGCGGTGCGGCCCGAAGCCTGGCTGGTCGGGCGCGAATTGTCAGGCGGCGAAACAGTGCCCGGCACTTTGTCGGCCAAGCTGTTGCAGTGGTCTTATCTGGGCAGCTTTGTCGAGCTGACCTTTGAGACCGAGCTGGGTGCGGTGTTTGTGGTTTCCCCAGAGGTCGAGCGCGAGTGGCATGCAGGCCAAGTGCTGGCCCTGAGCCTGCCGGGGCGTGGCGTGTCGGTGGTGGCGGTTTGAATGAAAGTTCTGTGATGCGCAAAGACGTGGTGTTTGATCTGGGCGGTGTGGTGTTTCGTTGGCAACCTCTGGTGCTCTTGCAAGAGCTGTTTCCACAGCAAGTGACCAGCGAGGCCGTGGCCCGCGAATGGGCGGGACAAATTTTTCAGACCTTCCACCCCGAGGCCGACTGGGCCTTGTTTGATCTGGGCCAGATTGAGCCCGAGCCACTGGCCCGGCGCATCGCCGCCCGCACCGGTTTGGTCGAATCCGATTTGCTGCGCCTGATGCTCGGCATCCCGCCCCATCTGCAACCGATCCAGGGCACGGTGGACCTGATCCACGACCTGAAAGCGCAAGGGCATCGGCTGTATTTTTTGTCGAACATGCCCGCAGGCTATGCCGACCACCTGGTGCGTGAAAACCCCTTTTTCAGCCAGTTTGAAGAGGGCATTTTTTCAGCCCATGTGCAGCAGATCAAACCGCTGCCGGGCATCTTTGCCACCGCCCAGGCGCGTTGGCCGTTGCAGGGGCAGCCCGTGTTCATCGACGATGTGCAACACAACATCGACGCCGCCGTGCAACACGGCTGGCAAGGCATCCGCTTTGAAACGCCAGAGCAGTTGAGGGCGGACTTGGTGGGGCAGGGGGTTTTGGTGGGGCAGGGGGTTTTGGTGGGGTGAGACGGGTGCTTGCTCTGAAGGTCTTTTTGTAAGAGCGGTTTGTGGAGACGGATCTCGGTCAAAAGCCGTCATTTGAATGGTGTCCTCACTTGGTCTTGCTCTTTTGACGCTGCGTTTGCAGAAACAGCGTGCTGCAAACGGCCCTGAGCCAACGGTTGGCAGGGTCATAGTGAAAACGGGTGTGCCAATACTGTTTGACGGTGAAGCCCTCAATCGGCAACGGGCAGGGCAAAACCCGCAGGCCAGCCGCTTGCGCCAGCGTTTCGCCGATGTGCCGGGGCAGTGTCGCCACCAAATCGCTGCTGAGCAGGATGGCCGACAAGCCCAAAAAACCTGGCAAGGCCAGCTGAACCTGTCGCTGCTTTCCCGCTTTTTGCAAAGCCTTGTCGAGCAGGGTGGCGCCTGTTCCCGAGACGATGCCGACATGGGCTTCGGACAAATAGGTTTTGAGCGTGAGCTTGGCGCCCAGGCGCGGGTGTTTGGGGTGGGCCAGGCATATCCAGTCCTGATCGAACAAGGCTTGTTGGTAAAACCCGGCTTCCAATCCGGGGATCAAACCCAGCGCCAGATCCGCTTCGCCGGACTGAAGTTCCGTGGCCATGTTCGGGCCAATGGTGGCGGCCTCCAGGCGGATACCGGGTGCCAGCGCGTGAACATGCGCAAAAAGTTTGGGCATGAGGGTGATGTGGCTGGCATCGGTCATGAAGATGCGGAACTTGCGCGCACTGGTCGCTGCGTCGAAGTGGCTGGCGCTGGAAATCAATTGCGACATCCCGGTGAGCACTTGTCTGACCGATGGCATCAGGTCTTCTGTTCTTGGCGTGGGCTGCATACCCTCTGATGTTCGGACAAACAGCGGGTCTGAAAGCATCTTGCGCAGCCGAGCCAGGCCAATGCTCACCGTGGGCTGGCTCAAGGCCATTCTTTCGGCTGTGCGGGTCACGCTTTGGGTCGCATAGAGCGCGTCCAGCAGGCGCAACAGTTTGAGATCGATGTCATCGGCACTGGGTGCTTGTCTTTTCGTCATATTGAATATCTCAATACTGAATATTGTTTCTATTGCATTTCGGAAATCGTGCCGGAACTCTAGCATCCGTTCAAGCATCCCTGACTGTCAGGGTGCAGGGCAATGCCCCCGGATGATGAAAAGCACATTCGCGCGCGGGGGCGCGCTCCCACAAGGTCCGGTTTTTGTTGGAGGTCGCCCCTGCGACCGAAGGCTGTTCTTTTAAAGGAGTGCGAATTGAAAATTGCTGTCCTGGGCGCGGGTGCCCTGGGTTGCGCCATGGGCAGTTGCTTGAGTGAGGCCGGGCACGAGGTCTGGCTGATCAACCGCCGCGCTGACCATGTCGAGGCCATGAACAAGCAGGGTCTGAGCGTGCGCATCAACGGTGTCGACAGAACCATTCCCGTCAAAGCGGCGCGCACTGCGCAAGAAATGGCCGACAAAACGGGCGCCGTCGATCTGATCGTGGTGCTGGTGAAGTCGTTCCACACGCACGAAGCCATCACTTCGGCCACTGCCCTCGTGGGTCCCCACACCGTTGTGCTGTCGCTGCAAAACGGGCTGGGGCATGAAGATGTGCTGGCCGACGTGGTGGGGCGCGACAAGGTGCTGGCGGGCAAAACCTATGCGGGAGGCGTGATGCTGGGCCCGGGCCGGATCATTCGTGGCACCGAAGGCAAGGAAACCTACATCGGTGAACTCGATGGGCGCATGAGCGATCGGGTCCAGCGCATCGCCCAGGCCTTCAATGCCGCAGGACTGATCACCCACATCAGCGACAACATCATGGGCACGATGTGGGAGAAATTGCTGGTCAACGTGGCCACGGGTGCGCTCAGTGGCATCACCCACCTCACCTACGGCGATTTGTACCAGGTGCCCGAGGTCAAGGCCTGTGCCTTGGCCGCAGTCCAGGAGGCCATCGATGTGGCCAAAGCCAGCGGCATCCAGCTTTCTGTCCATGACCCCGAGCAAGCCTGGATCAAGGCTGCCGCAGGCCTACCGCCCGAGTTCAAGGCGTCCATGCTGCAAAGCCTGGAAAAAGGCTCGATCACCGAAGTGGATTACGTCAACGGTTCGGTGGTCCGCTGGGGCCAGAAATGTGGCGTCCCCACGCCCGTCAACCGCACACTGGTCGCTTGCCTCAAGGGCATCGAGCGCGGCCTGTCTGCATAACTCAAGGAATCACCATGGCAGTCAAAGCCTATGTTGAACATGTGGCCGTCCGGGTCAAAGACATCCACTGGCACATCAAGTTTTTTTATGAAGTCCTGGGCATGGACGTGCGCGAGATCGACGGCCCGACCGATGACCCCAAGCAGTATTGGACGATCGGTGGCCTGCAGTTGATGGCCACGCCGGATTTTGAAGCCGTACCCTCCAACGATGCGGGCTGGTTGGCGCATCTGGGCGTCATGGTCAATGACCTGGAAGCGGCGATCAAAGCCGCAGAACCTTGGGGCGTCAAAGCTTTGCCGCAAGGTCACAACTGGCTGCAATTGCCGGATGGGCTGGCTGTTGAACTGATTCAGGCCGCGCCCGGCACCGTCGAGCAAGTGCTCACGATCAACCCCCGCGCGAAGTGATTGGAAGGTACAAGCATGAAACTCACTCCCCCTGTCATCCACTTCAAGACGCCCGAAAAATACTGGGACGATGCCCAGGAGGGCGATGTCTGCATCAGCCCCAGCTATGAAGTCACCGAAGCGCGCATCAACGCCTACGCCGTGTTGACCGGTGACTACACGCCGGTGCACATCGACGAGGACTACGCCAAAACCACGCCATTTGGCACCCGTGTGGCGCATGGCCTCTTGGGCCTGTCGATCGCCGATGGCCTCAAGACGCAAAGCGAATACCGCTTTCTGCCCGGCATGTCATTGGGCTGGACCTGGGACTTTTTGTTGCCCATCAAGATCAGCGATGTATTGCACGTCCAATTCACGGTGACCGGCTTGCGTGCCAGCAAGAGCCGCCCGGGTTGGGGCATCGTGATTCTGCCGTCCGAGTTGATCAATCAGCACGGCGAAGTCGTCCACAAAGGTGAGCATCGCTTGATGATCCCCCGCCGTCCAGGAGCTTTCTGATGCAAAACCTGCCACTCCAGGGGATTCGGGTCATCGACTACAGCCATTTTCTTGCAGGCCCTTATGTCGGGCGTTGCCTGGCGGCCTTGGGCGCCGAAGTCATCAAGGTGGAACGTCCTGGGCTCGGTGATGCCGGGCGCCAGCATGCGCACGTCATCGACGATCAGCAAAGCGGCTACTTCTTGCAACTGAACATGGGCAAGCAGGGCGTGAGCGTCAACATGAAAGACCCGCGCGGCAAAGACTTCATGCAAAAGCTCTGCGACAGTGCCGATGTGTTCATCGAAAACTACCGTCCGGGCGCACTTGAAAAGCTGGGCCTGGGTTACAAAGAGTTGTCGTCCCGCAACCCCAAACTGGTGTACTGCTCGATTTCCGCTTACGGCCACACCGGACCGGACTCACACCGTGCAGGCTTTGGTCTGATCGCCGAAGCCAAGAGCGGCATCATGCAGATGGTGGGGGTGCCTGGTGAAGCGCCGCCCCTGCTGCGCATCTCGCTGGGCGACATGTACACCGGCATTCATGCGGTGGCGGCCATCAACGCGGCCTTGTTGGGACGGGTCAGTTCCGGCAAGGGCCAACACATCGACATGGCGCTGTACGACACCCTGGTGTCCATGCACGAGTACGCGGTGCAGTGCTATACCCTCTCGGGCGGCCAGGTGCTGCCGCAGCAGACGGGGCACGACATGCCCACTTCGACGCTGTACGGCGTGTTCCGCGCCAAGGACGGTGATCTGGTGATTGCCGCGCAGGTGGACGACGCCTGGGTGCGGTTTGCCAGCATGCTGGAGGCGCACGGAGGTCCGGCAGGCTTTGGCAGCGACACCCGCTTTCACAGCCTTAATGGCCGCAACGCGCACCGGGAAGAAATCCTGGCCCCCGTCAAAGCCTGGGTGGCACAACGTTCGGTGTCCGAGGTGTTGGCACTGCTCGACGGCATCGATGTGCCCAGCGCCAAAGTCCAGCGCATCGACGAGGTCATCAACGACCCGCAGATTCAGGCACGTGGCATGGTGCTGGAGCAAGAGCACCCGCGCTACGGCACCCTCAAGCTGCCCAATCTGCCGTTCCGGTTTTCAGACTGCGACACCACAGCACCGATGAAACAGGTGGCACCAGACATGGGCCAGCACAACGCCCAAATTGCCCGCACGCTGGGCTACACAGATGCAGAGATTGAGGCCCTGCAAGCCGATGGTGTTTTGTTTTCCAAGTGAGAGGGGGCCTCTACAAAACCCGAACCCTTGTGGGAGCGCGCCCCTGCGCGCGAATGTACCTTCCGTCAGCCAGGAAGCCGCTCCTGCGGCCGCTGTTTAGCCTCAGCGCGCAGCCCCCGCCGCCAATGCCTGCGCCCGGCTGGCCGCCAAGGCCTGCGCATCTGGCGCTGACAAATCCCAGCCTTGCATGTGGCCCAGGCTGATGTCGGTCAGGGCGTCGATCCACTGTGCGTGGTTGTTCAGGCAGGGGATGTAGCGGAAGCTTTCGCCACCCGCGTGAAGATAAGCCTCTTGCGCTTCCTGCTGAATTTCTTCCAGCGTTTCCAGGCAGTCGCTGGTGAAGCCGGGGCAGACCACATCCACCTTTTTCACACCTTGCTGGGCCATGGCCACCAGCGTGGGTTCGGTGTAGGGCTGCAGCCATTTGGCTTTGCCAAAGCGCGACTGGAAAGTCAGCTTGTATTGGTCTTTGGCGAGGCCCAGCGCTTCGGCCAGCAGGCGACCGGTCTTCATGCATTCGCAGTGGTAGGGATCGCCCAGGTGCAGGGTGCGCTCGGGCACGCCGTGAAAGCTCATCACCAGTTGCTCGGCCTGGCCGTGGGCGGCCCAATGTGCGCGCACGGTTTGGGCCAGCGCGGCGATGTAACGCGGGTCGTCGTGGTAACGGTTGACAAAGCGCATCTCGGGGATGAGCCGGGTTTTCAGGCTCCAGCGGTACACCGCGTCCAACACGCTGGCCGTGGTGGTGCCGCTGTACTGTGGGTAGGCGGGCACGACCAGCACACGCTGCACGCCTTCGGCCTTGAGCGCGTTCAGCTGTGCGGCGATGGACGGCTGGCCGTAGCGCATGGCGTAGCGCACCGTCACGCTGTGGCCGCGCTCTTGCAAGGCGGTGCCCAGCGACTGGGCTTGTTGTTCGGTGAAGACTTTGAGCGGCGAGCCGCCCGCTGTCCAGATGCTGGCGTATTTGGCCGCTGACTTTTTGGGGCGCACGCGCAAGATGATGCCGTGCAGGATCAGCCACCAGATGGGCTTGGGGATTTCGACCACGCGGCCGTCGCCCAAAAATTCGGCAAGGTAGGTGCGCAGGGCAGGGGCCGAGGGGGTGCTGGGCGTGCCCAGATTGCAATACAGAATGGCCGTCCGTGCGGCCTGACCATGCTGGAAAGAAGGTTCTTGTTGAAATGCCATGCGGTATTCTCCCATCCCCATGATTGACATTTCCCGCATCCGCGCCATTACCCTTGATCTGGACGATACCTTGTGGCCCGTCTGGCCCACCATCCATCGCGCCGAAGCCGTTTTGCAAAATTGGCTGAACGCGCATGCGCCCGCCACGGCGGTTTTGTCGGGACAGCCTGAAGTCAAAAAAGCGGTGCGCGCCGAGATCAATGCCCGCCATGCCGACCGGGCGCACGATCTGTCGTTTTTGCGCCTGGAAGCGATCCGCGAGATGTTGCTGCAAGCCGGGGATCCGGGCCACTTGGCCGAGCCCGCATTTGAAGTTTTCTTCGACGAGCGCCAGCGGGTGGATTTGTTTGACGATGCGCTGCCCGCCCTGGCGTTCTGGAGCCAGCGCTACCCGGTGGTGGCGTTGTCGAATGGCAACGCCGATGTGCACCGCGTCGGTATTGGCCAGCACTTTCACGCCAGCGTCAGCGCCAAATCGCTGGGCGTGGCCAAACCTGACCTGCGCATTTTTCTGGCGGGGGCCGAGGCCGCAGGCGTGCACCCGCACGAGGTGCTGCACATCGGCGACGACGCGCACGCGGACTGCGTGGGGGCTTTGGCTGCGGGCATGCAGGTGGCGTGGCTCAACCGCGAGGGCCACGACTGGAGCCACGGCGACACCCGCCCGCACCTGGCCGTGCGAGACTTGCACGCGCTGTGCGCTTGCTGGCCAGAATACGTTTCGCAGGTCGGTGGCTTCAGCCCCGACATGAATGATTCACCCTTGCATTGAGGAAAAGCATGACTTTGAAAATCTACGGCATCGGCCCATCCCGTGCCGTGCGCCCCATCTGGACCGCGTTGGAATTGGGCGTGCCGTTTGAACTTGTTTCCACGCCCTATGCCGGTGGCGCGACCCGCACGCCCGAGTTTTTGGCCATCAACCCCAACGGCCACATCCCGGCCGTGGTGGACGAGCGCGCCGAAGGCGCTGTGACGGTGTGGGAAAGCATGGCCTGCGCCCTGTACATTGCCCGTGTGCACGGCCAAGCCGATGGCCAGTCGATCGCGCCCGCCAACGCCCGCGAAGAAGCCGAAGCCCTGCGCTGGAGCTTTTGGACGGTGACCGAACTGGAAAAAGATGCGCTCACGGTGCTGATGCACCGCATGGCCATGCCTGAAGATCAGCGCAAACCCGAACTGGCCGAACAGGCCGAAAGCCGCCTGAAAGTGCCGCTGGCCGTGCTGGAAAAACACCTGCAAGCCCAACACGCCCAAGGCGAGACTTACCTGGCCGCCAACCGGTTCACCGTGGCCGATGTGTGCGTGGCCAGTGTCGTCGGCTGGGTCCGCCCGGCCGCTGCGCTGCTCGCGCAATACCCGGCGGTGTCTGCCTGGGTGCACGCCTGCGTGGAACGGGCAGCGCACAAGCAGGCGCGGGGGATGAAGTGAGTTGGGGGATTTTTCCTGTGACTCAAAACCGCCCCAGCGCCTGCATCTTCCACGCCAGCCACAGCTTGCGCAGTGGCGTGAGCGCGATGCGCTGGTGCAGCACCTGAAAGCCCGAAGCTTCGATTTCGCGCAACAAGGTGCGGTAAATGCTGGCCATCATGAGGCCCGGTTTTTGGGCGCGGCGGTCGGCCGCAGGCAGCAGGGCCAGGGCTTCGTCGTACAGGGCGTGGGTGCGTTCGGTCTGGAACTTCATCAGCGCGGTGAAGTTGTCTGAGTAGGTGCGCTGTATCAGGTCATTGGCTTTGACCCCAAAGCGTTGTTGTTCGTCCAGCGGCAGGTAGATGCGGCCACGCATCGCGTCCTCGCCCACGTCACGGATGATGTTGGTCATCTGAAATGCCAGGCCCAGCTTGTGCGCGTAGGCGGTGGTGGCCTCGTCGGTCTGACCAAAAATGCGGGCGGCGACTTCGCCCACTACGCCAGCCACCAGATGGCAGTATTTCGTCAGGCCGGCAAAGTCCAGGTAGCGCGTCTGGTTCAGGTCCATCTGGCAGCCTTCGATCACGGCCATCAGGTGGCGGCTTTCGATGCCAAAAGCGGGGGCCAACGGCATCAGGGCGTGCATCACCGGGTGGCTGGCTTGGCCCGCAAAGGCTTGGGCCACCTCTTTTTGCCACCAGGCCAGCTTGGTCGCGGCCACGCTGGGGTCGCTGATTTCGTCGACCACGTCGTCCACTTCACGGCAAAAGGCATAAAACGCGGTGATGGCCGCACGCCGCTCCGGCGGGAGGAAAAGGAAGGCGTAATAAAAGCTGCTGCCCGAGGCGGCGGCTTTTTGTTGGACGTAGTCTTGCGGGCTCATGGGCGCTGATTTTCGCACCCAAACACGGGGTTCAAGCGGGGGCCGTGCCGGACAATTTTTGGAACAGCCGGTCCAGCGTGGCGGGCGATCCCCATCCCCGTGCGATTTGCCACAGCAGGTGGCGCATTTCATGGCGCGGCATTTTCACGCGCTGGGTGAGGGCCATCGGTCCGGCCTGTCGGAGCAGGGCCAAGGTGCGTGCGCCGATGAGCGCAGGCAATGCGCTGGCCAGGCGCAGACGCAACGGCTTCAGGGCCAGGGCATAGCGCAGGCCATCGGCCAGTTGCGACTGGGTGTGGCATAGCCACTGGTCATACAGCGGGGCCAGTGCCTGCAAGGTTTCGGTGTGGCCAGTTTGGGCGGCTTCGGCCAGCTGGTGCGGGCTCAGGCCGGCGCTGGCCAAAGTGTCGGTGGGCCAATAACAGCGTCCGGCGGCCAGATCGGCCCCGGCGTCGCGCAAGATGTTCAGGCGCTGCAAGCCCATGCCGTATTGCCGTCCCATGCGCATCATCTCGTCTTGCGCCAGCCGCGTGTAGCCAGGCAGGTGGCGGCCGCACAGCGTGGTCCAGAATTCGCCCACACAGCCCGCCACCTGCCAGGTGTATTGGTCCAGTTCGGCCTCGGTCTGCAGGGCATTCAGGCCGGGGCCAAAGCGCGCCATGTCCATCTGCTGGCCTTGCGTGATGTGGCTCAGCACCAGGCGCACGCTGGCCTGATCGGCTTCTTCAAGAGTTTGCAGCAGCGGCAGGCATTGCGGCAGGGCCTGCATCAAGGCGCGTTCGTTCGGGTCGGTTTGTTGCGCTGCAAAGGCCTGGGTGTGCTGGCCCAGGGCACGGGTTTGCGCGGCAGGGGTGTCTGGCGACGTGATCATCTGGGCCATCAGGTCCAGTAAAAGCTGCCGCTCAGCCAGAGGCAAGGTGGTGGTGTCGGCCACGGTATCGGTGGCACGGGCCAACAGGTAACCCAAGGCCACCGGGGCTTGCACCACAGCCGGCAAGAGGCGGATGGACAGGTCAAATGAACGGGACACGGCGCGCAGCAGTTGGCGGTGTTCCGGGCGCAGTCCGATGTGTTTTTTGGGCCTGAACAAGGAGGGTGGATGCATGGTCAATGGCTATTGTCGCTTGACAGCGGCGGCGATTTTGAATAAATTACTAACCGGTTGGTCAGTATTATTTCCAAGGATTTCCATGTCTTCGACTTTTCCACTCGCCGCTGGGCGAGTTTTTCGTTTGTGTGCACTTGCCGCTGTTGTGACTACTTTGGTGGCGTGTTCAAAAACCGAGACGCCACAAGAACCCTTGCGTTCGGTCAAGTTGTTGACAGTGTCGGGCGCTGATCTGAATGTGTCGGGCGAGTACGCGGCCGAGGTGCGCGCACGCGTGGAATCACGTCTGGGCTTCCAGGTGGGCGGCAAATTGGTGCAACGCCCGGCCGAATTGGGGCAGCGTGTGGCGGCGGGGCAGTTGTTGGCACGCATTGACGCGCAAGACTACCAATTGGCAGCGCAAGCGGCCCAGGCCCAGATGAGCGCGGCGCAAAGCCAGCGCGATTTGGCAGCCGCCGACTTCAAGCGCTTTGAGGCCTTGAAGGCTCAGAACTTCATCAGTGGTGCCGAACTGGAGCGGCGTGACACCGCGCTCAAAGCCGCTGAAGCCGCCTTGAACCAGGCCAAAGCCCAGGCGCAAGCGCAAAGCAACCAAGCTGGCTACGCCCGTTTGATGGCCAGCCATGCGGGCGTGGTCACGGGTGTCGATGCCGAAGTGGGGCAGGTGGTTTCAGCCGGTCAGCCGGTGTTGCGATTGGCGCACGATGGTCCGCGCGATGCGGTGTTTGCGGTCTCGGAATCCATGGCGTTGGCCCTCAAAGTGGGTCAAGCCATGCAGGCCAAGTTGGTCAGCACGGGCCAGCCCCTCCAGGGCAAAGTCCGTGAATTGGCGGCCAGTGCCGACCCGGTCACGCGCACCTATGCGGTGAAGTTGGCATTGGACGCGTCTGAGCGCTTGCCATTGGGCGCGACGGTCAATGTGTCGGCTGCGCATTTGCAGGGCAGTCGGCCCGCCGCGATCAAGCTGCCCACCAGCGCGCTGCGCCAGGAGGGATCCTCTACGGTGGTGTGGTTGCTGGACGAAGCCAGCATGACCGTGAACACCCAGGCGGTGCAGGTGGGCGCGATCGACGGCAACGAGGTGGTGATCACGTCCGGTTTGAAGCCCGGTCAAAAGGTGGTCAGTGCGGGCGTGCATGTCTTGTCGCCAGGCCAGAAAGTCATGGAGTACGGCGCGGCAGCCAAGTCCCAGGCTTTGGCCCCTGCCGCCGCCCCTGCGGCGTCGACATCCACAGCGCAACGGTGATCGCATGAGCCGTACGGACAACACACCATTCAACCTCTCGCGCTGGGCGCTGGAGCACCCGGCCCTGACCCGCTACCTGATGGTGGTGCTGATGGTTTTGGGCATGGCCTCTTACTTTCAGCTGGGGCAAGACGAAGATCCGCCTTTCACTTTCCGGGCCATGGTGGTGCGGGCTTACTGGCCGGGCGCAACAGCCGAGCAAATGGCCGAGCAGGTGACCGACAAACTCGAGCGTACCCTGCAAGAGGTGCCTTTTGCCGACAAGATCCGCAGTTACTCCAAGCCGGGCGAGGCGCAGATCATTTTCCAGATCAAGGACAACTCCAGGCCCGGCGATGTGCCCCAGGTGTGGTATGCGGTGCGCAAAAAAATCGGCGACATGCGCGGCAGCTTGCCGCAAGGCGTGGTCGGCCCCTTCTTCAACGATGAATTTGGCGATGTGTATGGCGTGATTTATGCCCTGAGTGGGCAGGGCTTTACCGCCGCAGAAGTCAAGACCCAGGCCGACAGCCTGCGCCAGACCTTGCTGCGCGTGCCCGATGTGGCCAAGGTGGACTTGTTTGGTGCCCAAGACGAAAAAGTTTTCGTCGAAGTGTCGCAAAAGAAACTGGCCCAAATGGGCCTGGACATGGGGGCGGTGCTGGCGCAACTGGGCCAGCAAAACGCGGTGGAATCGGCCGGCACGATGCAGTCGCCAGCGGATGTGGTGCAGGTGCGAGTGGGGGGCCAGTTCCAAAGCCTGGAGGACTTGCAAGCCATGCCGATCCGTGGGGCTTCGGGGGCGCAAATCCGCTTGTCTGACATTGCCAAAGTGAGCCGAGGCTATGTCGACCCACCGTCCGTCAAGGTGCGCCACGGCGGCCAGGAAGTGATTGCGTTGGGCGTGTCCATGGCCAAGGGCGGGGACATCATCTCCTTGGGCAAGTCGCTGCGCCAAGCGGTGTTGCAGGTGCAGGCTGCGTTGCCTGCAGGCATGACTCTGGCGCAGGTGCAAGACCAGCCGAGTGCCGTGTCCAATTCGGTCAATGAGTTCATCAAGGTCTTGATCGAGGCCGTGGTGATTGTGTTGGCGGTGAGCTTTTTGTCGCTGGGTTTGCACAAGCGCCCTGGCAACAACCCTCTGTGGCGCCGCTGGACGCTGGACATCCGCCCCGGTCTGGTGGTGGGCATCACGATTCCGCTGGTGCTGGCGGTGACCTTTTTGGCCATGAATTACTTCGGCATTGGCTTGCACAAGATTTCGTTGGGCTCACTCATCATTGCCTTGGGCTTGCTGGTGGACGACGCCATCATTGCGGTCGAGATGATGGTGCACAAGATGGAGGAGGGCTATGACAAGGTGCGTGCGGCAACCTTCGCCTATGAAATCACCGCCATGCCCATGCTCACCGGCACCCTGATCACCGCCGCCGGCTTTTTGCCGATCGGCATGGCCAAGTCCATGACGGGTGAATACACGTTCGCGATTTTTGCCGTCACGGTGGTGGCTTTGCTGGTCAGTTGGGTGGCCTCGGTTTACTTTGTGCCTTATTTGGGGGCCTGGCTCTTGAAGCCGCCCGCGCATGCCGCTGCGGGCGAACACCGGGATGTGGCCGAGATGTTCAACACCCCGTTTTACCGGCACTTTCGCACCTGGGTGACCTGGTGCGTCACGCACCGCTGGAAGACGATTGGCATCACCGTCTTCTTGTTTGTCATGGGCATTGTCGGCATGGGCCAGGTGCAGCAGCAGTTTTTCCCAGACTCCAGCCGCCCTGAAATCCTGGTGGATTTGTGGTTGCCCGAAGGCTCGCCGTTCCAAGCCAGCGAAGACATGACCCGCCGGGTCGAGCAACGCTTGGCGCAAGAAGACGGCGTCAACTCGGTCACGGCCTGGGTGGGCTCGGGCGTGCCGCGCTTTTATTTGCCGCTCGACCAGGTGTTTCCGCAAAGCAACGTGTCGCAGCTGATCGTGTTGCCCAAAGACCTGAAAACCCGCGAAGTGCTGCGGGCCAAGTTGCCCGCTTTGCTGGCACAAGAGTTTCCAGAGGTGCGTGGGCGCGTGAAATTGCTGCCCAACGGGCCGCCCGTCCCTTATCCCGTGCAGTTCCGTGTGGTGGGACCCGACCCCAAGGTGCTGCGGCTGAAGGCTGACGAGATCAAGGCTGCGATGCGTCTGAACGCCAACACCCGCGGTGTGAACGACAACTGGAACGAGTCGGTCAAGTCGGTGCGGCTGGAGGTGGACCAGGCCAAAGCCCGTGCTTTGGGCGTGACCAGCCAGTCGATTGCACAGGCCTCGCGCATTTTGCTCAGTGGCTCTACGGTGGGGCAGTACCGCGAAGGCGACAAATTGATCGACATTGTGCTGCGACAGCCTTTGGCCGAGCGCGATGCCTTGTCCGATCTGTCGCAAGCGTATGTGAACACCGCTTCGGGTCGCTCGATTCCCTTGCTGCAAATCGCCACCCCGGTCTTTGCCTGGGAGCCGGGTGTGATGTGGCGTGAGGGCCGTCAATACGCCGTCACCGTGCAGTCCGACATTGCGGAAGGCCTGCAGGGCGCGACCGTCACGGCGCAATTGCTGCCCGCCCTGAAAAAGATCGAGGCCACCTGGCAAGGGCAGGGGCTGAGTGGCTACCGCATCGAAGTGGCCGGGGCGGTGGAAGAAAGCTCCAAGGGCTCGGCCTCGATTGCGGCCGGGGTGCCGGTGATGCTGTTCATCACCTTCACCTTGCTGATGCTGCAGCTGCAAAGCTTCAGCCGAGCCATGCTGGTGTTTTTGACCGGCCCGCTGGGCATGGCGGGGGTTGCGGGGGCGTTGCTCGTGCTGAACCGGCCCTTTGGCTTTGTGGCTTTGCTGGGCGTGATCGCGCTCATGGGCATGATCCAGCGCAACTCGGTGATCCTGATCGACCAGATTGAGCAGGACCGTGCGGCGGGCGTGGCCCCCTGGCAAGCGATTGTCGAGTCGGCGGTGCGGCGCTTGCGTCCCATTGTGCTCACGGCGGCCGCGGCTGTTTTGGCCATGATCCCGCTGTCACGCAGCATTTTCTGGGGCCCCATGGCGGTTGCCATCATGGGCGGCTTGATCGTGGCCACGGCCTTGACACTGCTGGCGCTGCCTGCCATGTACGCGGCCTGGTTCAGGATTGAGCGGCCAAATCCAGCCCGTGCCTGAAATTAGCCAACTGAAGTGGCTAAAATAGAAAGTTGACCGATTTCAACCGGGCGGTCAGGTGCACAGGTCTGCTTTGGGGCTGACAGGTGGGCCTGACGCCCTTTTTGTTTGGACCTGCGCGGGTGGCGAAATTGGTAGACGCACCAGGTTTAGGTCCTGACGGTGGCAACACTGTGCGGGTTCGAGTCCCGCCCCGCGCACCAACCGACTTTTGGCCAAAGGGGCAACCCGACGGCACGAGAGAAATTCAATTAACCGAGAACGACGATGACAGTGACTGTTGAAACCCTTGAAAAGCTGGAACGCAAGATCACCCTGACTGTGCCTGTGACGGCCATCCAGACAGAAGTGGATGCACGCCTGAAGAAAATGGCCCGCACGGTCAAGATGGACGGTTTCCGTCCAGGCAAAGTGCCCATGAACGTGGTCGCGCAGCGCTATGGTTACTCGGTGCAGTACGAAGTCCTGAACGACAAAGTGGGTGAAGCTTTCGCCGTGGCCGCCAACGAAGCCCAAGTGCGCGTCGCTGGTCAGCCCCGCATTTCTGAAAAAGAAGGCGCACCCGAAGGCGAGTTGAACTTTGAAGCCATCTTCGAGGTGTACCCAGAAGTCAAATTGGGCAATCTGGCCGACACCGAAGTCGAAAAATTGACGGCCGAAGTGTCTGATGCGGCCATCGACAAAACCGTCGACATCCTGCGCAAGCAACGCCGCACCTTCGCCCAGCGCGCCCAAGACGCAGCGGCTCAAGACGGCGATCGCGCCACCATCGACTTCGAAGGCAAGATCGACGGGGAAGTGTTCTCTGGCGGCAAAGCCGAAGACTTCCAGTTCATTTTGGGCGATGGCCAAATGCTCAAGGAATTCGAAGACGCTGTGCGCGGCATGAAGTCGGGCGAAAGCAAGACATTCCCATTGGCGTTCCCTGCCGATTACCACGGTCAGGATGTGGCGGGCAAAACCGCTGACTTCATGGTCACGGTCAAGAAAATCGAAGCCGCCAACCTGCCCGAAGTCAATGAAGCCCTGGCCAAGTCCTTGGGCATTGCCGACGCTTCCGTGGAAGGTCTGCGCGCTGACATCCGCAAAAACCTCGAGCGTGAAGTGAAATTCCGCTTGCTGGCCCGCAACAAGCAAGCGGCCATGGACGCTTTGGTGGCCAAGGCCGAGTTGGACCTGCCCCAGTCCATCGTTCAGTCCGAAATCGAACGCCTGAAAGAAGGTGCCCGCGCCGACCTGAAGCAACGTGGCATCAAGGACGCCGACAAGGCACCGATTCCTGATGACATTTTCCGTCCTCAAGCCGAGCAGCGCGTGCGCCTGGGCCTGGTGGTGGCCGAAGTCGTGCGTGGCAACACCCTGCACGCCAAGCCCGAGCAGATCAAGGCCCACATTGAAGAGCTGGCTGCCAGCTACGAGCGTCCAGATGACGTGGTGCGCTGGTACAACAGCGATAACCAGCGTCTGGCCGAAGTGGAAGCCGTGGTCATCGAGAGCAATGTGTCCGACTTCGTCTTGGCGCAAGCCAAGGTCGTCGAAAAGGCCATCACCTTTGAAGAACTGATGGGTCAACAGGGCTGATCGGGTCCGTTGCTTCCCTCGAGAATGGGGCTTGTGCCGGACTTGCAGTCTGGCTAACAAGCCCCATCTCATTGGTGGGCTTGACAAACGGGTTAAAGTCCCATTCATATTTTTGGAGAAATGATGAGCGCACTGGACATCACAAATTTGGGCATGGTGCCCATGGTCGTCGAGCAATCGGGCCGTGGCGAGCGCGCCTACGACATTTATTCACGTCTGCTCAAAGAGCGTGTGATCTTTTTGGTGGGTGAGGTCAATGACCACATGGCCAACCTGATCGTGGCGCAGTTGTTGTTTTTAGAGAGTGAAAACCCTGAAAAGGACATTTCGCTGTACATCAACTCGCCTGGCGGCTCAGTCAGTGCAGGCATGGCGATTTACGACACCATGAACTTCATCAAACCCGATGTGTCCACGCTGTGCAACGGCATGGCCGCCAGCATGGGCGCGTTCTTGCTGTCTTCGGGTGCCAAGGGCAAGCGCTTCTCGCTGCCCAACTCCAAAATCATGATTCACCAGCCCCTGGGCGGTGCCCGTGGTCAGGCCACCGAGATCGAGATCGCGGCACGCGAAATCGTCAAGACACGTGCCCACCTGAACCGCATCCTGTCCGAGAACACCGGCCAGCCGCTGGAAAAGATTGAGCAGGACACCGAGCGCGACTATTACCTGTCGGCCACGGAGTCCAAAGACTACGGCCTGATTGACGAAGTGATTTCCAAACGCGCTTGATGGTGGCCGGACATTCCGGCACCCTGGCTGACGGCGTTTACCTCCAAAGGGTGAGCGCCGTTTTTCTTTCGTTATCATTGTTGAATTCCGGAATCCGAGGCGACATTTATGGCCGATAAAAAAGGCTCCACCACTGAGAAAAACCTGTTCTGCTCCTTTTGCGGCAAAAGCCAGCACGAGGTCAAAAAGCTGATCGCAGGTCCATCGGTTTTCATTTGCGACGAATGCATTGATTTGTGCAATGACATCGTGCGCGATGAACTGGCCACCTCCACCGTCGCCGAAGGCGCCAAAGAAGGCCTGCCGACCCCGTTGGACATCAAAACCAACCTGGACAACTATGTGATTGGTCAGGAAAAGGCCAAACGCAGCCTGGCGGTGGCGGTTTACAACCATTACAAACGGCTCAAGCACAAAGAAGGCGCCAAGAAAGACGACGTTGAGCTGGCCAAAAGCAACATCTTGCTGATCGGACCCACGGGCTCTGGCAAGACCTTGCTGGCTCAGACCATGGCCCGCATGCTGGATGTGCCTTTTGTCATGGCCGACGCCACCACCCTGACCGAAGCCGGTTATGTGGGTGAAGACGTGGAAAACATCGTCGCCAAGCTGCTGCAGACCTGCAACTACGACGTCGAGCGTGCCCAACGCGGCATCGTCTACATCGACGAGATCGACAAGATCACCCGCAAGTCGGACAACCCGTCCATCACGCGCGACGTGTCGGGTGAGGGCGTGCAGCAAGCCTTGCTCAAACTGGTCGAAGGCACCATGGCCAGCGTGCCCCCGCAAGGCGGCCGCAAGCACCCCAATCAGGACTTCTTGCAGATCGACACGACCAACATTCTGTTCATTTGCGGCGGCGCGTTTGCCGGACTTGAAAAAGTGATCGAAAACCGCACCGAAGCCGGTGGCATTGGCTTTGGCGCGACGGTCAAAAGCAAAAAACAGCGTTCACTGACCGAAGTGTTCACCGAAGTCGAGCCGGAAGATCTGATCAAGTTTGGTCTGATCCCCGAGTTGGTGGGCCGCTTGCCTGTGGTGGCAACGCTGGCCGAGTTGACCGAAGACGCGATGGTGCAGATCCTGACCGAGCCCAAGAATGCGGTGGTCAAACAGTTCACCAAACTGTTGGCCATGGAAGGCGTTGAGCTGGAAGTGCGCCCCAATGCATTGAGCGCCATCGCACGCAAGGCGCTGGCCCGCAAGACAGGTGCCCGTGGTTTGCGCTCTATCATGGAGCAAGCCTTGATCGATACGATGTTTGAATTGCCCAACGCGGTCAATGTTGAAAAAGTGGTGGTGGACGAGTCCGTCATCGATGACAACAAACCACCATTGCTGGTTTACCGAGAGTCGGCCAAACAGGCCTGACCCACATGCGCTGTACAGCGATGCATACCCAAGTTTGTTGATGGGTTGAAATCGCGGGTGTTGCACCCATGTGAAGTTGAATTGACCTGAGGGACACACCATGTCTGGACACATACCTTTGCCATCCACCCCGATTGAACTGCCCATGTTGCCTTTGCGCGATGTGGTCGTGTTCCCTCACATGGTGATTCCGTTGTTTGTGGGACGCCCCAAGAGCATCAAGGCACTGGAATCGGCCATGGCCGCCGAGCGCCGCATTATGCTGGTGGCCCAAAAGACCGCGGCCAAAGACGAACCGGCCATCGACGACATGTTCGATGTGGGCTGCGTCTCGACCATTTTGCAAATGCTCAAACTGCCCGACGGCACCGTCAAGGTGTTGGTCGAGGGCCAGCAGCGCGCACTGGTCAAGTCCATTGTGGATGGCGAGGCGCACTTTGTGGCCACCGTCACCCCGGTGGATGCCGTGGCCGAACAGGCCGAGCCCAGCAGCGAAATCGAAGCCTTGCGCCGTGCCGTGATGCAGCAGTTTGACCAGTACGTCAAACTCAACAAGAAAATTCCGCCCGAGATACTGACCTCGATTTCCAGCATCGACGATGCTGGGCGCCTGGCCGACACCATTGCCGCCCATTTGCCACTCAAGCTGGAGAACAAGCAGCAGGTGCTGGATTTGGCCAGCATCAAGGCCCGTCTGGAAAACCTGTTTGCCCAGCTGGAGCACGAAGTTGACATCCTGAATGTGGACAAGCGCATCCGTGGTCGCGTCAAGCGCCAGATGGAGAAGAACCAGCGCGATTTCTATTTGAACGAGCAGGTCAAGGCCATCCAGAAGGAACTGGGCGAGGGCGAAGAGGGCGCAGACATCGAGGAGATCGAAAAGAAGATCAAGAGCGCCAAGATGTCGGCCGAAGCCCGTAAAAAGGCCGAGGGCGAGCTGAAAAAGCTCAAACTCATGTCCCCCATGTCGGCGGAAGCCTCGGTGGTGCGCAATTACCTGGATGTGCTCACCGCACTGCCCTGGAGCAAAAAAACCAAGCTCAAGCACGACCTGGCCAATGCCGAGGACGTCTTGAACCAGGACCACTTTGGCCTGGACAAAGTCAAAGACCGCATCTTGGAATACCTCGCTGTGCAACAACGCGTGGACAAGGTCAAAGCCCCCATCTTGTGCCTGGTCGGCCCACCGGGCGTGGGCAAGACCTCGCTGGGACAATCCATTGCCAAGGCCACCGGACGCAAGTACGTGCGCATGGCGCTGGGTGGTATGCGCGACGAGGCCGAAATTCGAGGGCATCGCCGCACCTACATCGGCGCTTTGCCTGGCAAGGTGTTGCAAAACCTGAACAAGGTCGGCACCAAGAACCCGCTGTTCCTGCTGGATGAAATCGACAAGCTGGGCACGGATTTCCGGGGCGATCCGTCGAGTGCTTTGCTGGAGGTGTTGGACCCTGAGCAAAATCACACCTTTGGCGACCACTACGTTGAAGTTGATTTTGACCTGAGCGATGTGATGTTTGTCGCTACATCGAACTCGATGAACATTCCTTCGGCCTTGCTGGACCGCATGGAAGTCATCCGCCTGTCGGGCTACACCGAAGACGAGAAAACCAGCATCGCCATGAAGTATTTGCTGCCCAAGCAAATGACCAACAACGGTGTCAAGGATTCCGAGTTGAACGTGACCGAAGACGCCGTTCGCGATGTGGTGCGTTACTACACCCGCGAAGCCGGTGTGCGTTCGCTCGAACGTGAACTGGGCAAAATCTGCCGCAAAGTGGTCAAGGCTTTGCTACTCAAGCAAATGAAGCCCCAGGTGTTGGTGACCGCTGACAACCTCAACGACTTTTTGGGCGTGCGCAAATACAGCTATGGCCGTGCCGAGCAAAAAAACCAGATCGGTCAAGTCGTGGGTTTGGCCTGGACCGAAGTGGGGGGCGATTTGCTGACCATTGAAGCGGCCCTGATGCCGGGCAAGGGTGTCATCACCCGCACCGGTTCGCTGGGCGATGTGATGAAAGAGTCGGTCGAAGCCGCGCGCACTGTTGTGCGCAGTCGCTCACGTTTGCTGGGCATCAAGGACGAGGTTTTTGAAAAGAAAGACCTGCACATCCACGTTCCCGATGGCGCCACGCCCAAAGATGGCCCCAGTGCGGGTGCCGCCATGACCACCTCGATGGTTTCGGCCATGACGGGTATTCCTGTGCGCGCCGATGTCGCCATGACGGGCGAGATCACGCTGCGCGGTGAAGTGACGGCCATTGGTGGACTGAAAGAAAAACTTTTGGCGGCTTTGCGAGGCGGTATCAAGACCGTGCTGATCCCTGAAGACAACGTCAAGGATTTGCAAGACATTCCGGAGAATGTCAAAAACGGTCTGGAGATCGTGCCCGTCAAGTGGATCGACCAGGTGCTGGACATTGCGCTGGAGGCCAAGCCTGTGCCTTTGAGTGACGAAGAGGTGGCTGCAGCGGCGGTGAGCGCTGTGGCATCCACGGTGACACCACAAGCCATCAAACATTGATGCAATTTTTTCAGGGCACCTCAAAATGCCCTGAAATTTGCATTACAATTCATCCAACGCAGCGAACACGGCATAGAATGCTAAGTTCACTGAAATGCGGGAATAGCTCAGTTGGTAGAGCGCAACCTTGCCAAGGTTGAGGTCG
>ERZ1292633.689-Hain-H41-02um-R1-689-length-38260-cov-7_pt1 | contig 38260 bp, 37 predicted proteins | sample MGYA00564406_ERZ1292633 | MGnify/ENA primary metagenome ERZ1292633 (study PRJEB36523, sample SAMEA6512639) | groundwater metagenome | collected 2019-01-08 | study: AquaDiva: Metagenomics assemblies of 32 groundwater samples
GCGCGCTCGGGTATTGCCTGCGCTAATTTGTTGTTTAGTCTTGGGGCTAAAGTAAAAGCTACTGATAATAATGACAGCGAAATTACCCGGCGTAACGCTGTAAAGCTTTGTTCTGATTATATTGCGGTAGAGTTTGGCAAACATAGCTCTGATTTTATTGAAGGCAGTGACCTGGTAGTAGTTTCACCCGGCGTAAGTAATGACAGTTTTTCGATTCAGTTTGCCCAAAAAAACAATATTCCAATAGTAAGCGAAATTGAAATTGCAAGTATTTTGTGCCCGGCTCCGATTATTGCCGTTACTGGTTCGAATGGGAAAACTACCGTTACTACGTTAATTTCGCGCGTTATTAACGCAAGCGGAATGAAGGCTTATGCCTGCGGAAATATTGGAAACCCTTTCTGCGGGGAGATCCAAAAATTATTAGCAAAAGATTATGTTGTGCTTGAAGTTAGTTCTTTTCAGCTTGAGCGCATAAAAAGTTTTAAGCCGAAAATAGCAGTAATTTTAAATTTTAATCGTAATCATCTTGATCGTCACAAAGATATGGAGGAGTATTTAACTGCGAAAAAACGGATTTTTCTAAACCAGGACAAAAATGATTTTTTAGTCCTAAATGGGCTCGACCCCGCACTTAAAAATATTTCCTCTGAATCAAAAAGCAAAGTAATATTTTTTAACCAGCTGCCTGGCTTGAACCCTAATCAGGCAGCGGTTTTTACGGTAGCTTCGATTTTGGGAATCAAGGATGATATAGTTTCTAAGACGTTCCAGGATTTCAAAGGCCTTGAACATCGAATGGAGTTTGTGGCTGAAATAAAAGAAGTAAGTTTTATTAATGATTCCAAAGCTACAACTGCGGATTCAGCTGCCTGGGCCTTAGAGAATATCAACCGGCCGGTGTTTCTTATCGCAGGAGGAAAAGATAAGGGCGTTGATTATGCAAAAATTCTTGAATCCCGCCAAAAAATTAAAGAGGTTATTTTGATCGGTGAAGCAAAAAATAAAATAAGGCAGGCGCTTGGTGAAACTCTTTCTTTTAGGGAAGTCGATTCTCTTAGTAGCGCTGTAAGGCTTGCTTTTAGTAAAGCCAAAGCCGGAGATTGTGTTTTGTTGTCTCCGATGTGCGCTAGTTTTGATATGTTTAAGGATTACGAAGAAAGAGGCAGAATATTTAAAGAGGTAGTGGAGGCATTGAAAAAAGAAAATGGTACGTAATTTAAGAATAAATATTTTTAGTATTACCGTCATACTTATTTGTATAGGTATTGTGATGATTTATAGCGCTTCCGGAATTTATGCCGGAGAAAAGTACCATGACAGCCTGTTTTTTTTAAAACGTCATCTTATATTTCTGCTAATCGGATTTATTGCTACTTTTTTTCTGATGAGTTTTGATTATCGGTCTTTACGTTATTTTGCAAAACCCGCGATAGTTTTGGCAGTAATTCTTTTGGTGCTTGTATTGATGCCGGGATTAGGAAGAGAGGTTTCCGGAGCCAAGCGTTGGTTTCGCTTTAAATTTATCAGTTTTCAGCCGTCGGAATTTGCTAATCTGGCGGTGATTATTTATATCGCGGATTTTATCAGTCGTAAGTCAGATTCCTTGCGTAATTTTAAAGAGGGATTTCTTCCTCCGGTTGCGGTTATGGGGTTAGTTTTGCTTCTTATACTGGTGCAGCCGGATTTAGGAAGCGTAGTAGCTTTATCGATGGTGGTTTTTATTATGCTGTTTGCCGCAGGAACGCGTTTTTCGTACTTAGTTTCTTTATTCTTGTTGAGCCTACCGGCATTATATTTTTTAGTTTTTAGTGTTCCTTATAGGCGGGCGAGAGTTTTGGCTTTTTTAAATCCCTGGCTTGATCCAAGAGGAAGCGGTTTTCAGGTGATCCAGTCGCAAGTAGCGCTGGGTTCAGGAGGGATCTTTGGAGTTGGCCTTGGGCAATCCAAACAAAAGCTTTTTTATCTTCCCGCAGCGCATACGGATTTCATTTTCTCTATTATCGGAGAGGAGCTAGGGCTTATAGGCACACTTATAGTGGTTTGCTTGTTTATTTTTTTTCTGCGTGAAGGTTTTAAAATAATACGTAATACTGCTGATAAATTTGGTTATTATCTGGGCCTTGGGCTTGTGCTTTTGGTCGCTTTTAAAGCGATAATCAATATCGGAGTTTCCTGCGGGATGTTTCCTACTAAGGGATTACCTCTTCCTTTTATCAGTTATGGCGGCTCATCGCTTATCTTTGAAATGATGAGCGTAGGATTATTGATGAATATCGCCCGTACTGGTGATTATCCGTGAAAAAGAATAAGCGTATTTTGGTTGTATCCGGATCAAGCGGAGGCCATATATTTGCGGCAATGGCTTTTATTGAGGAATGGAAAAAAACTTATTTAGTCCAGGAAAATGATTTATTGCTTATCCTCCCGAAAAAATCTATCCGCGCACATTTAAAAGAAATACCGTGTGCTGTAAAATATATTGATGGGCGTTCTTTTAATCTTAGTTTAGGGCTAAGGAATTTGTTTTGTTTCTGGTCATTTCTTAAAGCATTATTTGAAAGTTTTTTTATTCTGATTTTTTTTAAGCCGGAAATTGTGATAGCTTTTGGAAGCATTGTTTGTGTGCCTATTGTATGGTGGGGATGGTTTTTTAGGCGTAAGGTGGTTTTGCATGAGCAGAATGTGTTTCCGGGCAGGGCAAACCTTTTCTTAAGCTGGTTTGCGGATATTGCAGCGGTTTCTTTTGAGGAAACTATGCCTTACTTTAATAGCCTGGCAAAAGAGGTTAAGTTGACCGGGCTTCCCTTGCGCGAGACTCTTGTAAAAAAAGAAAGTTTTTTGGCGCGTAATTTTTTTGGATTTTCAAATGATAACTTTACATTATTGGCAATGGGAGGAAGTCAGGGAAGTAGCTCGGTAAATCATCTTGTAAGCAGCGCTTGTGTGCAACTTGAAAAAGAATACTTAAAAAAGCTTAATTTGATACATCTAAGCGCAGAATTTGATATGCCCTATCTTGTAGATGTGTATAAAAAATCAGGCATTAATGCAAGAGTTTTTGCATTTCTTGGCCAGATGTCCGATGCTTATTCTGCAGCGGATTTAGTGATTTCCCGGGCCGGTGCTTTAAGTATTGCTGAAATAGCGTTTTTTAAATTACCGGCTTTATTAATTCCGTATCCTTATGCATATCAACATCAGCAGGTAAATGCCCGAGTGCTTGAAAAGAAGGGGGTTGCCGAGGTTCTAGAAGAGGCCTCGCTAAGCGTAAAAGAGCTTAGAGATAAGCTCAAAGATTTTATGGACAACCCTTCCAGGCTTGCTATAATGCGCGATAATTACGGTGAATCAATTGATTCTTCTGCAGCAAAAAGGCTTGTCGAAATAATATGAAGAGATTGCTGAAATTATTTTTAATGGTTTTGTTTTGTTATCTAGCCATTGGCGCTAGTAGCGAAAAATGGAATATTTCTAAAAGCACGCATTTTATTGTGCATTATAAAGCTGCAAAAGAAGATTTTGTTAATCAGGTAATTGATCAGGCAGAAAAACACTATGAAGGTATCGCCGAGGATTTAGGTTTCAGGCGTTATAATTTTTGGCTCTGGGATAACCGGGCAAAAATTTATATTTATAATGACGCAAAAGATTTCCAAGTTTCTACGGGCCAACCGGAATGGTCTTCCGGCTCTGCAAACGTGCGGGATAAGGTTATTCAAACATATCCTTATGCGCGCAGTTTTTTTGATAGTGTCCTGCCGCATGAGATGGGGCATATTATATTCCGCGAGTTTATCAGTTTTGATAATCCAGCATCTCCCATCTGGCTAGATGAAGGAGTAGCTTCTTATCAGGAAAAAATTCGTTTAGTCTTTGCTAATCGAATGGTGCGCAAGTCAATTACCGATAAAAAGATGATCCCGCTTGATAAGCTTTCAGCTATTTCTCCGCAAGACCTTAAGGATAAGGATGAAGTGAGTTTGTTTTATTCAGAATCAGTAAGTGTGGTGAATTACCTGGTAAAAGAATTTGGCACGGATGATTTTGTAACTTTTTGCCAGAAGTTAAGGGATAAACGTGATTTTATCGAAGCCCTGAGCTCAGTCTACGGGTTTAAAAGTATGGAAGAGTTGAACAATCATTGGATTGATTATCTTGCCGGAAAGTAGTCTCTGTTTTAGTTAAATTTTAAGATGGATAAAAATTCACACTATCATTTTATGGGTATTGGCGGCATAGGGATGAGCGCGATTGCCCGTCTTTATCTTCATAAAGGAATCAAAGTTAGCGGCTGCGATGTAAAAGAAAACAGTATTATGCGGGAATTAAAAAATTCCGGTGCTCATATTTTTATAGGCCATAATCCGGCGCATCTTGATACGGACATAGATACTGTGGTTTATTCATCGGCAATCCGGCAAGACTGCCCTGAATTTTCCTGCGCTATCGCGAGAGCAAAATCAAAGGGCTTAAAGCTCTTACGCCGAGCTGAAGCTTTGGCAGAACTAATGGAAGGACAGGCGGTCATTACCGTGGCAGGAAGCCATGGTAAGACAACCACAAGCTCGCTTGTAAGTTTTCTTCTCTGTGAAGCAGGGCTTTCTCCGACTGCCGCTATCGGAGGAGTGGTGCATAATTTTAATACTAATTCTCTGGCGGGAGCAGGTAAATTTTTTATTGCAGAAGCAGATGAATCTGATGGTTCATTTCTTTGTTATAGGCCTAGTTATTCTATTATTACTAATATTGATCGCGAACACCTGGATTATTATAAGGATTTTTCTTCCGAAATAGAGGTATTTAAAAAATTTATTAACCAGACAGAAAAAAACGGTTGTGTTTTTGCCTGCTCAGATGATAAAATTCTTTTTGACCTGGCTAATACCTGGGAAGGAAGAAAAATATTTTTTGGTTTAAAGGAATCAGAAGGTTTTTATCCGCGAAATATAAAAATTAATGGTTTAAGTAGTAGTTTTGATTGTTACTGCGGGAAGCAATTTATCGGCAGTTTTAATTTAAACCTTGGGGGGGCACATAACATCTCTAATGCATTGGCAGTAATCGCCCTGGGGGTAGAACTTAATATTAAACCGGATGTTATATTAAAGGCTTTGGCCGGATATCAGGGTGCAGGCCGCAGGCTTGAAGTGAAATTTAAAGATGACAACTACATATTTATCGATGATTATGCGCATCATCCTACAGAAATTAGGGCGACTTTAGCAGCAGCCCGTAGTGTTTCAGGAGGCAGGTTGGTAGTTATCTTTCAGCCGCATCGTTATAGCCGCACAAAAATTTTAATGGATGAATTTGCCAAGAGTTTTTCCTTGGCGGATTATCTGGTATTGACAGATATCTACCCAGCTTCGGAGCTTCCCATGGAAGGGGTTAGCGGAGAAATTCTTTTTGAAAAGATTCGTTTAGAGAGAAACGATAAGCCGATAGTATTTTTACAAAAGGAAAAAATCGCAGGTCATATTTTAGAAATTTTAAAACCAAAAGATCTGGTGATTACGCTTGGAGCCGGAGATATAGTAAAGGTCTGTGATGAACTGGCAAAAAATTTACAAAATACCTGTACGGCATAATATTAAGCTTTCTGCCTATACTTCTTTTAAAATTGGAGGGCCGGCGCGATTTTTTTTACAGCCTAAAGATATCTGCCAGTTAAAAGCTGCGGTCAAGGCTTTAAAAAATGAAAATATTTCTTTTAAGATTCTAGGAGCAGGAAGTAATCTTCTAATAAAAGACGGAGGTTTTGACGGGGCTGTAATCAGGCTGCGGGCTCCATATTTTTCCCGGATTAAATTTAGCGGAAAACATGCGCAGGCAGGTGCGGGATTATTAATATCTCAATTTATCGTTAAGGCTAAGGCGCGAGGTTTAGGGGGAGCAGAATTTTTAAGCGGAATTCCCGGGACGTTGGGGGGCGCTTTGGTAATGAATGCCGGAGCTTGGCATGAGGATATTTCTAAGATAGTGGAAAAAATCACGGTTATGGATTATAATGGAAAAGTCAAAATCATTGCGACAGGTTCTGCGGGGTTTAAATATCGCAGTTCAGGACTAAATAAATATATCGTGCTTTCGGTTAGTTTGCACATGGAAAAAAAGGCGTTAAGCGAAATTAATTCTGAAGTTTCCTATTACTTAAAAAAGCGCCAAGAAATGCAGGATTTAAAATATCCATCTGCAGGATGCGTTTTTCGTAATCCTAAAAATGATTTTGCCGGGCGCTTGATTGATGCTTGCGGGCTTAAAGGAAAACAGTTTGGCCGGGCAATGATATCAAATCGCCATGCTAATTTTATCGTTAATAAAGGCGGGGCGCAGGCAGAGGATGTTTTAGGATTGATTGAGTTTGTTCGTAAAACTGTTAAAGATAAATATGAGATTAGCCTTGAGCCGGAGATTAAGATATGGTAGAAGAAGCAAAGAATAAGTTTGGCCGTATAGGTGTTTTGATGGGAGGGCCTTCTTCAGAAAGAGAGATTTCCCTGAAATCCGGCAAAGGTGTATATGAGGCGTTTTTATCTAAAGATATCGAGGTTGTGGCGTTAGATATTAAAACCGATAATGCCACTGAAGTTATAAAGTTGTTGCGTGATGCGAAAATTGATTGTGCTTTTATTGCAATGCATGGCCGTTTCGGAGAAGATGGCCAGATACAACAGATACTGGATCAACTTTCTATACCTTATACAGGTTCGGGGGCCTTGGCTGCGAGCCTAGCTATGGATAAAATATCTGCGCGCAAAATATTTTCTTCCGATAAGCTTCCTTCTCCGCGTTATCTAGCGTTTGAGAGTAAAGAAAAAGCCGCAGAGCAAATTATAAAAAACCTGAAATTTCCGGTAGTAGTAAAGCCGGCTACGCAGGGCTCAAGTATCGGATTAAATATCGCAGAGAATAATATCGATTTATTTGCGGCACTTGAGGAAGCGTTTCGTTACGATGAACGAGTGCTTGTTGAGGAGTTTATTTCTGGCAGAGAAATCACTGTCGGTATTCTTGATGAATTGCCTTTGCCGGTTGTAGAGATTGTCACTAAGCGAAAATTTTTTGATTATACCGCTAAATATCAGGCGGGTTTTACTGAATATATCGTGCCGGCGCATATTGATAACAGCATTTCTGTGATGGTACAGGAATTGGCTTTGCGCGCGCACAAGCTTTTGGGTTGCAAAGGTTTCTCCAGGGTAGATTTTATTTTGGATGATTCCGGCGTTGCTTTTATTTTAGAGATTAATGCTATCCCGGGTTTAACGCCGTTTAGCCTTTTACCAAAAGCTGCGGCAGCCTGTGGGATTGATTTTACCAGCCTTTGCCTTAAACTTATTGAAATAGCGTATGCCGAAAATAAACGTCTTTCCTGCGCGTCAGCTTCTTAAGCGTTTTTTTGACTATAAATTTTTTGTAGTTGTTTTTCTACTGGCAGCAGTAGGATTAGGATTTTTTGTTTTTTTAAATTATTTGAAAAAAACTCAGTATTTTTGCGTGCGACAGGTAATCGTTAAGCCGGCGCAAGAGTGCGATCTTTCATATTTAAATGGGCGTAATATTTTTTCGCTTTGTCCGGATATTGAAGTACAGAAGATACTCCGCAACTTTCCCGTATATAAAAGAGTTAAAGTGGTAAAAGTATTTCCGGACCGGCTTTTTATTGAAATTGTAAGAAGAAAACCAGTCGCGCTTCTTAAGCTAAGAAAATATTATTGCATAGATGATGATATGGTGATTTTTGAAGCTACTGCAGCAGATGCAGGAAACAAGCTTCCACTTATAGAAGGTTTTGAAAACAGAATTAGCGGAGCCCAAGCGGGAAAGCGTTATAATCATAAATTATTGGCTTACGCGCTTCAGGTAATCAAAGAATTCAGAAGTAATCCGGGTTTAAAGGGTTGGCCGCTACGTTTAGTAAACGCTAAAAGCGCGGTTGATTTTTCACTCTGGCTTGAGCCGGCAGTAGAAATAAAGTTTGGTATCGGAGATACAGCTAGAAAATTTAAAACTCTTTCTAATTTGCTGCCGCAGATAAAAAAGGAATGGAAGCAGATTAAATATGTGGAATTACGGTTTCACGAACCGATAATTAAATTAAAAAATGAATAATTGTTTATGCGCATTGGATATCGGATCAAGTAAGATCTCTGCGGTAGTTGCCCAGATTAAAGGGGGAAAGCTGCATTCACTTTTTTGTGAAACTGTCCCTTCGCACGGGATTAAAAAGGGTGTAGTAATAAATTCTATCGATGTGGTTGAGGCTTCAGGCAGGGTTTTAAAAAGCCTTAAGCTTAAATCGCACCTGCCGATTAAATCTGTATGTGTAAATATTTCAGGGCAGGATATCATTACTAAACACAGCCGTGCCGTGATTCCGCTTGCAGAAAGAAGCAATAAAGTCATAACTTTATCTGATATTAGGCAGGTAAACGAGCAGGCGCGGATTCTTGGGGCAAATCTTGAAGAAGAGATCATCCATTCGCTTCCTGTAAATTATGCCATTGATTCGCAAGATAATGTTTTAAGCCCGTTGGGATTATACAGCCATCGCCTGGAAGTGGATCTTTATTTAATTTGCGCGAAGGCTTCTTCGGTTGAGAGTTTGGGCAGGCTTTTAAATCAGGCAGGTTATGAAGTAAGAGAGCTTTTATTTTCCGGATTAGCTACGAGCAGGATTGCCCTTCTTCCTTTGGCAACTGATGCGGATGTTACAGCTGAAGGATTAGAGGTGCTTTGTGATATCGGAAGCGATATAACCGAAATAATTGTTTTTAAGGAAGGGTTTATCCGGGATATTAAGATAATCTATAAAGGTGCAGACGATATAACCCGTGAGTTAGCCGAGAACTTAAAAATTCCCTATGAATTGGCAGAAGAAGTAAAGATTTCTTATGCTAGTGTAAGCGATGCTGAGCGGTTAGGTTCTGACCGGGAGATCCTGGTAAAGCGGCACAATCTCTATAAACCTATTAAGCAGAAAGCAGTAGTTGAGATTGCAACTACTTCAGCAAAAAATCTGTGTCAGGAAATAAAAGAGGCTATCGATGCCCTGGCAGCTTCTCACCGGGTAAAAAAAGTAGTTGCTTGCGGCCGAGGGGTGCTGCTTGAGGGTTTTTTAGAGACATTAGAAAATACACTTAGCCTTCCCTGCAGATTGGCGCGTATTCGCGAGCCCGGTTATTTTTACGAAAGAAAAACACATTATCCTTATCAGGAAAATTTAAACGAACTTTTTGCCTTAGTTAATAAAGACCCGGCATTCTCCGGGCAAAAATATCTTTCTTACCTCACGGCCTTAGGGATGTTAGCGGAATCGCTTTATCCGAGGCAACAGGCAGTAGTTGCGTTTTCTTCATTAAGTAACAATCCTCTGGTGCGCTTTTTGCACAAAGCAAAAGAAATCTACCGCGAATACTTTTAACTTCAGGGACACTTCTCAACTCAATCGGAGAAGTGTCCCTGACTCAATCTCAAACCTGTCCCTCCGAAGCTTCTACCTTACGCCTAAAACCATACGAAGATGGTTTTAAAGGCGCATTTAGAAAAGAAGCGAGGACTCTGGCGAGGCTCTGACGAGCCAGAGCAGTATTCTTGCTACGTATGTATAATTCTGCTCGCTCTAGTAGATTTTACCCTTCGGGGCCGCCAATGGTCTTTCGCATCCCAAGATTGCCACTCCGTGGCCTTGGGATACCCTCACTGTTCAAGCTGCTTAGGCACCTGAATCTAAATATTCAGTGCCACCCCTATAATTAAAGTTAGGGGTTGGCTAAAATCTAAATTCGCTCGCTAGAATTACATACGCAGGTGGTTCAATCTTGAGATGTAAAACTAGGGGACGCTTCGGTGGTTTTAGAAAATAAAACTATAGAAGCGTCCCCTAGTTTTTTTAGATTTAGTTTATTGGTCAACGGGTGACGGACGAGCCAAGTTCCCTTTGAGCGAACGGAATTTGCAGGAGATTTTGCTATGAAAATTCAGGCGATATTGTATAATAAATCCCATGATTGCAGCGAATATTGAACGTGTAAGAGAGCAGATTGTAAAAGCCTGCCATAGAGTAAATAGAGACCCTTCTGAAGTAACAATAGTAGCGGTAACTAAAGAGCGCTCGGTTTATCAGATCGATGAAGTAATTGCTTCTGGTTTAAGTGATATTGGTGAAAATAAAATACAGGAAGCGCAGATAAAATTTTGGGAGTTATGCGGCGAGGGGAGAGAGCGGTCGCATTTTCGCTGGCATATGATCGGCCATCTCCAAACCAATAAAGTAAAAGATGCTGTGCAGATTTTTGACCTTATACATTCAGTCGACAGCTTAAAACTGGCTAAGACTATCGATAATCAGGCCGCCAAGTATGGTAAGATCCAGGAAGTGCTTATCGAAGTGAATACTTCAGGAGAAACTGAAAAATTCGGGTGCGCTCCGGAGGCCGTCGAAGGTTTAGTAAAAGAGGTCGCTACTTTTAAAAATATAAAATTGAACGGATTAATGACCATGGCGCCTGAAGTCGCAAATCCCGAAGATGCGCGTCCTTACTTTAGGATGTTAAGAGAATTACGAGATACAATTTACGGGTTACCTGTTACCCTGCCTGCCAAAGGCAGGCCTGACCTGTCACCTGTTCTATCCATGGGCATGAGCAATGATTTTGAGGTGGCAGTTGAAGAGGGTGCTACAATGGTGCGTATCGGCAGGGCTATATTAGGAGATCAACAAAAGATATTAAAGTTACGGGAGAAAATATAGATGGAACATGTAGGTATAATTGGCTTTGGTAATATGGGTTCGGTAATCGCAGAACAAATTAAAAATGAATATTCTGTTATAATATTTGATAAGGATAAAAGCAAGACAATTAATAGCAGATTAAAAGTTTTGGAAAACGTTGTTGATTTAGTTAATAATGTAGATGTTGTTATTTTGGCGGTAAAGCCTCAGGATTTTGCCCCTGTTTTAGAAGAGATAAAAAATTATATCGGTAAAAAAATAGTAATTTCCATAGCAGCCGGAATCACGACAACTTTTATTGAAAAAATTATAGGTGATGCTAAGATTATACGCACAATGCCTAACCTGGCAGCGCGATTTGGTAAAGGCATTACCTGGTTATGTCGAGGAAAAAACGCCACGGATGTTGATCTTAATATCTCGGAAGAAATTTTCAACTATTTAGGGAAAACTTTTATTATAGAAGAAGCGATGATGAACGCGGCGACTGCGGTTTCAGGAAGCGGCCCGGGTTTTTATTTTGCGCTTATCGAAAATAAACCGGAAAGTGAATGGGAGGTTATAGGAGTAAAACGATTTATTCCCGAACTTACTTTTGCTGCAGAAGCTCTAGGTTTTGATAAAAAAACTTCCAATCTTGCCGCAGAGCTGACTTATGAAGGATCATTTCTTACTGTTAAAACAGGCGGTTTATCTGCCGCTGAACTAAAAAAACAAGTTGCTTCAAAAGGTGGGACTACAGAGGCGGGGTTAGAAGTTTTACTTAAAACTGGATCTTTGATCAAAGCAGTAGAAGTAGCGGCGAAAAGGGCGGAAGAATTATCAAGATAAAGGAGCACCCCTTGCCTAACCACTCGTAAATTTTGTCGCCAGTCTGTCTATTGCCAGACGGCTCCAATATTTACTTCGCAGGCTTCGGGGTTAATTTTCAGACAAGTAAAATGGGGGAAAATTTATGGGAAAGATTGGTATCATCGGCGGAAGCGGTTTATATCAAATAGAAGGTTTAAAAAAGGTTAAAGCGGTTTCCGTAACTACTCCTTTTGGAAAGCCTTCAGATAAGTTAATCACTGGTATTTTACATAACAAGGAAGTAGTATTCTTGCCGCGCCACGGAGTAGGCCATAGGATAAATCCCTCTAAAATTAATTATCGCGCCAATATTTACGCGATGAAAAAATTTGGCGTTGATAGGATCATTTCTGTTACAGCCTGTGGAAGTTTGAAGGAGGAACTTAAGCCGCTAGATTTTGTCGTACCTGATCAATTTGTAGACCGGACTAATCAGGCGCGTCCCATAACTTTTTTTGATGACGGTATAGTAGCACACATAGTTTTTGCGCATCCGGTATGCAAGGATCTTGCTAATGTAGTTTATACAAGTGCAAAAAATATAAGCCAAAGAGTTCACAAAGGCGGAATATATATTAATATGGAAGGCCCGGCGTTTTCTACGCTTGCAGAATCAAACCTTTACCGCAGTTGGGGAATGGATATTATTGGGATGACTAATATGTCAGAAGCAAAGCTTGCGCGCGAAGCGGAAATCTGTTATTCTACGCTGGCTGCGATTACTGATTATGATTGCTGGTATCCGGATCATGAGTCTGTTACGGTTGAAATGGTAATTCAGAATTTGAATAAGAATATTGATAATTCCAAAAAGATCATCGGAGAATTGATTAAGAATATGCCGCAAGAACGCAATTGTGCTTGTAAAGATGCGCTAAAATATGCAATTATGACTGATCCTAAACTAATTTCTAAAGAAAAGAAGATAAAATTATCAGTGTTGATCGGAAAATATATAAAATGAGCATACTTGTTCTTGGAACTGTAGCCCTTGATACCGTTAAGACTCCACATGGCCTGCGCCGTGATATTCTTGGCGGGTCCGCTGCACATTTTTCCATGGCAGCAAGGTTGTTTACTGATGTGCATCTGGTGGCGGTAGTGGGGGAGGATTTCCCTATTGCGCATATTGAATTTTTGCGAAAAAAAGGGGTTGAGCTTACTTCGCTTATCCGCGAAAAAGGCCCTTCTTTTAAATGGAGCGGTAAATATGAGGGAGATCTGAATTCCGCTATTACTTTAAGTACAGAGCTCGGAGTGTTAGCTTCTTTTAAACCAAGAGTGGGCGATCATCAGCGCGGTATTGCCAATATTTTTCTGGCAAATATCGATCCGGATATCCAGCGGCATCTGCTTAATCATATGCATAAGCCAAAATTAGTCGGCTTAGATAGTATGAACTATTGGATCAATACTAAACGTAAGGCGCTTCTTCGGGTGCTTAAAATGGTAAATATTTACCTGGTAAACGATGCGGAAGCTCGTCAACTTTCCGGAGAGCATAGTTTGATTAAAGCAGCTAAAGCTATACGCAAAATGGGCCCTGAAATTGTTGTATTAAAAAAGGGAGAGCACGGAGTATTACTTTATTGTGATAAATTCATTTTTTCGCTTCCTGCGTTTCCGGTAATGAAAGTTGTAGACCCGACAGGAGCAGGAGATACTTTTGCCGGCGGATTTATGGGGTATTTAAGCCGTGCAGGGAACACTAAAGAGTCGGAGCTCAGGAAAGCCATTGCTTACGGCGTGGCAGCTGCTTCCTATAATGTAGAAGATTTTGGCCTTAATCGTACAAGTAAACTAAAATATAATGATCTTGTAATTCGCCTTAAGAGTCTTCGTAAGGTAATCAATTTTTAGCCCAGGGACTTACTTATGGATTATAAAAGTACTTTAAACTTACCAAAAACTGATTTTCCGATGAAGGCAGATTTGCCTAAGCGTGAGCCGCTTCTGCTTAAGCAGTGGGAGGATGCCGCGCTCTATGAACTCATCCGGGAAAAAGGAGCGGGGAAACCTAAATATGTCTTGCATGACGGCCCGCCTTACGCAAATGGCGATATCCATATCGGCCATGCGCTGAATAAAAATCTAAAAGATATAGTGATTAAGTTTAAGACAATGCGCGGGTTTGATTCACCTTATGTGCCGGGCTGGGATTGCCATGGCCTGCCGGTTGAGCACCAGTTATTCAAAGAATTAAAGATCACAAAATACCAGATCGGACAGGTAGAATTCCGCCAAAAGGCGCATGATTATGCTCTTAAATATGTTTCTACGCAGAGAGAGCAGTTTAAGCGTTTAGGCGTGTTCGGCGATTGGCAGAATCCTTATTTAACTCTTGATCCTGTTTATGAAGAAGGAATAATCAGGTCATTCGGAACTTTGGTAGAAAAAGGCTACATCTACCGCGGCCTTAAACCGGTGAACTGGTGTTTTAAATGCGAAACTGCCCTTGCCGAGGCGGAAGTTGAGTATGGGGACCATGTTTCGCCGTCGGTGTTTGTGAAATTTGAGATTGACCGTTCTAACGGGTTACCGGGTGACAAGGTTGCCACGTCACCATCGCACCTATTGATCTGGACTACGACACCCTGGACTCTCGTAGCTAATGTAGCGGTGGCAGTGCATCCGGAATTAAGCTATGTTTTAGTTGATACCGAAAAAGGCAAGATGATCATTGCTGAAAGCCTCTTGTCATCCGTGCTCAGCCGTGCAGGTATAGAAAAATATGAAATTTTAAATAAATATGAAGGCGCACAGCTCCAGGGCTTAGTTTACCAGCATCCTTTTCTTAATCGAAAAGGAAAAGTTGTGCTTGCCGATTATGTTTCTAAAGAAGAAGGAAGCGGCCTGGTGCATACTGCTCCTGGGCACGGAAGCGAAGATTATTTGACCGGATTAAAATATAAGTTAGATATTATTATGCCGGTAGATAGTAAAGGTAAATTTGATGCTACGGCAGAGGACCTATCGGGGGTAAATGTTTTTGTAGCCAATGATCTTATTATTGAAAAACTTCAAGGCAGCGGGGCGTTACTGCTTGTGGATAAGATTAACCATTCCTATCCTAAATGTTGGCGTTGTAAACAGCCGGTAATTTTTCGGGCGACAAAGCAGTGGTTTTTAAAAGTTGATCACAAGGATTTACGTAAGCAGTTAGTTAAAGCAATCAATGAGGAAGTGCGCTGGGTTCCGGAAAGCGGGAAAGAGCGCATCCTTGGAATGGTTGAGTTAAGGCCTGATTGGTGCCTTTCCCGTCAGCGTTATTGGGGGGTGCCGATACCGTCTTTGGTTTGTATTGATTGCCATGAAGAATTTTTAGTTAAAGATGTAATTGATAAATTTGCTGGTTTTAGCGTTAAAGAAGGCTCAGACTCTTGGTTTAAGCGGGAGTTGGAAGATTTTCTTCCTGAAGGAATCACCTGTCCGCATTGTCATGGAAAGAATTTTACTAAAGGCCAGGATATTATGGATGTTTGGTTTGATTCCGGGGTTAGCCACCAGTCAGTATTAAAGAAGCGTAAAGATCTAGGGGGAGTGCCTTGTGCGCTTTACTTAGAAGGTTCAGATCAACATCGGGGATGGTTCCAATCTTCGATCATATCCGGAGTTTGTATAGACGGGCATCCTCCTTTTAAAACAGTCTTGACCCACGGTTTCGTAGTTGATGGTAAGGGGCAGAAAATGTCCAAATCTTTGGGCAATGTTATCTCTCCCCATGACATCATAAAAAATTACGGCGCGGATATTTTAAGGCTTTGGGTCGCTTCAAGTGATTATAACGAGGATATCCGAATTTCACCTGAGATCTTAGCACGTTTGTCTGAGGCTTACCGGAAGATCCGTAATACCGCAAAGTTCATCTTAAGTAATCTCTATGATTTTGATCCGTTAAAAGATAAAGTTGCTTACGCCCAGCTTAAAATCATCGATAAGTGGGCGCTTTTTAAGCTTGAAGAAATAAAAAAATCAGTAACGTGCTCTTATGATAATTTTGAATTCTATAAAGCATATAAGGGTATCTATGATTTTTGTAATGAAACACTTTCTATGTATTACTTGGATATGGCAAAGGGTAGGCTCTATACTTATGCTTCAGGTTCTTTAAGCCGGCGCTCCGCCCAGACTGCTATGTATGAAATATTGTCTTGTCTTACGCGTTTGATGGCGCCGATCCTTGTGTTTACATCAGAGGAGCTTTATTCATACTTACCTAAAGATAAAGAAGGGCAGGAAAAAAGTATCCACCTCTGTCCTTGGCCTGAATATAACCCTGAATTTGCCCAGGAGAATGTTGACTCTAAAAAGCGCGTTGACCGGGCACTTGAAGGAGTTTTTGAAATTATGCCGCTTGTTACTAAATCACTTGAAGAAAAGAGGCAGGCCGGTATTATCGGCAGCCCTTTTGATGCCAAAATAAATCTCTTGACAAAAAGCGAAATCCGATATAATTACTTATCCGGTTTAAAGCAGGAATTGCCGGAGTTCTTTAAAGTTTCTCAGGTAGAGGTAGTTTTGTCTCCTGGTTCTTCCGACGCTGAATGCCTGGTGGCTAAAGCCGAAGGCCATAAATGCGGACGTTGCTGGAATTATTTTCCGGCCGCAGAAGGAAAAATTAGCGCAGAAGAATTCCTTTGTAAAAATTGCCTGGATGCTATAGGAGGATAACTAAATTGAAAAAGAAATATATAAAGAAAGATCTAAATGAATTTAAGAAATTGATCTTAAAGCGGCGCGAAGAGATTATGGATGATATTAATAGCCTTTCCCGCGACACTTTAAAAAAATCGCAAAAAGATGCCTCTGGCGATACATCCGGTTATGCCTACCATATGGCAGATGTTGCTACAGATACTTATGATCGTGAGTTTTCTTTAAGCCTTGCTTCTGAAGAACGTAAGGAGCTTTATGAATTTGAAGATGCTCTTAAGCGTATAGAAGAAGGGAAGTTTGGAGTTTGCGAGATTTGTGAAGTGTTGATTTCTAAAACCCGCCTTAAAGCTTTACCACAAGCACGTCTTTGTATTAAATGCCAGGTGAAACGCGAAAAAAAATAAGTATTTTTGCTTGGTTTCCGATTCTGGTGGCTGTTTTAGTTTTTTTAACTGATCAAGCCACTAAGTTTTTTATTATCCGAAGCCTGGGCTTTAGTGAATCTATCCCGATTCTTAAGAATATTTTTCATCTGACTCTTGTGCATAATTACGGCGCGGCTTTCGGGATGCTAAAATACAAGTTGCCTGTTCTTGTCCTGGCTTCTCTTGTTGCGGCTTTTCTTATCGGGTTACATTTTAAAAAAAATTTTAAAAATCCGCTTACATTAAATGATATTGCTTTAAGTTTAATTTTAGGTGGGGCATTAGGTAATCTTCTTGACCGATTGCGCCTTGGTTATGTTGTAGATTTCCTAGATTTTCGGATTTGGCCGGTTTTTAATGTAGCTGATTCTGCAATCACTATCGGAGCAATTATTATTGCCTGGAGGGTATTATTATGTGGCCAAAAATCTGCCAGATCGGCCCGTTAACAATATATTCTTACGGATTGATGCTGGCTTTGGCATATTTTGTGGCAGCACACTTAAGCGCACAGGAAGCTAGCCGTCAGGGACTGCCTAAGGAAAAAGTTTTTAATTTCACGTTTCTTGTGTTTATTACAGGAATATTAGGCGCAAGAGCTTTTTATGTTATAAGTAATTTTTCCTATTACGCAGGAGACCTGAAAGAGATCTTAATGTTTAATCACGGAGGATTATCCTGGTTTGGCGGTTTTTTTGTAGGTTTTGGATCTGGAATTTGGTATATCAAAAAAAATAAACTTCCTTTTTATAAGTTGATGGATTGCCTGATGCCGTATGTGGCTTTGGGGCAGGCGATAGGAAGGATCGGTTGTTATTTAAACGACTGTTGTTTTGGCAAAGCGGAGTTGTTGATTCCTACGCAAATATTATCTTCTATGACAGCGCTTTCAATCTTTATGATTTTAAGGATTACCCAAACTCGGCCGCATAAGGTAGGGCAAATTTTGTATTTATATATGTTTTTATATTCTATCAAGCGTTTTTTTATTGAATTTGTCCGCATAGATAACCCGGATGTATTTTTGGGCCTAACTCTTTTTCAGCTAATCAGTATCGGGATGTTTGTTTTCGCTTCTTATAAGCTGCTGCGTTTAAAATTTAATAAGTTACCCGTGGCCAGTGACAAGTGACCAATAATCTAAATCATGCCTAACGTAAATTTTATTGTCCAATCTGAAGAAAAAGGAAAGCGTCTTGATGTGGTAATCGCAGATTTTGCGCGTAAGGAAAAATTAGGGCTTTCCCGCACTATTTTACAAAAATTAATTCATGATGGAAGCGTTCTTTGCGCAAAAGTAGCGGTTACAAAACCCCATTATAAAGTAAAAGAGGCAGAAGAAGTACAAATTGCCTGGGAAGAAAAGAAAAAAGTTATTCAGCAGCCGATAAAAGTTGATCTTGAGATTATATATCAAGATGATGATGTGGCAGTAATCAATAAGCCTGCAGGAATGGTGGTACATCCGGGTGCGGGAACTCATGCGTATACGTTAGTCAATGTGCTGCTCTATCATTTTAAAACATTATCGGATATTAATTCGCAGAGGCCGGGGATAATGCATCGTTTAGATAAAGATACCTCCGGTATTATGGTAATTGCCAAAAATAATCAGGCGCATCTTTTACTTAGCAAACAGTTTTCCGAGCATACTATACGTAAAGTTTATATAGCGATAGTTAAAGGGAAAGTGGAATTTGATGAAGGGGAAATTGAAATTCCGATTGGCAGGCATCCGCTTAAGCGCAAACAAATGTCTGCGCAACATACGAAAGAGGCAAAATACGCTAAAACTAATTACCGTACTTTAAAACGCACCGATGATTATAGCTTACTTGAGTTATATCCGCAAACAGGCAGGACGCATCAATTACGCGTGCATCTTGCTTTTATTGGCCATCCTATATTAGGGGATAAGGTTTACGGAAAGTATAATGATTTTTCGCGCCTTGCTTTGCATGCAAAAAGCATTGGATTTATTCATCCGCGTACGGGAAAGTTTGTCGAATTTACTTCAGAGGTTCCTAAAGAGTTTGCTCAATAAAAAATGCTCAATAAAAAATCCTTGACCTTTATTAAATTTAAGCTATATTAAAAGAAAGAGAATGTCTAAATTCCCTGCAGGAATTTCCCCGTTAATAATCGCATTTTTTATTATTTGTGTTGGAAAACCTGTTTTTTGCGCACAGGAATTGCCCGCAGAAATTAAAGAACAAGCTCAAATTTACCGCCAAGAAGGTTACAAACTTCAAAAAGATGGAGATTTACAAGGGGCTTTTTCCTGTTATCAGAAAGCAACTCTCGTTGACCCTGATTACGCGGTTGCTTATAACGATATGGGTGTCATTCTGGAGTCTGCGGGAGAGTTGAACGCAGCAAAAGAGATGTATCTTAAAGCCACTGTTGCTAATACTGATTATCCCAATAGTTATTCAAATCTGGCGCTTTTGTATGAAAAACAGAAAGATTATGCTAATGCCGTGTTATGTTGGATACGCCGGGCAATTTTAGGCGAGGAGTCTGATCCTTGGGCAAAGGCTGCGCGCAAGCGCCTGGAAGATATCGCGCGCATATATCCTCAGGCATTTAGTAAAATCGGAGAAAATAGATAATCCTCACTGTTTAAAACAATTCCCATGCAGTATAATTAATGGAAGATAAAAGGCTTTATTTAGTTGATGCTACGGCTCTATGCTATCGCGCTTTCTACGCTCTTAAGGTGCTTTCTGCTTCTTCGGGCCAGCAGACAAACGCGGTTTTCGGTTTTGTTAATATACTTAAAAAGATATTAAAAGAAGAAAATCCTAATTATTTAGCGATTTGTTTTGATGTCTCCCGTCAGACCTTTCGCCAGAAAAAATTCACTGATTATAAAATCCAAAGGCCGCCGATGCCTGAAGGGCTTTCCGGCCAGATACCGGTTATCAAGGAGATTATTAGGGCATATGGTTTTGAGATTTTCGAAGAGGAAGGTTACGAAGCGGATGATATTATTGCAAGCCTTGTATTTGCTGCAAGAAAAAAGGCAATACCTGTAACTGTGATCAGCCAGGATAAAGATATGTTGCAGTTAGTAGGAGAGGATGTTTGCGTGCTAAGCCCTCATGATGGAAAAATGGGGATCTACGGGGTTAAAGAAGTTAAAGAGCGTTTTGGCATTGAGCCTAGTCAGATTCCCGATGTGCTCGCTTTAATGGGCGATAAAGCGGATAATATCCCGGGTGTATCCGGAGTGGGAGAAAAAACCGCGATAAAGCTTATTCAGAAATTTCATTCCGTAGAAAACCTGTTTATAAAAATTAATGAGGTTACGCCGATAAAATTGCGAGAGGCACTTGTTGAAAATCTCGAACAGATAAAACTCAATAAGGAGTTGGTGGCTTTAGAGCCGATAGCTCAGGTCAAGCTTGATCCGGAGCGCCTTAAGGTAAAGGAGCCGAATTACAATGAGCTTTTTGCGATTTTTAAGCGGCTTGAATTTAAAAAATTCTTAAATGATTTACCGTTGGATACAGAATTAGATAAAATCCAGGGAAAAAATATTGAAGAGGTAAAAGAAGAAAGCCTTGCAGGGTTTATTGATGAAGGGCAGCCTATTTTTATTTTCGGACAAAATTTAGATGAATTAGTTATTGGGCAAAAAGGCAGGTTCTTCCATGTTTATGATAAAGGCGCGTATCTTAAAAAAATACTTATAAGCCATAAGATCAAAAAGATCGGCCATGACCTGAAAAAAATAAAGGTCAGCCTTTTACGAAATGAAGATGTTGAGCTTGAAGGTTTGTATTTTGACACTATGCTTGCAGCGCATTTGCTTAATCCTTCGCATTCAGAATATAATATTACTGGCCTTGCCTGGGATTATCTTGGCATGGCGTTAAAGCCCGAACAGCTTGATATGAATAAAAAAGCCGCACTTATTGAAGAGTTGTATCATAAACTTTTAGATGAGCTTTGTAATAAGAAGCTTGATAAACTTTTTTTTGAAGTAGAGATGCCTTTAGCAAGTGTGCTTGCGCGCATGGAGTCAAATGGCATCAGTATCGATGAGTCGATGTTAAAAAAACTTTCACTTGAAGTTGGTAAAAAACTTGAAGAATTAACAAGAGAGATTTACCATTTGGCTCAGGCGGAGTTTAACTTAAATTCTCCTAAGCAGTTGGGTGAGGTACTTTTTGAAAAGCTTAAACTTCCGGTAATTAAGAGAACTAAGACAGGCCCTTCTACGGACGAAGAGGTTTTACGTGCCTTAGCTAAAAAACATAAAATACCGGAACTTTTGCTCGAATACCGCCAGCTGACAAAACTTAAATCTACTTACATCGATCCATTCCCGGAGTGGGTTGATAAAAAAAACGCTAAAGTTCATAGTTCTTTTAATCAGGCAGCCACAGAAACCGGCCGTCTTAGTTCAAGCGAGCCGAATCTGCAGAATATTCCGGTTAAAACTGAACTTGGCAGAATGATCCGTCAGGCAGTAATCGCAGGTTCAGAAGACAGCTTGCTTATTTCTTGCGATTATTCCCAGATCGAATTACGTTTACTTGCGCATATGTGCCATGACGAAAATCTGCTAGAGGCTTTTGAGCACGATAAGGATATCCATCGTTTTACTGCCTCGCTTATCTATGGAGTAGAAGAAACTGAAGTCACTGATAAAATGCGCGATACCGCAAAACGGGTTAATTTTGGAATAGTCTATGGCCTGACAAGTTATGGGCTTTCGAAAGATTTAGGGATTACGATAGAAGAAGCCCAGGGGTTTATTGATGCATATTTCACGCGCTATCCGCGCGTACGCGTTTATATTGATCAGCAGATAAAGAAGGCCGAAGATGAAGGGTTTGTGAGTACAATCCTTGGGCGCCGGCGATACCTGCCGGATATCCATGATAGGAATATGGGGATCCGCCAGTTTGCGCAGCGTAAAGCCAGTAATACGCCTTTGCAGGGTTCAGCAAGCGACCTGATAAAGTTAGCGATGATTGAGATTGACAAAGAGATTATAGATAAAAAATTACGGGCACAGATGATTATTCAGGTTCATGATGAACTTATTTTTGACGTGCCAAAAGATGAATTCAATAGTTTTGCTACGCTAGTAAAACATAAAATGGAAACAGTGTTAAAATTAGATATTCCCCTTAAAGTTACTATGCAGGAAGGTAAAAATTGGAGCCAGATGCATGAACTAAATTCAAAGAAGGGAGAAGCAGCATGAAAATCCTTCTAGCAGCAAGCGAAGCAGTTCCTTTTGCTAAGACAGGCGGCCTGGCTGACGTTGCAGGCGCGCTGACTTTAGCGCTTGAGAAACTGGGAAATGAAGTAATCCTGGTGATGCCGCGGTATAAAATAGTGACAAGTGACAAGTCACAAGTCACAAGTCGAAAACCGTATTCAATTATCGGTAAGAATATTAAAGTTTATTTTATAGAAAACGATGCTTATTTTAACCGCGACGGACTATATGGTGATAAAGCCGGGGATTATCCGGATAATTTAGAGCGTTTTTCTTATTTTTCTAAACAAACTTTAGCGCTCGTTAAAAAGATAAAATTTAAGCCCGATATTATTCATGTGCATGATTGGCAGGCAGCGCTTATCCCGGCTTACTTAAAACTCTTGTATAAAAACGATCCATTTTATAAAAAAACACGCACTCTGATTACCATACATAATTTAGGTTATCAGGGATTATTCCCGAAAGAAGAATTTCCTAAAGTCGGCATTGACCCGAGTTATTTTGATATGGAACATTTCGAGTTTTACGGCCGGTTAAATATTTTAAAAGGTGGTTTAGTGTTTTCAGATATGATTAATACGGTAAGTGATACTTATAGTAAAGAAATCCAGGCTAGCAAATTTGGTTTTGGCCTTGAGGGGCTTTTAGAAAGAAGGAAAAAAGACCTTAGCGGGATCATTAATGGGATAGATTATCAGATCTGGAGCCCGCAGGAAGATGCGTTTATTGCTAAGAAATTTTCTTTAAAGAGTATCGAAGATAAAAACGTAAATAAAGCAGATTTGCAAAAGCATTGCGGATTACCTATAAAAAAAGATACTCCTTTAATCGGGATAGTTTCGCGGCTTGCTGAGCCAAAAGGTTTTGATATTATTGCTGAGTTAATGGAGAAGTTTTGCGCTTTAGACCTGCAGTTAGTTATCCTGGGGACAGGAAATGCCGAATACCATGAATTGCTTTCTAATTTAGCTAAAAAATACCCGAAAGTGCTTTCTGTGAATTTGAGGTTTGATGATCCCCTGGCACATAAAATTTACGCAGGCTCGGATATTTTTCTTATGCCTTCAAAATATGAGCCTTGCGGGCTTGGGCAGATGATCAGCCTGCATTATGGGACAATCCCGGTAGTTTTCAAAACAGGAGGCCTGGCAGATACGGTTAATTCTTCAAATGGTTTTGTTTTTGATCAATATTCAAAAGATGCTTTCTTATCCGTTGTTGTGGAAGCGCTGAATGCTTTTAAAAATAAGAAGGCCTGGAAAACCTTAGTTAGTAAAGCGATGTTAGGAAATTACTCTTGGGAAACATCGGCAAAAAAATACATTAAACTTTATGAGCGTTGCAGTAAAAAATAAAATCGTTATCGGGCTTACCGGAAGTTTTGGAACAGGTAAATCTACTGTCGCAAAAATCTTTCAAAGCTTAGGCGCTAAAGTAATTGATGCTGATGAGATTTCCCATCAACTTATCCGACCGGGAAAAAGTTTACATAAGCGGATTTTTCAAGAGTTCGGCAGAGAAGTTTTCTCTAGCGATGGTTCTGTAGACAGAAAAAAGCTCGGCGAATTAGTTTTTGCTAACCCTCGTACCCGGATGCAGCTTGAGAAATTAATGCATCCTGAAATTATAAAAGAAATTAAGAAGCAGATCAGGATCTGCCGCAAAAGAATAGTAGTGCTTGATGCGCCTCTTTTAATTGAGGCAGGATTAACTAGCCTGGCCGATAAGCTGGTAGTTGTAGTAACAAGTGAATTAACGCAAAAACAAAGGTCATTGCGCAGGGACAGCAGTCTTACTAGTACTCAGATTAAAAATCGCCTTGATGCGCAGATACCTCTTATTAAGAAACTGCCGATGGCAGACTTTATCATAGATAACGATAAACAATTATCCAAGACAAAACAAGAAGTGAGGAGAATATGGCAGATAATCAAGTGCAGGAAAAGTTAGACATTGGAAGTTTGAAGGATATGAAGATCACCGAGCTTAACAAGCTTGCAAAATCTCTTAATGTTAACGGGATGAGCGGGCTTAGAAAGCAGGATTTGATTTTCAAAATACTTCAGGGCCAAGCAGAGAAGGATGGCCTTATGTTCGGTGAGGGAGTACTTGAGATACTCTCGGAAGGATTTGGATTTTTACGTTCGCCAAAATATAATTATCTTCCCTGCCCGGATGATATTTATGTTTCGCCTTCCCAGATACGTAAATTTGATTTGCGTACGGGAGATACGGTAAGCGGCCAGATCCGTCCTCCGAAAGAGGGAGAAAAATATTTCGCCCTTTTAAAAGTAGAGGCGGTTAATTTTGAAAATCCCGAGGATGCAAAGGATAAAGTGCTTTTTGATAACCTCACCCCTGTGTATCCATTTCAGCAGTTCGTGCTTGAAACAACTCCTAATGATATTTCAACCCGGATAATGAATTTACTTACGCCTATTGGCAAAGGACAGCGCGGCTTAATCGTTGCCCAGCCTTATAGCGGTAAAACCGTGCTTCTGCAGAAAATCGCAAACGCCATTGTAGCAAATAACCCGGATGTTATGCTGATGGTGCTTTTGATTGATGAGCGTCCGGAAGAAGTTACGGATATGCAGCGCCATGTTAAGGGTGAAGTAATTTCATCTACTTTTGATGAACCTCCGGAGCGTCATGTGCAGGTAGCAGAAATTGTGCTTGAAAGAGCAAGGCGCCTTGTAGAACATAAAAAAGATGTAGTGGTACTTTTAGATAGTATTACGCGCCTGGCACGAGCCTATAACTCAGTTGTTCCGCATAGCGGTAAGGTACTTTCAGGCGGTATTGATTCTAACGCCCTGCAAAAGCCAAAGCGTTTTTTTGGAGCTGCGCGCGCGATTGAAGAAGGCGGAAGTTTGACGATTCTTGCAACAGCATTAGTTGATACCGGAAGCCGTATGGACGATGTTATCTTTGAAGAGTTTAAAGGTACAGGCAATATGGAAATTCAGCTTGACCGTAACCTCTTTCAGCGTCGCATCTATCCGGCAATTGATATCAAACGTTCAAATACCCGTCATGAAGAGTTGTTGCTAAAGCCTGATGTTTTGCAACGTGTCTGGATTTTACGTAAAGTCTTAAATGAGCTTAATAATGTCGAGGCAATGGAGCTTCTGATTGAAAAACTTTCTAAGACTAAAACAAATGCGGAGTTTTTAAATAGTATGAACCAATAAACGGAGGAAATAAAATGAAAGAAAAAATCCATCCCAAGTACCAGGAATGTGTGGTTGTTTGCGCGTGTGGAAATACTATTCATACTCGCTCTACAAAGCCTAATATCCGCGTGGATGTTTGTTCAGGGTGCCATCCTTTTTTTAGCGGAAAACAAAAATTACTGGATTCTGCAGGCAGAGTTGAAAAGTTTGTGAAAAAGTATGCAAAAAAATAATGATCATAGTCATTGCGATCCCGAGCAAAGCGAGGGAGAAGCAATCTTAAAACTTGATTGCTTCGTCGTCTGCCTGCGGCAGTCTCCTCGCAATGACAATATTACTAATTCTTAAATGTTTGATGAGCTTAAAAAAATAAAAGCCCGCTCTGAAGAGTTGGAACAGCTTCTGGCTTCCGGGGAAGTTTTGGCGAATATGGAACTTTGTAATAAATACGCCAAGGAACTTTCGAATATTCGGGATATGGTAACACTCTATGCGCAATATGAAAAAGTGGCGCAGGAGATCCCCGAGCTTGAGCATCTTTTGACCGGGCAACATGACGTGCAATTTATAGAGCTTGCGCGTAAGGAGCTTCAAGATTTAAGCGCCCGGAAAGTTAAGCTTGAAGCAGATCTGACTGCGGCGCTTGCTCCTAAAGAAGATAAGGAAGATAGCGATGTAATTATGGAAGTACGCCAGGGCACAGGCGGCAGGGAAGCAGCATTATTTGCAGCGGATCTTTATCGGATGTATTCAAGATATGCCGTGCGCCATAACTGGAAAGTGGAGCTTATGTCCGGGCATGAAACCGAGCTCGATGGTTATAAAGAAGTAGTTTTTAGCGTGCGGGGAAGAGGCGCTTACAGGCATCTTAGGTTTGAAAGCGGGGTGCATCGTGTGCAGAGGGTGCCTGACACTGAAGCGCAGGGGAGAATCCATACTTCAACTGCAACTGTAGCAGTGCTTGCTGAACCGGAAGATGTCGATCTTGTTATTACCCCTAACGATTTAAAGATCGAAACTTATCGTTCCTCCGGCGCAGGTGGCCAGCATATGCAAAAAACAGATTCCGCGGTACGCATTACTCATATTGCTACCGGCCTTGTGGTAGCATGCCAGGATGAGCGTTCGCAGTTAAAAAATAAGACTAAGGCGATGAGAATATTGCGCGCGCGATTACTTGATGCTAAACAGCAGGCAGAGATCAATAAAATTTCTAAAGAGCGCAAGCTGCAGGTTGGTTCAGGAGACCGCAGCGAGAAAATCCGTACTTATAATTTTCCTGACCGTCGGATAACTGACCACCGGATTAATTTGACAGTGCATCAGTTAGATGCGATAATGGATGGCGATTTGGATGAACTTATAGATGCTTTGATCAAGGCTGCTAAAGACAGGCTAAATGAACGAGGCTGAAACAGTATTAAGTTATCTGTATAATTGCAGGCGTACGGATTTATATTTACGCCGGCATGATAAATTAGGTAAAGATAAGGCTGCCATTTTATGCGGAATTTTTAAGCGCCGCTTAAAAGGAGAGCCTTTAGGATATCTGCTGGGCCAGACTGAATTCATGGGGTTAAATTTTAAAATAACAGCTGACGTGCTCCTGCCGCGCCAGGATACAGAGATACTCGTTGAAACTGCTTTAGAAAAAATCAAGTCTCTAAAAAAAGAGATCAAAGTTTTAGATATCGGCACCGGCTCAGGTTGTGTCGCGATATCTTTGGTAAAATTTACCCCTCATATTAAAGTAACCGCAACAGATATTTCCCTCAAAGCAATAGAATTAGCAAAACAAAATGCAGTCTTAAATTTAGTTAAAGAAAAGATAGAATTTATTTGTTGTGATTTGTTTCCTGGCCACCCGTCACCAGTGACCAGTGACCAAAATTTCGATGTAATTGTTTCCAACCCCCCGTACATTCCTTCTAAAGAGATCAATTTATTACAGGAAGAAGTGCAACACGAGCCGCGTATTGCCTTAGATGGCGGAAAAGACGGGTTAGATTATTATCGTCGGATTATTAAGGAAGCGCCAAGATTTCTTAAAGATAATGGCCACCTTTTGTTTGAAATCGGCATAGGGCAAGCTGCCGGAGTGAGAAAAATAACAGAAGATTCGGGGAATTTTATGGTAGAGGAAGTAGTAAGGGATTATAGTGGGATAGAGCGGGTACTCATTTTAAAAAACTTAGGGACACTTCTGAAGCCAATCGGAGACCTGTCCCTGGCTTAGCTTCAGAAGTGTCCCTCTCAGGAAAATTATGGATAAATTTGTTATTGAAGGCGGGAAAAGATTAAAGGGTGAAGTAACTGTATCCGGTTCAAAGAATTCGTGTTTACCTATCTTTGCAGCTACGTTATTGACCGATGATGCCTGTATAATTAGAGATGTGCCTAATCTGCGCGACACCAATACCATGTTTAAAATTCTGCGCTCCTTAGGTAAGAATGTAGAATTTGAAAAAGGCAAAGTTAGGGTTACTTCGACTAAAAATCCCATAAATTGTATAGCAGATTACAAGTTGGTTTCTACCATGCGGGCATCGTTTTGTGTGCTTGGACCGCTTTTAGGCCGTTATAAAATTGCAAAAGTTTCTTTGCCAGGAGGCTGTATTATAGGCTTAAGGCCGGTGGATTTGCATATGAAAGGTTTTAAAGCCTTGGGTGCTAGTATTTTAATGGAGTCTGGTTATGTGGTGGCAAAGGCTCCGCGTTTAAAAGGAAACCATATTTATTTAGGCGGAGTATTCGGGTCTTCAGTACTTGCCACAGATAACGTAATGATGGCAGCAGCCTTAGCCAAAGGTAAGAGTATAATTGAAGCAGCTGCGTGTGAGCCGGAAGTAGCAGATTTGGCAGAATTTTTGATTAAGATGGGCGCAAAGATAAAGGGGCACGGAACGCCGGTAATAGAAATAGAAGGGGTAAAACATTTACACGCAGTAGATCATACTATAATTCCTGATCGTATTGAAGCAGGGACTTTACTTTTGGCTTCCCTTATTACTGGGGGAGATATCTTAGTAAGAAATGCTTTTTCGCATCATATGGGCGCTTTTATAGATAAAATGCAGGAAGCAGGCGTTAATGTTATTAAAACCGAAAAAACCATGCGCTTGCAACCTAAAAAAACTCTACGTCCGGTAAACATTACTACCCTCCCTTATCCGGGTTTTCCGACGGATATGCAGGCTCAGATGATGGCGCTGATGAGTGTTACTCCCGGAATAAGCGTAATTACCGAGAAGATTTTTCCGGATCGTTTCATGCATGTTGCCGAGCTTAATCGTATGGGAGCGCACATTCAGCGCGAAGGCCCGCATGCGATTGTAGAAGGCATGTCGAAGCTTCTTGGTGCTCCGGTAATGGCTTCTGATTTGCGCGCTTCCGCTTGCCTTGTGCTTGCAGGCCTTGCAGCTAAAGGAAAAACTTCTATATCGCGTATATATCATCTTGAGCGCGGATATGAAAATTTTGATTTAAAATTACAGGCGTTGGGCGCAAGGGTTTGGAGAGAGAAGGAATAATTTATGTTATTAATGATTGATAATTATGATTCTTTTACCTATAATTTAGTACAATACTTAGGGGAACTTAAGCAGCAAGTTAAGGTTATCCGTAACGATAAAATTACCCTTGATGGGATAAAACGGCTCAAGCCAAAACGAATTGTGATTTCTCCCGGGCCGGGAAGGCCGGAAGATGCCGGAATTTCCTGTTCGGTGATTAAGGAATTTGCCGGTAAAATTCCCATGCTTGGGGTTTGCCTTGGGCATCAGTGTTTGGGTTATATCTTTAACGGCCGGATTGTCGGAGCCAGGCGCCTGATGCACGGAAAGACTTCTTTAATTTATCATAATAAAAAAGAGATTTTTAAAAATATTCCTAATCCTTTTGAAGCTACGCGGTATCATTCTTTGATTGTAGAAAAAAAATCCCTGCCAAAATGTTTTGAGGTTACTGCTTGGACAAAAGAAAATGAGATCATGGGGTTAAAGCATAAAGAGTATCCTTTGTGGGGGGTACAGTTTCATCCGGAATCAGTGATGACTTTATCTGGGAAAAAGATTTTAGAAAATTTTCTTAAACTATGATCAAAGAATTAAGCCAGATCTTGCTTAATAAACGTGATTTATCTTCCAAGCAGATGCGTAAAGCTATGGAAGAGATTATATCGGGTGACACCGAGACAGAAGATATTGTTAATTTTCTTGAAGCGCTCTGCCAAAAGGGAGAATCCATAAATGAAGTGGCGGAAGCTGCAAGGGTGATGCGTGAGCATGCAGTAAAAATTCATGCAAAAGAGCAGGTAATCCTGGATACCTGCGGCACTGGCGGAGATAAAAAAGGGAGCTTTAATATTTCTACCGCAGTTGCTTTGGTAGTAAGCGCCTGTGGTGTTATGGTTGCTAAACATGGGAATCGCTCTGTTTCAAGCCAAAGCGGAAGTGCAGATGTTCTTGAGGCATTAGGAGTAAATATTACCATGACTCCGCAACAGATAGAACGCTGTTTGAGGGATGTAGGGATTGCATTTTTATTTGCTCCCGGGTTACATCCGGCGATGAAGCATGCAATGCCTGCGCGCAAGCTGATTAATCACCGCACGATTTTTAATATCTTAGGGCCATTATGCAATCCTGCTCAGGCAACGCATCAGTTGATCGGCGTTTATGACGAGAAGTTAGTTTTACTTTTAGCAGGAGTGCTTAATGCTTTAGGCAGCCATCATGCTTTAGTAGTACATGGTGATGATGGCCTTGATGAAATTACAACTACTACTTCTACTTTTATTGCGGAAGTTAAACTTGGTAAGGTAAGTAATTTTCGGATTAACCCGGAAGAATTTGGGTTAACTTTGGTAACGGAGGCGGATTTACGCGGCGGAAGCGCAAAAGATAATGCCGCAATTATCCAAGGGATTCTTGAGGGCCATTCCGGGCCAAAACGTGATATTGTGATTTTAAATGCTGCGGCCAGCCTGTATGCGGCAGGTAAAGTTAAATCGATAAAAGAAGGAATACCACTTGCAAAGGCCGTAATTGATAGCCAAGAGGCTTTGCATAAACTTGAAGCGCTTCAGGAGGCGTCTCTTAAACCGTGAAAAAAACCGATACTTTAAAAGATATCATTACTAAAAAAAAAGAGCGATTACTAGCGGTAAAACAGATACTTACCGAGGATGAGTTAAAAAGTAAAATACAAGGTTTACCTGTTCCGCGGCCGTTTATATCTGCTATTAATAAGCCCCGGCAGATTTCTTTGATTGCCGAAATTAAAATGCGTTCTCCGTCACGCGGAGGGATCCGTGAAAATTTTAATCTTCGGGAGATCGCGCAAATTTATCAGGACGCTGGAGTGCAGGCAGTATCTGTGCTTACAGAGGAAGATTATTTTGGCGGTGATATCACCTTTATCAATCAGGTAAAAGAAATTGTAACTGTTCCGGTATTACGTAAGGATTTTATTTTTGAGCCGTATCAGGTGTATGAGTCACGTTTTTATGGAGCAGATGCAATTTTGCTGATTGCAGAGCTGTTTTCTAAAGAGTCGCTTAGCCAGCTGTTAGAATTAGCAGGCTCTTTAGGTATGGCTTGTCTTGTTGAAACACATAATGAAAAAGACATAAAAAAAGCCCTGAGCCTTAAGGCAGAAATTATCGGGATTAATAATCGGGATTTGCATACGCTTGAAGTTGACCTTAAAAATACAGAACGGTTTTTTCCATTGATTCCAAAAGATAAGATTGTGGTGGTTGAAAGCGGCCTTAAGAAACGCGCTGATGTTAGTTTCTTAAAGATTTTAGGCGCGCAGGCAGTGCTTATTGGTGAAGCATTTATGGAAGCTTCGGATATTAGGATGAAGGTAGAAGAGTTAATGGGGTGGTAATATGATAAAAGTAAAAATTTGCGGAATAACTAATCTCGAAGATGCTTTAGCATCAGTTGAAGCCGGTTGCCAGGCGATTGGTTTTGTTTTTTACCGCGGCAGCTGCCGTTATATCGATCCTCGAAAAGCAGCTGCTATAAGCCGTAATTTGCCTAAATATGTCAGTAAGATCGGTGTTTTTGTAAACGCTCCTAAGCGGAGAGTTGAGCATATTGCTAAGTTTTGCGGGCTTGATATATTACAGTTTCACGGAGAAGAAACCCCGAAATATTGCAGTAGTTTTAAAAAATACAAAATCGTTAAATCTTTTCGCATAAAAGATGGTATAAGTAAGGAAGATTTGTTAAAATATAAGCCGTTTGCATATCTTTTTGATTCTTTTACTCATAATCAAGTTGGCGGATCAGGGAAAAAATTTGATTGGAAACTCATTCGTCATTTAAGCGGCCTTAGTCAGCCGATTTTTCTTGCAGGCGGGCTTAATGCCCAAAATGTTAAGGAAGCGATCAGAGTTGTGCATCCTGCCTGGGTAGATGCCTGTAGTTCGATTGAGGTTTCACCGGGTAAAAAAGATCACGCTAAAATTAGGGAATTTATCAGGGCGGTGCGGAAGAGTTAAAATACAACAGAAAGGGGAGTAAAATGGCAAAGAAAATGTGGCTTGTGTTAATCTGTACCTGCGTATTGGTTTTTGGTTCTTATTCTTTTCTTTTAGCGCAAGAGAGTCAGGTAGAAGCTATTGCTGTAGAAAATGATGATGACGCTTATAATCAGGAGCGCGTAGCCGAAGTAGATGCAAATCAGGATGGCGTAATTGATGAACAAGAGATAGCTGTAAAACCCGATAAAATGGAGTTTTTAAAGGATAAAGAAAAATTTAAAAAAATAGATGCTAATGGCGATGGTAAAATTGAACCGATAGAATTAAAACATTCCCGACAGATGGAAAAAGAATTTCTTAGCCAGCATCCAGAAATTGCCGAGCGTATAAAAGCGCATCGCCAGGAAGTTAAGAGCAGGATTCAGGCTATGAAAGAACGTAGGCAAGCCATGATGGAACAGGGGCAAATACAGCCTCCGTCGGAAGGGCAGCTTCCTCCGCCTCCTCCCGGAATGCGTGATCACATGGAAGATATCCGCGATCGCCGGGAAGATATTAAGGATCGGCGTGAGGATATAAAAGATCACCGCGAAGATATTCGTGACCGCGCAGAAGATATCGCTGACAGGAAAGAAGACATTTGGGATGCAACGCATAATTATCCTGTAGGCAGTGAAGCTTGGAAAAGAGACAGGATGGAAGATATTGCCGATCGCAAGGAAGATGTCCGCGATAAGAAAGAAGACGTGTTTGATAGGCGCGAAGACGTAAAAGACCGTAGAGAAGATGTTAGAGATCGCCGTGAAGATGTGCGCGATCACAAACAAGGTTTACCCGGGCAAGGATTACCCGGACAGGGGTTGCACCGCGGCCAGGATATGGGAGTGCGTGATCATGGCCAGGGTGTAGGCGCAGGAAAAGGCCAAGGCGGGATGAATCGTCAGGAAAGACGTCCCGGTGGTGGGCAGCCAGGAGGAATGAGCAAGCCGCAACATCCGGCTGGCGGCGGCGGTAAAAGCGCTGGTGGTGGAAATCGTAAGAGGTAATTAATAGTGAAAAAAGGTTATTTCGGCGAATTTGGCGGCAGGTACGTTCCGGAAACTTTGGTTTTTGCTTTAGATGAGCTAACGCGAATTTATGCTCAAGCAAAACGCGATCCAAATTTTCGTAGTAAGTTACGATATTATCTCAACGAGTATGCCGGTCGCCCAACGCCTTTATATTTTGCTGAGAATTTAAGCAAATTGACCGGGCTAAAAGTCTATCTTAAGCGCGAAGACCTATTGCATACAGGAGCGCATAAGATCAATAATGCTTTAGGCCAGGGATTGTTGACTTTACGCATGAAAAAACGCCGGATCATTGCTGAAACTGGTGCTGGCCAGCACGGAGTAGCAACAGCAACGGTTGCTGCGATGTTTGGCTTGGATTGCGATGTTTATATGGGTAGTGAAGATATCCGGCGTCAAAGCCTCAATGTTTTTCGCATGAAGCTTTTAGGCACCCGCGTTGTGCCGGTTAATAGCGGCTCATGTACTTTAAAAGATGCGATTAACGAAGCAATGCGGGATTGGGTAACAAATGTAGGAGACACTCATTATATTATTGGTTCGGTTGTTGGGCCGCGCCCTTTTCCGGAGATCGTGCGGGATTTTCAGTCGGTTTTAGGCAAGGAGGCAAGGCGGCAGATTTTAATTAAGGAAAAACGTCTTCCGGATTACCTGGTTGCTTGCGTTGGCGGCGGCAGTAATGCCATGGGCTTATTCCATCCGTTTTATAAAGATAAAAAAGTAAAATTTATCGGCGTTGAAGCAGCAGGTTACGGATTGTCAAGTGGCCATCATTCTGCTACGCTTGCGCAGGGTAAAACCGGGATATTACACGGTACTAAAACGAAAGTACTTGAAAATTCCGACGGCCAGATTAATGAAGCTCATTCTCTTGCTCCGGGGCTTGATTATCCCGGAGTAGGGCCGGAACATTCTTTTTACCAAAAGAGTGGCCGTGCCGAATATGTTTCTATAAATGATGAAGAAGCGCTTGCCGGATTTAAACTTTTGTCAAGAAGCGAAGGAATAATTCCTGCGCTTGAATCTTCCCACGCCGTAGCTTATTTATCCAAGCTTGCAAAAAAAGCTAAGAAAAACAGCGTAGTTATCGTTTGTGTTTCAGGCCGTGGCGATAAAGATTTAGGTATTGTTACTGAAAAACTTAAAATATGAGCCGGGTATCGCAAACCTTTAAAAGATTAAAAAATGAAAAGCGTAAAGCGTTTATCGCTTTTTTGACCGCAGGCTATCCTGATCTTAAAACCACGGGAGAGTTCGTCAGCGCTTTTGCTGATGCGGGAGTGGATATTATTGAATTAGGCGTGCCGTTTTCTGATCCGATGGCAGACGGCCCTGTAATACAGGAATCTTCACAGGAAGCGCTTAAAAAAGGCGTAACGCTTAAAAAAATCATTTCCTTAGTAAAAGAGATACGTTCTAAGACTCAAATCCCCATTTGCTTAATGAGCTATTACAATCCGATTTTTTGTTTTGGCCAGGAAAAATTTATGAAGCTCGCAGCTGTTTGCGGCGTGGACGGGATAATTATCCCGGATCTTCCTCCGGATGAGGCAGATACTTTTATCAAAGCCGGAAGAAAAAATAAAATTGATACGGTTTTTTTTCTTTCTCCGACTTCAAGCAAAGAGAGGGTTAAAATAGTTTCAAAAGCATCAACCGGTTTTATTTATTATGTGTCTATTGCCGGAGTTACCGGAGAGCGTAAGGTGTTGTCAAAAGATATTTCAAGCCATGTAAATTTGATCAAGCAGCAGACAGATAAGCCGGTATGCGTCGGATTCGGAATCTCGGATAACAAGCAGGTAGCAGAAATATATAAATTTGCCGACGGCGTGATTGTTGGAAGCGCTATTGTTAAAAAAATCAAAGAATCAATTAACCGTAAAGGCCTGGTAGCGCATGTTACTGCATATGTTGCCAGTTTGAAGAATGCCAAAAAAAGAGTTTGAGAAGACAAAACTTGCAAACGGGGTAGAAGTTGTTACTAATGCCATGTCAGGGCGCGCTTCGGTAGCTATAGGAATTTGGGTACGTTCCGGAGGCCGATATGAAAACTTGCAGAACAAAGGTATCGCGCATTTTTTAGAGCACCTGCTTTTTAAAGGTAGTAAAAAATACTCTTGTCGTCAGCTTAAAGAAGCTATTGAAGGGAGGGGCGGCTCTCTTAACGGATTTACTGCCGAAGAGATGACTTGCTACTTGACAAAGATTCCCAGCCGTTATCTTGACTTGGGGCTTGATGTTTTGTCGGATATGGTACTCAATCCTTTATTAGAAGATGAAGAGATCGCAAAAGAGAAAACCGTTATTATAGAAGAGATCAAGATGTATAAAGACCTTCCGCAAAGCCACGTGCATGAGCTTTTGGATGAATTGCTTTGGCCGGGGCAGCCTTTGGGAGTATCTTTGGCAGGAAGCGTTGAAACGGTAAGCGCTATAAATCAGGAAGCGCTTAGTAAGTTTCAAAAAGAGTTTTATACCTGTTCTAATATTGTGGTAAGCGTTGCCGGAGCTTTAAAACATAAAGATGTGGTAAAAAAAGCAAAAGAAGCGTTTGGAGCTTTAAAAAAATCAAAACGGAATAGTTTTGTTCCGGCTACTGTCGATCAAAAAGAACCGCAGCTTAAAATTCTGAATAAAGATACAGAGCAGACGCATCTTGCGATGGGATATCACGCAATCGCGCGGGAACATCCTTTGCGCCATGCAGCTACTTTGCTTAATATTGTCTTAGGCGGAAATATGTCCAGCCGTCTATTTGATGAAATGCGCGAGAAGCGCGGTCTGGCTTATGAAATCGGCGCAGGCATTAGGCGTTTTTATGATACAGGAGTTTTTATAGTACACGCTGGTATTGATAATTCTAAGGTGGAAGAAGCGCTTGAAATAATTCTAACTGAACTTTCCAAGATAAAAAAAGAGTTGGTTAGCGAAGGAGAGTTCAAGCGCGCCAAAGATTTTTACCTAGGCCAGCTTGCCTTGGCGCTTGAAGACACATCGGATAATATGCTTTTATTGGGGGAAGCGCTTACTGCCGGAGAAAAAATTCATACTTACCGCAATCTTTGTTCTCAGGTTAACCGCGTGCGTCGTCCGGATATCTGCGAGGCAGCAAAACTTTTCTTTAAAGAAGAAAAACTCAATCTTGCCTTAATCGGGCCGCTTGCTGAAAAAGAAACCCGCATTAAGAGTTGCCTTAAGCTAAGCTAATATGGAAAATTTTTTTTCAGCCTGGATAATTTTAATCACGCTTTTTGTTTTGGCGGTGATTTCATTTTTCTTTTCCGCTTCTGAAACTGCTATTATCGGATTAAGTAAGATCCGGCTGCATCATTTGGTAAATAACGGGGTTAAGCATGCGCAATCCGTACAGCGGATTGTTACAAAGCTTGATAAATTTATTACCGCGATTCTCGTGGGAAATAATTTTGTAAATATTGCCGTATCAAGTATTATCACTGTGATTTTTGTGCAGTTTTTTGGCTATCGCTGGGGTGTTGTGCTGGCAACGTTTGTTACTGCTTTTTTTATCCTGATTTTATGCGAAGTTACCCCGAAGATTTTGGCGATTAAGCACGCGGAAAAAATAGCGCTTCTTATCAGCCCTTTTATGGAGCTGATCCTAAAAATATTTGACCCGGTTTTTCATATTTTTACAACTATTAGTAATTCTATCCTGCGTATTTTTGGTATTGAAGCCTCAAAGAGGGCAGCGCTAATTACCGAAGAAGAGTTGCGCACAATGATTGAAATCGGTAAAGAGGAGGGGGTACTGACTGATCAGGAGCGCAAAATGCTTCATCGTATCTTTGAGTTTGGTGATACTCGGGTAAGTGAGGTCATGGCCCCAAAAGATAAAATCGTGGCAGTTAATGTAAACGCTTCTGCTGAAGAGGTGCTTGATATATTTTCTGAAGAGGGGCATGCACGTCTTCCGGTATATGAGGGAAGTAGCGATAATATGATCGGAATAATTTATGCCCGCGATTTAGTTTATATTTTAAGGGATAAAGGATTATTCCTTATACGCGATCTTCTGCGTGATGCTTATTTTGTGCCTGGATCATGCAGAGTAAATGAGCTGCTTAAAGCTTTTCAGGCAAAAAAACTCCAGATTGCTATTGTGGTTGATGAAAATAAAAAGACTCTCGGCCTTGTGACCCTTGAGGACCTGCTTGAGGAAATTGTCGGTGAAATCGAAGCCGAACCCCGTCTTGCTAATATTTGAAAATACATTAACTATTACACCCGGCGCAATCGGAAGGTGCGCCGGTGTGCCCTAACTGGGCAAGTGTCACTAAAACTGGTAAAGGGGAGTAAAATGATAAAAATTCTATTGGTAGAAGATGAGAAACAATTAGTAGAGTGTTTGGTTTCATCATTAACTAGGCGCGGTTATGATGTTTATTCAGCAAGCAATGGTAAAGAAGCGCTTGAGATTGAAAAAAATAATAATCCGGATTTGGTTTTTCTTGACCTGGGCTTGCCTGATATGGACGGACGCGAAGTGTTGAAGGGGATTAGGCTTTCTAATCCTACGCGTAAAATAGTAGTTTTAAGCGGCTACAGTGATCCAAGCACGCAAAAAGAGCTTAAGGAGCTTGGAGCGGATTATTTTGTAAATAAGCCGATTGTCCCTGCAGTCTTGTATAAATTTATTGAGGATACTTTAGCCGCTGTTTCTTATCCAGAAGGATAGACCTTCCTGTTAAAGGAAGGGCCTTGAGGGAGGAGATTTTTTATGTCAACGTTGCGCGAGCTTTTCCATGGTATCGGTAATAATTATAATTTAGTCTTAATAAGCGCAGGCGTAAGCGAAGAGTTGGTTGATTTGTGTCTTATCGAAAAAGACCCTGAAAAATTAAAAGTCACACTTGGGGAAATAAAAAGTAATTTAGCAAAAATTAGCAGTTCTGTGTTGGCAGCAGATGAGAAGCTGCGCCAGATCCACGAGCAGGTGCGTAAAGAAGATATAATTAAATAATGGATAGCGGGATCATATTAATTGGTTTATCGATGGCAGCAGAGATAATTGCTGCTATGTTTATTTTGGCTGAAATTAAAACACAGCCCAAAGAAACTAAAGTCGGCCCTAAAATTTCCTTCCCGGAAGTTCAGATTTCTTCCCTTAAAAAAGAATTAGAAAAAATAAATAAGGCTAAAACAGGTTTAGAGGAAGAGCTTAGCAGGCAAAAAGCAATTTCCGGGGCTGATTATACAGAAATAAACCGTCTAAAAAAAGAATGCCTTGAGACAAAAACAAACCTAGTTGGTAAAGAGCAAGAGTTGCAGAAAATATCTGCACAAAATAAAACATTAGAGATTCAGTTTAATGAGAAACAAATTGCGCTACAGTCCGCAGAAAAAGCTCAAGAGCCAAAGATTGAAAAATTAAATGCCGAATACTCGGAACTTAAAAATAAGCTGGTAATCAAAGAGCAGGAATTAAGCCAAAAGCAAAATTTACTGCAGGCGCTGGAAAAAGAGAATAATGATTTAAAAAATAAAGAAGCAGAAGTTACGCATGTTGTAACGGCAAAAAGGGCCAGTGAAGAAAGTAATATCCAGTCAATCAGAAAGAAAAATAAACGTAAAATTGGCGAGATAC
>ERZ1292633.482-Hain-H41-02um-R1-482-length-46757-cov-7_pt1 | contig 38227 bp, 38 predicted proteins | sample MGYA00564406_ERZ1292633 | MGnify/ENA primary metagenome ERZ1292633 (study PRJEB36523, sample SAMEA6512639) | groundwater metagenome | collected 2019-01-08 | study: AquaDiva: Metagenomics assemblies of 32 groundwater samples
AAATTTTTTAATTCGGTAATATCTTTTAATACGTGCACTACCCCGCTAAAATTTCCATTTTCGCTAAATACCGGAGACGCAGAAACAAGCAGGTACTTGTTATTCGGCGGATCATAAATTTCCTGAACATGGGAAAGCCTATCCTTTTTTGAAAGCGCGAACGGGCATTCCGGAATCGGTAAATCCATTTTATGTATTATATTATAACACTTTTTATCGATTACATCTTCCGGCTTTACCTTAAAATATTGGCAGAACGCCTGATTCACTTTCATGATATTTGAATTTTCATCATGGAGAGATACCGGATCAGTAATGGCATCGAAAGTCTTCTGCCATTGTTTTGAAGCACGCGAACATTCATCTTCTGCCAGTTTGCGCGCGGTAATGTCTACTACTAAAATCAAGGCTCCGATATAATTTCCTTGAATTCCCTTAAGCGGGCTGATATCGGTTATCCCCCAGAAATTCGAACCGTTTTTACGCTTAAAACAAAGGTCATAACTACCTTTTTGCCCACGTATACATTTGTTTAAACAAGCTTTAAATATATCTTGAGAACCTTCGGCAATAAAATTAATTACGGGATTGGATAAAATTTCAAGCGCCCCCCACCTAAGCAGGTCAGCCATGCGTTGGTTAACAAAAGAAACAACGCCTTCGCTATCAATAATCCATATCCCTTCCTGGGAATTATCCACTATCTGACGGTAACGTTCCTGGCTTTGCCAAAGCATATCTTCGGTGCGCTTACGCTCAATAGCATAATTAATCGCCCGCGACAAAAGTACATTTGAAAACTCCCCCTTAACAATATAATCCTGTGCTCCGTGTTTAATCGCCTCTAAGCCCATTTCTTCATTAGATAACGATGTTAATATTATAATGGGAATTTTTTTAACCATATCATGAAGCTTCTTAAAAGAAACAAAACCGTTTGAATCCGGAAGGAACAAATCAAGCAGCACTATATCAAAAGGATGCTGCCCCAAGAACTCAACAGCCTCCTTAAGAGTCTTGGCATTTGTAACTTCCAGGTTTAAACTTTCACTGCGCATCTGCTTTAAGGTTTCTTCTATAAGCCGCACATCCCCGGGATTATCCTCGATAAACAAAACTTTTTTTATGTTTTCCATGTTTTTCTTACCTCATCACCCTTTCGCTAAAGAAACTTCTTTTATCCAAAACATATAGATACACTTTACCAGTTCAAAAAGCCGGTTTAAATCTATGGGTTTAACTAAGTAGGCATTGGCATGCATAGAATAAGCCATACAAATATCTTCTTTGCGCTCTGAAACGCTAAGCACTACTACTGGAATATGCAATAATAACGGATCAGATTTAATTTCTTTAAGAATTTCTATCCCGCCTTTTTCCGGAAGATTAAGATCAAGCAGTATGATTTCAGGCGATTTACTATCGCTATATTTACCCTTATGCCGTAAATAATTAAGGACATCAGCACCTTCGTTTAAGATTTTTAATTCTACCATAAGCTTAGTTTCTTTAAAAGCCTCTTCAAGAAGCCCGGCGTCTCCACGGTTATCTTCTATGACTAGTATTTGCGGCATAAAACCTACCTTCTTCGACCTACGCGGTCGAAAATCCGACCGCGTAGGTCGAGTTTAGTTTGCTGGCAACTTAGGGATAGAAAAATAAAATGTTGCCCCTTTAGCTATTTCTGACTCTGCCCAAATTTTACCACCGTGGCGTTCAACAATTTTTTTACAAATAGAGAGGCCTATTCCTGTACCCGGATAATCACGAGAATGCAACCGCTTAAAAACATCAAAGATTTCCGATTTATGCTTCGGATCAAAACCTACACCGTTATCCTTGACTAAAAAAACCCACTCCCGCTCTTCCTCTCTCACACTAATATGTACTCTCGGCGTTTCATGAGAACGAAACTTTACTGAATTGCCGATTAAATTTTGAAAAAGCCTTATAAGCTGCACTGCGTCTACCCAAACCATCGGAAGAAGATCGTAAGTAACCAAGGCCTTACTCTCATTAATAGAAACCTTTAAATTAAATATTGCCTGCTCAAGCACGTCTGAAGCATTAAGATGCTCAAAAATAACTTTACCTAAACTTACTTGAGAATAATCCATAAGCCCGTTAATCATAGCCTGCATCCGGCTTGCCCCATCTACAGCGTAATAAATAAACTCTTTGGCATCTTTATCAAGTTTATCCTGGTAACGCCGGTCAAGCAGTTGCAAATAACTTGCTATCATCCTTAACGGCTCTTTAAGATCATGGGAAATAACAAAAGCAAAACGCTCAAGTTCGGCATTAGAACGGCTAAGTTCCTGGCTTTTTTTAAAAAGCTCCTCGGATACTTTACGCGCTTCAGTCACATCCTCTCCTGAGGTCAAAAGCAAAATAATATCTCCTGAACTATTTCTTATATATGTATTATACCAGGCAATTAATCGTTCCTGCCCGTCTTTCCTGATAACTGGGTTCTCAAAATACTCCACTTCTTGCACATCACCGGACATAATTTTCCGAAAAACACCCCTGACATCCTGCCTGAACTTTTCCGGAATAAAATGATCTATCCAGTTTTTACCAATAGCCTCTTCTTCAGTGCAACCTAATATTTCAAGCCCCTTCTTATTAATCAAAACTACGTTGGCATCTTTATCAAGAACTAATATCATTACCCTGACTATATCCAGATAATGCTGTGCCCTTTCTTTTTCTTCCCGTAGTTTTTTTTCCAAAACTATACTTTCTGTAACATTACGCACATGCTCAATAACTCCGGAAATCTTGCCAGTTAACGAATTACGGTAAGGAAGCGCAAAAACCTCAAACCATCCTCTTAATTCGCCGTCAGGGCCTTCATGTTTGATTAATTCACGGCATGGCGTTCCGCTTAACAGGGCTTTTGTGGTTGGGCAAACCTTGCAGGGCTGATTAATACCATGATAAACCTCGAAACATTTTTTTCCCTCTAATGGCAAAACGTGGCTATACCATTTGTTCATTGCCGGATTTACGCTTAAAATATTATATTCCTTATCCAAAACACTTATCCCGTCTTGTATACTCTCAAAGACCCCGCGTAAAAATTGATCTTTTAAAAGGATCTCTACTGCCTGTTTGCGCATCAGCACCAATAAGTTACGCGCCTCTTCATAGGAACGCTCTTGTTCTTTTTTGCGGTGCACCGCTGTTATGCCATAGACTAATTCATCGGCTAATTCGCGTAAGAAAACAATCTCTTCTTCATTAAAAGAATTTTCTTCTTTTCCCGCTACGGTCAAAACACCTAAAATTTGCTTTTCTCCTATTAATGGAATCGATAGCAAAGAAGAACAACCTGTCCTTTGCATTGCATCTCCCAACAAAGAAGAATAAGGTGAATTTTTAAGCTCATTAACCACAACATGGCTTTTCTGCTGCAAAGCAATTTGCCATGGCCAAGGATTACCTGGATTATCATTCTTCCAAAGTTTTTCTTGTTCCTGTAAACAGATTTCTGCGCAGCCAAAAGAAGCTACTATGCTTATGCACTCCGGCTCAAGGCTTTTTCTCATCCCCACCCAAGCAGTACAATATCCCCCAAATTCAACAATCTGCTGGCAGCAGTTATTCAAAAGCTGAACTTCCTCCTGCGCCTCAATAATAGCCTTACCGATTCTGCGCAACAACTCAAGCCTGCGCTTAATTGCGGCAATCGCAATATGCTGCGTATCTGCTTCCATTAAAAACTCCTTTTTACTTAGTAAAAATTATTGCCACTCGATTATTTTCTACACGCAAAACTGCTTCAGCGTTGTTTTTTATAGATTTAAAAATTTCTCCTTTTTTTCTCAACTTAATAACTCCCGGCTTAAGTAAAGAAACAAGCGGGGCATGCCCTGCCTGAATCCCTAACTTTCCTTCATAAGCCGGAACAATAAGAGATACAACATTCTCTTCAGTTGTAATACGATTAGGTGTAAGCATCTCAATTCTAAAAGTTCGCATATAAACAAACCTAACCTTTAAGCCGTGCGGCTTTTTCTATCGCATCCTCGATCGTTCCTACCATGTAAAATGCCTGTTCGGGCAAATGATCAAAAGCGCCTTCAGCAATCATCTTAAACCCGCGCACCGTCTCAGAAACCGGGACATATTTTCCGGGGATCCCAATAAAAGCCTCTGCAACAAAAAACGGCTGCGAGAAAAAACGTTGTATTTTTCGTGCCCGATATACTATTATTTTATCCTCATCTGAAAGCTCCTCGATCCCCAATATGGCAATAATATCCTGTAAATCCCTATAACGCTGGAGAATCTTCTGAACCTTAAGCGCAACCGCATAATGCTCTTCTCCGATTAAACGCGGATCAAGGATACGCGAAGATGAATCAAGCGGGTCAATCGCCGGATAAATCCCAAGCTCTGCGATTTGGCGTGAAAGAACAATCTTTGCATCAAGATGCGAGAATATTACTACAATCGCAGGATCCGTAAGATCATCCGCAGGAACGTATACTGCCTGCACAGAAGTAATGGAGCCATCCCGAGTTGAAGCAATACGCTCCTCAAGTTGAGCGATCTCCGTAGCCAAATTTGGCTGATAACCGACTGCGGAAGGCATACGGCCGAGAAGCGTAGAAACCTCTGAACCTGCCTGGACATAGCGGTAGATATTATCTATAAAAAGGAGTACGTCTTTTTTCTGCCGGTCGCGGAAATATTCTGCCATGGTAAGCGCGGATAACCCTACGCGTAAACGCGCCCCGGGAGATTCATTCATCTGCCCAAAAACAAGCGTACTTTTCTCTAAGACTCCCGAGGCAGCAAGCTCAAGCCAGAGTTCATTGCCTTCGCGCGTACGCTCGCCAATACCGGCAAAAACAGAAACCCCGCCAAACTCCCGGGAAATATTACGCATCAGCTCCATCGCAAGCACGGTCTTACCAACACCTGCTCCGCCAAAAAGCCCGATCTTGCCGCCTTTAGGAAAAGGGGCAAGCAGATCTATGACTTTAAGCCCGGTCTCAAGTACTTCATTAGTAGGCAGTTGTTCCTGAAAATTCGGCGATTCGCGGTGGATTTGAGAACGCTCCACCGCTTCAAAAATTGCACCCTTATCATCAATAGTCTCTCCTAAAACATTGAATATTCTCCCGAGAGTATTATCTCCTACAGGAACCATAATAGGCTTTCCGGTATCTGCTACAATCATCCCCCGTTCCAACCCTTCAGTCGGTGAAAGCGAGATACAACGCACCGTATTATTTCCAATAAGCTGTACTACTTCAAGCACTATACGAATATTTTTTTCCGGCATATCAATATTCAGGGCATTAAGAAGCTGCGGCACCTCGGATTCATTAAAACGCACATCCACAGTCGGCCCGATTACCTGAATTATTTTTCCCTGGATCATTTTAGCCTTTCATGGCAGTAAAACTTGATATCACTTCAATAATATCCCTGGTAATAATACCCTGGCGTAATTTATTTTTATCTAACGCAAGTTTATCAAGCATATTAATAGCATTATCAGAGGCTGCCCTCATTGCCATTACCCGAGACAACCCTTCTGCTGTCAGGGCATGCGTCATATAATAACGTAACGATGCTTTAAAATATATTAAAATCAAACTTTCAAATATCTCTTTAGGCTGAGGCTCAAAAAGGTATTCGGTTTTTTCCTGCCGGGGAATTTCAAGCGGCAGAAGTTTTTCTACTCTTGGCTCAAAAGAAGAGGCAGAAACATAATGCGTATAAGCAACATATACATCATCAGCTTCTCCGGTTAAATAAATTTTTCTTGCTGATTCAGATAAATTATCTAAAATTTCCTCGTTTAAGCGCGAATGTGTATTAAGCACTGCTTCCTTTAGAATCAGTCCTCTGCGCTTACAATAACGCAGGCCTTCCCTGCCCACTGCCAAAACAGATATTTTAAAACCCTGGCTGCCTGATAAAAACTCTTCGATTCTATTAAAAAGCTTATGATGATATCCGCCGCAAAGGCCTGTATCAGAACTAAAAATACATAATAATCTGTTGCCCTGCGACTGCCTATCGCCAACCAAAGGATGTTTAGAAAAATCCACTGCCCCCGTAAGAGCAGAAAGCGCTAAATTGCATTCTTTTTGATAAGAAGCGCAAACCTCTATCAATGGCCGGATACTTTTGAGTTTAGTAAATGCGACGAGCTCCATCGCATGAGTAATCTTATGCGTTTTAGAAGCAGTGCGTAATTTATTTTCAAACTGCCTTAGAGTAAGTAACATAAAATGAGTTTAGCGCTAACTGAAGCTTTTGTTCTAATTCAGGCGTAAGCTCTTTTTTGTTTTCAATTTCGTATTCTATGTCCGGAGCCTGCGCATCTAAATAAGTGAAAAATTTATTTAAAAAGTTTTGGATATTCTCGGTTTTTAAATCATCAAGAAAACCAGAGGTGCCGGCATAAATAGCTATTACCTGCTTAGCTAAGGACATCGGCTCATACTGTTTCTGCTTTAATAATTCCACCATCCGCTCACCGCGGGTAATTTGCTTCTTGGCTTCCGGATCAAGTTCAGCGCCAAACTGTGTAAATGCCGCTAACTCTCTGTATTGAGCTAAATTAATCCTTAACTGTAATGCCACCTGACGCATCGCCTTAGTTTGAGCTTTACCTCCGACGCGAGATACAGAAAGGCCCACATTCACCGCAGGCCTTACCCCGGCATAAAAAAGATCGCTTTCTAAGTATATCTGTCCGTCAGTAATAGAAATAACGTTAGTGGGAATATACCCTGATATATCTCCTGATTGCGTTTCTACTATCGGAAGCGCAGTAAGAGACCCTCCCCCTAACCTGCTATGCATCTTTGCTCCGCGCTCAAGAAGCCGGGCATGCAAATAAAAAATATCTCCCGGATACGCTTCTCTTCCAGGAGGACGCCTAAGCAATAACGAAAGCTGCCGGTAAGCTTGCGCGTGCTTTGTCAGGTCATCGTAAATAATAAGCGCGTGTTTCCCTGAATACATAAACTCTTCGGCAATGGCACACCCAGCATAAGGAGCAAGATATTGCAGCGACGCAGAAGCCCGCGCAGAAGCTGTGACAATGGTAGTATATTCCATAGCTTGGTATTTTTCTAAAGTGTTTGCCACACTAACAATAGTAGACATCTTCTGTCCGATAGCTACATAAACACAGTAAACTCCTTTGCCGCGTTGGTTAATAATGGTATCGATGGCAATGGCAGTCTTACCGGTCTGGCGGTCTCCGATAATAAGTTCACGCTGGCCCCTTCCAATAGGAATCATAGAATCAATTGCTTTGATCCCGGTTTCAAGCGGCTCTTTTACCGGCTCACGCTCTGTAACTCCCGGTGAATGGGCTTGCACAGGCCTAAATTTTTCAGAAGTTATTGGGCCGCGGCCGTCACGTGGAAAACCCAAAGCATTAACAACTCTTCCTACTAACTCTTGGCCAACCGGTACCTGCACAATTCTACCGGTACGTTTTACAATATCTCCTTCTTTGATCAATCTGTCGGGAATATCCGAACCAAAGATTACTGCGCCCACGCTATCTTCTTCAAGGCTTAAAACCATTCCTACTACTCCGTCGCCAAATTCTACCAGCTCCCCCAGCATAACATCATCCAACCCATAAATGCGCGCAATCGCATCCCCTACCTGGATAACGCGGCCGACTGATTCCGTGCGTAAGCGGCTGCGGTATTTTTCCAGTTCCTGCCTTATTACTGAAGTGATTTCTTCGGGGCGTATTTCCATCTTAATAAAATTTCTTTAATTCCCGCAACTTTTCTCTTGCTTCTTCAATGCGCTTGCGCACAGAACCGTCTATAATCATACTTCCGATTACTACCTGTACTCCCCCTAAAAGTGTAGGGTCAAGTTCAAGATAAAGATTTAATTTTTTATTTAATGCTGTTTCAAGGCCGGTTTTAAGTTTCTGAATTACTTCAAGCTCAAGAGGATAAGTAGTCTTAAGTAAAGCGTTTTGCGCCTCCTGATGCGCATAATTTTCCCGGATGTAATCGGCAATTTCAACTAACAGATTTACCCGCCTATTCTCTAAAAGTAAAAAAAGAAAATTCCTGAATTCCAGGGAAAAACTACTAGAAAATACTTTTTCAATAAAATCCCTCTTCTCCTGGGAAGTAAACTCGGGGCTGATAAAAAAAGAAAAAAGGCCGGGCTCTTTTTCCACAAGCAGTTTAGAGGATTTAAACTCACCGACTATCTGTTCGGCTTCCTGGTAAAAACGCGCAAAATTAAAATACGCATCAGCATATCTTCTGGCTATAATTTTTTCTTTCATGAAATATTTTTAAGTTTATCCAAGAAAGTATCTACTACCTTACGATCATCTTCTTCGGTCAACCTCTCTTCTACAAGATAAGCCATAGCATCAAGCGTAAGGCCAGAAATATCGTCGCGTAATTCTTCTTTGGCTTTCAATATCTCTATACTGATCTGGGCTTTAGCATCATTAACTAAGCCAAAAGCATCTTCCTGAGCTTTACGATGGATTTCCCTAGACATGCGTTGGCTTTCCATAATTGCTTCCTGGATTTTACGCCTGCCCTCTATATCGGAAGATGCCATCTTCTCTTTAAATTCAGCTTCAAGCATCTTAGCCAAACTAAGCGCGTCTTGTGTTTGTTTTATTTGACCAGATATATTATCCCTGCGCGTATCAAGCAGTTGTAAAAAAGGTTTCCAAAGAAAAATCCTAAGTAGTATCACAAGCAAAATAAAAGTAGCTGCCTGAGCAATAACCTCCTGCCAGGTTAGAGAAGAAAATATTTCCATTTCAGATCTTTTTAGCTAGGATATTTGCAAATAATAAAGCATAAATTGTCAGGGCTTCAATAAACGCACACCCTAATAGCAAAGCGATAATAATCTTGTTTGCTGCTTCCGGCTGACGGCTGGTTGCATCCATTGCAGAAGACACTGCTTTTCCAAGCCCAAATGCCGATCCAATTGCTGTTAAAGCAACTGTCAAAGGTAATGTTATTGCCAGCACAATCTTATAATCCATTCTTATACCTCCCTTTTCTCTTCCGTTTCTCCCAACACCAACGCAAAATACACCATAGTTAAAATCGCAAAAACCGCTGCCTGCGCCAAAGCTCCCACGATCACAAGTAACGAACTAAACAAAAATAACGGTACTCCTTTTAAGCCAAGTTGAGCAAATGTTGAAAAAAGTAACTCATCCCCCCAGATATTGCTACGTAACCTAAGCGCCAAAGTAAAAGGACGAAGAACCTCGGAAATAATATGTATAAAAAGGATAAAAACCGGGATAATGAAAGTCAACATAATAAAACGCGGCATTTTTCCAAAAAAATGCCAGGCATACAGCTTTACTCCCAGTTCTTTAAAACCCGCGTATTGCACATAGAAAAATACACATAATGAAAGCGCAATGGTTGTAGAAAGATTCGCAGTCGGAGATTTACATAAAGGCAGGACCCCAATCAGGTTTAAAACTGCGACGTAAATAAAAAGCGTGCCGACAAAAGGAAGGTATTTGCGCCCTCTTGGGCCTGCGACTGCTTGCATTAGTTCATCTGCATAAGAAACAAAGCTTTCTAAAACTGCCTGTAGCCGGCCGGGAATCTGTTTTATTTTTTTTTGCGCAAAAAAAATGATTATAAAAAGCGCTGCCGCCGCAAGCATTGCAAAAAAAACATCCTGCCAAAAGTATAAAAAATCAAACAGAGGCATTAAAGGGAACTTTTTATGTAAAAGATAAAAAATAGTTGGCAGCTCTTCGCTCATGATAATTTAGCTAATGCGCTTTCTTGCTGAAAAATCAAAGCCTGTTCCATATCTTCAGCGCTAACAAGGCCCATATCACGTATAACCTCACCTAGCATTACTCCACGTCTCCAGTTGATTTTTAAGGCTTCATCGAGCTGTTCTGAACTTAAAAGATTTCTTTCAATAAGTATCTGGCCTAACGGTTTATAAGATTGCCTGGGCAGAATGTGGCTCTGGCATACTTGCGGGCCAAAGATTTCTTTTTCGTTTGAGCCGCTTCTGCGGTCAACCATAAATTTACTTTTTGGGATCGCCTTTAGAAACCCTTTTATCTCTGCAACCCTGTCGTTTATCTCTACAATACTTTTCACCAGATCATCATGCCTCCTGTTAACAACAGCAATAGATAAACTCATAAACGGGATTTGGCGGCTGGTACGCGCGCGGTCTTTAGCGACGACAAAACCCTGCTTTTGATCCTGCGCAGAATAATGATACGGCACTAAACGGTCAAAAAATTCTATAAAACTTGAGGCTATTTCCTTATATTTTTCAATGGAAGTCAAAAAAACAAAATCATCTCCTCCGATATGACCGATGAAATCGTGCGGATTGCCGTAATGCTTTACACAGGTATACAACAGGTGTGCTACCTGCATAATCACCCGGTCTCCTTTTAAGTAGCCATAGACATCATTAAAATATTTGAAATTATCAATATCTACATAACCGAAAGAAAAACTGCTTCCCTTCTGAATACGTTCTGTAAGCGCATCTTCCACAATCCTTACACCAGGTAACCCTGTGAGAGGGCTTGAATGAAGGCTGTATTGGGAACGTTTAAGTGCCATTTCAATTCTAATACGTAAGTCTAAGGGGTCCGGCGGTTTAATAAGATAATCATCAACCCCCTGGCGCACTTCAAGCAGCTGCTGCCTAAGTTGGCGTTTATTAATAATAGTTATAATGGGAATATAGGCGGTCATGAAATCTTCTTTGAGGAGATGGCAGATTTGCATGTCAGGACGTTTCGCGGATTGGACATCAGCGACAATTACATCGGGAGAGGATCTTTTGACTACTTCGATATCAGAAAGCGGGGCTTCGTGAAGAAAAACCTCATAACCCCACCCATCGAAACAAAAAGTAAGGACGTCTTTGAGGCTTTTATCCGATGAGATAATCAAGATTCTTTTTATTCTCTCGGTCATTGTTAAATATTATAAAGCACGGCGAGAAATAGTAAAGGATTTTGTTACAGGCCAGCGGGTCCTGTCTTAGTATGTTTTCGCAGCACCGCTTGATTTTCCCCGGCGTGGAAAATCTGCGCTCGGGTAGAAAGCTCTTGCTCCCCGCCAATAAGTATTCTAGGGCGGTTCCATGCCCGCAAGAGCTTTCTAACGTGCTGCTTAAACATACTAAGCCACCCGCTGATTGTAATATATATAATCTCATGGTAATTTTAGCGAGCGCCCGCCACAAGGCTTCGGCGGGCAAGAATGTAGATTTTGGCAGTATTGCCTACAGGATATTGCGTAGCGTGCATTAGGATTTTTTTGCCAAATGTGCACAAGGTATTACGACGAAGTAGACGCAGGAACTGACATTCGTTAAGGAACTAGTGGAATTCCTGCGGATACGAGGAGTAAACCGCAGTGCACGGCAAAAATAATCCAGCACGCGAACAATATCCTGTAGGCAAAATCTACTTGAGCGAGCAGAATTGAAACACCCGGCGCAATCGGAATATGCGCCGGTGTTGCCTTGCTGGCAAGGAGATTATATTACTCGGTAATATTTACTCTTGAACGAAAGGATTTTTTCTGAGATAGCAGGCGCTTGGATTCTAAAACCTTGTTCTGCGCGCGCCTTGAGCGGCGGCGTTTCTGACGGCGGATCTTCTCAATACGCTTTTGTTCTGCAGAAAGTTTACCTAAGATTTGGCTTTCGATTTTTTCTAAGAGGATACGCCGCGCAAGAAAACGATTCTGCGCCTGGGAGCGCTCTTTATGGCAGCGTACTTCTATTCCGGTAGGAATATGTTTTAAACAAACACAGGTAGATGTTTTATTAACGTTCTGGCCGCCGGGGCCTGGTGAGCGGATAAAAGTTTCAAATAAATCTTGGCTTCTGACTCCCAACTTGAGCATTTTCTGCTCAAGCGCTTGAGATTTTTCTCTTGATACAAAACTCTCTGGCATAAAAAGAGTTAGATATATTTTTCTACCGCAGCTAACAACTCTTCCGGATTAATAGGTTTTTCTAAAACCTCCCGCACAACTGGCCATTCTTTTGACGAGCCAAAACCATAAGACAATCCTGCATCTTTTTTTACTCCTGTAACAATAATAATCGGGATATCCTTATAAGATTCATCCCTTCCTAATTTATTAGCAAAAAGCAGGCCTTCTGTAAAAGTGCGCATCATTATATCTAAAAGTATCAAGTCGGGTTTTGAAGCTTTTATTTGCCCCATTCCTTCTTCACTATTAAAACTAGACGTTACTTCATAACCTTTTGCGCCAAGAAAATTACCTACTGCCTCCACATAAAGCGGATCATCATCTATAACTAGAATTTTTTTTCCCATAAAATCTCCTTTTAGAAATTATACCAAAAAATTATGCTTTTGCAAACAGTTCTGTTACACGATCAAGCGCCTGGCAAAAGTATGCAAGCACCATTCCGTAATTAGTAATCGGGATTCCGGATTTTTGGGCGAGGTTTATTCTGTGTAACACCTCCCGCCGGTTTAACATACAGGCTCCGCAATGAATGATAAGTTTGTATGCACTTAAATCCGCAGGAAAATCATACCCTGTCGCGTAATCAATATTAAGCTCCTCTTCTTTAAAGCCTAAGCGCTTTCTTAAAGATTCGGGAATTATAATTCTTCCAATATCTTCTCCGATTGGATGATGCGTGCATGCTTCGGCAATCAATATCCGGTCTCCGGCTTTAAGGGAATCTATAAACTTTGCTCCTTCTATTAAAGGCGCAAGCTCTCCTTTGTAACGGGCAAATAATATTGAAAATGTTGTAATAGGGATATCATTCGGAACTTCCTTATTTATCCTTGCAAATATATGCGATTCGCTGACAATCATCCGAGGTTTAATTTTTAAATTAGAGAGCGCCTTACCAAGATTATCTTCCTTTACTAACATTACGGAGCAAGAATTATCTAAAATATCCCGGCAAGCCTGCATCTGGGCAAGCTTTAGCCTACCCTTAGGCGCTTCTATATCAAGAGGCGCAACAATAATTACAAGGTCTCCCGGTAGAAGCATATCCTGCAAAATAACCTTACGCTCATAATCCTCCGGAGTGGAAGCGATGATTTTTTTACGCAACTCCTCAATACCGGTTTTGTGTAAGGCGCATACTTCGGCAAAAACTAAACCTTTTTTATCTAATTCTTTGACAAACTCTCCATTTTTTGAAGAAATATCAATTTTATTTACTGCCACAACTACGGGAATCTTTCTAACTTTTGCCTCTTTTAAAAACATCTCCTCGTATTCAGTAAGGCCTATTTCTTTGTCAACCACAAGAAGCATGATATCGCTTTTATTCAAAACTTTCTTTGTTTTTTCAATCCGCATTCGGCCTAAATCTCCGGTATCGTCAATTCCTCCGGTATCGACTAAAACCACAGGCCCGATCTCATGAATCTCCATTGCCTTATAAACCGGGTCAGTCGTGGTCCCGGGGATCTCTGAAACTATTGCTGCATCTTGTCCTGTAAGGGCATTGATCAGGCTTGATTTACCGACGTTTCTTCTTCCAAAAATCCCGATATGCAAACGATTGCTTAAAGGTGTTTTTTCCATACCTCTCCCATCTACAGGGACACTTCTTACAGGGACATTTCTTAACATGGAAATTACTTTGTTAAGAAATGTCCCTAACATTAAGAAGTGTCCCTAACTTAGTTATAAAATAATCATCCCCATTTTCTTAATCTCTTTTTTTAAATTTTCAAACCCTTTATCACCTGGTTTTGCAAGCGGCTTTTTGCCATCATAAAGCGAATAATTTTTTTGGTATTTTTGCGGAGTAAAATTTGGCATAATTACATTCGCACCAGCCCTAAGCGCATCAAGGATACTTTTTTCTCCTCCGATAGTTCCCAAAGCGGTAGTTGCCGGAATATAAGCTTTCTTATTAAGCAACCGCGCCAGAGCAATACTCTTTAATACTAAATTTTTATCCCCATGCTTTACTCTTGCAAGTAAAGTTTTTCTGTGCGGGATAAAAGGCCCAATCCCTAACATCTCAAAATCAAATTTTTTAAAAAAGAGTAAATCCTTGGCCAGAGAATCAAGGCTCTGATCTTTTAAACCTACGATATTGCCGCATCCAGTCTGGTATCCTAATTTTTTTAATGCCTTAAGGCAATTAAGCCTGCGCTTAAAACTCATACGCGGGTGAAAATTCCGGTAAAAAGATGGGGTTGAACTTTCAATCTTTAATAGGTAGCGATCTGCGCCGGCTTTACGCCAAAGCGCGAATATTTCTTTACTATGTTCTCCTACTGAAAGCGTAACCAGTAAATTAAAATTACGTTTTATCTTTTTGATTATACCCGCAAGCCATAGGGGCTTCATCTTAATATCTTCCCCTGACTGCAAAACTACTGTTTTCACCCCTCTTTGAGAAATTTCTTTTGCTACTGCTAATATCTCATCCTGGCTCATGCGATAACGTTTGAGCGATTTATTCTCTGCATTAATCCCGCAATAAAGGCAACTGTTACGGCAATGATTTGAAAACTCAACTAACCCGCGTAAGTATACTGCGTTTCCGCAATTCTCCAGGCGCGTTTTCATGGCAGCCTGATAGAGTAAACCCAGATCTTTACCTTTCTCTAACAAAAGTAGGCGTATTAAATCTTTTTGGCATAAATTGTTATACATACCTGTCACGCCCTCCGCCTTCTATCTCATGTAAAAATTCTTCTAACAATTTACGGCCCGGAGCATCAAGCTCTGCTTCTTTTTCCTTAATTAAACTATAACCTTTTTCCTTAGTAGTAAATCCGGCAAAATCATCTAAATATTCTTTTAAAGTGACTAAAGCATTCAGGCTGCACTTTCCTTTAATAAGGCCTGGTTTTGCAAGCTGCATAAATTTATGTCCGGTCCTTTCTTTACGATAACAAGCCGCGCAAAAACTGGGAATAAATCCTTTATCAATCAGGATATTCACCACCTGCTCAAGGCTCCGGTGATCTACGGTAGAAAATTGCTCAAGGCCATCTTTATTAACACCCGTATTATATGCGCCCGGATTTGTCCTTGACTCTGCACTTATCTGCGAAACTCCCAGACCAAAAAGCTCATCGCGCAAAGAGGCTTTTTCGCGGGTAGAAAGAATTATTCCCGTATAAGGAACTGCAAGCCTAAGAACGGAAACTATCTTTTTAAAATCTACATCGCTGACTGGGTAAGGAATTTTATTTGTTAAAGGAGCGCCTAGGGCATCTTCAAGCCGCGGCACAGAAATTGTATGCGGCCCCATCCCAAAACGCGCTTCAAGTTGTTTTATATGCGCTAAAAGCGCAAGCAGTTCAAATTTAAAATCAAATAAACCAAAAAGCACACCCATTCCCACATCGTCAATGCCGGAAACAATCGCCCGCTCAATCGCGTCTATGCGGTTATCTGGATCGCTTTTCTGTCCACTAGGATGAACCCTACGATAGGTTTCATCATCATAAGTCTCCTGAAAAAGTTGATATGTCCCTATCCCTGAAGCCTTTAATTCTTTAAAACCGGAAAGGCTTAAAGGTGCGCAATTAATATTTACCCGACGGATATAATGCTGGCCAAACTTTGCCCTATATATTGCCTCAATAGCTTTACAATAATAATTAACTGCTTCTTTTTCATCTGCTTGTGCAAACTCTCCTGATACCGCTAATATTCTTTTATGCCCACGGTTAAGCAGAGCGATTGTTTCTTCTTCTATTTCTTTTACGGTAAGTGTCCTGCGCTGCGCCTCGTGATTATCTGAACGAAAACCGCAATAAAGGCAGTTATTAGCGCAGTGGCTTGAAATATAAAGCGGCACAAAAAGTACGACTCTTTTTCCGTAAATTTTATCTTTAACTTTAGACGCCGAGGAAAAAATTTTTTCTAAGTACGATTCATCTTTAACATTTATAAGCATGGCTGCCTCTAAAAGAGAAAGCCCGGACAAAGTTTCTGCCTTTAACAAAATCTCATCAATACAGGATGGATTTTGTTTTACTTCTGCTTCTTTAAGTAGCGTAGATATTTTTAAGGCATCAATATATTTCATTATTTTTTATAAAAACTACGCAATAACTCTACTGCTTTTTTGGGCGTAAGTTCACCGTAGATTTTATCGCCAATCATGATTACCGGAGCTAAACCGCAGGCGCCCAGGCAGCGAGTCTCCTGCAAAGTAAATAACCCGTCTGGAGTAGTCTGGCCAAAATCAATTTTAAGCTCATCTTTAATCGCCTTTAATATATCTTCTGCACCTTTGACATAACAAGCAGTCCCTAAACATACAGAAATCGCGAATTTACCGCGCGGAGTAAGATGAAAAAAATGATAAAATGTCGCTACTCCCCAGATATGCGCAGACGGAATATTCATTTCAATGGCGATTTTTTCCATAACAGCTTTGTCTAAATATCCGTAAAGCTCCTGCGCTTTATGTAATATAGAGATAAGCTGGGAATCCGGATGATCCGATTCTTTTGCTTTCTGCATAAAACTGCTTAGTTCCTGTGATTTTTCGTCTTGTGTTGCGATCATATATCTCTCCTTAGGGACATTTCTTACAGGGACACTTTTTAAAATATTAGAACACTATGTTGAAAAGTGTCCCTAAAATAGTTAGCGCGCCTGAATTTCAGTAGGAACAATTCCTTTCGGCTCCTTGGGCTTATAATGCGTATGCAGCAACTTATGTGACATTTCTCCCAACGGCTTTCCTAAAAATTCTTTGTAAATCCTGCGTATATCAGGATTATTATGGCTTCTCCTGATAGTTTTATGCCGGTCAAGATTATAAAGCGCGTCTGCCCTGGCTGCCAGGCATGACTCATCTAAAGGCAACGAGTTTAAACCCGCGTAAGGTTGTCCTCCCCCGCCGATACAACCTCCGGGGCACCCCATGATCTCGATAAAATGAAACCGCTCTTTATCTTTACGCACCATCTCTAAAAGTTCATTGGCGTTTCCTAATCCATGCGCTACTGCCACGCGGATTTCTTTTCCGTCAATCTCAAGCTTTCCTTCTTTTATCCCTTTAAACCCACGTAAATCATTAATTTCAATATCAATTAACGGCTCTCCGGTATAAAGTTCATAGGCAGTGCGAATTGCTGCCTCCATTACTCCTCCGGTCACACCAAAAATCGTGCCTGCTCCCGAAGAAAGCCCAAGCGGTTTATCAAACTCTTCCGGTTTTATATGCATCAGATCTATTCCGGCTGATTTGATCATCCAGGAGATCTCCCGGGTAGTTACCACCATATCTACTGCCGGAGCCCCATCGACGTACAGCTCTTTACGCGCGGCTTCATATTTTTTTGCGGTACAACACATGATTGCTACGCTGACGATTTCTTTAGGATCGCGTTTTATTTTTTGCGCAAAATAAGTTTTAACAAGTGAACCCAACATCGACATCGGAGACTTACATGTAGATACATACGGAATTAAATCCTGATAAAATTGCTCAAGGCATTTCATCCAGGCGCTGGAACAAGAAGTGATCATCGGTAGTTTTCCTTTACCTTTTAAACGCTCAAGAAATTCACTTGCCTCTTCCATAATTGTAAGGTCGGCGGAAAACTGTGTATCAAAAACATAATCAAACCCAAGCTTTCTTAAAGCAGCTGTCAATTCTTTTTCTAGGCAGTGCGAACCGGCTTCAAACCCGAAAGCTTCGGCAATTGCCGCGCGCACCGATGGCGCTATCTGGGCAACTTTTACCAGAGAGCTATTATCAAGTTTCTTAAAAAGATCCTGAGCACAGCTTTTTTCTACAAATGCTGCCGTCGGACAGACATTAATACACTGTCCGCAAGTAGTACAGACGCTTTCGTTAAAAGGCATATTATAAGCCGGCATTACTACGGTTTTAAACCCTCTCCAGGCATGCCCGAGGGCATTAACTTTCTGCACTTCAGAACAAATACGCACGCAGCGGCCGCATAAAATACATTTATCCGGATCGCGCACTACAGAAGTTGAAGATATGTCTTTTTCATAATGCTTGCGCTCTCCTTCAAAATGGCGATGCCTGATCCCCATAGCATAAGTAAGGCGCTGTAGTTCGCAAATACCGTCACGTTCGCAAGTATGGCAATCCTGCGGATGATTATTAAGAATAAGCTCCACTATATCCCTGCGTGCCTGCCGGATTTCCGCAGTATTGGTAAAAATTTCCATGCCTTCACTAACCGGATAAGCGCAAGATGCAATATAATTACGCATACCTTTTACTTCTACGATACAAACCCTGCAGGCTCCCTCGATAGAAAGACGAGGATGATAACAAAGCCGCGGAATGTGAAACCCCAGCTTATCCGCTGCCTGCATTATCGTCTGTCCTGCCTCTACCTGATAAGATTTATCATTAATTTTAATATTTAGCATATCTTGGCTCCATTTATTATCATATCAAGCTTTCTTAATCGCTTCAAATTTACAAGCCTTAACGCAAAGGCCGCATTTTATACATTTATTTTTGTCAATTTTATGTTTAGATCTTGGTTCACCTGTAATCGCTGCCACAGGACATACTTTTTTACAAACTCCGCAACCAATACACTTTTCTGTTATGGCATAAGCAAATAACCCCTGACAACATCCAGCGCGGCACTTTTTTTCTTTAATATGCTCAACGTATTCTTCCATAAAATTATTTATCGTGCTTAACACCGGATTTGGCGCGGATTGCCCTAAACCGCAGAGAGAAGCTTTTTTAATCATAGTCCCCAAACGCTTAAGGTTTACAATATCTTCGTCTACACCTTCCCCCTTAGTGATTCTAGTCAAAATCTCTAACATCCTTTTTGTCCCTTCGCGGCAAGGAGTGCACTTCCCACAGGATTCATTCTGGGTAAACTCTAAAAAAAACTTTGCGATATTTACCATACAAGAATCTTCATCCATTACAATCATCCCGCCTGAACCCATAATAGAGCCCGCAGCAACCAATGATTCATAATCAATTTTGGTATCAAGGAATTTCTCCGGCAAACATCCTCCGGAAGGCCCGCCTGTTTGTATTGCCTTAAATTTTTTGTTATTGGGAATTCCTCCACCGATATCATAAATAATCTGGCGTAAAGTTGTGCCCATCGGCACTTCTACAAGCCCGGTATTGGCAATTTTTCCTGCCAAAGCAAAAACTTTTGTGCCTTTACTTTTAGCTATGCCAATAGAACTAAACCAGTCTGCCCCATCAAGAATAATTACCGGAATATTCGCCCAAGTTTCTACATTATTAATAAGTGTGGGTTTACCAAAAAGCCCGCTTACCGAAGGATACGGCGGACGCGGACGCGGCATACCACGAGAACCTTCAATAGAATGGATAAGCGCTGTTTCTTCACCGCAAACAAATGCCCCTGCTCCCAGGCGGATCTCGATATCAAAAGAAAAATTGGAGCCTAAAATATGTTCACCTAAAAATCCTTCCTTACGCGCATCCGCGATTGCCTTCTCAAGGCGCTTGATTGCAAGCGGATACTCTGCGCGGATATAAACTACTCCTTTATTTGAACTAACTGCATAACCACCGATAATCATTCCTTCAATAACGGTATGAGGATCTCCTTCAATGGTACTGCGATCCATAAAAGCCCCGGGATCTCCTTCATCTGCATTGCAAATAACGAATTTTTCATCTGAATTTTCTTTAGCAGTCAATTCCCATTTTATACCTGTCGGAAAACCTGCGCCTCCTCTTCCGCGCAGCCCTGATTTTTTTACTTCCCTTATTACATCTTCCGGGTTCATCTTGGTCAAAACCTTTGCCAACGCTTCATAACCGCGCACAGAAAGATAATCATCCATATTTTCCGGATCAATGATCCCGCAATTTCGCAGGACTATTCGCATCTGTTTACCAAAAAATTTCACATCCCCGAAAACACGGTAGAAGCGGTTAAATAAATGATCTTCTTCAATCGCAAGGCGCTTAAACGGCTCTTTCTTAATAATATGCGATTCTATTAGTTCTGGAATATCATTTTCAGTAACTTTTCCGTAAACAGTATAACGCGGATTAATAATAACTATAGGGCCATGGCTACACATTCCTAAACAACCGGAAAGATTGATTTTTACTTTTTCAGAAAGTTTTTTCTTCTCAAGTTCCTTTTCAAAAGCTTGCCGCAGTTTTTGAGAATCCTTCTGCATACAACTTGAACCATGACATAATGTAATTACATAGCGGGACATGTTAGTTCCTTATCAGTTAGGTTTACTCTATCATCCATTCCTTAATTACTTCTCCATTTTTAAGGTGACGTTCAATAATGCCTTGTGCTTTTTGCGGAGTAACTTTACCGTATTTTATGGGGATCTTACCTTCTTCAACAACTTCCACAGTCGGCTCTAAATTACACCTGCCAGCGCATCCTTTTTGACTAAGATAAACTCCTGCCAGGCCTTTTTTAATTGCGTTAACAAACACTTCCATCACCTCTTTTGAACCTGCGGCAATTTCACAGGTCGCCATCCCCACATAAACCCTTTTACTGGATAAATAACCTTTACTAATAATCCGATTTATGGCTTCTGCGCGTTTTTTCTTTACTAATTCAAGCGGGGTGACCATTTAATTTAGCTCCTTTGTTAATGCAAATCCTGGGTTAACGGAGATTTCATATAATAAATTACATTTTCAAGTTCAAGCTCAAGATTCACGTTATTTATCACTATATCCTGGCTAGGCCTTAATCTAATTGGTGCAAAATTAAGTACTCCTTTAATACCAGAGGTAATCATCATCTCAAGCACTTGAGGCGCAGCTGTATCAGGCACTGCAATAATACCAACTTTGATATTATGTTCACGCACAAAACTTTTAAGTTTCTCAAGCGGATAGACCGGAAGCTCTGCTTTTTCATCGAGCTTACCCGGGTCAATATCAAAAACTGCCACTATCTTAATTCCTTCCTGCTGGAAACCTTTATATTTCATAAGCGCAGTCCCAATGTGGCCTGCGCCGGCAATAACTACCTTCTGGAGTTCATCTTTACCAAGGATATGGTTTAATTTCTCAATTAACTGGTCAATCTGATAGCCGCCGCGCTTACTACCGGTGATATCAAAAATGGAAAAATCTTTACGCACCTGAGCAGGCGTAACTCCTACGGCATCAGCAAGGTTATCAGAAAAAACTTTTACAAACCCCATCTGCTTAAGCCTCCCGAGGGCATTTTTGTAACGGGAAAGCCGAATAATACAATTTCGATTTGTAATCATAATGCTCCTTTTTTCACAATAATTAAAAAGAGTGTAACATATTCTTAAATATTGTCAATAGTTTTTGTGAAATATTTCACGACTATTGTAACAATATGACTTAAAAATAAAGTAGGGCAGGTTTAAACCTGCCCTACCATGAAAGTTGTTCTAAGAAATGTAGGAAATTATTCCAAGGGTATGATGATTTTCTTCCCGACTTTAAGCTTATTGGGATTTTTAATGCGGTCTTTGTTAATCTCGTAAAGGTATTTCCAGCGATGAGCTTTGCCGAGTTTTTTTAAAGCAATTTTAGACAGGGTGTCGCCTTTTTGCACAACATACTCTTCTTGTGACACTTTAGGCTTAGATTCAATCTGCTCTTCCTTCTCTATGATATATTTGCCTTCCTCTATTTTTTTGGCTTCAGAAAGCTCTTCTTTATCAGGGGCAGGAATCATTATCTCTTCAACTTCGGCAATCATAAACTGGGCATTCCGGTCTTTCTGCATTCCTGCGATATCTTTTACCGGAGCAACTGCGTCAAGCTTACCGCGACTGATAATTTTTATCCTTTTTTCATCCACGCCTTCATCCAAAAGAAACTTTTGCACTGCTTCGGCACGGCGCCTGCCTAATTTTTCATTATAGGCTTCGGAACCACGCGTATCGCAGTTACCGGTTACCAAAATACTAGCATCCGGATTACGATTTAAAGTGCCAACAGCATTTTTAAGGATTTTCTGCACATCAGAACGTAAATTTGCCTTATCATAATCAAAATAAATTTTTATATTTTTAAGGATCTTACGAATTAATAGAGACGGCCGCATTTCCCGGGGTTTAGCAGGAGAAAGCTCCTCTTCCTTATAATCATAAATTATTTTATATAGATATACATATCCGCGGTTTCCCCATAGAGTAGTAGCTGTTCCCTGCTCTTTCGGCCACCACCAATACCCCCCGCGTTCTTGATCTTTTACCGGAGCAGGCTTGGCATCCGTCGGCCACCAGGAAAATTCTTTCTGCATTTTATCTAGCTCTTCCTGACGGCGAACTTGTCGATCCACAGCACAGCCAGCGCTACCTAATATTAAACTAACGAATATTATGCACCCGAAAATCTTCTTTATATTTTTTTCCATATCTAGTTCCTCTATATTTAAAGTTTATAAAATTTAGCCTGTCTTTATTATACCTCTATTTCTAATATCTTCAAGCCGCTTTCGGGTTACGGGATACGGGTTAGAAACTAGGGGACGCTTCGGTAGTTTTTCTGCAATACTCCAGCAATGATTTTGAGTCCAAAAGAAAAACTACCGAAGCGTCCCCTAGTTTTTTTTAACGAGGCCAACTATGCCCTGCGCGCGGGAGATATCTTTTTGCGTGGCGGATCTTGTATTTTTCAGCGGATAGGGAATTTTAAGCGCTTCCCACTTATGCTTACCTAAGGCATGATAGGGCAAAAACTCTATATTTTGGCAAGATTGCAAAGGCTTAACCAAAGCTTTTAATTTTTTTAGCTCTACTGCCGAATCGTTTATGCCAGGCACCAAAACATAACGAAGCCAATAAGGTTTTTTAGCCTGTTCAAGTTGATTTAAAAATTCCTCAGTCTGATTAAATGAAAAACCACAGATTTTCTGGTGTATAGACGGCGTTATTGCCTTAATATCAAGCAGGAATAAATCCGTAACTTTAAATAATTTAAATAATTTTTCTTTAGAAAATGATTTTACCAACCCAGCGGTATCTATGCAGGTGTGAATTTTAGCGCGGCAGCATAATTTAAAAAAATCTATGAGAAAATCAACTTGCAAAAGCGGCTCTCCGCCGGAAACTGTTACTCCGCCTCCGGAAGCTTGCATATACGGAAGGAAAAATTTTACTTTTTCAAAGATTTTATCTGCAGGAAATAATTTGCCACCCTTTAGGGGCCAAGTATCAGGGTTCTGACAGTAAAGGCAACGCCCAGGGCAACCTTGTAAAAACAGCACAAACCTTATCCCCGGGCCATCATGAGTCCCAAACGTATCCCAGGAATGCACCCAGCCGCCACCAGGACTTTTATGCCTTTCCCAATGTTTTGTGGAAAGTGCGCGCAATAACTTCTTTTTGCTGATCATGAGAAAGTTTATGAAAATTTACCGCATAACCTGATACCCGAATCGTAAGCTGCGGATATTTATGAGGATTACGCATCGCATCTTCTAAAGTCATACGATCAATCACATTAATATTAATATGTTGAGCGCCCTTCATAAAATACCCTTCAAGTGCCCCGACAAGGTTATTTACCTGTGTATTGAAATCCTTACCCAAACTCTGTGGAAGCATTGTAACAGTATTTGAAATTCCATCTCTGCATTCTAAATAAGGAAGTGTGGCTACTGAATTAAGTGAAGCTAAAAGCCCCTGCTTATCCCGGCCATGCATCGGGTTTGCGCCAGGAGCAAAGGGCGCCCCCTTTGACCTGCCATCCGGCGTAGCGCCGGTAATTTTACCATACATAACATTGGAAGTAATCGTAAGCACTGAAAGTGTCGGAATAGCGTCACGATAAAGTTTATGTTTTTTTAATTCTTCCTGAAAACCCTTTATTAAATCTACCGCCCTTCCGTCAACACGGTCATCATTATTGCCGAATGCGGGGAATTCTCCGATAATTTTAAACCCGCGGGTAAGGCCTTTTTTATTCCTTAACGCATAGACCTTGGCATAGCGGATAGCGCTTAAAGAATCCGCAACAACCGAAAGCCCGGCAATACCAAAAGCCATATAGCGGGTAAGTTCTGAATCTAGAAGCGACATCTGCGCGCGCTCGTAATAATAAATATCATGTGAACGATGGATAATATTCATTGCTCCCACATAAGTCTTTACTGTCTGGCGCAGAACCTGGTTAAAACGCTCTTTTACTTCTGCCAAATCAAGCGGGGTTGATTTTATCGGCGCAATACCTTCAATAACTTTTTCTCCTGTTATCTCGTCGCGGCCTTCGTTTAAAGCGTACAAAAGCACTTTTGCTAAATTACAGCGCGCGCCAAAATATTGCATCTCACTCCCGTTTTTAAGTTGAGATACACAACAGGAAATACTGTAATCATCGGATCCGCTTAAGCGCATAAGGTCATCGTTCTCGTATTGGATAGAACTTGTTTTTAAAGAAACCTTAGCGCAAAAACGCTTGAAATTTTCCGGCATTCGCCCTGACCATAGCACAGTCAAATTCGGCTCTGGCGCCGGGCCCAAATTAAACAAACTGTTTAAGAAACGATAAGAATTTTTAGTAACTTTATGCCTGCCGTCAATACACATACCGGCAATACTTTCAGTAATCCAAACAGGGTCACCGGCAAATATCTCTGAATATGATTTTGTCCTGAGATGCCGCACAAGCCGAAGTTTGATTATAAAATCATCAATTAATTCCTGGGCTTTTTCTTCGGTAAGCAGGCCGCGGCGCATATCATTTTCTATATAAATATCAAGAAAAGTGCTGACGCTGCCTAAACTCATCGCTGCTCCGTCTTGCTCCTTAACTGCAGCAAGATAAGCCAGATACGTCCACTGAATTGCCTGGCGCGCATTTTGAGCCGAATCTTTAAGGTCAAAGCCGTACATCTTACCAAGTGTACGCATATCTTCTAAGGCGGAAATCTGCTCGGCAATCTCTTCACGCAGGCGCGCTGCCTCAAGGGTATCATTATCTTCAAGGGCCTTACGATCATGAACTTTTGCCTGAATAAGCCGGTCAATCCCATACAGGGCTATACGCCTATAATCTCCGATAATTCGGCCTCGGGAATAATTATCCGGTAATCCCGTAATTAATCCTGCATGCCTGCTTCTGATAATATCCTGGCTATAGCAATCAAAAACAGAGCTGTTATGTGTTTTACGATATTTGGTATAAATTTCTTTAATTTGCGGTGAAAGCTGATAACCGTAGTCAGCACAAGCATGCTCAACTACACGAATGCCGCCTAAAGGCTTGATCGCACGCCTAAGCGGCTTATCCGTCTGTAAACCTAATATAATCTCAAGCTTTTTATCAATAAACCCCGGTTTATGGCTGGTTATAGAAGATACTGTCTTTGTATCTACATCCAACACTCCTCCGCGGCGCTCTTCTTCCTTAAACAAAGCTAAACACTTACTCCAAAGCTTCGTTGTCCTGTTAGTCGGGCCTTTTAAAAAACTTTCATCTCCTTCATGAGGCGTGAAATTACGCACAATAAAATCACGGACATCAATTGCTTTATCCCATCTGCCCCTTACAAACATTTTGACCCCCTATAAAAATAAAAAAGCACCTGAAGTTTTAAAAACCCAGTGCTTAACACCAGTAACGCGTTTTGTTAAATTGTAATTAAATTATACTTACCCGGCTCCTTCTTCGCTTATTTTAAATTTTCCCATCATATCTTTTAAATCCATAGCCAGGCGCGCAAGCTCTTGTGCTGAAGCAGATATATCTTCGGTAAATGCAATTTGTTCTTCGGTCCCGGCGCTTATCTCTTCGCTTGCCGCGGCTGATTCTTTGATGATTGTCGAAATTTCATTTGTTGCTCTTACCCCTTGTTCAGCTTCAGCGATCCTGTCTTCTCCCGTATGAGAAATCTGCGTAGCTAAAGCTGTAGTTTCCTGGGCTAATTTACTAATATCTACAAGCGTCTGGTCAATCTTAATTACCTGTTCTCTTCCCTTCTGCACCTCAGTAGAACTTCCCTGAATAGAATTAACTGCTTTTGTCATCCCGCTCTGAGTAACTTTAACAAGATTTCCAATCTTACGCACTGCTTCAGCCGAAGCTTCAGCAAGTTTTCTAACTTCTTCTGCAACTACCGCAAACCCTCTTCCTGCCTCCCCTGCGCGAGCAGCTTCAATTGCAGCATTCAAAGCGAGTAAATTAGTCTGGTCAGCAATAGAAGTAATCGCCTCTGTAATTTCTCCGATCTGAAAAGAAATCTGCCCTAACCCCTGCATAACTTCAGCCGTCTTTAAAACACTTTCTGACATGTGATTTATTGTTGTTACGGTATCATTGGCAGTATTACGCGCCAGCTCCACGCGTTCCTGAGTATTACTAACGGCATTTGTTACTTTTTCCGCATCAGTTATTACTTTCTTAAGCGCTCCTACTGATTTTTCAATTACGAGAAAAGTTTCTTCTACCCGTTCTGCCTGTAATGCAGCACCCTTACTTACTTGTGCAATCGAATTAGAAATTTGCTGTATAGAAACACTCATTTCATGCGTAGAAGAAGTCAGCTGTTGAGAAGAACCGGCAAGTTGGTCTGAATTTTTACGCACCTTATATACCATCTGGCTTAAAAACTGGTTCATAAAAAGAAAAGTCTTGGCCAAATCCCCTATCTCGTCTTTTGAGCTGATATCAAGCTCTTTACGTGATAGGTCACCGGATGCGATCTCCTGTGCCATGGCTTTGACTTTATGCAAAGGATTAATTATAGATATTTGAACGATAAAAGAGTAAAGAATGCTTCCTATAATAAAAGAAATAATCCCTATTAGAATTGAAATTATAACTGTTTCTATAATAAAACTGGAAGAGTACCCGACCCTGATTGTCCCTATCGACTGGCCATTAAATGAAACCGGGGCGCGCACTTCAAAGACGTTTTTTTCAAAAGGATTTTTTACTGTACTAAGCGCTTTTACTGTTAAAGCGCTTTTTTCAAATTCATTCGCGTTTAATATTCTGTCTTTCAACCCTTCTTCTGAAGAAGCAACGCATCGTCCATCAATAGTATTAACAAGTATCACATAGCGCATATCAGGATCTGATTTTTTTGCTTCCTTATACATTCGTTCTAATAAATCCCATTCTCCGGTTGACATCTGCTCATAAGAAGCTACGGCTAAATTTGATGCGATAATACCTGATTTACTGCCGCTTCCGGAAACAAGTTTACGTTCAACTCTCATTACTGTGAATATACTGCTAAAAGATACGGTAAAAATCAGGATTACCAGAAAACTCAAGATTATTTTCTGCTTGACGTTTACACGCCCGATCATCCTGCTTAATAAACTCATCTTTCCTCCTACTTTATTTTCCATTCAAAACTACCGGTAGACTCATTTTTTGCCTCAACCGGAGCCTGCGCCGGAGCGTTTTTCTGCAGTTTCTCGGCATAAATTCTCTCAATCTCTTCTAAAGTAGTATTATTCTTTTTTGCTAACTCCTGATATATAAGCATACGGTCATCGTTTTCAGCTTTTATCAGTGTAACTGCATCATCTTTTTTTTCATTAATACGCAACTCAACAAACCCTGATTTATTTTCTCCGATAACCCCCTGAATAAACCAATTATCCAATTCCTGCTTACGCTGCTTACGCCTGGAGGCTGCATCCTGTAATTGCGCGCTTAATTCTTCCTGTGCATAAGCAGTTCCTAAAAATATTCCCCCCAAACGACTCTGTTTACCAGCGCCTGAAACGATACCCTCTATAGCGTCAATATCTTTTTGGATATGCTGATAAATATCCAGCCGCATAGAAATATCAACTTTAATCGGTTCTTTAGGAGCTTCAACCCTAACCCTTGCGCAACCCATAAATATTAATATAGCAAATAAGGATATGGAAATTTTAAACATACAAACTCCTTTTTTATCGCAATAAATCGTGCACTACAACTTTAAAATCCCGTTTTCCAGCTTCACCATCAAGAGCTACATCAAAAACAATATCTCTATTTTCCGGATACAAATTTATCTTACCAATATTATAGCGATAATTCTTAAAACTTTCTACTAATATATCAAGTGGAATACGGGAACTGCGGGATATGTTCTCTAAAAACGATTTATCCTGTATAGTCAATACTCCTCCCGGGTCTTGTATCAATAATTTTCCGTCGATATTTTTGACACCTTGAGCTGAAGACTTAGCTATAAATTTACCACCGATTTTTCCTTCAAGTGAAGCTTTTTCTTCAAAATCAAACTCCTGCGTGGCCTTTTCTAAATCTAGATCGCGCATCTCCGCCTCAAAAAAAATCTCAAAATCACTCGAAAGGCTTACCACCGCTTTACCTTCAATTACTCCCCCGAGAAAATCCGCCGCTAAATCTTTAAAATAAAGCTTTTCTTTATCCAGATAGGTTTTAGCTTTAAAATTGTTTATCTTTATTTTATCTTTATTGAAAGAGGCTGCAGAAAATTCTCCTTGCCTATCTTTACCCTGAAAAGCTTCAATTGCTAAGCTCCTGACCATAAAACCCTGAAAATCAAATTTTTCAATATTTAATTTTATATACTCCGGATAAATTACTCCTCTTTTAAAAAATAGCCTCCTCAAAGAAAAACCAGCTATCAGTTCTTTTATCCTCAACGAATAAAAAGAAGATCTTTCTACAGAAATATTTTTTAATTTAATTTTACCGCTAAAAGGTTGCAGTCGGCATTGACCGATAGATATCCTGCTACCGGGGAATGGTTTATTTAAAACGGATTTAACCTGATTAACTACTAATACTCTTTCTATGTATAGGCATAAAAACAAAAAGCATAAAATAATGATAAAAATTACTGCTAAGCGCTTTTTCATATTGCAGCTAATTTTTGCTTTACTGCCTTAAGCAGATCTTCTAACTCCATCGGCTTATGTAAAAATACCAAACCGGGGTATTTAAGTTTTTTTATCTCTTTTAAACCTTCGTCATCTGCCTGTGCTAATCCGCTTAAAATAATAACCGGAATATGCGTTTTATTCTGTTTTAATTCCTTTAAAAGATCATAACTGCTTTTCCCGGGCATATGCAGATCAAGAATAAGCAAACCAAAATCTGTGTTGCCAGAGAATGCCCTTAAAACATCATCTCCATTTTTAACAGATTTTACTTTAAATAAATTTAGGGTAAGAAATTTAGTTAAAACTTCAAGAATACACTGCTCATCATCTGCAATAAGGATTTTAGGCATCATCTTACCAGGATATTTTGTAAAAAGTTAAAAAGATAACCGGTAAAAATCAGCATAAGTGTAGTAATGGAGAAAAAAATCATAATCAATTGGAGACGCATTGCCCGCCTGAGCATCACCGCTTCAGGCAAACTCAAAGCTGCAACTGCCATCATAAAAGAAAGCGCTGTGCCTAAAGGTATCCCTTTCTGAAAAAGCGCTACCGCAATCGGAACAATCGCCGCGCAGCTTCCGTAAAGCGGAACTCCGAGTATTACCGCAACAGGAACAGAAAATACTCCCATTCCCTTGATAATATTTTGTATTGCCTCCTGAGGAACGAAATTATGTATCAACGCGCCTACTCCCACGCCAAACATTATCCATAGGAAAAGTTTTTTTACGATACTGACGGATTCATTTAAAGCGAATTTTATCCGGTCAAGAAACGTTTTTGCCTGAACGCTCACATAAGCATCTCCGCTATCCACAAGATCATTGACAATATATTTTTCTAAACGCATCTTCCCTAGAATTATCCCGCAAAAAATACCCAACAACATCCCGCTTATGCAATAAGCAACTGTTACTTTCCATCCAAAAAATCCTAACATCAATACTACCAGGTATTCATTAACAAGGGGCGAGGTAATTAAGAAGGAAAACGCAACGCCAAGCGGGACTTGCGCTTTAAGAAAGCTGATAAAGATAGGAATCGATGAGCAGGAACAAAAAGGAGTTATTGCCCCAAAAAGGGAAGCAAAGAAGTTACCCAATACACCCTGCCGGCTGATCCAACTTTTAAGCTTTTCGGCAGGTAAAAAAGTGCGAAAAAACCCTATTACTGCGATCATCACCGATAAAAGCAGGATGATCTTAATTGAATCGTAAATAAAAAATTTAAATACTTCTAACCACAGCATGAGTTATTTTTCCTCAGTTTTAAACTTAAATCCGCGGGGTTTCCTTTAAAATCAGCAATAGTTTTTTCATTTTAAAAACTCCTTTATCAAACTACAAGCATCAATTAACGCCTGATTAAGTTTACCTCCTAATACGGGATCATGTTTCAGGTAAAACGGTTTATTCTTTACAATATCGCTTATATAAAATAGCGCGCAGGCATTTAACCCGGAAAACGAGGCTGCGCTAAAAAATCCTGCCAGCTCCATATCAAAAACTTCCACACCCCGGTTAACCCATCTTTCTAAACGTTCCTCTTCAAGTTTTAAAGATGCCGTAGTAAGACAAGTTGTTGATTTCAGTTTATACGACTCACCAGCCTTAAGTAAACTGCGGAAAAACTTTTCCTCCGGGTAGTAGGAACGCAAAGATTCTACAGGTTGGGTAAGGATTGCACTTGCGCTATCAGCAGCTAAACACTGGAAAGGACTAACCAAGCTACCCAAAGAAAAACCTTGCCTTTCTTTTGCCAGGCCACAAGAACCAAAAAGCAATATATTTTTGCAGGAACTTTCTTTTAAATAAAGCACCACATCCATAACTAAAACCGGATGCATTCCGGCATGAATTAGAGTAAAATTTTTTGCCTGTGCTGTTCCATAAAGTTTACCGCGGATATAACTACGTGCAGAAAGATACTCAAGCGCTTTTTTAGGCAAAAGCGGCATGATTAGGCAGTTCTCTTTCACCGCTTTAGGAGAAACTCCAAATAGAATTTTAAATATATCTTTTTTATTCATCCCTATGTTAGGGACATTTCTTACAGGGCCATTTTTTAACATGTAGTTTAAAATTTAAAAAGTGTCCCTAAAGTCAAGAAATGTCCCTGACTTGATAATCTAAACTCCCTACCCCAATAGACGCCGCATACGTAAACATATGCTCGTAAACTTTTTCGTTTCTCTTCCAATGATCTCCGGTTGCAAATTCTTTTACTAAAAAAGCAGTAGCTTTATCTAAAGCCAAAGGATCAGTTGATGCCAGAATCCCGATATCACGGCTTGCTATTAACTCGTTTTTCCCGGAAATGCAATCACACTCCTTTGTTACGTCTAAAGCAAAAGTAATGAAAAATTTATTCTTAAATTGGGCTAATATCCCTCCTGCGACCTCTGCCATGCGTTCTACAAAAATATCAGCTTCCTCTTCCCAATTAATAAAAATCGCATCAAACTTACAAAAACAAAGGCATTCTCCACAACCGATACAAAGGCTGCGGTCAATATTAGCCTTATTATTTTTAAACGCTATGGCTTTAACCGGACAATTAGCAATACATAAACCACAGGCAGTGCATTTTTTTTCCATAACGCTGGGTTTTAAAGAAGAATGCTGCACTTGTTTACTTGACCGGCAGCTCATCCCCATAGCTACATTTTTAAGCGCTGCGGCAAATCCGGAAACTATATGGCCTGTTGCATGCGAAAGCACAACTAAACTATCCAACATTCCCACGAAAGAAGGAGTTTTTATTTTCTTAATCTGCGCGGCATCTATGGTAATTTCTCTCCCATCCTGGCCAAGTAAACCATCGGCAATCACAAAAGGAGCGCCCACACGGTTGTGCCCAAAACCTTTACTTTGCGCTAAATTTAAGTGATCAACCGCGTTTTGGCGCTCTCCATGATAGATTACACTCGTATCAAAAAGAAAAGGCTTTGCGCCTTTTTCCTTTATTAAAGAAACTACAACTTTGACAAGTTCAGGGTGAATATTGTAAACACAGGCTGAATCACCAATAGTGATTTTTACCGGTACGATCTCCTGCCGAGAGAAATTAAAATGGTTCTCCGTAGCTTGCAATAATTTTTTCAGCGATTCAACACGAACGCCTAATTCGGGCGAATTAACTTTCATAAAATAAACCTGAGATTTGCTATCTTTATGCCCCATATTTGTTTTCAAAATACCCCCCAAACTTATGAATATAAATCTCAAAACTTTTTCCGCAAGCCTGCGCCTGTTTATTAATATTATCTTTGATTGTTTTCCAAGTATAGTTATAAAAATCAGGCTCCTGCTGTATCCTGCGATAATTTTTAGCTAAGCCTTCATCTATTAAAGTTATCTCTTTTATTATATCATTAATTGTGGGTAAATTAAAATTAAGAGATTCGAATTCTACTCTTTCTGCTAAAGGAATTTCAGCAAATATATTTTTATAATGGGAAATCCCGGGTAAAAGCGGAGAAAAATACGGCAGAACAGGAATTTTTTCCTTAAGCAGTAAATTAATCGCATTTTTACGCAAGTCAAAACTAGGCGTGAGCGGCTCAAATAAATTCTTCCACTCCTGCCCAAATGAGTTAATAGTAAAATAAATCTTCCTGCAGAGCCCGGATTTTAACAGCTCAAGATATTCGGTAATTAACGGGGAACGCGTCAATATAGAATAAGGGACCTGAAAACGATTTAATATTTCAAGAATCTTTTTAGTAAGGCGGTATTTTCCCTCTGCCGGCTGAAAACATTCGGTGGTTGAACCAAGAAGTACTGCGCGCGGCTTATTCTTTACTAACTCTTTTTCAAGCAGTTCAGGCGCGTTAATCCTCACCTCAAGATAAGTTCCCCACGGTTTACCTATCCGGCTGACTACCCGATTTGAACGCACATAACAATAAAGGCAACCGTAAGCGCATCCCCGAAACGGATTAATTACGTAATCTCCAAGGTCAATAGCAGTAGGATTCAGGATTCGGCTGATTTTTTTCTCGCTAATTTCCATATAATTTCATTTCTCTATCAGGTTTCCTAAAAAGGCATTTGTATACTTAAACCCGTGTTTTTTTATTACACTCTTAAATTCCTCAAAACGCCTGATACCATTGCTATCTTCACGGTAATCATAATTCTCCGAAAGATTCGTACCCTCATAATATGCAAACGGGTTTACTTGTTCAATTTTCGGGATAAACTCCTTATTTCTGATAAGAAAATCTAAACTTTCCTTAAAATCTTCTTCTGTTTCTCCGGGATAATTAACAATCATGCTAACCCCAAAATGTAAACCGGTTTGGCTTAGTTTTTCAAAAAAATTACTCGCTTCTCTAGCAGTAAATCCTTTACGCATTTTCTTAAGCGTATTATCACTGCCTGACTCTAAGCCAATAAATAGATTATAACAACCACTACTTTTCATTTTTTTAAGCAGCTTAATCTCCATATCCGGGCGAATTGCTATTTGCGCTTCCCAGGGGAAACCTCCGAACTGCCTGATCAAGGCATCGCATAGTTTTTCAAATAAGCGAATGTCAGCGTTAAGCATTGAATCAAAAAATACAGCCCGCTTTAACCCTTTATATTTCCTGTAAAAAGCTATTTCATTGATTACCGCTTCAGCCGGCCTTATCCGGTATCCTTTAAAAAGCAGGCGCTCTGCGCAAAAATTACAGGCCCTGATACAACCGCGCGAAAATTCAAAAGGGATCGCCCCGAAAGAATTGTAATTATTAAAATCTATGCCTTTATAGCGAAATTCGGGCAGCTCTTCTAAATTTTCAAGCTGGTGATTTTTAAAAAACAAACCGGATTTTATATTTTTTTTGCTGAGTATTTCAAAAAGCGGCTTCTCCCCTTCTCCCATAACCAGAATATCCGCTAGTTTAGTGATCTCAGAGGAAAATTTTCCTTTTCCAAGAAAAAAAACCCGGCTAATTTCAGGCCCGCCAAAAATTATCTTTATACTTTTCTGTTTCTTGCGCAGGGCATTTGCCACCAAAAGCACATTTTTAAAATTGCTTTTAAAACAAGTAAAGCCGGCTACTTTATATTCAGCTAGCCGGCTTACAGATTCTTCTAAGGAAGATGGCTGATTATTAAAATCAATAAAATCTGCCTTTATCCCTCTTTGATTTAAATATGAGCTAAGGCAAACAGGCCCTAACAGGGGCATCTTCTTCCAGCATTCCGGAAGAAGGGCTAATGCAAAACTCATCGGAGATTTTTAGCTGTTTAGTTCTTTGCGTAATGTAACCAAATACACGATATGCTGTTTTTCCTCATTGATCAGTTGCTGGATCACAGCCTGATGAGTAGAAGTTGTATATTTTTTCAATTCACTAAAAAATAAAACTGCGTCTTTTTCAAAAGAAATACCGAAATTTATCGCCTCTAACCCCGTAGTAACTCTTTTTTTAAATTCTTGGGGGGTCACAACAGTGTAAAGCTTCTCATCTACCAATGACTGCATATAAGCGCTTAACTCTCCCGGGTATGTCTCCTGAACCTCGCTATCTTCAAGCCCCTCGCGGATAGCGGTAAATCTACGAATGTGCTCTTCTTCCCAGTCACGCAGTTGTTTAAATAAATCTTTAAGTTTAGGTTCCTTGCTAAACTCAGAAGCTAAATCATAAAAATCGCGGCGTTTGCGTTCTTTCTCGATTCCTAAATCAACGATTTCTGAAATGTGGAAAATATTTGGCACAATAAACTCCTTTTTTATTATAGCGTGTCTATATTTCTTTTATTTTATTGATAAGATTTTCTATGTCAAACGGTTTATTCAAAACAAGGTCAGCAAGTTTTAGGCGAGCACTCTTTAAGCTCTCCTCCTCATTAAATTCTTTAAAGTGCTTATCATACCGATTTATAAATTCCCAGCTGAATGTGCTACCGGTAATAATAAAAACTTTTAATTGCGGGTATTGCTTTTTTACAAACTCAATAAACTCATAACCGCTTATCCCGGGCATTTTTAAATCAAGCAAAAGCAGATCAAACGGCTTTTTTCCTAAAATGCATATGCCTGCTTCGGCTGATTGCGCAGTCTCAACCTTAAAACCTTTATCAACCAATAATTGCATAAGCTCAATACATAACTCCTCATCATCATCAATGATCATTATATTCTTAACGCTCATCTTTTACTCAACTTTTTTTACAGGGAACCTGATTTTGATATTTGTGCCAAAACCCTGCCTACTTTCTATGGAAATAGTTCCTCCGTGGAGCTTAATTAACTCCCGGCAGACCTTTAGCCCAAGGCCGGTCCCTTTTGAACGGGTGGTAAAAAACGGCTCAAACAATCTATTCATATTTTCTTTAGCTATGCCTACCCCATCATCCTTAAAATCGATCTCAAAAATATTACTTTTGGCATCTATTTTTGAACTTATAAAAATATTTCCGCTTTTAGACATAAACGACAAAAAAGCATTATCGAGAATATTTAAAAATACCTCGTTAAGTTGAAACGGGTCTGCTTCTATAACAAATGCCTCTTCTAAGGCGCTATTAAAATCTATTTTTACCTGCCATCCAAGATATTTTCTTTTTGTTTCTTCTATACAATCTCTAAGTATACTATTTACCATAACAAATTCATAGGCGGGAATCTTAATGCGCGAATACCCGAGCAAATTCTTAATAATCTGCTCGCTCTCTGCAATCTTTTTGTCAATATTTGTAATATGGCTATCGAGATTGATATTATTTGCTTTTTTACGAATATTATACGCAGCAGTTTTAATTACGCCTAAAGGATTACGTAATTCATGCGCAACAGTTGCTGCCAAAGCCCCGATGTCAGAGAGGCGCTTGGCATCTTCAAGCTCCTTTTGTTTTTCTACAAGCTCAACCTCCTGCTTACCTACCACCCCCTCAAGCCGATCACGGTCATTCTTTATTAACTGTTCGGCTCTTTTACGCTCAGTAACATCCCTCATAATGTGCACTACGCTTAAGACTTTTCCGTCTTCATTAATAATCGGATCAACAGAAATCAACATATACTTATCTTCTTTAGGTAAATACAACTCCATTTCAGCCCGGTTTTTGTTTTTTATCGCTTGTTCAAGCGGGCATCCTTCGATAATATCATGGGCTTCATGAATTAATTCATAACATTTGCGGCCAAGAATCTCCTCAAGAGGTAGATTAAGTATTTTTTCAGTTTCAGAATTAGCACGAATAATCTTATGATCTTTATCTATAAGCATTATAGAATCCCTGGCAGAGTTAAAAGTAATCTGCCACTGCCTAAGGACTTGCTGCAGGGCATCCTGCGCATATTTACGTTCGGTAACATCCATTACCCCGCAAATTATCCCCCGATATCCTCCATGTTCATCGTAAATAGGCCCTGCCTGCACCATGGCAAAAAGTGGCCGTTTATCTTTGCCCAATAATTTAAATTCCCGGTAGACGCGGAATCCTTTTTTTCTCTCTTCAATATATTGAGAAAATTCTGCCCTGGAATCATCCTGAAGAAATGTATCCGCGTGTTTGCTTAACATCTCTGCTATCGAATAGCCCAACATCTTAGCCATAGGAGCATTGACATAATTCGTGAAGCCATCTTTATCCAGCACCCATATGCCTTCCTGAATATTTTCCACTAAATCATGGTACTTACGCCATGACTCCCGCAATACCTCTTGCATCTTTCTTAATTCGGTAACGTCTTCTCCTGAGCCTAATGTCCCGCAAATCTTACCTGCCTTATCTCTTAAATAAGCATTATGCCAAGCAATCAAACGCTCATTATCACCGGCTGTAATTATAATATTCTCATGATACTCTCCTACTTGCATTTGGCCATTTATAAGCATGGCAAAATATTTTTTTAAATCCTGTTTTATTTTTTTAGGAATAAAGTTATCAAACCAATTTTTCCCGAGAATATCTTTAACTTTGCGCCCCAAGGATTGACAGCCTTTTTTATTTATAAACGTGATATTCCCTCTTCGGTCAAGCGCAATAATTATAGTATCCACAATATCTAAGTAATGTTGCGCTAACTCCTTCTGATGTTGCAATTCTTCTTCCATCTGTTTACGATTAGTGACTTCGGTAAAATAAACATTTACATATCCGCATTCGGTAATCGGGACAATAGTGCAAGAAAATATTTTTTTCCCGGCAATAACCTCTACATTTTTTACAATCTTCTTACTCTTAATAGATTTTTTAACAAGCAGAGAAATGTTGGCAGGGAGAATTTTATTAAACTCATCTTTTTTTGCTCCAATTTCCTTAAGTAAGCGTAAAGCGGAATTATTGCAAAAAAGTATTTTATTTGAAGAAGAAATGCGGAAAACAGGATAAGGATTTTTAAGAGGAAATTTTGCTAGGTTTTTTAACTCTTCCTGAACAAGCTTAGGCTGCATATAATTTCATATTTTACATAGTTTTTTCAATAGCAGAAATCAATTCAAGCGGGCTTACTGGTTTAGTCAGGCACTGTTTGATACCGCATAGGCTCATAATCGTCCTATACATCTGTTCGGTATATACGCCTGTAATAAATATCACCTGAATATGCTTGGTTTCAGGAAGTAACGATAGTTCATTAGCAATCTGAAAACCGCTCATCCCTTCCATCTTTAAATCAAGCAATATAAGATCGGGCTTTAACTCCATCACCTTAATAAAAGCTAACTCACTGTTTGAAAGAGTCAGAGGATCATAACCGCTAAGCTTCAAAGTTTCTCCCATTTCCTTAAGAAAATCCTGGTCATCGTCAATTATTAAAATTCGTTTCATTTTACTTCCTCCTTCTCAATCCCTAAAATCCGTATAATCATTTTTTTCAGTTTCTCTATATCTACAGGCTTTGGCAGATATTCCCTGACTCCGTACTCTTTAATCCTCTGCACGTCTTCATTAGATTTCAAAACCGTAACCGCGATAATCGGGATATGCGCTGTCTGGGGGTCTTTATGTAAAATCTCACAAACCTGAAACCCATCCATCCCCGGCATCTTAAAATCAAGCAGGATTATATCCGGACGGCTCTTGTAAATTTTTGTCCCTGCTTCAAAGCCATTAGTGGCAAAATCAAAAATAAAACCATTTCCGGAAAGCGCTTCTTTATATTCCTGAAGTGCATCTTCATCATCGTCAACTAAAAGCAGGCGCTTTTTCTTAGATTTAAGTTCTTCAGACACAGGCATACCGTATTTTTCCATAAACTCTATTAAGATATCTTTTTTTATTCTCCGATGCCCGCCGGGGGTAGTATAAGCTTCAAGCTTTCCTTCATTTACCCAGTGAATGACTGTAGTATGATGCACATTACAAAATTTAGCTACATTATAAGTCGTAAATATATTCGGAGCTACCATAAACCACCTCTCTAAGTATTATAATTATTATAATCTTTCCAATCTAAGT
>ERZ1292633.690-Hain-H41-02um-R1-690-length-38226-cov-9_pt1 | contig 38226 bp, 34 predicted proteins | sample MGYA00564406_ERZ1292633 | MGnify/ENA primary metagenome ERZ1292633 (study PRJEB36523, sample SAMEA6512639) | groundwater metagenome | collected 2019-01-08 | study: AquaDiva: Metagenomics assemblies of 32 groundwater samples
CACGCTCGTCCCCGCTCGGTCGAAAATGTGAATCTATTTTTGCGCGGACCCTAAGGGCGCGTAGGATGCAAATTGCGATTACAGGATTAGCATGTCATTAGTGAAAACACCTACGGCGAAAAAAGTAGTCCAAGACACAGAAGGTGGGGACGTGGCGAGCAAACCGCTGTTCATCGCCCACCATCGTGAATCGGATAGAGCTACGCAATCACTCGCGACCCATTTACGCAACGTGGCGATGCTGGCGAACGCATTTGCAGGGAAAGTTGGTTTGGATAAACAAGGGGAGCTGATCGGCCTGCTCCACGATTTGGGGAAATTCAGCGCAGCGTTTCAGGCCTACATCAAGTCCGCCGTCGGCCTACTCAACCAGGATGAGGACGAAGAATTTGTCGATGCAGCCGGGCTGAAGGGCAAGATCGACCACTCCACCGCCGGAGCCCAATTGGTGTGGCGGGAACTCTCCAAACAGGGACAGCTTGGACAGATCGTCGGACAAATTCTCTCCCTTTGCATCGCCTCGCACCATTCCGGGCTGATCGACTGTCTGTCCTCGGATTCGAACAGCTTAGGCGAAGACGTGTTCGGCAGGCGCATGAACAAGGCCGATGTCCGTAGTCACTTCAATGAAGCACTTGACAAGGCCGACGAGGCTATCCTTGCCCGCGCTCGCGAACTCACCAGCCAACCGGAAATGCTCAAAGCCATGCAAGCAGCGATTTCCGGGATCGTGCGCGCTGCACCGGGAAAAGATGATAAGAGCGCTGTAGCGCAACAGCAGATCGGGCTGCTGGTGCGCTTTCTGTTCAGTTGCCTCATTGATGCTGACCGTATCGATAGCGCCGATTTCGAGAACCCCAAGGGGAAGAAGCTCAGGGCGAATGGCGGGTACGCCGCATGGGATGTTTTGATTGAGCGCCTGGAAAAGCACCTCGAAACCTTTCAGCCTAGCCACCGTATCGACCCCCTCCGGCAAGACATCTCCCGCCATTGCCTGGAAGGCGCGTCGCGCGGCAAAGGCGTCTACACTCTGACAGTGCCGACAGGCGGCGGCAAAACGCTGGCCAGCCTGCGATTTGCGTTGCATCACGCGAACAGCGAAACGAACGGCGTGAAGATGGATCGGGTGATCTACGTCATTCCATTCACGTCCATCATCGACCAGAATGCCGACGTAGTGCGGAAAGTCCTTGAGCCGGATGGCGTAGAGCCGAGCAGCGTAATTCTCGAACACCATTCCAACCTCACCCCCGAAGAACAAAGTTGGCGCGGAAAGATCCTGGCTGAGAACTGGGATGCGCCCGTCATCTACACCACCAGCGTCCAGTTTCTGGAAGCGCTGTTCGGGGCAGGCACCCGAGGCGCACGGCGGATGCACCAGCTGGCCAACGCGGTGCTGATCTTCGATGAAATCCAGACCCTGCCTCTCAACTGCGTGCACCTATTCAACAACGCGATGAATTTTCTGGTCGAGCAGTGCGGCAGCACGGTCGTCTTGTGCACCGCCACCCAGCCGCTGCTGGACAAGGTCGATGCAAACAAAGGAGCCATCCGAATACCCGAAGGCAACGAGCTCATGCCGGATGTGAAGAAATTGTTTGATAACCTGAAGCGCGTTGAAGTCAAGAACCGCCGCAAGCCGGGTGGCTGGACGATGGATGAGATTGCCTTGCTGGCGCGCGAGGAAGCCGCGAGAGCCAACAGTTGCCTGGTCATCGTTAATACCAAGAACGCGGCGCAAACGATCTACCGACTGTGCAAGGAGCAAGACGGAATCCCGGTTTACCACTTGAGCACCAATATGTGCCCGGCGCATCGCAAGTCAATATTGGCCGAGGTACGGGCGCGGCTGGAAAGACAAGAATCGACTTTATGCATCAGCACCCAACTGATTGAGGCCGGTGTGGACGTGGATTTTGGCGCGGTCATCCGTTTTACCGCCGGGCTGGATTCCATCGCCCAAGCGGCGGGGCGCTGCAACCGAAATGGCATCCGTGAAATTGGGTTTGTCCACGTAGTCAATCCGCAGGATGAAAGCCTGGGCATGCTGCCTGACATCAGCATCGGCCGCGACAAAGCTGAGCGCGTGCTGGACGACTACGAGGAAAATCCAGACAAGTTCGGGAACAATCGCATCGGGCCGGAGGCGATGGCGTGGTATTACCAGAACTACTTTTTCGCCCGCGCCAGTGATATGGATTACCCGGTTTCCGACAGAACGCTGGGGCACAACGACACCTTGCTCAATCTGCTTTCAGTCAACTCACAAGCCACAACAGAATATGGAAGAACTAAGGGGCAGGCACCCAATATCTACCTGCGCCAAGCCTTCATGGCTGCGGCCAAGGTGTTCAAGGCGATTGACGCGCCGACACGCGGGGTCATCGTCCCGCATGGAGAGGCGGGGCGCGCCATCATCACCGCACTTTGCGCGGCCTACCTGCCCGATAAAGAATTCGACCTGCTGCGCCGGGCACAACAATTCACTGTCAACGTGTTTCCGCAAAGTCTGGAACGGCTCACCAAGGCCGGTGCAGTGATGGAAATCCAGGAGGGGACAGGCATACTGTTCCTTGACTCGCGCTACTACAGTCCCGAGTTCGGCTTGAGCGAAACACCGGATGGGAAAATGGAGGTTCTCTGTGGCTGAAAGAAATAGCGTTGAATTCAAAGTCTCGGCACGGCATGCCTTATTCACTGACCCATTGACGCGAATCGGTGGCGAAAAGTGCTCGTACCACATCCCCACCTATGAAGCGCTCAAGGGCATCGCCAAATCCATTTACTGGAAGCCCACCTTCATCTGGGTGATCGACGAGGTGCGCGTGATGAAGCGCATCCGCACCCAGACCAAAGGCACCAAGCCACTGGAATTCGGCGGCGGTAATACCTTGGCCATTTACACCTTCCTGGCCGACGTGGAATACCAAGTACGCGCCCATTTTGAATGGAACACGCACCGGCCTGAGTTGGAAGACGACCGGATCGAAGGCAAACATTACGCCATTGCCCAACGCACGTTGGAGCGTGGCGGTCGACAGGACATTTTTCTGGGCACGCGGGATTGTCAGGGCTATGCCGAACCCTGCGAGTTTGGCTCAGGTGGCGGCGACTACGACGGCGCAGGAGATCTCGCCTACAGCCTGATGTTCCACGGCTTCGACTACCCCGACGAAACGGGCGTGAAAGAACTGCATGCCCGTTTCTGGCGACCCACCATGGCCGATGGCCATATCCGGTTCGTCCGCCCGGAGGATTGCACCGTCCGCAAGTTCGTTCGGGACATGGGCGCAAAGAAGTTCGGCAAGGGGAACTTGCGCAGCGTCGAAGACGATGCAGCGGAAATGGAGCGCTGACATGAGTTGGATTCAGAAACTCCATGAAACCTATGAGCAGTGCAAGGGGCGGGAACCGCTTGGCGCAGAACGACTGATGCCGATAAGCCATACCCCGCAACAGGCGCATATCGAAATCACGCTTGATGCCGATGGCTATTTCAAAAGCGCCAGAATCGTTCAGAAAGAAGAAACCGTTATTCCCGCTACAGAACAATCGGCTGGGCGTGTCGGTATAAAGCCGCCCCCTCACCCCCTGTGCGACAAGGTGCAATACTGCGCCGCTGATTACCCAGAACATGGCGGTGTGAAGCCTTCATTTTTCAAGGAATACGAGGCGCAACTTGGCAGGTGGTGCGAATCCGAGTTCAGCCATCCCAAGGCCAAGGCGGTATTTGTATATATCCGCAAGGGCTGTGTGGTGGCTGATCTGGTCAAGGAAAAAATCCTTCACATCGATTCCGATGGAAAGTTGTTGACCCGCTGGACAGGCGAAAACCAAGCCCCTGATCTCTTTCGTTTACTGACCGCAAAGGCTGGCGGGCGGGACCAAGGGGATGCCTTCATCCGCTGGCATGTCCGGGAAGCCAACAACCCATGCACCGCCGTTTGGGAAGACCTTTCCTTGCAAGAAGCCTGGGAAAAATTTGATGCCAGCACGAAACAGTTGATGGGCGTATGCATGGTCACTGGCGATGACAAGGCCGCGCTCGCCATGAGCCACCCCAAGCGAATCAGACATGCCGGGGATGGTGCCAAATTGATCAGCGCTAATGACGCCTCAGGCTATACGTTCCGAGGCCGATTCACGGACGATACCGGCCAGCAGGCATGTGGTGTCAGCTACGAAGTGACCCAAAAGGCACACAACGCTTTGCGCTGGCTCATCCACCGTCAGGCCTATCGAAACGAAGAGCAGGTGATCGTCACTTGGGCCGTTGCAGGCAAGCCGGTACCCGATCCGTTCCAGGACTCGCTCTCGCTCTTTCTCGGCAGCGAAGAAACCACCCAAGTGGCAACGGAAAACATGCTCCATGACGCTGGCGATGCAGGCCAAGCATTCGCACTGCGGCTGAAAAAAGCTATCGCCGGCTATCGCGCAAAGATTGACCCCACTGAGGAAATTGTCGTCATGGGGCTGGACTCAGCCACCCCGGGGCGCATGGCCATCACCTTCTATCGCGAGCTGATGGGCTCGGAGTTTCTAGATCGACTTCAAACATGGCATGAGAAGTACGCCTGGCCGCAAAACTTCGGCAACCAATCCAGATTTGTAGGCACACCAGCGCCGCGAGACATCGCCGAAGCCGCCTTCGGTCGTCGTCTCGACGACAAACTACGCAAGGCCACGGTCGAGCGGCTGCTTCCCTGCATCGTCGATGGCCGACCGCTGCCTCGTGATCTTGTCGATTCAGTCATACGCAGAACCTGTAACCGGGTGGGTTTGAACCACTGGGAGTGGGAGAAAAACCTAGGCATCGCCTGCGCCCTGTTCAAGGGATTTTTCAATGAAAGGGAGTATCAAATGACACTGGAAACGGACCGGACATCCCGGGATTACCTGTATGGCCGCCTCCTAGCCATTGCTGAACATATTGAAGGCAGAGCGCTGTATGTCGGCGGCGAAACACGCGACACCACCGCTACCAAACTGATGCAGCGCTTCGCTGACCGCCCGGCGAGTGCCTGGCGCACCATCGAACTTGCCCTCACGCCTTCGAAGTCGCGCCTACGCGCCAAACGGCCCGGATTTTTGTATGAAATGGAAAAACTGAACGACGAAGTCGTTTCAAGCTTTGTCGGGGAGGACTTCCTTGACGATCGAAAGCTCTCTGGCGAATTCCTGCTTGGCTACCACTGTCAGCGGCAGGCCTTGAACCCACCCAAGGCGGATACCGCCGCCAGCGACGAAGAAATACCTGCCGAATAAACTAATCCCAAGGAGCCAAATATGACCACTCTGCAAAACAAAATCGACTTCGCCGTCATCCTCCGCGTCAAGAACGCCAATCCCAATGGCGATCCACTCAATGGCAACCGTCCGCGAACTGACTATTCAAACTTCGGGGAAATGACGGATGTTTCGATCAAGCGGAAGATTCGGGATCGGTTGCTGGAACGCTGGGTAGCAGATGGCAAGAACGACGACGGAAACATGATCTTCGTTCAGTCAGATGATCGAAAAGCAGATGAGGCAAAAAGTCTGCGCGCACGCGCCGAAGCTGTTTTGGGTAACAAACTGGGGTCTGGCGAGACCGCCAAGCTCGCCTGCGAGAAGTGGTTTGACGTGCGTGCCTTTGGTCAATTGTTTGCGCTGAAGAGCAACAAGAAAGCCGGAAAGAAAAAGGAAGATGGCAGCGACGATGAGGGCGACACCGGCGTATCCATCGGCATTCGCGGCCCGGTCACCGTCCAATCCGCCTTCAGCGTCGAGCCTATCGACATCACCAGCACCCAAATCACCAAGAGCGTCAGCGGCGAAGGCGACGGCACCAAGCGTGGCTCCGACACTATGGGCATGAAGCACCGCGTCGATCAGGGTGTATATGTGTTCTTCGGTAGCATGAACCCGCAGCTTGCCGAGAGAACCAGCTTCTCGGACGCCGATGCGGAAGCCATCAAGCAGGTACTCCCCAAGTTGTTCGAAAACGACGAGTCATCTGCGCGCCCGGCGGGCAGCATGGAGGTGCTGAAAGTCATCTGGTGGAAACACCACTGCAAATCGGGTCAGTATTCTTCGGCCAAAGTGCATCGGACATTAACCGTGAATCCTGATGGCAGCTATACACTTGCCAGCCTGGAAAACTTGCTTCCTGAGGAAATCAACGGGTTCTGAATGCTAGGATCGCTTACCGTGTGCCGCTCCAAAGTGCTGAAAAGCCCGACTCAAGGTCAATGTTATTTATCTGTGAGATAGGCGATGCTTGAAGCTATCTTTGTTTTTGGGGGACGGGATCTATGAGCGAAAACCATTTCTTCGTTGAAGAAGCATCAGAAGGCGGTTATGTCGTACGCACAGTCGGCGCTGAATTTGTGACCGAACCCGACGATCTGCCCGACTAGCACGCCCAGTTCAGAAATGCAGCGCATCGCCATTTCGGCGACAATAAACTTCTCTCCCTGATTTCCGGAGGAAACAAGCATGGACTGGCGCGAGCGAATCACTTCCGATGCCGATACCCTGTTCGGCAAACCGCGCATCAAGGGCACACGCATCGGCGTGATGTTTATTCTCGATCGTCTGGGGGACGGCTGGTCGGAGGCCGAGATTCTTGATAGCCATCCGAACTTGAAGCGGGAGGATTTGCAGGCGGTGTTCGCTTTCGTGCACGATTGCCTGAAGGACGAAGCCTTCATCATGCATGCCGCGCTGAAGGCGGGGAACAATCGGCGTGACGACAGCGGCGCCGGCGGCGGCATTGCGGGTGCCCGGTGAAACACCTGCAGGCCACTTTGCGGTGGTGACGAGGGACGATACCCGTCGGTGTTTGTTATCGATGCGACGGTCAAGTGAGTGCGAGCTTGCCGTCAGGCGTGATGTCAAGCCGAAAGTACTGAATGCCTTATCGCCGTCCGCTCCAATATCCGGGTCGGCGCCTATGGTGCGCCACGGCCAGGACGCGCAAGGTATCGGAATCAATTCTGTACACGATGGAATAAGGATATCGATGAATCACCATGCGCCGGGTGTTGCTTGCGGCGGGCGTGCCCATGGCTGGGTGATTGCCTAGCAGGGCCAAGGTGTGATGTACTTCGTTCCTGAAATCCGTGGCATGAAACTGGCCGGCCTCGACTGCATACCGGCGCGTGGCCTCAGCGAACTCTGCGCGAGCCGCTGGTGCGAATATGACCTTCACTTATTGTGGGCGGCGATGAGCGCGTCGATTTCCTTGAATACTTCCTCGGCGGGGATCCATTTTGTCCGCCCGGCTTCCATGTCGGCTACTCGCCGGGCAATCTCCTCATCCCATGCCTTGGCAATTTCATCAGGCGTACCTTCTGGTTCGCCGTCCAGGCTGATAAGCAGGCGATGGACTAGCTCACTGCGCTCCCTTGGCGAAAGCTTCAGGGCTTGAGCCTCCAGTTCTTCCAACATCGCGCCCATAAAGACCTCCGCAAAAGAAAGAATAGGCAAACTATCTTAGCAGGAAGCTGATGACCGAAACAGACCCCATCCCCTTATCCGCCCTGCAACACTGGGTCTATTGCCCGCGCCAATGCGGGCTGATTCATCTGGAGCAGGCGTTTGCGGACAACCTCCACACGGCGCGCGGGCAGGCCGTGCATCGATTGGTCGACACGCCGGGCTACGAAATCAAGTCGGGTGTGCGGGTGGAACGCGCTTTGCCCGTGTGGTGCGACCGGCTGAATTTGATCGGCAAGGCCGATCTGGTCGAGTTTCACCCGGACGGCACCGTGTACCCCGTCGAGTTCAAACACGGCGCCAAGCGGCAGAAGTTGCACGACGACATCCAGCTCGCCGCGCAGGCGATGTGCCTGGAGGAAATGCTCGACCGCCCCGTGCCCAAAGGCGCGATTTTCCACGCCAGCAGTCACCGGCGGCGGGAGGTGGCGATCACGCCGGAACTGCGGCAGATGGTGGAAGAAACTGCGGCGGCTACCCGGGCCATGTTGGCTTCTGGAAAACTCCCGCCGCCGGTGAACGATGTGCGCTGTCGCGAATGCTCGTTGAAGGATATCTGCCAGCCCGAAGCACTGGCCGGACGCGCCAAGCAGCAGCAGCAACGACAAAGCCTGCTCGATCCATACCGTTCAGAACACGCTCTACGTCATGACTCAGCAGGCCTACGCGCATCTGGAAAACGCCACCTTGCGCATCGACGTGGAGCATGAGAAAAAGCTTCAGGTTCCGCTGCACCATCTGGGCGGCCTGGTCTGTTTCGGCAATGTCATGGTCTCGCCCGCGCTCATGCACCGGCTGGCGGACGAAGGCAAGTCGTTGGTGCTGCTGGATGAATCCGGCCGCTTCAAGGCGCGGCTAGAAGGCCCGATCTCCGGCAATATCCTGTTGCGTCAGGCGCACCACCGCATGGCCTCGGAGCCCGCTTTCGTCCTGGAGTTTGCGCGCGCCCTGGTCGCGGGCAAGCTCAAGAACAGCCGCACTAACCTGCAGCGGGGCGCGCGTGAAGCTGCCGACCCGGATGAGGCTGCAATGCTTACCCGCACTGCCGACAACCTCGCCGCTTCACTGCGCGCGGCGGCCGTTGCGACTACGCTGGACGAATTGCGCGGCGTGGAAGGCGAGGCCGCGCGCGGCTACTTCGCCGCCCTGAATCTCATCGTCAAACCCCAGGCGCGCGCGGAGTTTACGCTCGATGGCCGCACTCGCCGCCCGCCGCTGGACCGCTTCAATGCTCTGATCTCGTTCCTCTACGCCATGCTCATGAACGACTGCCGTTCCGCCTGCGAAGCCGCGGGGCTGGACGCGCAACTCGGTTTCCTGCACGCCGTGCGCCCTGCCCGTGCAGCGCTTGCATTGGATTTGCAGGAAGAATTTCGCTCGATACTCGCCGACCGATTGGCCCTCACCCTTATCAACCGCGGACAGATCACCGCCGACGACTTTGACGAACGCGAAGGCGGTGCCGTCATGCTGGGCGACGACGGCCGCCGCGCTGTCGTCACCGCTTGGCAGGAACGCAAACAGGAAGAAATCACCCATCCGCTAACGGAAAGCAAGATCCCCATCGGGCTCTTGCCTTTCGTCCAGGCGCGTTTCATCGCGCGCACCATCCGCGGCGAGATGGAAGGCTATCTGCCTTATTTGGCGAAATAGGACGCCCGATGCTCATCATTGTCACCTATGATGTCTCCACTGAAACCGCCGCCGGCCGCAAACGGCTGAGACGGGTTGCGAAGGTCTGCGAAAGCATGGGACAGCGAGTGCAGAAATCAGTGTTCGAATGCACCGTCGACCAACTACAGTTTGAACAACTGGAGCGCAGCCTGCTCGCTGAAATCGACGAGACGCAGGATAATCTGCGCTTTTACCGCATCACCGAACCCGTGGAAGTGCGGGTAAAACAACATGGCTGTTTCCGCTCCGTGGATTTTGAAGGTCCGCTTATTGCCTGACGGACTAGCGCGAACGTCTATCGACCTCCAATATATGGACCTTTCGCGCAGGCGCTAACCTGATGACCGATAAACCATTTTCACGCATTACCTCCCCCTCGAACCATAACCATTGGCTTTTTGGGATAGATTCGCGGGAAAATACAGGAATCTTCTTGCGCGGCGATACGTTGCGTGAGAGGCGTATCGCCCGACGAATTCGTCGGGCGCGGATTGAAACAGGACTGCTGAGATGGCTTGACGAGAGACTGGGAGGTATCGCCCGACGAATTCGTCGGGCGCGGATTGAAACGAGATTGACGACGATGAGGAAAGCGCGCACGCGATGTATCGCCCGACGAATTCGTCGGGCGCGGATTGAAACAGCCTGATCCATCGCATCACCGCGGTATGCGAATAGTATCGCCCGACGAATTCGTCGGGCGCGGATTGAAACCGCAAAGGCGAGTATGTTGGCTATGGCGGAAACACGGTATCGCCCGACGAATTCGTCGGGCGCGGATTGAAACTTCCAGGACTACGCCGCATCCAATGTGGAGGCGAGGTATCGCCCGACGAATTCGTCGGGCGCGGATTGAAACTCGACTACCAGCGGGATGAAGTGCCCCGCGGCTTGTATCGCCCGACGAATTCGTCGGGCGCGGATTGAAACCGAGTTGATCGAAAAGTTGCGCTACTGGCACTCGAAGTATCGCCAGACGAATTCGTCGGGCGCGGATTGAAACGTCTTGATGCATCGCAACATCTTGGTTGCGCGTCGTATCGCCCGACGAATTCGTCGGGCGCGGATTGAAACTCGTAAAAGAAGGTGACGTTACCGGAACGCTGACGTATCGCCCGACGAATTCGTCGGGCGCGGATTGAAACCATCTGCAACGGCAACGCGCCGGGTGATCTAGGTGAGTATCGCCCGACGAATTCGTCGGGCGCGGATTGAAACTGACGATATCAAAGCCAAGGCCACATCATGACTCGTATCGCCCGACGAATTCGTCGGGCGCGGATTGAAACACGCTCGCACGCGCAGCGGCCATATCTTTTTCCAGGTATCGCCCGACGAATTCGTCGGGCGCGGATTGAAACCCGAAGCCGCCGCTGCAATCGGTAACGAGCATCACGTATCGCCCGACGAATTCGTCGGGCGCGGATTGAAACACGAAGAGTCCGTCCACCGCACAGCGCATTGCGAAGGTATCGCCCGACGAATTCGTCGGGCGCGGATTGAAACTGCGTCAACGCGAAAATGCTTGACGAGGACCGCGAGTATCGCCCGACGAATTCGTCGGGCGCGGATTGAAACTCGATATAGACCTTCAGGATGTCCGCAAACGCCTCGTATCGCCCGACGAATTCGTCGGGCGCGGATTGAAACACCAATGCGCGGCGTACCCCGTAGATTTGGACGATGTATCGCCCGACGAATTCGTCGGGCGCGGATTGAAACCCCGGATCGGTAATGCTGACAGGCGAGTCCTCCCGTATCGCCCGACGAATTCGTCGGGCGCGGATTGAAACAGCCAAACCGGGTTATCTTCGCCGCAAGTTCGCCGGTATCGCCCGACGAATTCGTCGGGCGCGGATTGAAACCTGTCGTGAAGTACAACTCGCCACCGAATACGATGTATCGCCCGACGAATTCGTCGGGCGCGGATTGAAACTCGCATACTACGACCCGACCAAGCGGATTGCCAGGTATCGCCCGACGAATTCGTCGGGCGCGGATTGAAACATTCTCTGCGCCGCAGAGCTTAGGGAGCGTGGCTGTATCGCCCGACGAATTCGTCGGGCGCGGATTGAAACCTTGATCTGCTGATTGCTGTATCTCTTGTGGATCGTATCGCCCGACGAATTCGTCGGGCGCGGATTGAAACGATGATCTCGCCAAGGCCACATCATGACTCCCGCTCGTATCGCCCGACGAATTCGTCGGGCGCGGATTGAAACATGCGAATAGCCCATCCTGTTTCTGCGCTGTCCGGTATCGCCCGACGAATTCGTCGGGCGCGGATTGAAACAGCCTTGCGCAGCCTGCGCCAAACGCGCCGCCGAGGTATCGCCCGACGAATTCGTCGGGCGCGGATTGAAACCGCACATACGAGACGCAGGTAAAGGACGCAATGGGGTATCGCCCGACGAATTCGTCGGGCGCGGATTGAAACCTCGCCCTTGTGCAGATACGCGGGCATGTCGCGCGGGTATCGCCCGACGAATTCGTCGGGCGCGGATTGAAACGAGGATAGCGTATTGTGCAGAGCATACAACGACGGTATCGCCCGACGAATTCGTCGGGCGCGGATTGAAACATGGGTATGCCCGCCTCCTTGGCGCGCAGCTTGCAGGTATCGCCCGACGAATTCGTCGGGCGCGGATTGAAACGTCCTGTTCGTCCTCTTGTAGTGCAGGTGCGGAGGTATCGCCCGACGAATTCGTCGGGCGCGGATTGAAACATGATGATGCCGCTCCCCCAAATGCGCGGGACGCGGTATCGCCCGACGAATTCGTCGGGCGCGGATTGAAACCATGTGCTCTTCGACTGGATCGGCGACGAGCTGCACGTATCGCCCGACGAATTCGTCGGGCGCGGATTGAAACAAGCACCGTGTCCGCCTCGGCCGCGGCCGCGCGCGTATCGCCCGACGAATTCGTCGGGCGCGGATTGAAACGCCGCGGCCGCGTCGCCGAACTCGGTGAGCGTGCGTATCGCCCGACGAATTCGTCGGGCGCGGATTGAAACCTCCAGCGCCGCCTTGTACGGCGGGAAGTTCGCCGGTATCGCCCGACGAATTCGTCGGGCGCGGATTGAAACGGTGAGCTTGGTCGCGACGCGCACCCGCTTCGACGTATCGCCCGACGAATTCGTCGGGCGCGGATTGAAACCTGATGCGCGCGATCACCGCCGCCTCGGAGTCCCACGTATCGCCCGACGAATTCGTCGGGCGCGGATTGAAACGACCACGGCCCGCGTATCGGCTGCGCGAGGCATCGTATCGCCCGACGAATTCGTCGGGCGCGGATTGAAACGGCTTATGCTCGGGGCCTCGGGGGTCGGGGTGCGGGTATCGCCCGACGAATTCGTCGGGCGCGGATTGAAACTCTTTCACCGTGTGAACGGCGGTCAGGAAGCGCGTAATTCTGGCGGCAAGGGTAAGTTTCGGTGGTAAGCGGAGACTTCGCCCCGCACCAGCACGGCCAGCGCGCTTTCACCGCTTTGGTGATGCGCTCGCCGGCCTCGATATTGTAATCGTAGGAAAGCTCCTCGCCCGGCCGTATGGCGCGGATGGCGCGGATGAACATGCGCTTGTTTTCCTCGTAGGTATCGCAGTTCGGGTCGCAGGAGTGGTTGATCCAGCGCGCGATATTGCCGTTCGCGCCGCCGTCGATGTTGCGGTCGTGCTCGATGCCGAAAATGAAGGTATGGTTCAGGCCTCCCATGTTCTCCGGGTAGCGGCGCGCGGCCTCGGCTTCGCTGATGATCTCGCCCTTGTATTCGCATACCGTATCGTCTTCGCTTATCCGCCGGCGGGCGAACACGCCGCGCCCGTGAATGCCCGAGCTGCGCACGACGATGCGCGGCCCTTGATGCTTTTTATCGCTGTTTTTCATGTTCAATCGATCTTCTGCGCAAAGTGCGCATTGTTGCGTTGTCGGGGGCAAGTTGCAAGCGAGCGCATAATCGTCGAAATACGTGTAATGATGATACATAATTGGCACGGAGACCGTTCATGAGCAAGAAGCTTACGATTCTGATCGACGACGCTGGGTACGCAGGGCTGCATCGGGTCGTCGGCCGCGGCGGCATCGGCAAGTTCGTCGAGGATCCAGCGCGTCGGCACGTAGTGCAAAAGGATTTGAGCGTCCAGTACCGTGAGGCGGCAATGGATGCAGCGCGTGAATGCGAGGCACGTGTCTGGACGAAAGGCCTTGCAGGAGACGTCGATGAAACGACGTGGATCTTGATCGCATGACGAATTTCCGCGGCATTTTCCCCTACCTCGTTTCCCCCATCGACGAGTCCACCGGCCGCGTGCGCGAGCGCGTGCTGCGTGAGCTGGTGGGGCATTTGATCCGGTGCGCGTCGAGCAGGAGCGGGCGGACCAACACGGAGACAGGCGATGAAATCCTTTGAACATGGGTACCTGTACGACACGCCGGTCTCGCACGCGCTGCTGCGCACCATGCGCGCGCTGGGCGAATACCGTGGGCGACAGGCGCTTTATACCCGCCAGTTTCCGGAAATTCTGGAAACGCTGCGCCGCGCCGCTGTGGTGCAGAGCGTGGAATCTTCCAGCCGGATCGAAGGTGTCGTCGTGGCGCCGGGCCGTATCGATCCTTTGGTGCTCGGGCGTTCGAAGCCGCGCGACCGTTCCGAGCAGGAGGTCGCCGGATACCGGGATGTGCTCGCGGAGATCCACACCCGTTCCCCGAAGCTGAAGCTGAGCGGCGAGCTGGTCAGGCATTGGCACCGCACCCTTTATGGCTATACCTCCGAGCGGGGCGGCGCCTGGAAGCCCAAGGACAATGCGATTCTTGAGCTGCAGCCGGGAGGCGGATACGCGATTCGATTCAAGCCCGTATCGGCGCTGGCCACGCCGAAGTTCATGCAGCGCCTGATCGAACAATTCGAGCGGGAGCAGGCGCAGGAGCGGACTGATCCGCTGCTTCTGATCGCCGCGTTCGTTCTCGATTTCGAGTGCATTCATCCGTTCACCGACGGCAACGGTCGCATCGGTCGGTTGCTGTCGCTCCTGTTGCTTTATCGGGCAGAGTACGAGGTCGGCCGCTACGTGAGCCTGGAACGGATCATCGAGCAGAGCAAGGAGACTTACTACGAGGCGCTGTACCGGAGTTCGCAAGGCTGGCACGAAGGCCGGCACGACCTGCGGCCCTGGCTGGACTATTTCCTCGGCACGCTGATCGCCGCCTGCAAGGAATTCGAGGAGCGCGTGGGGTCCATCTCGTCGGCCCGTGGCGCGAAACGCGAGCTGGTGCGCGGCGCCGTGGCCCGGCTGCCGGCTCGCTTTACCATCAGCGAGCTGGCGCGCGCGTGCGGCGGAATCAGCCGCAGGACATTGGTGCGCGCGCTCCAGGATCTGCGCGCGGAAGGGGGCGTGCGCTGCCTCGGGCGCGGGCCGGACGCCGAATGGGAGCGTACGGGGCGGTGAATGCGTAAATGTGCCACTTGGCGGCTTCGTGGCCTAATTAATAGGCCACCACGCTTGACCAGGTGCACGCCGCAACGCTGCTGCGGCGAGGCGGTCAATCGAATGCATTGCGCGCTGCTGAAGGCGGAGCAGGAACGCGGCGATGATTTCCTTCGCCTTGCGGCGCGCTCCGGCGCAGTTGAAATAGCAGCCGCTACTTCATCCTCGCCAGCTTCTCCAGCGCTTCTCCCGTGACCCGCACCAGCTTCCATTCGTGCATGATGGTTGCGCCCAGCGTTTCATAGAAGAATATCGCCGGCTCGTTCCAGTCGAGCACCGACCATTCGAGCCGCCCGCATTTGCGCTCCACCGCAATGCGCGCCACCTGCAGCAGCATGGCCCGGCCGAAACCGCGGCGGCGATACTCAGGACGCACGTACAAGTCCTCCAGGTACAGGCCTTTGCGGCCGAGAAAGGTGGAGAAATTGTGGAAATACACGGCAAAGGCAACGGGCTCGGTTCCGATATGTCCGAGCAGCACTTCGGTGCGGCTTTTCGGACCGAACAGTTCTTCGGCTATGACTTCTTCCGTGGCCACGACCAGATGGCTGAGCTGTTCATATTCGGCCAGGTCCTTGACGAAGGAGAGCACCAGCGGCACGTCCGCGCGCGTGGCCTGGCGTATCGACAGCGTTTGCGTATTCATTTACTCATGTAAGCCGATTTCACCGCCTGCGCGAGCTCGATCACGGCAGCGGCATACAGGCTGGAGCGATTGTAGCGTGTCAGCACATAAAAATTGTTGAGGCCCGCCAGATACTCGGTGGTTTCGCCCGGCGTCGCGAGCTCAATCAAGGCGCAAGGGGCATCCGGATTGGTCTCGCCGCTGCTGTTGACGCCAAACCCCGCGAAGTCGCCGCAGCGGTAAGTCGGTTTGATCCCGGCATCCACGAGTTTGCGGTAATTCTCCCCTTGCACCTGCGCCGGGAAAGCCACTGGCTGGCCGGTCTCCCAGCCGTGCGCTTGCAGAAAATTGGCGACGCTGCCGATGGCATCGGCGAAGCTGCCGGAGAGATCCTGCCTGCCGTCCCCGTCCAGATCCACGGCGTAGCGGCGGTAGCTGCCGGGCATGAACTGGGGAATGCCGATGGCGCCGGCGTACGATCCTTTCAGGGCCAGGGTGTCGATGCCGGCGTCGCGCGCGTATAGCAGGAAGTTCTCCAGCTCGGTGCGGAAGAATTCGGCGCGCGGCGGGTAGTCGAAGGCGAGGGTGGCGAGCGCGTCAATGACGCGATAGCTGCCGGTATTGCGGCCATACACTGTTTCCACGCCGATGATGGCAACGATGATTTCTTCCGGCACGCCGTAGAGCTCGGTGGCGCGCGCGAGCGCCACGGCGTGCCGCTGGCGGAATTCGGCGCCGGCTGCTATGCGTTGCGGCGTGAGGAACAGCGCGCGATAGGCTTGCCAGGATCTGGCGCGCGGTTCCGTGGGCGGGGTGATGGCCTTGATGATATTCGGCTGGAAGCGCGCCCGGCTGAACAGGGTTCGCAGTTCTTTTTTGACGAAGCCGTGCCGGTCCACCATTTCATCGATGAATTGGCGCACCTCCGCGCGCCGGGCGTAGGGCGTGGCCGCGCCGGCGGCGACGGCGCTGATGGAGAACGACAGGGAGGACGACAGCGCAAGGGCGAGCAGCAGGCCAAGCCAGCGCGCGTGCCGGCTCATAGCTTGAACTCCCGCACCAGCAGGCGCAACTCCGAGAGCAGGCGCGGGTCGGCCAGTTCGCCGTACCTGAGAGCAATATAGCGCTCGCCGATGGCGCGTATGCGCTCGGCCTCGCCCGGATAGCGCTCGGCCGTGCGCGCGACGAAATCGGCCGGCCCTTCATGCGGGGAGCGCGGACTGCCTTTTTTTCCGAGCTTGTTGCAGAACCTGAGCCACAGGCGCTGCACCGGGTCGATCGTGCGCATGCGCCGCAGCAGCCACGCAGCGAGCAGCGCCAGCAGCCCGCCCACGGTCCAAAACAAGGTCAGCGCCATGTTTTCCCAGCTTGGCTCGCTCATGCCGACCCGGGTCAGGAATTCGCGCTGGCGCTCCGGGTTGTAGCCCAGCACCAGCTGGTTCCACTTGTTGGCGAGCGCTTCCCAGTTGTAGCGCGCCTCGAGCAGCCAGAGCATGGAAGCGCGCGCCATGAGCGGCAGCGGGTCGGTTTCGGGCACCGCTGCCGCAACGCCGGATTCGACCCGCACCGGCGAGGCGGCGGCGGTTGGATCGAAGCGCACCCAGCCGCGGCCCTTGAACCATGCTTCGACCCAGGCGTGCGCATCGGACTGGCGCACGATCATGTACTCATCCACCGGATTGATGTCGCCGCCCTGGTAACCGGTGACCACCCGTGCCGGCACCCCGGCGGCGCGCAGCAGGAAGGCGAAGCTCGAGGCGTAGTGCTCGCAAAAACCCTGCTTGGTGCCGAACAGGAACTCGTCCACCGAGTCGCGGCCCAACAGGGGCGGCTCCAGTGTGTAGAGGAATCCTTGTTCGCGAAAGTAGCTCAAGGCCTTTTGTGCAATGGCCGCGTCGGAATCGAGGCTTGCCGCCCATGACTGCGCCAGCTCGCGCGCCTTTGGATTGAAACTTCGCGGCAGTTGCAGCCCCCTCCTGATCTCATCGGCCTCGTCGGCGCCAATCGTGGTGAAATTGGCGTAAGAGCGCATGTCATAGCGTATGCGGGCGCGAACCGGCGTGCGCGAAATCAGCATGTAGTCGGCGGTGGCATTCGCGTTTGGCGGCAGTTTCGCCGCCAGCTCGAGCGCAAACAGCCAATGGTGATTGTGAGGCTCCAGCGTAACCTCGTAATCGTAAGGCTTGCCGCTCGCCTCGAACTGTAGCTGCGACTTTGGCTGCCCGAACGCACGGAATTCGCCCGGGCGCCAGGTGCGGCCGTCGAAATGCCAGAACACCGGCCCGCGCCAGTACAACTGCGGCCTGGGCGGCACCTCCTTCTCGAATTTGACGCGAAAGGCGATGGCGTCGGACTGCGACAGCCGGCTGATCAGGCCGGGCGACATCGAGTCGGACAAGCCGGTGACGCCGCTATAGGCATCCTGCGGCAGCCCCCATAGCGGGCCCTGCACCCGCGGGAACAGGAAAAACAAAATGAGCATCACCGGCGCTGCCTGCGCCAATAGCACCCCCGCGGTCTTCAGGTTGGCGCGCAGCGCGCGAGCGGGTGCGGCGAAGTGCACCAGGCTGGCGGTATTGACCAGCACCGAGGCGAGCATCAGTCCTGCGGTGGGCAGCGTCTGCGAATAGAAGAAATTCGTGAGTGCGAGAAAGTAGGTGAGCAGCACCAGCACCATGGCATCGCGCTCATGGTGCAGTTCGAGCAGCTTGAGCGACAGAAACAGCACCAGCATTGCGACACCGGAATCGCGCCCGAAAATGGTGCGGTAGCTAAGATAAATACCGAATACGCAGCCGATCAGGAACAAGAACAGCAGCCATTTCCCAGGCAGTGCGCGCTCGCCCCAGCCGAGGTAGACGCGCCAGGCGATCAGCATCAGCGCGATCAGATTGATCCACCAGGGCAGGCGCGGCATATGCGGCGCGACCACCAGCGCCAGTCCGGCAAGCAGCCAGAAAACATGGCGCAACTGCAACGGCGTGCCACGTTTGGAAGGCTGTTGAAAAGTGCTTCCCGGAATGGACATTATGCGTGCGGCCACAAGCGTCGCAGAGGGAAGCGCTTTTCGGCAGCCTCTGAAATGGGGGATATACAAGGGGGTGTGCCCCCTTGTATCAATACGGCCTCAGAGCGCATACAAGGCAAGCGCGCGCAGGCACGCGAGGCGGTGCGCCTCGCCCGTTTCCGGCGCCAGCACCGCCCCCGGCAGGCGCAGTCCGTAACGCAGTCCGTCCTGATCGGCTGCGAGCACCCAACGCGTCAGGCGCGACAGCTTGGACTCGAGGTCCATGCGCCCGGGAAGCTGGTCCCAGGCCAGCCACAGTTCGGCCGCGGCGCGACCGCTGAACACCTTCGTCTGCAGCCCCTGTTCCCTGGCCGCGGCCTTCCAGTGTATGTGTCGCGGTGAATCGCCGGGCTGATACGCGCGCAGCCCGGCGAAGTCGTCGCTGCCGCCGCCGACTGCGCGCTTCTTCCCGCTGCCTCCCGCCGGATCAGGCAGCGGCATCAGGCTGTCATCGGGCCTGGGATAGACGAGGCAGCGCATGTCCGGCCGAATGGTGCTCCAGGCGCGCAACAGGCCGACGGGAAAGCGCGTATCCACGGTAATGCGCCCCGGCATGAGCCAGCCTCGCTTTTGTGTTGCGACCGGAACGCTTACCGTGGTGCCGCGCTGCGATGGAACGTCGCATCGCGTCGGCTTGCCTTCATGCCACAGCGAGATGGAGCAGCGTTCATAGCCCGAGCGGTTTTCGACGAACAGTTCAAACCAGGCCGTCTCGCCCGCGAACACCGGTTCCGCGCGGCCGGGTGTGAAGCGCAAATGCACCAGGTTGCGGAACGTATGCAGGATCGCCGCCAGCGCCATGCTCGCGAGCAGGAAGGTGAGGATATAGCCGAGGGAAAGGTTGTAGTTGATCGAGCCGATCAGCATCACCGCGAGCGCCATGGCAAACGCGAGGCCGGGGCGCGTCGGCAGGATGTAGACACGCTTTTGCACGAGGAAGATGGTGCCCGCTTCCGGCAGGCGGGGACCGAAGAACAGGTTGTAGAGCTGCGAGCGGCTCAGTATCTTTTGCAACATTCCGCCAGCATGCGCTTCGTGGTCGACGCGATTCAAGGAATCGGCACGGCCTCGATCAGCGCGGCCGTGACCTCGGAGGAGCGCTTGCGCGCGCCTTCGTGCGCCGGCGCCAGGCGGTGGCCGGCCACGCCGGGCAGGATCGCCTGCACGTCTTCCGGCAGCACTTTATCCCGGCCTTCGAGCATGGCCCAGGCCTTGGCCGCGTGCAGTATGCCCAGCGCCGCGCGCGGCGACAGGCCGTTGGTGAATTCGGGCGCGCGCCGCGTGTGCTCGACGAGCGCCTGAATGTAATCGAGCAAGGCTGCCGCCGCGTGTACCTGATTCGCGCCGGCTTGCAGTTCGATCAGTTCGCCTGGCTCGAGACAGGGCTCGAGCGCGGCCACCAGCTTGCGCCGCTCGACACCCTGCAACAGGGCGCGTTCGGCGTCGCGATCGGGATAGCCGAGTTCGATGCGCATGAGGAAGCGATCAAGCTGGGATTCCGGCAGCGGGAAAGTGCCAACCTGGTGCGATGGGTTCTGCGTGGCGATGACGAAAAACGGTTCCGGCAGCGGTCGCGTCTCGCCTTCCGCGGTGACCTGGTGCTCTTCCATCGCCTCGAGCAAGGCGCTCTGCGTCTTGGGCGTGGCGCGGTTGACCTCGTCGGCCAGAATCAGCTGCGAGAAAATCGGCCCGGGATGAAACTTGAATGAGCCGCTGTCGCGATCGAATACCGACACCCCGATGATGTCCGCGGGCAGGAGGTCGCTGGTAAACGAGATGCGCTGGAAGGCAAGGCCCAGGACTTTCGCCAGGGTGTGCGCGAGCGTGGTCTTGCCCACCCCGGGCAGATCCTCGATCAAGAGGTGGCCGCGTGCCAGCAGGCAGGCCACGGCGAGGCGGATTTGCCGCTCCTTGCCGAGAATGACCTTGCCTGCGCTGGCGATGACGCGATGGATGGACGTGTCGCGCACGGTGAACTTTGTTTCGGCGTGTAGCAGCAATCGGGTTCTCCGTTATAGGCATGGCATTGCCGGGCGCTCGGGCGCCGCCCCTGGCGGCGCATCCCTGCCCGGGGATACGGACGCTTTTCGACAACGCATTCGTTATCTTACGTGGATTTCGGCTAATATTCATCAACTCCACTGCCGGCAAGACGGTACATGGCCACCGCTTTTATCTCTCACCCACATTGCCGCAAGCATGACATGGGCGCCTATCATCCGGAGTGCCCGGAGCGGCTGGGCGCAATCGAGGATCAGCTGATCGCCTCCGGTATCGGGCAGCACCTGACGCATCATGAGGCGCCCGCGGCTGAAGTGAGCAGCCTGGCGCGGGTGCATGCGATGGAATATATCAGCCATATCCGCAGCACCGCGCCGGCGAGCGGCACCGCCCATCTGGACCCCGATACCGCCATGAACCCGCATACCTGGGACGCTGCGCTGCACGCAGCCGGCGCGGCGGTGTTCGCCACCGACCTGGTGCTCAGGCGGCAGGCGGACAATGCGTTTTGCAGCGTGCGCCCACCGGGGCATCATGCAACGCGCGACCGCGCCATGGGCTTTTGCCTGTTCAACAATGTCGCCATCGCCGCCAGGCATGCGCTCGAACAGCATGGTCTCGCGCGCGTTGCCATCGTCGATTTCGACGTGCACCATGGCAACGGCACCGAAGACATATTTCGTGACGATCCGCGCGTGCTGATGGTGAGCACTTTCCAGCATCCCTTCTATCCGTATAGCGGCACCGAGCATCCGTCCCCCAACATGGTCAACGTGCCGCTGCCGGCGGGCGCCGGGAGCCAGGCATTCCGCGAGGCCGTGACCTTGGCGTGGTTGCCGGCGCTGGAAGCGTTCCGGCCGCAGATGCTGTTTTTCTCCGCCGGTTTCGACGCCCACGTCGAGGACGACATGGCCATGCTGCGGCTGGTGGACGCCGACTATGCCTGGGTCACGCAGCAGATCAAGGAAGTTGCGGAAAAATTCGCCGAAGGGCGCATGGTTTCGGTGCTCGAAGGCGGCTACAATCTGTCGGCACTGGCGCGCAGCGTGGTTGCGCATATCAAGGTGCTGAGCGGGTTGTAGGCTATTCCGCTAGGGTTGCGCCAAGCGGCGCAGCGCCGCCGCGTCGGTAATGCGGATCTGTTCGCGGCCCAGCGCGACCCAGCCGCGGTCCTGGAAATTGCTGAGCAACCGGCTCACCATTTCGCGCACGCTGCCCAACTCGTCCGCCAGACCCTGGTGGGTGGCGCGCACCAGCTCGCCCTTGCCCAGGAGCAGCGCGGCGAGACGCTGGTCGAGTTTCTGGAAGGCGACTGCCTCGACCAGGGTCATCAGATCGGCCAGGCGCTCCGAGAACAGGCCGAATACGTAATCGCGGAAGGGCTTGTGCTCGGCCAGCAGCCGGTGGAACAGCGCCGGTGGTAGCGCCAGCAGGGTCACCGCGGTTGCGGCGATGCCCGTCGCCGAGTAAGCGCTGCCGCCGAGCAGGCAACTGCTGGAGAGCAGGCAGCTTTCCCCCGGCGTTACGCGATAGAGCTGGACTTCGCGGCCGTTGGGCGCGGACTTGACCACGCGCACGCTGCCTTCGAGCAGCATGGGGAAACCGGTGCAGGGACTGGCCGCCTCGAACAGGATGGCGCCTGCCGGTACCTGCCTCGGCGCGGCGGTGTGCACGATCTCGTCCACCGCGGCATTGGGCAGTTGTTGGAACACCGGGAACAACTGCAACAGCCGGGATTTCAACTCCGGCGTCTTCATGTTTGCGTGCCTGCGATTAGTTGCGCCGCCATCTGCGCGAGGGATGCAGCATCCAGCTTCGCCGGCCTGAGCACCTGCGCGTTCGCGAGGTGCTCGAAATTTTTCAACGTGGCGCGGTGGTAGGCGGGGTCGTAGTGATTGGCGAGCAGGTCGGCGACGAGTTCGTCCCATTGCCGCTGTTCCACCTGGCTCATCCAGCGCGCGAGGGTGTCCTTGCCGTGCAGGCCGGCGAGGCAATCTAGTTTCGCTTTCAGGTCCTGCGGGTCGCCGAGGAAATGGCCGTATTCCCGCACCAGGAACGCGACGCGTTCGGCCAGCGGCGCCTCCATGAGCACGCAGGGGCTCGCGCGCATGCGCGCGAGCAGCGCATCGGGCACCTGTAGCTGGCCGATTTTCTTGCTTTCCGCTTCCACATAGACGATTTGATCCGGATCGAACTTGCGCAAGGCGTTCCATACCAGGCTGTCGAACATTTTCTGCGCCGGTTGCGCCTGCTCGGGCAGATTGCCGAGCACCGAACCGCGGTGGCTGGCCAGGCCCTCCAGGTCCAGCGCCTGCGCGCCGGCTAAGGCCAGCGCCTGCAGCAGGCGGCTCTTGGCGCTGCCGGTGGCGCCGCAGATCACGCGATAGCAGTACTTCCGCGGCAATTCGGCCAGTTGCTCCAGGATGGCGCGGCGGTAGGCGCGATAGCCGCCGTCGAGCTGCGCCGCGTGCCAGCCGATTTCAGACAGTATGTGCGCCATGGCGCCGCTTCGCTTGCCGCCGCGCCAGCAGTACACCAGCGGACGCCAGTCGCGGCCGTGAAGAGCGAATGCGCCTTCGACGTGGCGGGCGATGTTTTTCGCCACCAGCGCCGCGCCGCGCTTCTTCGCTTCGAAAGTCGAGACCTGCTTGTACAGGGCGCCGATCGCGGCGCGCTCGGCGTCATCGAGCACCGGGCAGTTGATCGCGCCGGGCACGTGGTCCGCGGCGAATTCGGACGGCGAGCGCACGTCGATGACCTCGTCAAACTCGGCCAGCTGTGCTACGGTTACCACGTTAGGAAATTTCACGGATGTTCCGAATGAGCCGCTTCGAATCCGGATGCGGCTTCGCAGCTTGAGAATCAGCCCCGAGTTTACACGCAAACACCGCATTCCAACCGAGTCCCGTCGCCATGAATACGCCTGCCGCTGCCCCATTTCGCCTCACCCAGTTCTCCCACGGCGGCGGCTGCGGTTGCAAAATCGCGCCCGGGATACTCACCGAGCTGCTCGCGGCAACGCCGATGCGCAGCCTGCCCAAGGAACTGCTGGTGGGCACGGAGTCTAGCGACGACGCGGCGGTGTATCGCTTGAACGATACGCAGGCGCTGGTCGCAACTACCGATTTTTTCACGCCCATCGTTGACGACCCGTACGATTTCGGGCGCATCGCCGCAACCAACGCGCTGTCGGATATCTACGCCATGGGCGCTCAACCCATCATGGCGCTCGCCATCGTCGGCATGCCGCTGGATAAGCTGCCGCTGGAAGTGATCCGGAAAATTCTCGCCGGCGGCGAGTCGGTGTGCGCGGCGGTCGGCATACCTATTGCCGGCGGTCATTCCATCGATGTGCTCGAGCCCATATACGGTCTGGTCGCTCTGGGATTGGTGCATCCGGACCAGGTCAAGCGCAACGACCGCGCACAGGAGGGCGACATGCTGATCCTGGGCAAGCCTTTGGGCGTGGGCATCCTGTCGGCGGCATTGAAAAAAGGCAAGCTGTCGGCTGCCGGCTACGCGCAGATGATTGCCTCGACCACCCAGCTCAACACGCCGGGCATGTCGCTGGCGCGACTGCCGGGCGTGCACGCGATGACCGACGTTACCGGCTTCGGCCTCGCCGGGCATCTGCTGGAAATCTGCCGCGGCTCCAGGCTGGGCGCGAACCTGCGTTTCGGCGACGTGCCCATCATCGACGAAGCGCGGCAATGGGCCGAGCAGGGCACGGTGACCGGCGCGACGGACCGCAACTGGGCGGGCTACGGCAGCGAAATTCGTCTGCCCGCCGGCGCGCCCGACTGGCAGCGTGCGCTCATCACCGATCCGCAGACCAGCGGCGGCCTGCTCGTTGCCTGCTCAGCCGATACCGATGCCGAGGTGCTGGCCGAATTCAGGAAGCACGGCTTCGATGCGGCGTGCCGCATCGGGCAGATGGTGGCCGGGCAGGGCGTCAGCGTGGAGTGAGACTTTACCCCCGGTGAGCACCCAGAGCACTCCATTGAGTACCGCACGGGTATCTGCTGGCGACCGGCCTCGTGCATCCTCGCGCGGCTGCAACTCCGGAAACAGGTGTTCGATGACCGCCCATTGCTCCTCGGTGAGTTCCTTGGTTCGACTCATGGCGCTCCCTCATGTGTCTGCGCGAGGGTCGTTGAGGGATTACCTTTACAAAGGTGGCCCAAAACGCAAGGCCATCACGTGATGGCGGCGGCGCGCAGGGCGGCCATCCAATGCCGCCAACATTCTAAAACTTTCATAACCTGCAACCCATACGTCGCCTACGTCACAGCCATATCATGATGCTGGAATTAGTAAGTCGAATAGGAGACTTTCAGCATTGGGTAAAAACCGTCCCCTTTCAATGAAGGTTCGCCCCGTCTTCATGCCTTGCCGGGAGCAGTCCGGCGAACCTTCCTTCGACGCCATCCATGAAAATGAGCGCGACGGGTGCCGCGAAGGTACGCCGCTTCTTGGATGGCGCCTTGAACTTGAGCGGCACTTGCGCCCCCCAGACGCCGTAACGCGTTTCCAGCATGAAGTTCGCCGTGTCGATCCTGTAGGGACTCGCGCCTATGGAGCCGTACCTTTCGATGATCTCCTCGTACTTCAACATCTTGTCCTTGGGCAAACCCCATCCTTCAATAACGGTGAAGACGTAGTCGGCGGCCATGGATTCGGCGGCAAGCCGGATAGCGATTGCCGATGCGTCCTTGCGGCTGTCATCCAGGGTGTCGATGAGAATGGGCACGACCTGGCCGGTCTCGAAATTGCCGACGAACGCAAAGGGCGACAGGTTCTGCCCCTGCTCAAGAAACCCCTTGGCTTTCTCGATCAAGGGCCAGATGATCTCGTGGTAGCGCGGTGGTAGTTGCATGGGCGAGAATCTTAACGCCGAATGCCCTCCGCTTACAACGAAAGGCATCCTCATTCCGTTCAGGAATTCCCGCGACGCGCGGGTCGTACCTGGGAGATAATTGCAGGCTCAACAATGCAACCGGCCGCAGGTTCCTGAAATAACACGCAGTTCCCAAGCAATGATTTTTCTTATCCCCCTGCGCGACCTGACGCTCTTCACCGGCGATAGCCCGGACACCCTGTCCGAGGACGACGTTGTCGCACGTATCCGCGCTGACCACCCGGCTCTCTTTGCCGGAGCAAGAATTGCTGTCGCGGACGGCATGGTCAGCATCGAATTCCCGGAACCCCCTTCAGCGAACAAGGCGGAAGCGGCACGGTTGTTGGAGCAGGGAGTGCAGCGCAGCCGTCAGGGCGAATATCGAAAGGCCGCAGGCATGCTCGCGCGCGTCCTGGAACTTGATCCCGCAAATGGCCCGGCTTGCCGCAATCTGGGCATGGTTCTCATGGAGTTGGGGGAAACGGAGAAGGCCCGCCAGTATCTGGTGGAATCCGCCTTGCACGATCCGACCGACCCCTGGCCTTACGTCGTCCTTGGCAACGCCTTGGTGCGCGAACCGGGCAAGCTGGAACCTGCGGAGCGCCTTTTGCGCAAGGCTCATGAACTTGCCCCGGACGATCCTTGGGCAATGAATTCCCTGGGCGGCATTGCCACGGAGCGTGGCGACCTCGCGGGTGCCATGGACTGGTTCCAAAAGTCGCTGGTTGTCAAACCGGATTTCGCCAATGCGTACTACGGGTTGGCCAATGCCTTGGCCACCCAGGGGCGTTTCGAGGAGGCGCGGGCGCGGCTGCACAACCTGTTTCGCACGGCGAAGATGCGCGATGCCCGGTCCCAGGCGGTGTTCGGTGCAGCCCGTGACCTGTGGCGTGAGGTCACTCAGCTATTGGGTACCTCCCGGCGCGATGAGTCACTTTCCGCCGTGCGTGATTACCTTGCGGCCATCTCGCAGCGTTCGGGCTTTCCCGTCAAGGAAGAGTGGGGCGAATTTCCGGAAAATTTCGCTGCCCAGACCCAGATGGCCTGGAAGAAGGGGCGCGACCATCACCTGATCCGCTTGCGCCGCGGTTATCCCGAGCCGGCCTGGCACCATATTCTGGCCCACGAGGCGACCCACATCGCTCTTGAGGCCGATGCCCGCGCGGTCGGACGCAACCGCTGGTTTGTCACCACCGCCGAGACGCGCGCCAAGGCCATTCAACTCATGGCTCCGGAGATCAAGAAATTGGCACGCCAGGGGCATGCGGAAGAGCGTCTGGCCGAGTTGGTGGTGCAGTTGCATAACGGGGCTACGGCGTTTGTTTTCAATTGCGCCATCGACATGGTGATTGAACAGCGCCTTCGCCGCGAGCTTCCTGCGTTGGCCGATGCCCAACTGCTCTCCCTGGATAAGCTCGCCCAGGAAGCGATCGGCGTGACCTCCAACCAGGAAATCCGCAAGCTCACGCCGGAGCGCATCCAGTCGGTCAACGACACGCTGAATGCCGCGACCGCACTGTTCGTGCGCGATCTATCGGATGGCGCCATCGACCATGTCGCCGCCTACAAGCCGTTTCATTGCCTGCAGAAGGCCGAGCGACTCTATGCCACCTACCGGAACGCCGCAGCCAGGAACATCGGTCCCGGTGAGGAATACGATCTTGTCGACGAATTCGCCACGCAACTCGGCGTTCGCGGCTGGTATGTCTGGCGGCCCGATATCGGCGCGGGACAAGACGTTACACCGCAGGCGGCACCTGACCCCGCTCCCGCGCGCCGTATCGATTCACCGGCGGCGCTGATGTTTCTGGTGTCCGCTCTTGACCGGCTGAAGAATCTCAGCGATGCAGAGGTCAAGAGCATCGCCACCGAGACTGCTCTGAAAGGTACGACAGGCATCGACCTCGACTCGCCCGAAAAGATTCATTCCATTTCCGCCCTTGGCAACGAGCGCTTGAGCGGGCTCGAGCTCATCTGCCTGATGCATGCCGCCTTCCAGCGTATCCACGCAGGCACAGACGTCGGAGTCGATTTCTCCCACATCTGGCCAGCCGCGCAGATGATGCACGCTGCCCGGAATCCATGATCCGGCCCCGGCTGGTCGGGCGTGCTGCGACCCACCGCGACTCGTCGCGTTTTAACGTCGTGCCATTCCAGTCTGCGCTGGATTTCCATACTTTTGTTTTTTGAGACTCAAGCGCCATATGGGCTTTCGCCATATCATGATGCTAGAGGTGAAAATCAAAGTGCGGCGCGCTGAAGCAATTGCGCACGAGGCGACAGCGTAGGAAAAGGAATCCATGGACGCGCAAGTATGAGCCAAGTCGTCATCGAGAACCCGATCATCAACTCGCCTTTCGACGAGCCGACCCGCCATTTCAAGTTTGCCGACGAGGGGATCACGAATGAGGTGATTGACGGCCGTCGTATCAGCTCCTATTTCGTGCCCATCGCCAAGCCGAAAAAGAAAGGCTCGCACCAGCTTCAATTCGACACGGAATGGACACAAGACCGCATAGAAGAGAACAAGCTCGTCAACGACATCCGCCGCCGCGTCGCACTGTGGCGCAAGGGCGGCTACGTTGGTGTGACGCCGACTACCGCACGCTTGATTGCCTACTGGACCGATTCCAACCGAGAAAAGAAACTATTCTTCTGCCAAAACGAAGCCCTCGAAACCGCCATCTATATTGCCGAAGTGGCTAAGAAATATGGCGATTCCTGGATAGAAAACGCGATTCGCGCGGCAAACGATACATCGAATCCCGGCCTGCCGCGCACGGCGTTCAAGATGGCCACCGGCTCCGGTAAGACCGTCGTCATGGCCATGCTCATCACCTGGCACACGCTCAACAAGCGCGCCAATCCGCAGGATGCACGCTTCTCCGACACCTTCCTGATCGTAACACCCGGCATCACCATCCGTGACCGGCTGCGAGTGCTGCTGCCGAATGACCCGGAAAACTACTACCGCCAGCGTGACATTGTCCCGGCCCAGCTACAGGACCAGTTCGGGCAGGCCAAGATCCTCATCACCAATTTTCACGCCTTCCAACTGCGCGAAAAGGTCGCCGCCGGCAAGATCACGAAATCGATTTTAGCTGACGGGAAGCCAAGCCCGTTCACCGAAACCTCTGACCAGATGGTGCGTCGCGTCTGTCGGGAGTTGAGCGCGAAGAAAAACATCATTGTTCTTAACGACGAAGCCCACCACTGCTACCGCCGTAAACCCGACGGCGAGGACGAAAAGCTCACTGGCGATGAGCGCGTGGAGGCTAAGAGTCGAGAGGAAGAGGCTCGTGTCTGGATTTCCGGCATCGAGGCCGTGAAAGCCAAGATCGGCGTGAAGGCCATCTACGACCTTTCGGCGACACCGTTCTTCCTGCGTGGTTCGGGCTACCCCGAAGGCACGCTTTTCCCGTGGGTAGTCTCGGATTTTTCGCTGATTGACGCCATCGAGGCCGGCATCGTCAAAGTGCCGCGCGTGCCCGTGGCCGACAACTCGATGACTGGCGACCAACCCACCTACCGCGACCTGTGGCTGCGCATCCGCGAGGATCTGCCAAGCGGGGGACGCAAGACCGGCGAGGTGGGCGGCGAACCGAAGCTCCCGGTCGAACTGCAAGGGGCACTGCTCAGTCTCTACGGCAACTACGAGAAGTATTACCGCCTGTGGGAGCAGAACGCCGAGGCCCGCAACCGTGGCATCACGCCGCCTGTGTTCATCGTCGTCTGTAGCAACACCAACGTTTCCAAGCTGGTCTTCGACTTTGTCGCCGGCTGGGAAAAGCAGATCGGCGAACAGACCATCCCACAGGGACTTCCTTCGGTCGTCGTCCAAGCTGGGCAACTGTCCATCTTCCGTAACGACGATGGCAACGGCGCCTGGCTGCACCGCCCGAACACGATCCTGGTGGACAGCCATCAGCTCGAATCCGGCGAATCAATGAGTGACGACTTCAAGAAAATCGCTGCCCGTGAAATCGACGAGTTCAAAGCGGACTACCGCGCCCGCTTCCCCGGTCGTGATGCCGAAAGCCTGACCGACGAAGATTTGCTGCGCGAAGTGATGAACACCGTGGGCAAGGCCGGCAAGCTCGGCGAACACGTCAAGTGCGTGGTCAGTGTCTCCATGCTCACTGAGGGCTGGGATGCCAACACCGTCACCCATGTTCTCGGCGTGCGCGCCTTTGGCACGCAACTGCTATGCGAGCAGGTGGTTGGCCGCGCCTTGCGCCGCATGAGTTACGCCGCCAACGAGAACGGTCATTTCGACCCCGAATACGCTGAAGTCTACGGCGTGCCGTTTTCGTTCATCCCGTGCAGCGGCGCAACCACAGACCCCAAGCCCGGCCCGCTTCCCACCCGCGTGCGTGCCCTCGAAAGCCGAATCGCCTGCGAGATCACCTTCCCCCGCCTGCTTGGTTATCGCTACGACGTGGCCGGCGAACGGCTCACCGCGACCTTCACCGACGAATCGCACCTGACACTCTCCACCGCCGACATTCCGACCAAGGTAGAGCTCGACCCCATCGTCGGCGAATCCAGCATCCACACCCTCGACGATCTCAAGCGCCGCCGGCCTAACGAAGTCGCCTTTCTGCTGGCCAAGCTCACGCTGGAGAAATACTTCCGCGACGACGACGGCAACGACAAGCCCTGGCTCTTCCCGCAACTGCTCGGCGTCGCCAAGCGCTGGCTCGCCGAATGCGTCACGCTCAAGGACAACACCTTCCCGCAACTGCTGCTTTTGATCGAGTTCGCGCACGACGCGGCCGACCGCATCTACAAGGCAATCGTCGCCTCGACTGACGGCACGGCGGCGCTCAAGCCCATCCTGCGTCCGTATGACACCATCGGCTCCACCCGTTACGTTGATTTCGATACCACCCGGCCGGTCTATGCGACCAAAGCCGAGAAGTGCCACATCTCCCATGTCGTCGCCGACACCGATTCCTGGGAGCAGAAAATGGCCGAAGCCCTCGAAGACATGCCCGAGGTCATCCGCTACGTCAAGAACCACAACCTCAGCTTCACCATCCCCTACACGCTGAACGGCGAAGAAAAGAATTACATTCCCGACTTCATCGCTGTCATTCAACTCCCCTCGTCCTCTGGGAGAGGGTCTGGGGGTGAGGGTGAGAGTAATCTGCTCAACCTGATCGTCGAAGTGACCGGCGAGAAAAAGAAAGACAAGGCCGCCAAGGTTGCCACGGCGCGCACGCTGTGGGTGCCGGCCATCAACAACCACGGCGGCTTCGGCTGCTGGGCATTTCTTGAGATTGATGATCCGTGGGACGCGAAAAACATAATCCGAGCCAGCCTTCAAAAAGGAACAAAACCATGAGCGAAGAATTGTCCGTCGATTCACACGGCAAGATCATCGTTTTCGGGGCGAAGCAGATTCGTCGCATTTGGCACGATGAGCAGTGGTTCTTCTCAGTCGTAGACATCATCGACGCGCTGACCGACAGCGACAATCCTCGCGATTACTGGTACCGCATAAAGCGCCGCGAGAAGGAATCCTCTGGAATCGAGTTGTCGACACTTTGTCGACAACTGAAATTAACCTCCGCTGACGGAAAAAGTTACAAGACGGATGCGGTCAACACCGAAGCCGCTTTCCGCATCATCCAGTCCGTCCCCAGCCCCAAAGCCGAGCCGTTCAAGCGCTGGCTGGCACAGGTCGGTTACGAGCGCGTCCAGGAAATCGAGAATCCAGAGCTTGCCCAGCAGCGAATGCGTCAACTCTTCAAGGACAACAACCACGGCGGCTTCGGGCGCTGGGCGTTCATCGAAGTCGCCGACCCGTGGGACGCGCAGAATATAATCAGAAAAGAGATATCCGCATGTTGACGCGCATCAGAATCCGCAACTTCAAACGCTTTGACGAGGTGGATGTTGAGCTTGGCAAAGCTGTCGTTTTGATCGGGCCAAATAATTCCGGAAAGACGACCGCATTGCAGGCACTCGCCCTGTGGGACCTAGGCGCCAGGCGATGGAATGAAAAACGAAAAGGGAAATCATTACCGGAGAAAAGACCGGCCGTCACCGTCAACCGGCGCGACCTGGCTTCCATTCCCGTGCCGGTTGCCAACCTGCTCTGGCGTAATTTGCATGTTCGGGACGTTCGGCGGAGCAAAAAAGACGGCAAGCCAGTCCAAACGACCGAGAACGTCCGAGTGGACATCATTGTGGACGGTGTCACCCACGACAAGGCATGGTACTGCGGCCTCGAATTCGACTACGCCAACGAGGAATCTTTTTATTGCCGACCGTTGCGAGTTGACAAGGGTCCCGAGCGTATGTCCGTCCCTGACGAAGTGGAAGGTGTGCGTGTTGCCTTCCTCCCTCCCATGTCCGGCTTGGCGGACCGGGAGTTCGTGAAGGAGCCGGGTGAGATCGGAGTGCTCATCGGTCAGGGGCAAACGGCCCAGGTTCTACGTAACCTCTGTTACCAGATCTACAAAAACAAAGATTCAGGGCATTGGGATGATTTGGTGAAACACATCCGCGCCTTATTCGGTGTGGGGCTTTTGGCCCCGCAATATATCGCCGAGCGCAGCGAAATCACCCTGGCCTACAAGGACGAGCGAGGTAACAAGCTCGACCTTTCTTCATCAGGGCGAGGACTGCAACAGACGCTGCTCTTGCTCGCCCACCTTTATGCCAATCCTGGGGCGGTGCTGCTCTTGGACGAGCCGGATGCCCATCTGGAGATTCTGCGCCAGCGCCAAACCTACAACCTCCTGATCCAGATCGCCGAGCAGCAAGGCTCGCAGATCATCGCCGCCAGCCACTCCGAGGTAGTACTCAATGAGGCCGCCGACCGGGATGTGGTCATCGCATTTGTAGGTAAGCCACATCGCATTGACGATCGCAAAGCTCAGGTTTTAAAGGCGCTACGGGACATTGGGTTCGACCAGTACTACCAGGCGGAAGAAACCGGCTGGGTGCTCTATCTGGAGAACTCCACCGACCTGGCCATTCTTCAGGAATTTGCCACATTGCTTGGTCACGAAGCGCAGCAATACCTTGATCGCCCCTTTGTGAAGTACGTCGAGACCAACTTGCCTCAGAGAGCGCGCGACCATTTCTTCGGCTTGCGGGAAGCGAAGAATGATCTTGCGGGGATTGCCATCTTCGACCGCCTCGACAGCGAGCTTCAATCCGCCAATGGGCTCACCGAAACAATGTGGCGCCGCAGGGAGATTGAAAACTATATCTGTATTGAAGAAGTGCTGCTTTCCTACGCCAGGCACGACTTGCCGGATGATCTGTTCGGGAAGGCAGACAGCCAACCTCGAGAGCAGGCGATGCGAGATGCCATTGCGGATGTAACGAAACTTCTCGAAATAGATGATCTGAATCCATGGTCCCCTGATGTAAAAGCAACCGATCAGGTTCTGGATCGGGTTTTCAAGCTTTTCTTCAAGAAACTGGCGCTTCCTCTCCAATTGCGAAAATCGGACTACCACATCCTTGCGAGCCTGGTGCCTAAGGAAAGACTGGACGGGGAGATCAGTGAGAAGCTTGACGCCATCGTGGCCGTGGCCAAGAAATCAAAGCCGAGGACGGAGTAATCCCATGGCACGAACCAAGAAGACAATATGAGTATCCTGAAGTACGACGAGATTGGCTACTGGTCCGAGGTCAAACTGGAGATCGTGAGCAAGTACGCTTCGGCCTACTCCACGATTCTGGCAAAGCAACAACGTATCAAGCGGCATTTGTACATTGACGCTTTCGCCGGTCCAGGCGTTCACATTTCCAAACAGACGGGAGAATTTGTTCCGGGTAGCCCAATGAACGCCCTGCTTGTTAAGCCACCTTTTCGAGAGCTTCATTTTATTGACATGAATGGTGGCAGGGCCGCTGAACTCCGCAAATTGGCAGATGAGCGCACGGACGTCCATGTCTATGAGGGGGACTGCAACACAATCCTTGAAGACAGAGTGTTTCCCCGTTGTCGTTACGAAGATTACAGCCGGGCGCTATGCTTGCTCGATCCCTATGGTCTGCACCTGAACTGGTCTATTATGGCTGCTGCTGGCCGGATGAAAAGTATAGAAATATTTCTAAACTTTCCTGTTATGGACATGAATATGAATGTCCTATGGCGCAACCCTGACAAAGTTCAGCCGGAACAAGCACGCCGGATGGACGCGTTTTGGGGTGATGATTCATGGCGAAAGGCTGCGTACCGCACTGACCAGAACCTGTTTGGTTTTCCTGAAAAGACCGATAACGATGTAATTGCCGAAGCTTTCAGGGTGCGCCTGCAGGATGTAGCGGGATTTGAGTATGTCCCTGCCCCGATGCCGATGCGAAACAAGAAAGGCGCGGTTGTGTACTACCTTTTCTTCGCTTCCAAAAATAAGACTGGAGCACGTATAGTTAAAAATATCTTCGACAAATACCGCGCCAGGGGGACGACGTAATGGCAGTTAAGTCATCCATAGAGTGGACCGAATCCACCTGGAACCCGCTGACGGGCTGCACCAAGATCAGCCCGGGGTGCAAGCACTGCTACGCTGAACGCATGGCGCGGCGCTTGCAGGCGATGGGACAGCCCAATTACGTCAACGGTTTCGATCTGACCCTGCACGAAGATGCGCTGGAAATGCCGCTGCATTGGAAAAAGTCACAACGCATTTTCGTCAATTCCATGAGCGACCTTTTTCACGAGGATGTTCCCGATGCGTTTATCCTCAGGGCGTTTGACGTGATGCGTCGTGCGTTTTGGCATCAATTCCAGATCCTCACCAAGCGCTCGGATCGGTTATTGGACCTCAGTCCGCATTTGCCCTGGGCGGACAACATCTGGATGGGCGTCAGCGTCGAGAACCAGAAGTACACGTACCGCATTGAGCACCTGCGCCAGACAGGGGCCAGGATCAAGTTCCTGTCTCTTGAACCGCTGCTCGGCCCGCTGCGTCATTTGCGTCTCGAAGGAATTGACTGGGTCATCGTGGGTGGCGAATCCGGTCCGAAGGCGCGACCGATGGAACCGGCATGGGTGATCGACATTCGTGACCAGTGCCTTGAAGCAGGCGTTACCTTTTTCTTCAAGCAATGGGGCGGTGTCCGTAAGAAAAAGACCGGGCGGGAGCTCGAAGGACGAACCTGGGATGAGATGCCGCAACAGGGGCAGCTAAGGCTTGCAGCGCAGGCTTTTTGACCGGACGACGAATATGGCAAGAACAAAAAAGCAATCCCCGACGAAAGTCGCCTCCATCCGCCACAAGGATAAGCGCGCCAATATCCCTACCGAGGAACTGCGCGACTTCGTGGCCGACGAAGAACTCGCCCCCAAGACCATGCTCTACCCGCGCGATCCATCCCTCGATCCGCAACTGGTCTGGAAGGGCAAGGACGAACAGGATCGCGAAGACCTCGCCGTCCCCGTGGTGCCAATCTATATTCAGGAGAAGATTCACCCGCAGGCCATCATCGACGACTTGTTAGCCCACGCAGCGCGACCGGCGGGCGACCGCGTCTCGGAAGAGGCGGCGGCCTATCAGATCGAACTCTTCGGCGAGTTCAACGGCGGCCCGCACAACTTCGAGCAGAAGGTCGACTTCTACCACCACGAGCAGAACTGGACCAACCGCCTCATCCTCGGCGATTCGCTGCTGGTGATGACCTCACTGGCCGAGAAGGAAGGGCTCAAAGGCAAGGTGCAGAGCATGTACTTTGATCCGCCCTACGGCATCAAGTTCGGCTCCAACTGGCAGGTGAGCACGCGCAAGCGCGACGTGAAGGACGGCAAGGCTGAGGACGCCACCCGCCAGCCCGAACAGGTGCGCGCCTTCCGCGACACCTGGAAACTCGGCATTCACTCCTATCTCGCCTACCTGCGCGACCGACTGGTGGTGGCCCGGGAACTGCTCACCGAGACGGGGAGTGTGTTTGTGCAGATTGGCGATGAGAATGTGCATCTGGTGCGGAACGTGATGGATGAGGTGTTTGGGAGTGAGAATTTCTGTTCGCTTATTAGCTACCGAACGACCTCTAGCCTCGGTGGTGAACTTTTGGGCAAGAGTTGCGACTACATTCTTTGGTACGCCAAGCAGCGGGAACACGTGAAGTTCCGCCAATTGCACAAAGCTCGCGGGTACGAAGACGATGTCGGTGGTCGTTTTACCAGGGTACAGTTGCATGATGGTAGCCGCCGAATAATGTCGACCGAAGAACGCGAGGACATCTCGCGGCTGCCCAAAGGCGCACGCATTTACCGACACGACAATCTAACGTCACAGAGTGGAACGGAAAAGAGCGCATTCCCGGTGAGATTTGATAGGTGCTCTTTCACGCCTGGAAAAGGATTCTGGAAGACCAATGAGGCAGGGATGGCTGTCCTTGAGGAAGCTGGACGCCTCGCCGCACCGACAAAGAACTCGCTTGCGTACGTTCGTTTCCTCGATGACTTTCCCGTCAGCACATTTTCGAACGTATGGACCGACACTCAAACAGGAGCGTTCACAGAGGACAAAGTCTATGTCGTCCAGACCAACACCAAGGTCATCGAGCGTTGCCTCCTGATGACCACCGACCCCGGCGACCTCGTCCTCGACCCCACCTTTGGCAGCGGCACGACCGCCTACGTTTCCGAGCAATGGGGCCGGCGCTGGATAACCTGCGACACCAGCCGCGTCGCCCTGGCGCTGGCGCGCACCCGCATGATGGCCGCCAAGTATTCGTATTACCTGTTGGCCGACTCGCCCGAGGGCATCAAAAAGGAAATGGAACTGACCGGCAAGATGCCCCCCGAATACAAGACGGAAAGCGACATCCGCAAGGGCTTCGTTTACAAGCGCGTGCCGCACGTCACGCTCAAATCCATCGCCAACAACCCGGACATCAAGGAGGGCATGACGCGCGAACAGATCGACGCCGCCATCGCCCGCCATGCTGACACCGAAACGCTCTTCGACCAGCCCTATGAGGACAACAAGCGCGTGCGGGTGTGCGGGCCGTTCTCGGTGGAAAGCCTGTCGCCGCATCGGGTCCTGTCCACGGCCGACGAGAATCAGGACAGCACGGTGACAGAGCAGGAAGCGCGCAAGCAGCAGGACTTCGCCACCATGATCCTGGACAACCTCAAGAAGGCAGGCGTGCAGAATACCCGCAAGGGCGAGCGGCTCACCTTCGACCGGCTCGACCCCTACGCCGGGGCGTGGCTGCACGCGGCGGGGGAATACACCGACGCCGACGGCAAGACCCGGCGCGTGGCCGTCTCCATCGGCCCCGAGCACGGCACCGTCGGCCCGCAACAGGTGAAGGAAGCCGCTAAGGAAGCGGTGCAGGGCGTGGGCTTCGACATGCTGATCGTCTGCGGTTTCGCCTTCGACCCGCACGTTGCCGAAGAGGTGAAACGCTACGGCAAGCTGACCGTGCTGCCGGCCAAGATGAACCCCGACCTGGCGATGGGTGACGAACTGCTCAAGAAAACCGGCGCGGGCAACCTGTTCATGGTTTTCGGCGAGCCGGACGTGGAGATCACGAAGCAGAAGGACGGCCAGATCGTCGTCGAGATCAAGGGTGTGGACGTGTACGACCCGACCACCGGGCAGATTCGCAGCGCCTCGACCGACGACATCGCCTGCTGGTTCATCGACACCGACTACAACGGCGAGAGTTTCTTCGTGCGGCACGCCTACTTCACCGGAGCCGAAGAACCCTATGACAAGCTCAAACGCGCCCTGCGCGCCGAAATCGACGAAGCGGCCTGGAGCAGCCTCTACAGCACAGTGAGCCGGCCGTTTGCCAAGCCCGAGTCAGGCAAGATCGCCGTGAAGGTCATCAACCATTACGGCGACGAGGTGCTGAAGGTGTTTGAAATATGAAGATACAGGAGGCAGGCCAATGGCCATCAAAACGAGCAGCATGACAGGAAGCCCCGAGGCATGGTCAGGGAACGATCGACCGGACGCCCGCGAGGGACAGGCCGGGCGCCCTGGGGTGGCGGAGAGGCTCGTAGTACCGCTGAAGCCGGGTAATGCCGGTGGAGGTTTGAATCCATACGCGCCGTCTTACCTATTGGGGCCACTATCAGTGCTTAAGCCACGGGCAGTCTTATGACCTTCGAAGCCCTCACGAAGACGTGTCCTAAGTGTGCTCATGTGCGCATGTCCCGTCGTGCTGGGACAATCGCATGAGCTCCGCCACGATCAGATTGGATGATCTTGCGGCGGGAATGCCCGGGATTACCCCACGAATAGGTGCAGTGTTTGCCGAAGCCGCAGTTCTATGCTTTGAAGAACATTCTCATAGTAGCGGAGTTCCGATGCCTGTCGATGGAGATTTGGTTCGAGAAATCTCCGTTGCTTGGTCTGCATTGGCAGATCCTGAGCAGGCAAAACGGGCGTGGGCTGACCGTCAAGTCACCACCGAGCACGGGGCTTGCTGTGTAGCAGCGTTGCTCATTGCGCAGCTCATGGATCTGGTGGTTGTCGAAAGATCGCGTAAGGGAACGGGGTTTGACTATTGGTTAGGGAAGTCAGCGGGGGACGCGCAACTATTTCAAAAGAGAGCTCGATTAGAAGTATCGGGAATCGCCAAAGGCACGGAGCCACTGCTGATGGCTAGGATCAGGCAAAAAGTGAATCAGACCAAGGTATCCGATGGCGTTAGACTGCCTGCGGTAATCGCTGTTGTCGAGTTTGGAGAGCCTCGTTCGCGGCTAAAAAGGCGATGACCACAACTTCGAAACTGCACGACGAGGCCATGAGCCTTGCCGATGATGCCTGGGTAAAGCGCTACGAGGGAGACTTTGCTGCTTACAAGGAAGTGATTCGCGCCGCGTACGAGAAAGAGCGAGCAGCGGCGGAGTCGATCACAAGAGAGGTTGACTTTGAGCCGACGCGCTCAGTTTTGCTTCGCAGCGCCGCGTCCCTGGCTCTTGAATGTGGTGAGACTAGAGAGGCGGAACGTCTTGTTTCGGTTGCTCTAGCCCTACTTTCGCATTTCGGCGAGGCGAATCGATGCTTTCCCGCGTCATT
>ERZ1292633.496-Hain-H41-02um-R1-496-length-45528-cov-7_pt2 | contig 38138 bp, 14 predicted proteins | sample MGYA00564406_ERZ1292633 | MGnify/ENA primary metagenome ERZ1292633 (study PRJEB36523, sample SAMEA6512639) | groundwater metagenome | collected 2019-01-08 | study: AquaDiva: Metagenomics assemblies of 32 groundwater samples
GCTTGCATGGGAGGGCAAACCTTCCGATTTCTCAGAAGTCAAAAAGCCGATTTCTAAGTTGTTCTTTTCTTTTGTGTTCGCAACCTCAAACGACAATACCCGGTAGCTAGCGATTTCTCATTCCGGCGTCGTGATCTGTTTCTGACCACGAAAACATGGCCGCTGACGCTGTTGGCGATGCAATACTCGAGGGACTGCGAGACTTGGACATCTGGGCCCCTGTTCGGTCGTGGGGTGGCTTCGGGGCGTCCATAGCAACAGGCGCGTATTTCTTGACCGGATTCGTGCGAAAGCAGCTACAGCGACACGCCGACGCGAATTTCACTTTGAGGCGGAACGCTATTCTGGAAGCTCCTCACGCCCTTGAGCGGGCTGAGGCCGCTCTTCCTGGGCTTCTGGTCCGCATGGCTGGTTGGATCGAAGCGCGGATGTCGATTGTGGAGTTGCGCGAGCAACTGGCGGGCAAGCATCTGGCGCCGGGAAAGTCGTTGCACTCGTCCGATAAGCTGGTTCTTTGGTCGTCCATTGCCGCGCATCGCCTCGCGCAGGTCGCTGTGCAGGTGGTCGCCACCGCATTAGTCGTGAATGCCTTGCCGCTGCGTGCCATGATGGACATTATTCACCACGTCACCTCGCAAGAGAGGCAGCGACAGGCGTCGAGGCGGGCCGCCAAGGCTGGTGGCGTCGGGGCTGGTGCGGCCGAAAGCGCGACGTCCGCCTTGCTCCTCGACGCCATGGAGGCCCAGCTCGCCAAGGCCACGGGATTTCCGTCGCTGCCGCCGCACGACGAGGCACTGCTCGAGACCCTTCATCGCCTCATCGACCAATTGTTGGCTCCCTTGGCACTCGCAGCCGCCGTTGCCGTGCTGCCTGCCGATCCAAAATGGTTAACTGGGGGTCGTTCCGTCAATGAGTATACCGCATGGACGTCCGAAGTGGTGCGCCGAACACTTTTTCGCGTCCGCGAAGAGCTGCCCGCGTGGCTGGACGTTGAGGCCAAGATGTACGCCTCCCTGCAAGCAGGGTCGAGACGTGGCGAGGATGGACAAGACGCCTTCGCGCGAAACCTATTTACCTCGTTGTTCAGTGGCGGTGCTCCGACGGGCCCTCGGGGAGGTTCGCTCGCAACAGGTATGTTCACACAAAATACCGCGCCGTCGGAAGGTGATAGTGTCGTGGACGATGCCCATATGATGTTCCTGCGCGCGGTCATGACGCACGAGAGCTTCAGTTTGCTCGTTTCTCGACATGCTCGAGGTTTGTTCGACCTTCGCGTCAAGCCCCTGTTGTACGGTGGCTTGTCGCATGTCGCGAAAACGAAAACCGCGCCAGCGTCCACCGCCGATTGCTTGGCGGCGGCATCATCATCAGCGGGCAAAAGGAGGCCGACGAAGGAGGAGGAGGAAGTGAAGGGTGCGTCGCAAAGCGTCGTCACGGGCATCCACGGCATCACGGCGTTTGGTCCGTTGTTGCTCGCGATGACGACGTGGGCGGCCACCCCCACGCAATCGTCCTCGTCGCGGCCACAGCGGCTGGCCATTACGGATCAAAGGGCGGCGGGGGCCTTATGTGAGAACGACGTCGCCGAGGCAAACCGTGTCTCGTCGTCCGGAGTCAACGCAGTGGCACCTTCCTCCGATGCTCATGGTGGCATGGCGCCTGGCATCGGTTTCGGTGGTTCGTCGAAATTCATTCCTGAATCCACCCGTCGTTTCGCAGAAGCGCTGATTGCGTCGAATATTAAACTAGCTTAGCGATTTATTTTGCCACTACTCGCGCGTCAACATCGCGTGGAAGGACACTTTGGTGTCACTAGATAGCGTCAACATATGGGATATGGGGGCGAGGCGAGTCTGGCGGCAGCAATAACTCGTACCTTTACGTCCCCCTCTCTCTCTCGAATCATGGCCTCCTACACTTCAACCGTGACGAGCAGTAGTAGTAGTACTGCGCTGTGGGACAGCTTGCGGACGGACGCTTGGCGCATCGACGGTGATCTGGAAAATCGTTTACCCGTCCTAGAAGGTCTGGCCCACGCCACAACCGACGCTGAGTCCTACGAAAAATTTCAGACGGCAGCGAACGAAGCGGCCAGTGTGTTGAACCGCATGAAACACATTGTCTCGCAGTTGCACGATGCTGCCACGCAGCAGCGACTGGGAGGCGGGTCGTCCGCGACGGCTGCCGTCAATACGGCCCACGCCCAGCGGTTTGAGTCGAGCTTGGGCGAAAAACAACTCTGTTTGAATCGCTTGACGTCAGAGAGCAAAAAGCGGCACGAACGTTTCGCCTTAGCCGCCAAAGTGCAAACAGAAATTAACATTTATCGCGAGTCCTCGGAGATGCGCCACTTAGCAGGCGAGCACGACAGTCTCACCCACACGCAGCGGCAGACGAGAGCCATCTTAGAGCAAGCAGAAATCAGCCGTCAAAAGCTGTCCTCTCAACGGGCGCGTTTCATGGCGATGGCGGACGGCCTCACGAACATCGCCGAGCAAATTCCAATCGTCAAGGACGTCCTAAAGAGAATTGACAGCAAACGGAGGCGGGACGTCGTGATTCTCGCCGTGGTGATCGCACTGTGTCTTTTCATGATCTTCTTGTTCTGGTGAACTCACACATCCGAGGATCGTCACTGACTGCTTTTATCAGAGGGGGTACGATGCTTTCCATCAGCAAAAAAAACCTTTGTGTCAAGCCTGGGCGGGGGGGGTTTATGTGTCCGATTCATATTTCTAAAATGCCTGTCGTCGCTTCTGTGTGTTTTTATCGTTCAAGATCCAAGCAGGTCGCGGCCCCCCAGGTGATGCGTCCGGCCAGCTCACTGGAGACGTTTTGGTCAACGGCGCACCGCATTGCCGTGGTGCGTCAGAGAGGGGCGGCGTCCGGAGCGGACACCCCCCTGGGTCACCGTCCTGCGCGTCCCTCCTCGGCGACAGGTGTCCGGCGCCGCACTGTCGTGGAGCTACAGGAGCGAGACCAGCCCCAGCTCACCGCCTCACCGGCCTGTGTCGCCGGTCCTTCGTCGTCTGCTTACCCGGTGGCTCCCTTGCGTGCCGCTCACTTCGACGCGACGAGGATAGATGGAACCGTCGCGGCGGGGTCATCGCTGAGCGAGGCCCTTTCCTCGAAGGAACCACGAATGCGAGGCGGGGCAGTGGGTCGACGCCGGCGTGACGTCATGTCCCTCCGCAACGCGGCGCACCCGCCGCAGCGCGCCGAAGACGACGACGACGACCGCTGCGCGAGGGCAGCGACGACCAGTATCACCAATATGATCGTCGCCCCTCCGACAGGGATGCGTGCGGCATCGACAGATGTCGCGATATCGCGAAAGCCGTCGTTCGCGTCGGGTTGGCGGCCTCAGTCTGCGACTGCCGCCGACGGCAGCGCCCGCGCCGCGGTACCGAGGCCGACCCCCATCACTCCGCGGTCCAGCTGGGCCGCCACTATGTCGTCCCAGAAGACGCTGCTCGAATGGTGCGCCTCGCTACCGCTTTTCGAGTGTTTCGTACAGTCGCCGTCCTTTGCGTCGTCCATTGGCAGTAGTAGTGGGTCATCCATCGCTGGACCTCAGCCGCGGGTGCGCCAAAGCTGCGATTTCTTTCAATTCAACGACGTCAACTTTGCCCATCTGTGTTTCGCGGTCGCCGGCCGCGTTCATCACGGTGGCGGACAAGACGCGGTGGATAAGACGCCACCCTTGCGGTTTGACATTTTGTCGCGCGACCCCTCCCAACCGGCGGCGGAGACGGTCGTGCACTCCGCCACGCAGTGGGTCTCGGAGCAAGAGTTGGTCATCGGCTGTGTCGTCTTAGCCTGTCATCCTCTGGCGGCGCGACTGTTTTCGTCGCGCGTGACGCTTCCGACGTCGTCGTGGGCCCAGTCGTCCGCGGTGGTGTCGTCGTCGTCAGCTCCTCCACCACCTGCGCCGCATCCGATGGCGCTGACCGCCGCCTACGTCGCGCAACGGTGCTCGCATTGGGGTGGTCCGGAAACGTTTCGTAGCATGTGGTGCCAACAGGTCGATCTCATCCACCGCCGCGACACGCCGTCTCACCAAACGATGCATGACTTGCTTCCCCCTGCGTCCTCCTCGTCGTCCACCTCTCCGATGGATCGCGCCGCGGGCGCATCGTCGCCACCACCGCCGCTGTCTGTAGCCCCCCAAAACTTTTTAGAATCGCCGGCTGGCATCGAGGGGTGCCGCCACGTTGTGAGAGGAGCTGCAGGGCCCCTCATTTTTACGTCCAAGGAAGAATGCGGCAACTTGGCCAAGGTGGAACGCCGAGTGGTTTCCGCCACGAATGAGCCCGTGTACCTGCTGTGGCTGGGCGGCGACGGGGACACCGAGAAGCGGATTTGGTTCTCCTTCTCCATCTTGCTTGCGGAGCATCCAATGGTCGCGGCGACACAGTGCGGATTCAACGGCACGCCGCCCTCGCTCTGCCTGCCAACGACGCCTGTGGCCTCGGCCGCGTCCAACGACACCGTCGTCGCGGTGGTCACGCCAGCCTCGGGTTCGCCCCTTTTGGTCACGGCTTCCGATCCGCCGGCTCCACACATAGCGAGCGGGCCGACCGCAACGTCTTGGCAATTGATGAAGTCTTGCGGCGACTCGGCGGCGGCCTACAACCGCTCGTTCCGCTTCCGAGTCATGAACCTGTCGGCGGGCCACTCTCGCCTGTACCGTAACGGCATGAAGCCGGTGTACCGGCTGCTTCGCTTCGACCAGCTGGGAGATCCGGACTCCGCTCGCTGGTACACCGCGTCCAACGTGAAGTACACCCCCACCTATGACGCCGAGAGCGGCGCGGAGCACGGCCACCTCATGTTCTCTGTCCCCATTCGGCCGCGAAGTACCGTCAAAGTCGATGTGGCGTTCACCGTCCCCTATGGCTACTTTTTCCTTCTACACCAAACGGCACTCTGGCACAATATGGTCCGCATGGCGAACCTCAATATCCGGCTCGAGGAGCGCGTGCTGTGCCGCTCGCCCGAGGGGCGGAAGGTACATCTGTTTATCATCAGCTCGGTGTCTGACGACAATGCCATCGCGGCTCTCGGATCCTCCGTGGTTGCCGCCGTCGAACAACAAGGCGCGGCGGCTAGCATTTCGAATTGCACCGCAACTCACTTGCCCTACACAAATTTCCGAGAAGGAAAGAAAGTCGTCTTGATAAGCGCCCGCGTGCACCCCGGCGAAGTCGCGGGCTCTCACGCGCTGCACGCGCTGATTCAGCTGCTGCTCAGCGACAGCGCGGAGGCGCAATTGCTGCGGCGGTGGTTCGTCTTCTTCGTCGTCCCCATGTTAAATCCGGACGGCGTGGCGCGTGGCCACTCTCGGCACGACCAGTTCGGTGTGAACCTCAACCGAACTTACGACCGGCCGGATGCGGCCAAGCAGCCGACCGTCGTGGCCCTGAGGAACGTCTATCAGCATCTGAAGGAAACTTACGGTCGCCGGTTCATGCTGTACCTGGACTTCCACGCGCACGCCTCGCAGCCCAGGGCATTCGTGTTCGGCAACCACATGTACCATGCGCAGCGCATGGTGCACAATATGCTGCTGCCGAAACTCATTGAGGCTCACTGCCCGAACGAATTTGACTTTGAAGCGTGCAAGTTCTCCAAGGCTGACATGGTGGCCAAGGAGGGATCGAGCCGCGTCATCTTCGGCGAGCACCTTGTGCACAGTTACACCGTTGAGGTGTCACATTTTTCGCACCATTTGCCGGCGGGAGGCGGCGCGGCGCATCAAGACGGAACCGATGCGGGAGGTGGGTCCTCGGAGAGCAGTGTCGAGGTCGACGCGTCCCCGCTCGCCACGATGACGCCACAAGAGCGGCAGCGCCGGGGACTCACGGGCGCCGTGACGGACTGGGACATGTACAACAGCGCGCCAGGAAAAGTTGGCCGCGCCTGTTTGCTCGCCTTGTTAGACTACTGCCAGTTGACGTCGTCCCCTCAACTCAAAGACGCCGGGGGGTTGGACGCACTGGCGAAACGAGCGAGGGCCCGCGCAGTGCAACTGGCGACTCGCCGTTCGATGTAAAATGCACACCACGCGGCCGCGGCCGTGGGGCGTTACGAGTAGGGTCGCACGTCGTGTGCTCGCTCTCGTATCGTGCGTGCGTGTCGTGCTTCTCCCCCTCTCTCACCATCGGCTCACCGCACAGACGGAGGTTCAATGTTCGAGCGGCGAGTTTGAAACTGCTTTCCACTTCCGAAAATGAACAGCGCGCGTAGCCACCCCCCTCCCTCCATCCATCTATGCCACCGAAGCGCAGCAAGTCCGCGACGGCCGCGGCACCTGCCGCAATAGTCGCGGTGCCAGCTGACGCGATCGTCGACGATGCCCCGAAGGCGAAGTCGCGCCGCACGGAGTCGGCAACGGGAAGCAAGGCGTCGCAAGCGGCCGCCGTGGGGTCCGTCGCTGTGGCTGCCAACGTCAACGAGCTACTTGCCAAGGCCTTTGAGCAGCTCATGTTTTATGAGTCGAAGGACGGCAACCGCTGGGCTGGGAAGACGTACAACCACGTCGTGGCCCTTCTTCGCGCCCGAAAGGGGCCGATCAAATCAGGCTCAGAGCTGGCGAATCACGATGGTGTGGGAAAGGCGAGTGTCGAGAAGATCGACGAGTTTCTGAAATCGGGAAAGATTGAAAAACTCGACAAACTCAAAGAGTTACATGGTCCGCTGCCTGCCTCATTGTTGCTCGGCGCCGCCTCGCCGGGTGTGAAATCCGGTGCTTCAAAGAAGGGGGCGGTCGCCGCGGCTGCGGATCCCGCAACGGCTGCCGCGGCGCCGCCGGTGCCTATCTCAGCAGCACAAAAAGCGGCGATTAAAAAGAAGGTCGAAGAATTTGACAGTCTCACCATTCCGGCGCTGAAGGAACACTTGCGGCGCAACCGACAGTTGCTGGCCGGCACCAAGGATGAGCTCGTGGAGCGATGCGCGAGCGGCGTGGTTCTTGGGGCGCTCCCTGTTTGTCCCTTGTGCGGAGCGGGGAAATTACGGTTTGATGGTAAAAAGCTCCTCTACACGTGCCCCGGGTACATGGACGACGTCACGTTTCAACCGTGCTTCTACAAGTCCCACCAGGTGCCGCGCACTCCCTGGATCGCCGCTTGATAGGGGGGAACTCACCGTCTATGGAGATCGACCCGCCGAGTATTCCGCAAAGGAGAAGGAGAGACCAAAAGCGAGCTTCCGACGAGAGAACAGCAGTCGTCGTCTTTTTGTATGACGCCCCCCACCCCACCCCATCATCGCTTGGTGGTGGGTGTCGTAAATGGGGAGGAATGAAGGAGGGAAGTTGGGAAATCGTGCGGAGGATTGTACTGGTTCCAGGGGGGTCGTACGGTGCAGTTTCCTCTCCCTTTTTTTTCCATTTTCCCCCGCCGCTGCGACTACCACAACAACCACATCATCACGACGACCACGCCTCGGACACGATCTCCGAGATATCGTACGACACGGTGCGTCAGTTGACCGATCGTTTTCATAACAAGCATCAAGTCGTCCCAGGAAACAAGACGATTTTTCGAGTTGACCTGACAGGCCGCCCGCCGTCGAACAGCTGCTTCCTGGTGCGACGCATCTCACGCTGACGTCAACCGCTGCCGCCCCCGCTTCGCTGCCGACCAATCGTTCCGCCGGATCGGGCGGCGTGGACGTATCGCCGACAAAACCCATCACAACACCACCCGCCCATCATTATTGTCAAGCGGGTTCGCTCCAAGGTGACTGAGCTGTGTAACGCGAATCTCCTTCGTCGTCTGCGTTTTTCAAAGATATGCCGCGTCCTTGCGTACGCCATCAACCACGAAGAGGATTCCGGGGTCCTGTTGTTGCCGCACTACGAGGGAGGATCGGTGGCGGATGCGCTGCGTCACCGGCCGGCGTCGCTTTCTTGGTGCCAGCGGTGGCGCATCGCATTGTCAACGTGCGACGCGTTCCTGTGGATGCACCGCATGGGATATTTTCACAAGGACGTGAAATGCGATAACATATTTCTCTCTGATAACGACGAGTCCGCGTGCCTAGGTGACTTTGCGAATTTATCCATTTCGGAGGTTCTGTCCAATGATGTTCCAGTCACGAGAAAAACCAGCTTGATTGGCACACCGGGCTACACCAGTCCGAGTACCTCATCAACTCGAAATATGGAACAAAGCAAGAAGTGTACGCTCTCGGAGTGGTGATGCTCGAACTGCTGACGGGCGTCGTCGCCGCGAACCACCCCGACTTGGCCGCTGACTGTCGCCTCGCTACGCCTAAATCGGCTGCGAATGTCACCCCTGGATCTCGATATGAAGTCGATCTGGCCTCATGGAAATTGCTCGCCCGGCATTGCGTGGAAGATCTACCTCGCGCCGCAACTCACCACCGCTGCGGCTCCTACTGCACCTGCAAAAGCCCGGCTATCCAATGCGGAAATGGTTCAGGCGTTCCGGCGGGCGGGCTGGGACGACAACCGAATTTCGGTGCTCATCGGTTACTCCGGCTGGAACGGCAGTCGGGACGTGCGTTGTTTCTTGGACGGAAGGTCAGAGGGCACGCGACCGGCGTTGCGACGAGGATACCAAAAATTGATAGGGGCACCTCAGGACTCTTGCTCGAAGAGGCCTCCTCGAAGAGGCCTCCTCGACGAGGACGACGACGACGACGACGATTTTTAGCTTTGGCTGACACATAGTATTTACGTGAGTGGAGAATTGTGGTATCGGTTGGTTTCTCTCGTGTCGTGTGGATGTGTTGACGGCACCTTCCCGTATCGTCGCAGCACTAAGCCGCTGAATCAATAAAGTCCCGTGTGGGGACGTCCAAATGCGGCCGACTCAAAGAATACCATGATAGGCAGGAAAGAGGGAGAAGGAAAGCTGTGTTCATTGCTCTTTGAACACTGGTGTTAGTGGGCCACAACCGAGTAGCGCCGCGTTCCTTGTGTGAAATAGTGGGAGTTGCGTGTTGCCAGTGTGTGATGGCCGCCTAAACGCCAGTATCAGTTGCTACGACTCGAGCCTTAATCCTTTGCTTTACCTTTCACCTTCACACGGGAGAGCATTTCATGATGGCCGCACCACTGCAACCCTCAAAGGGGGGCGATCGACCAAGTCTCGCCTCGATCGTTGCCACCGACAACAACGATGCTTTAGCCGATTCCAAACCGCGGTCGTCGTCTCAAATGGTGTCCTCCGTGCGAGTGTCATCCACCGCCCACCAAACGGAGACAGATAGCATCAAAGTTGCCGTCCGCGTCCGCCCGTTCGACGAACGCGAAAAAGTTGCAACTCAAGTTCCATGTTTGAACATGTCGCCGCAAAGTAATCAAGTTATTCTTCAAGGAGGAGGCGGGCATGGTTCTTCGTTTCAGTTCGACAAAGTTTTTTGGTCTGTCGAGGGCTTTCCCGATGCCGACGGTGGCGTCGCGGCAGCCCAGCAGCTCGACGTCTACCGGGCCCTTGGCTTGCCCTTGGTGTATCATGCCTACAACGGCTTTAACAGCTGTTTATTTGCGTATGGGCAAACGGGAAGCGGGAAAACTCACACCATGATGGGTGGCGCAAGGGAAACGGACGGCGTCACACCTAGAATTTGCTCCGACATTTTTGGCGAAAGGCAGCGCATCCTAGAATCGTCGAATGGCAAGTCGATATGGTCGGTGCAGATCGGATTCATTGAAATCTACAACGAACGTGTGTCTGACTTATTAGCCGAAAGAAACACCGATGTCAAAGGGAGGACCTTGAACGAGGGAGTGTACGTCAACGTCCGTGAAAATCCGAAAACCGGCGTGTTCCTTGAGGGACAAGCTATGAAGCCCGTCACGTCGTACGACGAGATCATGCGACTCCTTGTACAAGGCAATGCCCAGCGCCACGTGGCGGCGACGAAGATGAATCGTCGCAGCAACCGTAGCCACGCAATCGTCCAACTGTTGTTAAAGGAGGAACGGTTGATTCAAACTGGCGGAACGCAAGAAATCAAGGCGCAAGGCAAAAGCAGCCGGATGAACCTCGTCGATTTAGCAGGATCGGAGCGTGTTTCACAATCTGGTGTGGAAGGGGTGGAATTCGAGCAGGCGACGTTTATTAATCTATCGCTCACGACGCTCGGGCGTGTCATTGGCATGCTATCCGACATGGCCAAATCTCCTAATTCCATCCGCAAACCGCCCTTTCGGGAGTCCAAACTGACGTTTTTGCTCAGAGACTCGCTCGGTGGAAACAGCAAAACGTTCATGATTGCGACCGTCAGTCCGTCTGTCCTGAACATGGAGGAAAGCATCAGCACCCTGCGATACGCCAGTCGCGCCCGAGACGTCGTCAACACGGCTTCGCAGAATGAAGACCCCGCGGCGCGACGCATCCGGGAACTGGAGGAGCAAATGGAGCAAATGCGGCGTCAAATGAAAGATGGTGGTGATCCTGCCTATGATGCGGAAATCGTGCGACGGCTCGCCTTGCTGCAGCAGGACGCGGAACGACGCGCGGCAGATCTCGCCACGCTCGATCTGGAAAGGCAACGTGCGGAGAACGCACAAAAAATGTTGTCTGCAAGCGAATCTGAGAAGAAAACGCTTCAGTCTGAACGTGATGCGTTGGAAAGACAAGTTGAAGACCGTAAAGCTGAGGCGCAGCGCGCGGCAAATGAACTCGAACGTCTCCGGCACGAACAACGGAAGCGCGAAGACGAGCTGAAAGAAACCATCGCCGCAAACCATCTTGCGATGGAGCGCATGAAGCAAGACCTCAGCGGCCTCGAGGAAGGCAAGCAGCGACTGGAGGCCACGGTGAAGGAGCTGGACAGCGAGCGACGGTCGAAAGACGAGGCCATGGCGAAGCTCGCGGAACACAAACGGCACGTCGAAAAAATGATTGCCGACTTGACGGGCGAGGCGGCTAAGAGGGAGGAACTGCAAAAGCAGAATGACGCGCTTGCAACTCAAATGAAAGATCTGGCCAAGGAACAGCAAGCCATGATGCGACTTGCGCGGACGGTTTCGGAACTGGAAGTGCGCGTGGTGGCAGCGGCAGACACGACGCGGCGGCACGAAAAAGCGCTTCACGAGTCTGACGAATATCAACAGCGAGCGGCGCTCCTCGTCGCGGCGAGTGACCATATGCTTCACATTTTCTTGCATGCGCTCGTCAGCGTCAAGCAAGTCATGGACGCCGCCATCGCGGCCGAAGTCAACGATGGCGAACGTCGAATTTGCGACTTACAGGCGACGGTCAACGACCTGGCGGAAACATTAAAACAACAGGTCCAGCTGACCGGCGACGCGGAGGCGGCCGCGACGAGTGCACGTAAGGAAATGGAGGAGGCCGCCGCGACGCACGGAACGATGCTCGCCGCGGCAAGACAGGACCTGGAAGCGACGAAACGTGAAGCTGAGGCGCTAAAAAAATCGCTGAATGAGGAAACGAACCGACGCGGTCGCGAGGTCGCCGTGGATTTAATCGCCGAACGCGCCGTCCACGTGGCTACGAGCGCCGCGGCGGATGCGCTCGCGGCGCAGCTGAAGGAAGCGTGCAACCGTATGGCCGCGGACCTGGCCGCCGAACGCGCCGCGCATGCCGCGACGAAATCTGCCGCTGACGCACATGTCGCAAACGTGAAAGCGTACTGCGCCAGGATCGCCGCGGACCTAGTCGCCGAGCGCGCAGACCACGCCGCAACGAAGGGTGCCGCCGACACTCTCACCGCGGACCTGAAGGCGGCGTGCAACAGCCTGGCCGCGGACTTGGCCGGCGAACGCATCGCGCATGCTGCGACGAAATTCGTCGCTGGCGCACATGCCGCAAACGTGAAGGCGTACTGCGCCAGTCTCACAGCGGACCTCGTTGCCGAACGCGGTGCCCTTGATCAGCGTCTTTCCGTTCAGACGGCGCTTACACCACAAACTTGCGCCCCCCCGCCGCTGGTTCAGCCCTCACCAGTGGTTCAGCCCACCCGGCTGGTTGAGCGTCCGGTTGCCCCCGCATGTTTGGCCGAACGTTGCGATGCGGCGGTGGCGCCTATTGCCACAGGAGCCCGCGCTCCTTTGTCCGACGAGGAAATAGTTCAGGTGTTCCGGCGGGCGGGCTGGGACGACACCCGAATTTCAGTACTGATTGGATACTCTGGCTGGAACGGCGGTCGGGACGTGGGTCGTTTCTTGGAGGGACGGTCCCAAGACCTTCGGGGCAGACAACAGGCGTTGCGGCGGGGGTACCAACAATTGATTGGTGCTATTCCCCAACCGCGGCATCATGACCCCGATAACGATGAAGGCGAGGAGGAGGAGGAGGACGACGATGAGGATTTTTAGGTCTTTGACTGACACATTCATGCATTCATCCAGTGCGTCGTGTCGTCGGTGACAGGTGGCATGGGACGAGGTATGTGTGTGGGTGATTCAAAGAGCGGAAATACTCTCACTTCTGTGGTCCTACTTTCCGTCGAAGGCGGGAGGGACGTGTGACAGCGCCTCCCTGTATCGTCGACGAAACACTAAGCCGATGAACTACTAAGGATCCTTTGTCGATTCCCTCATCCTTCTGGGGCCACTTCAATGCGCCCTCTCAAAAACTGTGATGAAAGAGAAAACGGAGAGAGATAAAGGCGCGATCGTTTTCATCCCCTTTTTGGTCCGGTCGTATTCCACACCGCTGCGGCTCACGATGATGCTCTGTTTCAGTTCCCCCTTTTTACGGGCAGCGACTTCTCCCCTCCACCAACAGCAGCGGCATCGGCGTCAATGGGGGGAGGTTGGTCATCCAAAGACGTGCCGAGTCAGCAAGGGAAGACCTTCCTGATCACCGGGGCCAACACCGGCATCGGCTTCGAGGCCGCGAGGGTCCTTGGCCGCGCAGGGGCGACGGTCATCATCGCGTGCCGCGATGAGCGCCGCGGTCAAGCCGCTCTCGACGACCTGCGAAACGCCGCGCCGGAAGGGACTTTTGAAATGGTCCGCCTGGACATCTCTGATCTCAGTAGCGTGCGCGCGTGCGCCACCACGCTTGTATCCAGCGGCCGCGCCATTGACGTGCTAATCAACAACGCCGGAATCATGTACCTGCAGGAACGCCGCGCGTCTGCGGAAGGCATCGAGATGCAGATGGCCACGAATCACCTAGGACACTTTGCGCTCACTGGTCTGCTTCTCCCAGCTCTGCAGCGTGCCCCTGCGCCGCGGGTCGTCAATGTATCCAGCATGCTCGCGGCTGGCGGCGGAGGCCTGCGCTGCATGGCGACGCTTCGCACCCCCGCGGACGTTGTGTACAGTCCCGAGCGCGCCTACGACGACTCCAAGTTAGCCAACTTGCTATTCACCAAAGAGCTGGCGAAACGCTACCCGGGGGTCATCAGCGTCGCCGTGCATCCTGGCGTGAGCTCCACCGGCCTGTTTCAGCACTCATGTTACATGCGCTGCTTCCAGTGCTGCTGCTGCTGTTGGTTTCAATCGGCTTCGGGCGGCGCGTTGCCCTCGCTGAGGGCCGCCGTGGCGCCTGATGTCAGCAGCGGTTCGTACATTGGCCCAGAGCACACATATCGGGGCGCCCCGATCGTCATTCCGATGCCGTTTTCAGCCTCTCAAGATCCCGCGATCGATAGCGATTTTTGGAACGCAAGTGCCGATGTCTCTGGCGTGCGTTGGTGAGGCGTACTTGTTTCGTCTTTGCGCGGGCAACGACAGAACATGATTAACCCGTCAGCTCTTTCCCGCGACTTTTTTGCCGTTGGAAGTCGCGAGTTAGTTGTTGGATCGTTTCTATATCGTCGCATCTATCTCCCCTCACTATCAACGTCGTGGTCGTTGATGAAAACATACCGCATCTCCACACGATATCACACTCAAACACACGCAATGTTCGTTTGCCGAAAAGTTGTTTCAGAAAACCTGTTCTTTTTTCGCATTACCTTGCCTGTTGACTTTGCGCCTTTCGGGTAAGTCAGATCATCCTCTTCTCAAATCCCTGAGGGCGGGGAGCGTTTCACATAACAACCATCATCGACTCGACTCCAGCGGGACTCCATCACCTGGGGCCGACCAAGAGCTCACTTAGCGCATTCGTCCTCAGCACTTCCTTGCGACAAAACGCCTTTGACATCAACAACCACCATCAGCTGGCAGCGCACGAAAAATGTCCCGCCCTCCCTCGTTTCACTTGCAACTGCCAGGAAGCGACGCAAGTGGCGGAGGAGGCCGCCCCTCAGGCTCCGGCCGCGGCGACTACAGCAGCGACCCCCATCCGGCGCAGCGCAACATGCGCCTTCCCGCCATCCGCTCTGAGATGTGGGTCATTTCTCCCAAGCACGGCGCGGGTCGCGGCCCCAAGCAATGGATCGTCGTGCAAGACGGCACGTTGTCCATTTATTCGAGCTTCAGCCGTCAGAATAAGCTGCTCAAGGAAATCCCGTACCGATCCATGCGCGGCATGTTTCACTTCGTCCACCAACCCACGAACGGGGACGGTGCCGCCACAGGGGGGTTGGGAGGCCCTCAAGGGGCACTCAGCGGCAGTCGCGGTGGAAGCGCCGCCGCTGCGCCATCCAAACAGTACCACTACTTCGCGCTCGACGTCATTCGACAGGCCGTCGTACAGCAACCACAACAACCCGCCGCGAGTGCCACCGTGGGCACGACCGGGCTTCAGGCGCCACCGTCATCGAGTCAGCGACGTCACAAGCGAGAACGTTTGATTCTGGCAACGGACAGTCTAGAGGACTTTCAGCACTGGCATAAGTTCGTGGGAGCGTGGAATGCGCGATGGTCTCCACTCGGCGGGGCCGACGGCGGAGCCGCCGCGGGAGGCCACGGCGGCGGAGATGACGACGATCTCGAAGGCGATTCCTCCAGTCAATCGTCGCAGCAGTCCACCGGCACCGGCGCGTCCCGTTCGGGGGGTGCCGCCGCCGCCGCCCAGCAAGAGTTCTTCCGGGCCGAAGTTGACCGCTGGGCGGCGCAGGCCAACGAGTGGAAGCAGCACGCCACCGGATTGTTCAATCGGCTGCGAGACACTCTCGCACAAAGCATCAGCGGCAAACTGTCCGCACCACCCCTGGCGGCCGCTGCGCCCCCCGCAGGGCCGATCGCCAAGGCGCGGCTTTCTCACATGCTCTATCCCTCAACTTTAGATCTGACCGACAGCTGGGACTCTCACGAGAACCTGCTTTGCGGCGAGTTGAGAAAGCGGCTGTCGCAGCTCGAGTCAGACATCGCGACGCTGTCGTCGAAACCTCTAGCTGCCCACCCCGACACGTCCACGGATGCTTCAGCGCCGCCTGACGCCTGGGACGGTCTGGAGCAACACCGACAGCTTGAGAAGCAGCACGGTTGGATGGACGAGGTCTTCAGCTTTGCTCGCAGTCAGCACTCCGACTTGCTGGACCATTCGAAGCTGCTGCTCGATACATGCGTGTCGCAGTACCGCCAGTCGCACGAGCAGCACGCCTCGCGTCTGGCACGGGTCGTGGCGCAGTACTTGGAGACCGAAGGAGCCGCTGTCGATGCCACTCGCCGGTTGCAGCACGCCATGTCGCCGGCGGACGCCGCCGCGCTTCTCCCGGCACTTCCTCGATCGGCATCCGTCGCCGAGCGGCTTCGACTCACCGTCGCACGTGTGATCGGAAGCCTCACGACACCCCCGGCGTTGGCCGGGGCTGCCGCCGATGTAACCGCTCCCAGCTTGACCGTTACCGCCGCCGCCGCCGAGACGGCTTCAAGCCGTGTTCGAAGGCGATCGAATGATGACGGGCGCCGAGGAGGAGCAGGCAGCGGCGGCAGCGGCCATCTGCTGCTCGACGCCTCCTCCGTGTCCACGATCTACTCCTCGACGTCAGTCGCCGCGCACCAACCGGCGGTTTCGGGGAATCGATCGGCCTCGATCGCGTCTGTCGCGACGACGGCCAACACTGCCGCGAACACCGCGTGCGCGACGACGGCGACCGTGCTGCAGATGGTCTGCGAGGAAATCGTCATGTCCTTCTCGAACCTCGCCATCGTGCCCGATGTCACGCGCCGTGCCGTGTGTAGCGCGGCGGCCGATTCCCTCGCGGTCGCAATGCGCTGCGTCTTCACGGAGCTGAGGTCTATGCTGCCTCAGGAACCGGAGCTCGTGGACACGGGCGATGCCGACGATGTCGCCGCCGCCGACAGTCAGCACCGATCGGTCTCGTCACGAGTCTCGGATGTCACCTACGCATCCGAGGTACTGCGCTTGAAGGCCCACGTCAGAGGGTGCGAACAGACCATCGCCGTCCTGCAGGCACAGCTATCCGACCACCTTCAGACGCCCGTAGCAGCCGGAGCGGGAGCATCGGGCAGCAGTCCTACGCCCCACACGACTCGTAGCGCCACCATCCGCTATGCCAAAACTCACCCATCTCCAGCGGGTGGCCAGCCGCCAGTGAAGGCTACGACGTCGCCAACGGCGGCATCGGCTCCAGAAGGCTCTGTGGAAGTGGCTGTACGAGACATCCTTGCCGACGCCCGGCTCAGGGGAGTTGATCTTTCTGGAGACGCCAGCTTACCCGCGTCGCCGAGCGCCTCAGCGATGCCTCGACGTGACCACGCGACCCTCGGTCCGCTCAGCGACGACATCGCCATTCGGCTGCTCGTGCGGCAGCTGCAAGCCGCCACCGCCAACTTCACGTCGGTCGACGAAAGCCGTGTTCTGCACGGTCTCATCAATGCCAAGCGGGACCGCATTGACGAGCTCGAGGAAATAGAACGCCGACTTAGAGAGGAGTTGAATCGCGTACAGTCCAAGTCCCGTCAAATGGAGTCGGCGGAAACCGATTTGACGGCGGCGACGGCGGAGATCCATCGTCTCCGGGACTATCTGAGCGCGAAGCACGAATTGGCGGATGGCAGTCTCGTGACGGTCGACGACCTCCTCTCGCAAGTGGAGCACTGGCGGCATCGGTGCGATCTGCTAGAACAGCAAATGCTGCAGCGCACCAACGTGCCGCCGCCCGTCCCGGCCGTGGCACCGTCGCTACCGCAGCCACCTGCAGTGCCGCTCATTCCCATACGCACGACGATTTCCGTGGGGGGTTCCGCCACGCGCTCCATGTCCCCGGGCACGGCCGCTGGCCGCAGCGTCTCGGTGATGGATAGTCAGGACGCGCAGGCGGTCGCCGGCCAAGGCGGAGGGGAGCACTCGCAGTTGCGAAAAGACGAAATCCAACGCTTTGTTCAACTGCTGACCATTAAAAATCAGAGCATCGACAAGCTTCGACGACAAGTGCAATCCTTGCAACCAGTGGAAAACGAAGTCCGCGGCGTCGTGACAGACTTCTCGCGGATCTCCAACACCCCGAATCTTTCGGGAGAGACCGATCTCGCAGTCCAGCTTCGGATGCTTTACCGGTTCCTCGTCGGCTTACTCATTCGCAGACAAGAGGACGACGAGGCGGCCGCCCTCGCATCTCGCACACTGGAAGCCACGGTGCGATCCAACATTGACCGGATGCGGCACCACGTTGGCTTGGTCGCGACCGCCGTGACGCCGACGCCGTCAACGGCACGGGGTAGCATGACTCCGATTGAGGAAGCTAGCGCCGGGGACGATGCGGCGGCGATGTCGCCCCACCGTCGGAGCCCTACCGGGGGAGGCGGCTGGTCGGAGGATGCGCATGCACCGCCTCTCGCTCTTGGTGAGCACCTGGACGGCACCGTCAGCGGCGTCTTGTCGTATGCGTCGCTCCTCGAGGACGTGATCATGTCGACCCTCACGACGTATGCTCCCTCGGCGGTGGTCGCTTCCGTGAATTTTAAGCGTCTCTCGGACGACGACGGCCGCACGCTTCGACTAGCCTTAGAATCGCTGGTTCGAGGTGCGAATGTCAAAGAACTGATCGGTGTCGCGGAGCAATACGTCGTCGCGGCCCGACGGAGACAGTTCCGCTGCATTGGCGATAGCGAACTGATTCAGCTGCAGCGCCTCAGCGATGTGCCCGGTCGACTGGCATACCTGCTGTCCCTCTTGGTGGCCGCAGAGAACAACGCCTTGACGTCCGCCCCGCTATCGGAGCTTGAGCACGCCGCGGTGGACATTCTCGTCGACCTGTCAGCCCGGTTTGGTGATGACGAACTCAACAGCACCACCATAGCCCCTGAGGCAGCCACCGACGATGCCGTCACATCCTCCGAGGACAGCGACGCCGTTGCGTCATCAAAGGCAACCGTGAGCGCCGCCGTCCCGGCCACCCCGAGGCCACACACACAACTGCGACGCGGCTACGAACTGCTTATTACTTCGCTATCGGCCGGAACGAACGCTAACATTGTGTTGCAGTGTGAAGCCGACCGACTGCGCGAGCAACTGGCGCATACGCACGGCGTACGTGAAGCGTCCGCAAGGCGCGAAAAGCTCATCGACATGTGGCGCGTGCGATTGACGCATCTGCTTAGCACCTACATTTTCACCGCCGCAGATTCTGCCTCAACGAACAACCTACGAGTGGACACGCATCAAGATGCGGAGGCGGCGTTCTCACTGCTCGAACGGGAGCTGGTCAAGTGCCGCGACTTGGACCATACCGTGGAGGGCAACGCGTTTCTCATGCAGCAGCTGGATCGAGAGGTGCGGCAGTACGTGCTGCAGAGAGAAGAAGACGACATCACCATTGCACGTCTGCGCGATCAGTTGGACGACGCTGCAGCCGATCTTGCGGTGGCGCGCGATCAGGCGCGAGCAGCGGCCGCCGCGGCGGAGGCCACCGTCACCTCGGAACACTTCCTCCAGTTTGCTGTCAACTCGGTGGCCATGGTCGTGGATGCCGAGCAGTTCGCGCGTCGCTGCGCCATTCAAGGGAGTGAAATTGGCTTCCCGTGCGCAGCCGCGGCCATGCAGGCATTCGCCGAGGTCCATCGAAAGACCGAACTCGTCGCCAAACTGTCGTTTCAACGAGATTCGCGCGAAAAGGCTTTCGAAGCGACGGTCCGTGAGCTCTCCTCCCTGCAAGCACAGATCAGCGGTCTCACCACGCGCCGCGACTCCCTGCGCTCCATGAAACCGTCATTCCAGCTTGTGACCGAAGCGGAGTGGGAGAGCTCCTGGGACCGCCTTGTCACGAACTATGTAGCCGACATCGAAAGCTTGCGCGCCAGCGCCGTGGCAGAGCTGACCGCGAAGAATTTGGAATCCAAAACGCTCGAATCCAAACACACGTCGCTGGCCAAGCATCAAAAGGATCTCGTCGCGCAGCTCAACGCTGAAAAGGCGCTCGTCCTTTCGACACAGAGGGAACTGGACTCCATGATTGATCAGCTCAAGTCGGTCACCTCAGCGCGGGACGCCGAACTGACCCGCGCGAAGGGCAAGTTTGAGGAACTATCCGAGGCGTGGCGCGCGACGCTGGCGATTCAAACAGCGAAGCTTCAGGCGTTGCAGCGCTCGACGGACGCTGCCTCGCTTGTGTGCACGATGGTGCCGGAGGCCTTAGTGGCGCCTTCCGCGTTGGAGGCATGTTCGGACGAACGGAAGACAGCCGCTGTCCACGTGGGTCACCGCCGCTCCGTGGCCGCGGTGCTCTGCAAGCTTTTAGACCGCGGTGTCGCGCGTGGAACGGGACCGTCTGATGAAAGCGGGGCAGCGCACCTCGGCGTGGTTCGCGAGGATGCTCCGGAGGGCGTCGAGAAAGGGTTGGCGGTCGACGAAGCGGCGTCACGGTCGTCCCCGAAAGACGACGGGGGGGATGCGACGACGGCCACAGCGCCCACCTTGGCGACCCACTACGCGGCGGAGCTCCAAGCCTTCTTTGAGTGGACATTGCGATTCGTCGTGCCAGCTTGCGCGACGATACCGGAGTCGGAGACGCGTTCCGTCATTGACATGTGCAAATTCCTCATCGAAAATTACCTCAACTTGGCCCGAGTTTTGCATGGCCTGCTACCCGCGGCGGCTACCACCGACTCAACTTCATCCTCAGCGGCGGCGGGCGGCGCGACGACGACTCTTGACCTCGTCGCTCGTGCGCGCATGGTTTGCGGCGAGTGGCGCTCACTGCTCGCACTGTGCGATGCCAACGTCAACCGCTGGCGGCGCACGGTGAGCAGCGACGGTGAAACCGATGAGGTGTCGCAGCCTAGAAGTCGCGTAGTCGACCGGCTGCGGGCGCATTTTGCCAACCTGGAGGGTTACGAGCTGTTGAGCCACGCGATCGTGGTGACGGCATCCTCGGCGCTGCCATCGAACCCGGATGCGGCCGCCGCTGAAATGAAGAAGCGGTCCAACGCCGCGCGCTCACCGCCGTTCACCATCGCACCCGCTCTCCATCTGCTCTCAGCTCTCCGGCGCCACCAAGCCGCAGTGGACGAACTCCTCATGTTGTACTCAGACTGCTCGGTGCGGTTTGACGTCGGCTTGCGGGAGCCGAACCACGTGAGCGACGAGGAGTGGGAACCCAGTGGTGAAATGTCATCGTCCGCGAGGCGAGACGCTGTCGCAATGGACTCGACAGTGGCGGTGTCGGTGAGCGTGCGCAAGATCATGCTCGCCATGCAGGCGCATTTTTCCAGCCTGGAACATATTCACAAGTCACTGCAAGACGCGAGATCGGCGGCGGCGGCGTCGCTCAGTCCGGACAGAGCAACGAAGCGGGGAGGTCGCCCTAGCGGGACCGCCCTGATCTCCGAGGATCGGTGCGCAGATGAACAAACATCGCCGCCCGTGGCGTCGCCCTTGTCACCGCCTCCGGCGATGCTAGAGTCGGATCCGACAGACGCCCAACCGATGGCCGTGCGTCAGCCGACATCGAACGAGGTCATTCTCATCGACATGGCAGCCGATGCCGAGGTGATGCACCGCGTAGTGAGCGAGCTGCGTCGTTCTAGAAATGATGTGCAACGCCTCCTCGAACAACTCAAGGAAGCGGAAGCGCAAGCGGCCGCGGAACAAAGCTACGCCTTGGCGTTGGCCAAAACGATCGAAGCGGCCAGCGAGCCAGAATCGCAAACCACGGAATACGACGCCGCCGCGGCAGCATCGCCGAATCGGGCGTTGGATATTGCCGCTCAAGCCGACGATTGGTCTTCGCAACTGCTGCGGGTTGCCGCCATCGTTTCAGATCGAGACGCCCTGCGGTCAAAAAGTAAGCAGCTGGGCATTCGCCTCGCCGGGTTGCTCGACACGCTTCGAGCGCAAGGACAATCGACGAACCGGGATCGCTTGGCCACCGCGCTACAGTCCATAACGATCCTGACCAGCACTCGACTTTCACGACTGTTCTACGCAAAGTGGGCAGAGTGGCGCACGCGACGAGAAGCCGTCCGGCAAAAAAGGCAAATGATCGAATTGGTCATGCAACACAGCGAGGTCGGGCTCATGCGGGTAGGTTTCGCCCGCCTCCGGGGCTGGGCCGTGCGCTGCAGGCAGAACGCGTTGAAGCGACAGCACGTGGAGCTTCTCTTCGGCCGCTCCAACGAGGGGCTGCGCATGGTGATGTTCCGGCGCTGGCGCGTGTTCGCGGCGACGCAGGCGGCGCACCAAAAGAAGATCGCCGCCGCGCGCGCCGTTGCGCTCGGGTTCGCGACGAAGATGAGCGCGACGGGGCGGCTGCGAACGTACTTCTCGATCTGGCAGCGCGCAGCTCGCATTCTGCGGGCGAGCCACTCGAAGCGGCGGGCCGCGTCGATCTTCTTCGCGTCCAGCGCCCGGGGACTGCAGATGACGTACTGGAAGCGCTGGGGCGACTTCGTTCGCGTGCAGAAGCTGCGAAAGTCCCGCTCGAAGCTGGCCAACCTCGCCATGGCGCAGACGCAGCGCCACTTGGTGTCTCACATGTACCGGAGGCTGCGCATGTTCGTCGCGTACAACAAGACGAAGCGGCACACGCGGGCGCGCCTGGCCTTCATCGCGTCGGCGCTGGAGCGCCACCTGCACGAACGTCGACGCCGCGGTGCGTTCGGGGCGTGGAAGGCGGGAGTTCAGGCGGCCGTCAAGCGCCGTGCCCGGCTGACGGTGGCGCACACCGCGCTGTCTCGCACGTCGACGGCGGCGGCGCAGCGCAGCGCGTTCTCGCGATGGTTCCAGTGGGTGGTGCGGCTGCGAGACATGCGGTCCAAGAAGCGCATCCTCGAGACATTCCTGCAGTCGACGGACATCGGCATGCTGCGCGTGGCATACACGCGCCTGCGGGGGTGGGCCGTGCGCTGCAGGCAGAACGCGTTGAAGCGGCAGCACGTGGAGCTTCTCTTCGGCCGCTCCAACGAGGGGCTGCGCATGGTGATGTTCCGGCGCTGGCGCGTGTTCGCGGCGACGCAGGCGGCGCACCAAAAGAAGATCGCCGCCGCGCGCGCCGTTGCGCTCGGGTTCGCGACGAAGATGAGCGCGACGGGGCGGCTGCGAACGTACTTCTCGATCTGGCAGCGCGCAGCTCGCATTCTGCGGGCGAGCCACTCGAAGCGGCGGGCCGCGTCGATCTTCTTCGCGTCCAGCGCCCGGGGACTGCAGATGACGTACTGGAAGCGCTGGGGCGACTTCGTTCGCGTGCAGAAGCTACGCCGATCCAACGAAGCGGCTCGTCTTGCTGCCGTGGCTTGCAGTTTGCAGCAGTGCGAACTCCTGGAAGTCTCCACACGGCTTGCGGCATTGCTCGGCATCATGAGCGACCCTCACCAACCGGACAGTTGCGAAGGCTTCGCTTTCGTGCCCAATGATGCCGCCCGCCAAATGTTCCACGCACTGTTCGAAATCACCCGCGTGAGCGGCATGCTGGGTTGCACCCCCAACGCTGTTTGCGCCACGCTGGTGTCCCGAGATAAGAAGGCGAAAGCGAAGCTGCGCACCGTGGCGAACTGCGTCAAGGGCATCAATGTCGTCGTTGGTCGCGGTTCCGGCGTTCCGTCTCCCGATCGTGCAGCTACCGGACCTTCCTCCTCGTTCGCGGCCACCGCCGGCGATGGAGGCGGTGCTTTCGCTGCGTCCTCGTCGCCGTCTGGATCGTTCGTCCGCGAAGCGTCGATCGGGAGCTTCGACGGCCTCGACATCGCCCATGTCATGTCGCAGCTAGAGGACGTCGCCACCGATGTGCACGACCAACACCATGCCGCGTTGAATAGTCTCCAAGAGCGATGTGGCGATCTCGTGCGCCAGTTGGAGCAAGCACAACGTGACCGCAACGAGCTGGGTGCGATGCGAACGTCGCTAGAGTCGCGTCTGTCACATTCCGAGGATACGTGCTCACAACTGAGCCACGCGCTTCAAGGCATTCACGGCACTCTGCTTCAGGTGACCAATGCCGACATTAGCCTCAGCGCTCCGCCCGGGTTGCCGTCCGTCGGCAGTTTGATTCCCGAAACGCTTTCACAGGCTCAGCTGGTAAAGCAGCTGTGTGTGGATCAACGAGCCACGGTCGCGCGACTGAAAGACTCGGTATCCGCCGCCACAGAAGTCGCGGACGCCAACGCCAATCACGCCCGAGGATGGGTTAAGGTTCTCGGCGGCGGTTTGAACGGGGTTGCGGCGGAACTGTCGCCGTCCGCGCTGGCCGGCGAAGGAAGGGGCGGCGAGGAGCCCCCTATCTCGACATTGTCGCTGTGCTGCGTGACATCAGCCATCGGCGCATCGGGGGCGGTCGTCAATGAGGCCGTGGTCACGCCGTGTCCCACGTCAACCGCCGCCGCCGTGCAGGCGATCGTCGGGGGGGTTGCGTCCCTCTCCAGCGCGAAAAGTGCGTTGGCCGCGAGGGAAAAGCAACTCAGCAGGGAGCGTGCCGAAATCAAGGCCACGTTAGATACCGTGCGAGAGGAAAGTAACACCCAAGTATCGGAATTGCAGCGACGGATGCTCGAACGCGAAACGGAGGTCAACTCGGACCGACGAAAACAAGTTGCGGCTGCAATTTCGGAACGCGACGAGGCGCAAGCTATGGCGCAGAGGCTGTCGCAGCGCGCGACGCGGCGGTTGAAGGCGCTCGCCGCGTGTGTGTCCGACATTGGCCTGGCGCTGGGCCGTGACCGGCCCCTGGGGCTGGACGCAGATGTCGACGCGATCCCGGAGTCGGATGCCGCTGCAGTCCAGGCGTCCCGCGGCGTCACAGAGGAAGCGCTACAGGCGCTCGAGGACCTGCGTCGTCTTCGCGCGCGCGAAGCTCAGCTGGCGCGGGACGTCGCCGGTCACGCGAACACGAGCGAAGAATTGAAGCGGCAGCTCGCGGATACGGAGGCGGAGCTGACCGCCGAGCGACGCCGCGGGCGTGACACGCAGCTTCGAGTCGCCTTGCTGCAGCAGGCGGTTGACAGCTGCCGCGAAACCGCCGTGCTGCTTGGCGCCCCATCCGCCGGTGGCAGCAGCTCAACCGCCGACTCCGATCCCCGCGATGTCGCCCAGGTCGTCGGTTCGGCAGCGGCGAGCACCCTAGACGAGTTATCCCGGCTGCGAGACATGCGCAAGCAGGTTGGCAAAGCCGTCAATCATGCCGACGCGACACCGTTGGACATGGTTTCACACGTGGAGAGCATCATCGACGACCGCGCGTCGGCCAAAGCGCAGCTGCAAAAGGCTGCTGCCAAGGCATCCGAAACGGAGGAAGCCCTTCACCTCTCGCAACGCGCCTCCCAGCGTCTTACACGGCGGCTGAAGCTGATCACCGCTTGCGTGGCGGATGTCGGTGCCGCGCTGGGACGCACGCCTCCCGCCAATCTCGACGCGGAGACGGACACGGCATCATCATCGACGTCCGATCCCGATGCGGCAGTCTCGATTCAATTTTCACGCGCAGTTACGGAGGATGCTTTACAGACTGCGGAGGAACTGCGGCGTCTCCGGGCTCGAGACGCTCAGCATGCGAAGGACGTCGCCCTGCGGGGCACCGCCACCGACGACGTGAAACGGCAACTCGCCGATGTTGAAGCGGATCTTGTCAACGAGCGGCGCCGCGCCCGCGAATCGCAACTTCGGCTGGCGCTCTTGCAGCAGGCGGTGGATGGATGTCGCGAGGCGGCCACGCTGCTCGGCGCGCCGCCCGTGGACAACGCGGCTGCGCGGGAGGAAGCCGATCCGCGCAACGTCGCTCAGGTGGTCGCCGCCATTTCGCTAAGGGTAGTTGATGAGCTCGCCAGGCTCCGGGACATGCGAAAGCATGTTGGCCGCCTCGTCGGGCACCATGACGCGGCGCCTGCTGAGCTCGTCAGCGATGTCGACGCCGTCTTTGGCGAGCTAGCGTCGGCGAAGGCATCCTTGCAGAAGGGGATGTCCGCGGCGGTCGCGGCTAGGGATGAGGCGCAAGCTATGGCGCAGAGGTTGTCGCAGCGCGCGACGCGGCGGTTGAAGGCGCTCGCCGCGTGTGTGTCCGACATTGGCCTGGCGCTGGGCCGTGACCGGCCCCTGGGGCTGGACGCAGATGTCGACGCGATCCCGGAGTCGGATGCCGCTGCAGTCCAGGCGTCCCGCGGCGTCACAGAGGAAGCGCTACAGGCGCTCGAGGACCTGCGTCGTCTTCGCGCGCGCGAAGCTCAGCTGGCGCGGGACGTCGCCGGTCACGCGAACACGAGCGAAGAATTGAAGCGGCAGCTCGCGGATACGGAGGCGGAGCTGACCGCCGAGCGACGCCGCGGGCGTGACACGCAGCTTCGAGTCGCCTTGCTGCAGCAGGCGGTTGACAGCTGCCGCGAAACCGCCGTGCTGCTTGGCGCCCCATCCGCCGGTGGCAGCAGCTCAACCGCCGACTCCGATCCCCGCGATGTCGCCCAGGTCGTCGGTTCGGCAGCGGCGAGGACCCTGGATGACTTGTCCCGGTTACGAGACATTCGTAAGCAGATGGGGGCCATTCTTGGCCGCACCCCAGACACCGCGACTTCCGAGCTGCTCGCCGCTGCAGAAGCAATGGCCTCTGACCTCACCACCGCGCAGGCCAACCTGCGCCGGCTTTCCGCCGAGTCCGACGCTGGTCGTGCCGCACAGGCGTCGGTCGAGACGCTCAAAGGTGCCCTTGCCGACGAACGGCAGCAGTCAGAAGGCTTGCTCGGACAAGTTCGTCGCGCGTTCACACGACTGCAATTACTCGGTCGAGTGATCTCCGAGGTAGCGGAAATTTCGACGGTGGTGTTGCCCTCCTTGTCCGATCTTGTCGACTGCACGACACAAGGCAGCGCGTCGTCACCGGTGACGGACGCCACCTTCACCCCACTGCGTGCTGCGGTGCGCGATACGTTGGACGCCTTAAACCTGCTCAAAGGTCAGGATCAAGCGCAGCGCCGTCAACTTGCCGTTCAAGCCGCTGAGTTTGCATCGTTGGCCGATGCGACGAAATGCGCGTCGCAGCAAGTCGAGACGCTGCGCTCCAAGCTTGCCGACTCGGAACGGCTCGCGGAACGACAACGGCACGAAGCCGATGCCGCGCTACGTACCGCGCTCGACCGCGAACAGAAAGGAATCGAAAACAACTGGCGGTACGCAAAGCAGCTGGAAGATCTGGAAACCGCCGTCATGAAGCTTGGTTTACACTGCGGCATCGACGCGACGGCAACGACGGCAGCGCCAACATCGGGTGTCACCACGGCGACGCCAACCGACGTCTCCGTGCCGCGCAGTCTTCATCAATCCACCCCGCACAGTGTGTTGGAAAAACTAAACGATCGCTTCGAGAAATTAAACCGCACGCTCGCGTCCGCGCAGAGCGACGCGCAGGAATGCAAGTCATCCTTCGGATCGATCAAGTCTGATCTCGAGTCACGCATTCAGGCGCTCCTTGACGAAAATCGGCACGCCACGTCGGAGCGCGACCGTTTGTCGAATGTGTTGAATGGCATCGTGATGGTCGTCGCCACGGCCGTCGAACGGGTTCCTGAGCTGCTGCCGTACGAAGGGGGAGCCGCGCCGAGTTCGTCGTATCAACGACCGTCGATGGTGGCGGGCGGGGCCGCACCCGGGGCGCACGACATACCTTACGTCCACCGCGTCATGGATGCGCTTATCGCGGAGGCGCTAAACGCTCGCTCCCTCGGTGTTGATCAGCGTGTGACCGCGCAACGGCAACACGCGCAAGTCACGCAGCTGCGGCAGGATCTGCAGCTGTGTCAAGACGGCATGTACCGAGCCGACGCGCAGCTATCGGAAGCCAAGACGGTCATCGCGCAGCTACAGTCGGCTCTGGACCGCCAGGTCGAATCAGGTCAGGCCCACGCACGGGAACGCGAGTTGCTCAGCCATACGGTGTCAGAAGTCTTCGCGGTCGCTGGTACCATCTCTCAGCAAATCACCGGCGTGAATGCGGCCGCGTTGTGGCCGGAGCCCACCGTGACCGGCATGCTCGCCGCCATTCGGATGGCTTTTGTGCAAATCGGTGATGCTCGGTCGAACGGGGTCGTCTCCTTGGATGATCACCAAGCGCAAATGATCCGCCACGCCGCCGCCATCAAGGACCGAGACGACCGCATTCGCCACCTCACCGGCGCCGCGGACGTCATGCTTAGTCTGATGCGCATCCTAGGGGTGCCAGAGGACCTACGTCTCGCCAGCAATTGCGTGCCCGTCGCGCAAAAGTGCCGGTTTGTCATAGAATCCATCGCTCAGACCGTCACCCTGCAGCATGAAAAATCCGCCGTCTCGCTTCCCCTTACCGATCTGTGCGACCTGGTGCAGAGTCGCGTGGCGCTGATGGCGGCGCGCGTGACGAACGCACTCCACTATCTCAACACCATCGGCGCTGTGTTCGGGAAAAAGCCCCTGACGGCTAGCGACGGCACCGACGCGCTGGCAATTTGGATCGCGCCGGTGGAGCAGCGCGTGACGTCAAACCATCAGGTGGTCGAAGCCACACGCCGGCTACTTGGCAAGCATCACCTTTTGGATGTTCCGCAGCTACCCCCATCTCGCAGCGCCTCCACCGCGTCTGGTGGTGGTAACCTGGCACCCCTGTCGCCATCCCCTGCTCGGCCAGAAGATGTGCGATTCGCAGATGGTGCAGCATTAGTCCGCATTTTGGAGCACGTACTCAACGGTCAGTCGCACGAACATTTGACGTTGATCAGCGAATGGCAGTCCGCGAAGGATCGCAATGCCCGGCTGCAAGCGGAGCTGGATGACCTGCGCTCGCAAATTCAGGAATCGCGACACGCACTTCAGCGCCGAATTACAGAGTTGAGGCAATTCATTCACCGCAAGTTAGAGGCCGACAAGAACTCCGAAGACAAGCTGCAACTATTAGGCGCGGCCCTCGACACCTTCACGGACCGCACGTCGATGGATCGGGACGCGCTCGCCTTGCAAGTTGCCGAAATGCGATCGCTGGTGCGTCAGAAACTTCGCAGTGACGCCGCCACGGAGCGTGAGTTTCAACAGCTGGTGCAGTCTAATCTGTCAGTAGGTGGTCCGTCATCGACATCGTCGTCGGTGACGACTGCTTGAAGGGCAAGAAGTACGCTTGAAGTACCGCCGCATGGCAAGCGCCCGCCTCCTCGTTTTTTCCCCCGTTTCTTCATTCCTTCCTGGCTGTACCCTACGGACCACATACACGTGTGTCCTTTCTTTGCACCTTTCACCCGGAGCCACCGCAAAGGCGAATAGAACTCGTTCGGTGGTCCGTATTGTTGAGTGTGCGTGTGGTGGTGGTCCTAGCTAGACGGGCGGTTTGCACCCCCTTGGTGCACCTCACACATTCCCTCCTTTCCTCTCGAACGCTACCCAGCCGCCCCAACCCTCCCGACTAGTCATTTTGATGTGTGTTCGCTCTCTTTTTTCTTTCAGTTCCCGGTTAGAGCCGTGCCGGTGGACCGGTCGTAGTCATTTTTCCCTCACCAACAGATTCGACTCTGCTGTCGAAGGGTTAAGTCCGCGGCATTTATCACATCGGTAAAGTGCGCAACAGTTGCTTTGATCATTTTTAGCCCTGCAGCAAAGGTTACAGAGTTTCAAACGACGTTCATGCCGAGAAAGCAGCCGACCGCCGAGGAGGTGGCGGTTGTTGTTGATGGTCAGGTGCCTGGCCCTTCCAGCAAGGCCTCGAACCGTCCATCCCAGCCCGACATTGCTGCGTCGCCTCTGCACATCGCGGTGCAAGGATGTTGTCACGGTGAGTTGAGCAAAATCTACGCCGCCTGTGAAGCGCATGAACGGGATACGGGTCGACGGATCGACCTCCTCCTTTGCTGCGGCGACTTCCAAGCGGTGCGATCACCAGACGACTTTAGCTCCCTTGCTGTTCCCGAGAAGTACCGCGAACTTGGAGACTTTCACCTGTATTATTCGGGGAAACGTGTCGCCCCCGTGTTGACCGTTTTTATCGGCGGCAATCACGAGGTGTCCCAACTACTCTGGGAGCAGTACTACGGTGGTGTGATCGCGCCGAATATCGTCTATCTGGGCCACTCGGGTGTGTTGGAGTACCGTGGCTTGAAAATTGCAGGCCTGAGTGGCATCTTTAAGGGCCACGACTTCCGACGCCCATATCCTGTGCCGCCGTATGACAGTACCAGCGTGCGGTCAGCCTATCACGTGCGCGAATTCGAGATAGCGAAACTGAGAGCCGTGAGGGAAGCCAGCGTCGACGTCGTGCTCTCCCATGACTGGCCCGTTGGGATTACCAAGTTTGGCGACGAGGAGCAACTACTACGATTTAAACCGTATTTTGAAGAAGACATCCGCCATCAAGCCCTCGGCAACCCCCACACCATGGAGCTGATGCACCACTTGAAGCCGCAGTTCTGGTTCAGCGCCCATTTACATTGTTGCTTCGACGCTGTGGTGCCCCATCCCACCCCCGCCAACGAAAGCGTGGCAGGAGGAGAGGCGGGTCGTCGTAGCCTCCAGCACCACCAGCAGCCGCCGCACACCACCCGCTTCGTCGCGTTGGACAAGTGCGCTCGAGACATGGGGTTCGCGCTGAAGTTTTTCGACATCACGCCGCGGTGTTGTAGTGGCTACCGCACGGCGGCGGCGGCACACCGCTTGATGCCACGGCACATGCCGGCACCCAATCCACACTCTGCACATGTTGACGCTCGCCTCTTGTACGACGCGGAGTGGATCGAGATTGCTCGCCTGAGCCACCCTTATCGCCCCGTGCTGGGTCCCACTGCACTGCGGGACGGCCTGCCCCTGAATTTCTCTGCCGCACTGACCGTAGGTCGCTGTGATAACGAGGGACCTACCCTACTGACGGATCGACTTCCGGTCACAACGACCTCCACGTTCGTCGCTGAGATCACGCGTGCCACCTCTTCCATCAGCTTGGCACCGCGGCGCATCCCACTTTCCATCCAACCGACGACAGCAAGTGCCCCTCTGCCGGTAGCCCGCGCGGCGGTCGCCGGTCCTGATCACGACCGTGCAGCTGGCTCGACTCCCCTCTGGGAGGAGGACGTCGGTCCAGCGAAAGCTCCATCCTAACTTTAGTCGGCTTTTCGATCACCTCGTCACACACGCAGCAGCGGCAAGGAAGAATGAAATGAAAAATGGCGTTCGTTTTTCGCTCTGCCATGGCATGAGGGTTTACCTGCCCATGCCACCCATTAGGCGCCGATGAGTTTGGTGTTGTGATGAGATTAAGTTCACAGTACAAGCGCGAGTGGTGGTGTGGGGTCTTTCGTAAGCAGCGAACGGCTAACGGTTGGCGATGCAAGCGGCGGCTGATGGCGGCCGATGTGTGCAACCGGGACGCACCATTTGTCCCCTCACTTGTTTGTCCGTCGCCGCCGCCCGGCTGGAAGGCAAAGAGCACGTTGCTATTCACGTCTTCTGCGCCGCTCGCGGTTCGTCGGTCACGATTTCGTTGTCTGAGAGGGACCGCGGTGGGGGGTGCCAGGACAGCGAATGTGGAATCACGGACGTTGGATTCTTTCGGGTGCCGGCCCTGATAACCGCGCTTCACACCGAACTGCACGTCCTTTCGGCGCTTCAGATTGAGCTTCGCGCGTTTGTCGCGACGGGTTCCCGGCTGCTGCAAGTCAGCGGAAGCATTTCGTACAACTACGACGACCGACGTTGGTCGGCGTTTGAAATGAGACAAAGCGCCGGACAAGAGGCAACAACAAGCATTCTGCTGGCTGAGTTCCCACACGAACACCGGATCGAGAGCATGCTTTCAGGCCGCGGCACCCCACCCTGTTCGCTGATCGTCGGCGCGTTAAGCGGGGCGTTCTTCGTGATTCAAATGGACGGGGCTCCTCCTCATTCGTCGTCGGCGACGTCAAAAAAAAAGGCGGCGGCGGCGGGATCGTTAAACCCTCCTCCCCTGCCGCTTCGCCGGTGCCTCTCGCAGCACAGCGTGGTGTCCTTGTTTGCGTCGGTGCATGCCGTCTCGTATGGCAATCGCAGCCCGGATGACGAGTCGCTGCCCGCGGTGGTGTTGGCGCTTGGGGGCACCTACTTCGGTCGGCTGCAGGCGTGGTGCACCGCATCAGGGAGCTGTCTCAGCCTGGATTGGCCAACGTTGCACCGCGGCATCGTGTGCCGTATCCGCGTGGATGAACATGCTACTCACGAAACACTAGGACTTGGTGAAGTGATTCTCGAGAGGCGCGTGGTCACTTCGAGCGACGATCGTACCGCTGTGGTGTCCGCGTTAACGGCCCACTTTTTCGATCGCACGCTTCGGACCGCGACGCTTGTCCCCCTGGTCCGCACCGCAGCCCACCCTCGTCGCATCTGGGACGCCATGTTCGTACGGTCAGACCTCTTCGTGTCGGACCTCCTAGGTTCACCGCAATCCGAATTCAGCATAGACGGGCAACATGGGCGCGAGCGCCATCACGTCTTCGTGACGGCGTGCGAGGATGGGAGGGTGCGGTTGTTTCGACATCCGCGTGGTGTAGCGTGTCCTTCACCTGAGGCCACCGCCGCCGTAGTACCGGCGCTAGTGGCGATCGCGGTCACGGAGTCACACGTTGGTTGCCTCACACTTGGGGCGCCGCCGGACGTCCAAGTCGGTCGTGGTGATGCCGCCTGTCGCTTGCAAGCGGTCGTGGTGGGTACCGGAAACGCCCTGCTCAGCCGCCCTTTCTTAGCCCTCCCGGCCACCACCTGTTCGATGACCCAGCGAAGCAACGACGACGAATCGGGGGGCGTCGTCGCCTCACAACGTACACATCGTGCAGGTGGTATCGCCGTCCGTGGCGTTCATTGCGTGCCTCTTCGCCACGCAGGCGCCCATCCGATGGTCCTCGCCGCCTTGTCGGACGGATCGGTCGTGGCACGGAGCGGGTCAGTCGCCGAGGGACCCCGGCTGCCGGATGCGGATGAAGCGCCGCCTGGTGGGGGGTTTTCCTTTCAGAAGACGATGGCCTTCGGCCTCCTGCCCGCCGAGCTGCCCACGGTCCTCTCCGCGGTTGTTCTGCCCGACAGCACGGCATCATTAGGTGTCTCGGTGACCGAGCGGGTTCTCGTGGTGATGGGCGGTACGCTCGGCTCCGTTCGAATGGGCTGCGTGGAGTCGTCGGGCGCAGCCGATGGATCGCTTCGCTGGTGGCCAGCCGTCACGGAGCTTCCTCAGAGTGGTAGGCTTTCGTCGTCCTCGCCGACCACCACTACTGAACGTCTCGACGGCGCCGGCCAAGCGAGAGGGGGGAGAGGCAGGATCACGTCGGTGGCCATGATCTGGCTCCCCCCGTTGCCCTGTGACGACGCGTTGGGAAAAGAGGAGAAGCAGCCGCCGACGCGGCAAGAAGGGATGCAGCCTCATCACCATCATGCGGTGGCCCTTTTGGCAGTGAGCGACGCGCGGCGAGGCTTGTCGCTACACGTTCTGAGCGTCACAAACGACACGACGATACATGTCCGTGGAAGCACCGTGATCCCGCCAGTGACCACAGGGTCTGCCACGGCGCCGCCGCTAGCGCAACTAAAGCTTATTGCGTTGGCGAACCGATCGTCTGCACTCTTGCTGTCGTGCGAAGCCCACCGCACCGCCGCAGCCGCTGTGCGACTCGTAGCGGTGACGGGCCTCATCGGACTCGACCCCTCCCGCGTTCCAACGTCATCGCCTCTTCCGGCTTGTCATCTGGATGTTGAAATGGTGTCTATCCGAGGTGGGGGTGCCTCATCGTCCCTTTCCTCGTCGCCGCTTGCATCTCGTATGGTCATCGATGCGGCCTTTCTGACTGTCGGCCTTCCCATCTCTGGAGGGTACGACGCGCGGCTGTGGTGCGCATCCGACGAGGGCGAATTGGCTTGTTCGAACATCTTTTTTCTAACCGGCGATCGGGGAGAACCATGCGACAAGAACAAGCGAGGAGGAGTACGGACCCTCACCACCGACGAAAGGCAGCCACGGTTTGCGCCTTCAGCACGTGCGGCCGTCTCGAGGTCACCGTGGAGGCGAGCGGGTTCCGTAGCCTGGGGCTTCGCTCGTCGCGTACTCGCAACCACGTCCGATGGCGGATTCGTCATATGTTCGCATGGGAATCACGTTGTCCTCCGCCACGCCGCCACGGGGGTGGTGCTAGCTGACATGGGGCAGGTCAAAGCTCAGCGCTCACTTCACGCGGCGGTATCCATGTGCCCGGCATCTGGGGGAGGCGGCAGGGACACCAAGGAGTGTGTGGGTCACACGACCACCGCGGTGGCGGCCACCGTCGTGTGGTGCGGTGACGGAGCCAACGTTGAGTTGCGGACGACGACGGTGATTGTCGACGCCGCAACCGCCGCCGGACTGCCTTCGCACGATCGCGATGCCAAAGCGAGCTGCGCCGTGTTCGTGCCCTCCCTCGTACCTCCTCCTTCTGTGCCTCAGCGAGGAGGAGGGGGGAGAGGGCTGCCTCCTTGTCACTTTATCACCGCCGGGGATGACTGTGTGGTGGCTCTATGGCGTGTCTCGTCCCCGTCCATGTCCGCACGAGGCGGACGAAGCGTCGTTGGGGATATAACGGCGGGCACATTGGATCCTGTGGAAGCATCTACCATGGGCCCTCCTCAAGCCATCGAGCGCCTCGCCACGCTTTGTTGCCACACAAGCAACGTACTCGGGGTTGCCGTTCTTGAAGATAACATGGCAAGGTTGGGATCGGGCAACACCCACGCAGCTCTCTGCGTATCCGTTGGCTCCCAGTCGCAGATAGGTCTGTTTTTCGCCGTGTGCTCGGAAGACACCTCGAACCTCGCTAGTGTCGTTCTGGCCACGAGTTACACAACGACGGTTCACGCGCGTACATTGTTGTCACCGTCGTCGCCGCCGCACAACCTTGTCGGCGTTCGCCGTCGACGCGATGCGCAGGACCACCCAGAAACAAGCGTCCGGGGCCAAGTTGACGACGACCACAACCATCTGGCGGCCGTACCCCGGTTCACATGCGTATGTCGGCTTGACGATCGCCATTTCGCCGTTGGCTCGTCTGATGGCAGCGTACAAGTTTTCCTTGCGTTTATCGGATGCGACGTTGTACAGCACAACAGCAGCCCGGAGGAGGACGAGGCCTCTCACGCGTCGACGTCGGATTTGTCGTCGATTTCCTTGGTACGAAGACTGGTGACCGCGGCGGCCTCGCCGATGCCTGCCTTGGCAGCACGGCATGTTCCATCGCCGATCTTCTGTATTGACCATGTCGCTTTACCAGTAAGAGGCGGTGGTGACACGGTGACGAGGAGTGGCACCGAGATCATGCTTGCGGCCGGTCGCAGCGATGGCCTTCTCGCACTTGCGCGTGTCTCCACCTGCTCGGTAGGCGGAAGTGTTCTCATCGGCAGTTCAGATTTGGAAGTCTATTGCCTCGATGATGATGAAGCAGATGGCAGTCACCGCGCGGATGCCGCATTTCCTGTTGCTACTTGCTGCACGTCCAACGAAGGCGGCTCAGCGGGGGTTGGTGGATTCATCCAACAAAAAGGACGACTGGGCCCGGCCATCACCGCCGTGAGGTGGATGGACGTCGATAGTCACCCCTCCGCCTCTGCCGTGGCGCAATCTCAGTGGATTTGGATTGGCGATGACGCTGGCCGCGTTCGCCTGGTACGCATCGACGCTAGCTTCAACAGGCCGTTACCGTCGACATTTTTGACGACCGCAACCAGTGCCACCCCGATACGCACGTTGATCACCATCGGGCAGGTGAACCGACCAGTCGTTGTCTGTCCGCCGGTGCCGCTGCCGGTTGAGGCGAGTGGTCGGCTCGTGGTCGTGTCAGAGGGATCGGTGATGCGCATGTTGCGTGTCCCCATGGCGGTCGCCGCAGATGGTGGCGCCGCAAGATGGAGGGTCACATCGCCGATCACGTTAACTCTGTCGTCCGATGCCGTCGTCGTCGTCGTCGACCCCGGGTGCGTGGCTTGCGCCGCAATTCACACTCACGCGCTCGCGTCATCGGGCACCATAACGCGGTGTAGGAGCGTGATCCTCGTCTCTGGCAGTGGATTACAAGCTTTCTCACTCGACGACTGAGTGCCGAGAGGGTAACCGAATTTTTTTTCCTTTGTGACGACGTCGATTATTTTGTTTACGTTCTTGATGGCTGACCGCTGCCAAGGTTCCATTTCAGCAAGGAGTGGCCGCCCCGTTTTTTTATTAAAGCCAAAGCAACCCCTACAGGACGGGCGTGTGTCTCGCCGCGTACGCCTTTTGCATACGCCCCCACCCATGGCGTGGCACCATTCTTCTTCCTTGACGGAAAAGGCGGACGATCCTCGCAGTGCGGCGGCGCCGGCGGGGCTCTTCATCGCCGACTTGACGGTATTTGAGGCCATCTCTGGCGACGCCACTCGAATGTTGGTTCAGCTTCACGATGCACCGTCGTCCGAGCGCTCCCGGCTTCGTGACCTCACCCACGGCTACACGTGCGTCCATTTGGCGTGCATGCTGGCATCATCGGATGTCCTCAGCTTTCTTCTGGACCGATTTCAACTCGCGACGATGGTCACGGACTACAGCGGTTCCTATCCCATTCACCTTGCCGCGGAGCGGGGCCATCTTGAGCATTGCCGCATGCTGATCAAGGCGCATCCCGGTTGCGTCACGACGCTCGACGGGGCCATGCGGACTCCGCGCGAGCGAGCTCTGCACAGCGGTCGTGTGGCGATCGCTGAAATGTTCTCCGCCCTCGGCGGCGGTGACGTCGAGGCGGAGGAGGCGAGGCGGCTCTTTCTGGACACCTGCAAGCTGATGAACCTCCACACGCCGTCGAACGAGTCGTGGAAGGACGTCGAGGGGCTTGTTCAACTGACCGCGTCGGTCCCACTGACAGCCCTGCCGTGGACAGAGATCCCAGCCTTTCATCGATTTACTGCTTCCAGTGTAATGCTGATGGATGTGAGAGAACGGTCCGCCCTGGCCGCGCCTTTGACGCACGACGACGACGCTGCCGGTGGAGGCGGCCTTCTTGGAAACTGGGTGGACGACCGAAGCGACGGGGGTAAGGCTTTGGATGGCGGAGCGTCGTCCCTGAATCCGGCCAGTAGCATGTGGCGGATTTCGTCTTTGCGCGGCACCATCCCGATGTTCGCCGTGGTTCCGGGAACAGTGCGGCTGGCAGCCGGCATGCTCGTTTGTCCCGGCGACCACGCGTTCCAGCTCAACGGCATATGCTTTCGCACAGCAGCCGATATCCTAAGCCCTCACGGCACCGGCACGAGGCTGCTGATGTGCGAGGCCAGCGTCGGAGCGCCGTTCTGCGTGGACTTATTCTTTCCCAAGCGAAATCAATTTACGATCTTGCGTTGTTATACTGGAGCGACGCGTGACCACTCCTCGTCGCAGCTGGAAGGGGCGCAATTTTCACTTCGTGATCCGGCGCCTTACGAAATGCCTTTCTTAGACTCGTGCTCGCGGGAGGCTCGATCCGTCATCCTGGGCACTGGCGAGGACCGCCTCACCGAAGCATCGCGTGCCATCCGTCGAAACTACCGCCGATGGCGCGAGAGCCGAAAATTCTTCCACATTATGACGCGGATCATGCACAAGGCAGCCATCGTCAAGCGCTTCCTTCGCCGTACAAATTCCACGATGAAATTAGCCATCGGCGTTCTCCGTTGTCAACTCGTCATGTTCGAACGGTTTGCCGTGCACGAGCTCAATCTTTTGTCAGGACTATTTCCGGTCATTGCACGCGTCATTCGAACGTCGTTGGCGCAAAAGGACCAGGTCGCGTCCTTGGCGGTGCATCTGAGGAGGAAGGAAGCCTTCGCCATCATGTTCGACACCGCAACAGACGCGTCGACTTCGGGTGCGCTGGGCCATAGTGCCAAAGGTACGAACGTCCGCGCTACGTTCGTAACCGGCGGCAGCGACATGCTTTCGGCTTCGACAGACTTGACGCCCGCCGCAACAACAACCCTTGGCGCGCCGATGGAGGGGGGTGCATTGACGTCCTCTCTCCATCAGCACACGGCAGTGACCGCCGCCGCACCCGTGGTCCTCCCGCCCGTCGTGGGAAGGGCCTTTCAGCGCTTCCACCCCCTGATTCCCCTCAAGCAGGTGCTCCCGCCGCTGGTGCAGCAGCTCCGGGTCGTCGAGCTTAGCTCCGCGATGCAAAAGCGTGGGGCGTTTCTGCCGCGCTCGGCCATGCTGGTGCTCGAGCGCCGGTGCTCCGACCTTTCCATCGACAACATCGCGCGGCGTCGGGTGCTGCAAATATTGTCTCGGATCGAGGAGCACTATCGCAAGGGGACGTCCTTCGCGGGAAGCGTCTTGGCCGAGGACGAAAACGAGGCGCTGAAGCAAGCGCGGCTGCAGGGGGAGCGACGTGAGGCGCAGCGGCTATCCGAGCAGCGAGCGCGCACCATCGCCGAGGTCACGAAGCGGTTGTATCACAAGCCCTCCGATGACGCGAACGGACTGGACGATGCCCAAGCGGCGGGGGGGGGAGGGGGAGGGGGCTTTCTGTCCCTCACGCAGCTGTTGTCCGAGCAACAAGTCACATCGTCGTCTCCGAGACAAGGGGACACGGCGGCTCAGCGCTTGGCGCCTGCCCCTCCGTCCGGCGTCAACCTCGCCGCGAAGTGCGTGTTAATGTGCACACGCGACAGCCCGATTCCCATCGTTTTCGGCAACCGGTCGCTCATTGGCCGCTACGTCACCCGCGTTGCTGGTGGAGGCCGGCGGCGCTCTCAGGCCGGCGGGTCACCGCCAGATTCGCCGTCTGACGTCACTCCGGTGTTCCCGTTAGGGGACGCTGCGGCCTTGGCCCATGCAGGTGACGCCGCCGACGACGACGATGACGACGGGTAGACGGGGCACACAAAAAAAATGCTAGTGTGGGGGGGGGGGGGGGGGGGGGG
>ERZ1292633.537-Hain-H41-02um-R1-537-length-43612-cov-5_pt2 | contig 38093 bp, 40 predicted proteins | sample MGYA00564406_ERZ1292633 | MGnify/ENA primary metagenome ERZ1292633 (study PRJEB36523, sample SAMEA6512639) | groundwater metagenome | collected 2019-01-08 | study: AquaDiva: Metagenomics assemblies of 32 groundwater samples
ACGTGGTGTAGGTGGTTTTGGCTCGACGGGAAAAGCTTAGATTTAAAATTTTAGACGCTATGCAGATCAAAAAGGGAACCCTGTTACCTAAGTCAGTTTATTCGAAATCCAAGTTAACAGAACTAATGAAAATAAAACGCCGACTACTTTATAAGCCTTCTTTTTTTCAACTGAAAAGTTATCACAGAGGCCAACGATAACAAGTACGGAAGCAAAAGCAAAACCGATGATTGAGACAAATGAAAAATACTCTGAAATAGTCTGAAATAAGTAAAATGGAATTGAGGCTAGAACAACTAAAGTAAAAATTTTTCTGAAATTCTCGGTTCGATTTTCAATAAATTGAAAGTAATAGTACAAAAACAAACTCATTGTAAGTGCAGCTGCCGTTGATACCAGAGGCATCAGAAACAGACCAAAAGCTACACGGTAAAAATTAAATTTAAGTAGACCCGCTAAAACGCCGGAAACAATAGATAAAAGAATATGCACTACAAATAATGACGACCAATTCCAATCAGGTAAGTGGGAAATTTTTTGTACGGGATGTTTTATGTAATCTATTAGAAAATGTATCAAGGCATTTAAATCAACACCATATTTTTTGTTGGGGCTTACATCTCGCATATAGCTTCATTCTCTGCAAGTTCAATACAGTGGTCAAGAAAACGATCATAAAATTCAGTGCTTTTATCCTGTAGAGTTTCATTATAGGGGTCAGTGATAGCTCCTAAAGCCTGGCAAAAGAGTTTATGTGCCCGGTATGACAGTGGTTCATTTAACATTTTATTTGATGGGTTCAGTATTTCTGTGGTTAGGGTAAATGTGGAGTTCTGATAATCTTTGAGTGGTCCTGAAAGCTCTTTGTGGGATTGACGACTTAATACAAAATGAAATTGTTGGTATTTTTGCTGTTTTAACCACTTCGTCAGATATTCTTTTCGATAACTTGAGCGAAAGGGCATGGCTGGGGACAGGACCATATAACCATGGGCCGCAATGAAAGTTTGTAACTGCTCGCCTAGTTTTTCGTAAAAAAATAAACTGCGAGTTCCGGTAATAAACACCAAGGGGTATTTGGTCAGTAGGCAGTTAGGTCTAAGGACGAGGTTATCGTTATTCATAATGTCTAGAATAGAAAAAAAACCAGAAATTTGGCAAACTGTAGTTATGATATCTGAAAGAAAATCCTGTTATTGTGCCTTTTGTAAAGTTGTGCGAAAAGTCTATACGAATAAGCATATGAGCTTAATCGATGTATTTAGTTTGGTTTTGTTCGGAATCTTACTTACTTATGTCGTATATAAAACCTTAGACCCTCGTGGGCTATTTTTTATAGGTATTTTACTGGTTATTGGAGAAGCCTTTGCGCAAATGAAGTGGCGTACCTCGATGGTCTGCCGTAATTGTGGGTTTGACCCAGTAATTTATGTTCGCAGCCCAGAGCAGGCGGGGCTTAAAATTAGAGCATTTTTGGATAAACGACCCGAATCCCCCGCTCATTTATTACGCCCTCCAGTGACTTTGCCTGTTAAAAAAGAAAAATCAACAAAAGGCAAAAATCTTTCTTTAAAAATGTAGTGTGTTTCAACTATAATCTTTGCTGTGAAAATCGAGCGAAATTACGTTTTAAAACAGCTGTGTATTTTGGGCCTTTTACTACATTGTAATTTTTCATGGGCCACGCAAAAAGCCAAAATAGTCAGCCCCGATGTTGATATATATGCTCAGTCTGATTTTGATTCTGAAATTATTGCAACTGTAAATGAAGGTGAAACATATTCGATTTCAGATAAAACCTTTGGCCCATTTTATCGTATAAAACTGAAAAACGGAAAAATCGGCTACGTTGTTGATTATGAATTGGATATTGAAGGAAAAGGTCGCTTTAAAGAAAAAGACTTGGATGTACTTTTATACGAAGATGCAATGAAAGTAAAACCTGCGGGTGTCTCGAAACAAGATAAGGATGAGGAAGAGGCCGTGTTCGGCGGCACCTATGCTGGTCCAACACTGCAATTAATTAATTTTCGTGAAAATACTCTGGGTTCAGATCAAGTAGATGATTTGCTAGCCGTAGGTTACAAAGTAGTTGGAGATAGGGCTTGGAGTGTATTAGTCACGACTAAGGTTCCTAAATACTACGCCGCAAAAACCGGTGGTACAGCTAAGGGTGCAAAGTTTTTTGCTGATGTGGGTTTTTCGAATAATGTAGTTGATCTTGGCCGTTCAGCTATTAGATTTTCAGGAACTCTCTTTACTCAAGTTTCACTATTGCAGCTTGAGACCACAACTCGAAAGTATGATTTGCATGATGTTACATTGGGATTGGCTTTAGAAGTTGGCTGGTTGGTTGTAATAAAAAGTAGTGCAATTGATATCGCAGTAAAATTTTATTTTGATAAAACTAATTATACGGGTTTAGGCTTGTCCTATTTATTTTAAAGTATGAGGGAGTCGTTGTGATACAAGTATTATCTTCAGAAATTATTAATCAAATCGCCGCCGGTGAAGTGGTTGAACGTCCATCTCATTTAGTTAAAGAGTTAGTTGAAAACAGTCTCGATGCAGGAAGTGATGAGATTAGCATCGAGATTTCTGAAGGTGGTCGATCTATACGAGTGCTGGACAACGGAAATGGTATAGTTTCTCATGATTTAGAAAAAGCCCTACAAAGACATGCCACCAGTAAAATAACTAAAACCGATGATTTATGGAATTTACACACCTTCGGATTTCGTGGCGAAGCTTTAGCCAGTGCCGCCGCTGTTTCAACAATGACATTGAAAAGTTATGAAAAAAATGAAAAAAAATCATCTCAAATTGAATCTAAATTTGGAGTTTTGTCGGCCATTAAGCCCAGTTCTGGAACTCAGGGAACAGAAATAAAAATTGAAGATCTTTTTGAGAATGTTCCGGCTCGGCTTAAATTTTTAAAATCAGAAACAAGCGAAACAACTCAGATTAAAACTGTTATAAAGGCTTTAGCCTTAGCGCAACCACAGGTTGAATTCAGGCTCATTAGCAATGGCGATCTTCTACTGTATTATCCAAAAAGAACTGACCAGCGAACTCAAAAAATTGATCGAGTCCGTGATGTTCTTGAAAAAAAAGAATTATTTGAAGCCCAAGGAAACAATGCGGGATTCAAGTGTCATTTGGTTTTTTCATCTCCGCATGAAGTGGCTAAAACATCCAGACAAATTTGGATTTTTGTACAGAACAGATGGGTGCAGGATCGGGCGATTCAAACGGCAGTTATGGATGCCTATAGAAGTTTACTGATGCACGGGGAGTATCCTTATGTTGTCGTATACCTGGACTGTAAGCCAGATGAAATTGATGTGAACATCCATCCCACAAAATCACAAATTAAATTTCAGGATGCGTCCACCGCCTTTAAAACAGTTCACACAACTTTAAGACATGCGCTTGAAAAAGCGCCATGGCTTGGAGATTACCAAAGTGCGGGCCCAATTCAGACTACGCAGAGTCTTGCGCAGAATCTAAAATTATTTGATCAAAGTATTAGCCCCACTCAGTTTAAGAGTAAAGATTTCAACTTCAGCCAGCCGGATATATCTATTCAGAATATTGCTGATCTTAAAGTGAGGCCAGCTGATGTTGCAAAACCACTTGTTGAAAGCTACTGGTCATCTTTACAAGTTATCGGACAAATCAATTTAACCTATATAGTTTGTCAAAAAGAAGATCGCATGGTGTTTGTGGATCAACATGCCGCTCATGAGCGAGTGGTGTATGAAAGCCTGATGCAAGCTTGGAAAGCTGGTAACTTTGAGGTGCAGAGTTTTTTATTTCCACTGGCTATTGATTTGTCAGAGGATAAAGTTGAAATTCTACTGAATCACAATGCCGAAATACAGAAGCTGGGTTTTGAGATTGATCAATTGGGCCCAAGTACAATCGGTATTAAGTCAGCACCTGCTTTAGTAAAAGATTCGAGCCTGCCTGTGGTTTTTGAAAAAATGGCGCTGGATTTACTGAATAATGGCGGTAGTTTTGCCATTGAAAAGAAAATTTCCGACATCTTTGCAACCATGGCCTGCCACTCGGTGGTTCGCGCTGGGCAAAGTTTAAGTATTTCTGAAATGCATGAATTATTAAAATCAATGGATCAATATTCATTATCAAGTTTTTGTCCTCATGGAAGACCGGTTTCTGTGGAAACACAATTTACAGAGCTGGAAAAATTATTTGGCAGAATTAATTGAAAATAGGGAGAATAATGAATTTGAAAGAACTATTCTTGCATCAGGAAAATGAACTGCAAAATCAGTTGGAGCAAATTCGCACTAAATTTAGCCATGCCGGAATAAAAGGTGCAAATTTTGAGTCTGTATTTAGAGAGTTTTTGAACAAATATCTACCTAAGCGACTTTCGGTTGGCACTGGCCAAGTCATAGATTCCGAATCCGGCATTTCTAAGCAAATAGATATCCTTATTTCTACGGAATATCATCCTGGATTTAGCGATCTCCATGCGCCGAATATATTTTTTATCGAAGGAATTTGTGGCGCAGGAGAAATAAAGACAAGACTGACAACAACTGAGCTGGAGTTAGCAGTTAAAAACTGCAACTCACTAAAAAATTTAAATCCCAAACCGGTAGAATCTCTATATATGAGAGGCAATAGTCCGAATAAAAACACACTTCCCTATTTTATCTTTTGTATGGAGAGTGATTTAAGCACGGACTCTATTTGGAAAAAACTAAATGAAAACGAGCCGCCGGGTGATCTAGCAAAAAAAATAGGGCCAGATATTGTTTTCGTTCAAGGAAAATCAATATTGATTGACCCGAGAGGTTTCGACAAAATCTATATTGAGGATCAAAATGGGGAGGTGATAAATTCGTGGACCACTCTATCCGCGGAGCAAAGTGGATTGTACAATTTTGTTATACTACTTTTGGATGCCATTCCCTGCGTAGTGCATATGCAAAACTTCATGAGACTTTACTCAAATATTCTGCGAAAAAAAACTTGAATAGAAAATTTATCTCCTGCAAATTCATTTGCAAAACTTCCGAATGGCTTGGCCCATTTTTTTGGCTACCCAGCCTTCAACGTCAGAATTTCGCTTAATCAAATAAACTTAGGACTTAGTTTTTTGGAAACGGGGCGTAAGCGCGAACTCGTCAATTTTTAGATTTAAATAGAAAAATCTAGGCCCAAAGTCCTGGGTAACATAATGACATCTTATCAAGCAGCAGAAATTCCGGCATGATCTGATAGCGCGGATACTTTTTAAATAATAGAAAAAATGCATTTATGCTGTCTAGACCTAATGCGGACCAATGCTTTAGATTCACCAATGATTGATAATTTAATATGCTTGGTTTATATCCAGCTATTTTTAATGCAATTCCAAAAACGTAAAATAATTTTGTTAAATATTAATTTTGATAAAAATAAGTAACAGAAAGTAACGAATAAAATAATAGATGATAAATAGAGTACATAATATTAAGATTTTTTGCCATTAAGCCCAAAAATAGCCATTAATTTTAATCTGGATTCGTTGGATTTGACATTAAATGTTTATCACCAGTATTGAAAAACGAGAATCTCATAGCTTTCTTACATGTATCAATTGATTCGGTCCTACAATGAGTGGCACACTTAAATTCTACATATGTAGATAGAGATACAACATTGTTCATCTTTTTTTTACAATTTTGAAGTGTTTTATACGGCCCGTAGATTTCGCTGCTTCCATCGAATTGCCCCATCCATCCGCTATTGTTTGCAAATCCGTAAATGGGGAATAGAGTGAATAAAATAACAATTATTCTGCAATTATATTTTAAAATTCTTATATAAAAAAAGTACAATACATTGAACATAATTTTATTATATAAAGGAAATCTAATGATTGTTATACTAAATAGAAAAATGTAGGCCCAAAGTCCCGCGAAACATAAAAGGACTTATCAGTAGGCGGGAATACCGGCATGATCTGAGAGCGGGGATATTTTTAAGTTATAGAAAAAATGCATTTATGCTAGTTTCAATGGTAGGTGTTTCATCCGACCCCATCCAATTTTTTTACGCCGCCTTATCGAGCTTCACGCTAACCGACAGCTTTAAATTTTCCTTATTGATTTGTTCCTGCAAAACAACCTGAACCGCTAATTCAGGTTGTAGGTGAATTTTTTTAGCAATGGTCATGGCTCGACGAAGAGAAGGTAGTTTTCTGCCGTTTTCAAGATCGTTAAGGCTTTGTTTTGAAATACCTAGCATTTTAGCAAAACCAACCTGTGTGATTTCTTCGCCCTGGCGATGAGCTTTTAATAGACGACCAAATGTGAGTACGCCAAATTCTTTTTCAATCTCAGCAACGCCAATTTTTTTAATACTCATGTTTATTTACCTCTTCAATTATAACTATGTTAATGCTGCCATCATGCGCTTCAGTGTAAATGGCACGATAACCCTTATTAAGGCGTATTGATCTTTGCCCGTGACGATCACCTTTTAGGGGTTCATCGTGGTAACCAGGTATTTTTCTAACCTCGCGAAGCCCTTTAAGTTCGATCGATTTAGCCCAAGCTAGCAATTTCACTACGACAAAGTCGGGGAGTCTTCTGAGTTGTTTATCTACTTTGTCGAATATGACCTTATCCACAACCAAAAGTACATCAATCAGGCGTACCTTGCAAGGATTTTAATGGGTTTTTATCTCTCTATGGTACTTTGTGGTCTTTTGCAAGGCAGACCTTAATGATTACAATGATTTACGTTCGTATGATAAGCCATCCATTTCTAAACTATTTTTTATCGTCTGAGGCGTAAGACCCCGCCCCTTGGGGCGTGTGATATAGGGTTGAGTATGGGATTTTACCGAATCAGTCACTCCGTCTTTGAATGTCAGTATCATGTTGTCTGGACTACGAAGTATCGTAAGAGGGTGATGACGCTACAGCATGAAAAGGAATTTTGCGAATCAGTACTTAGGCGGGCCGCAGCCGATTATGGGATGAAAATACAAACAATCGAAGTTGATGATGACCATGTTCATTTGCAAATAGAAATCCCGCTGCAGCAGTCTGTAGACTGTTGCAGAAGCCCTTAATGAAAGAAATATTGATGTAATTTTGACCGGCGGTGCGGTTGTGTCTATTTATTCTGAGGGTAAATATGTTTCAAAAGACGCTGATTTTTTAAGTATGACGGATCATCAAATAATTAAAAAGACTATGCATGATTTGGGCTTTAAAAACTTAGGAAAAGATTTTTATCATGACGACTGTATATTTACCGTAGAGTTTCCTGGGTATGAACTTGTCATTGGCGATGTGCGCATGAAGGCCGAGGGAAAAATTAAAAAGGGTAAGTTTACTTTAAAACTACTTTCTCCTACTCAATGTGTAATGGACAGGTTGGCTGCATTTTACCACTGGAAAGACAGGCAGAGTTTGCAACAAGCCATAATGGTTGCAAAGAATCATCCTGTTAAATTGAAAGCTATTGAGGTCTAGTCGAATAAAGAGGGAATGAGTGATCGCTATAAAGTTTTTATTAAAGAGCTAAAAAAAATAAGCAAATAGAAAAATCTGAGCCCAAAGTCCTGTTGAACATAAAACTGACTTATCTGTAGGCGGTATTACTTGTATGATCTCAGGTCGGTGATACTTTTAAGTTATGGAAAAAGTGCATTTATGCTTCTTAGGCCTTTGAAAAACCTAGTGTTGATATGAAAAAAAAATGTATATTTGTATTGGGACCCACTGCTTCCGGTAAAAGTGCTTGGGCACTACTGCAAGCAGAAAAATATAAGGGCTCCATTATAAATATCGACAGTGTTCAGCTCTATAAGGGCCTTATTATTGGTTCGGCCGCCCCCACCGAAGAAGAAAAAAGAAAAATTCCACATTATTTGTATTCGTATGTTGAAGCTCCAAAAGAAATGACAGCCGGTGATTATCTTAAAGATTTTTATCAGTTATTAGAGAGTAACATAAGATTTCCACTGTTCATCGTTGGTGGAACCGGATTTTATATTCAAGCTTTAGAAAAAGGCATGTTCAATATTGAGCCTGTGCCAATTGAGTTCCGAAAAAGTATTGAAGAAGAGCTTGCAGCAAGAGGTGCCGAGGGTCTTTATGCCGAGCTTAAAGAAAAAGACCCGGATACAAAAATTCATATTAATGATCATTATCGATTAGTTCGCGCTATTGAAATTATTAGATATACGGGGACGACTCCAACAGAATTGAATAAGAAATCCAGTGAAAATAAAAATGAATTTCCATTTGAGTATATTAAGGTGGGTTTTGATTTTGATAAAAGTGATTTTGAAGAGCGGGTTAAACGACGTACAAAAAAAATAATTGAGGCCGGAATTATTGAGGAAACGACGAAGTTTTATAATTTGAATTTGGCTGATTGGGCGCCGCTTCAGAGTGTGGGATATAAAGAAACCGTGGAATTTTTGCGTAGCTCTAAAAGTAAAGAGTGGTTGTTTGAAGCAATTAATCAAAGCACGATGCAATTGATAAAAAAGCAAAAAACCTGGTTTAAACGCGACAAGTCTGTACTTTGGTCTAATCAGGAGCAAAGCTTAGCTCAATTTTTAGCTTAAGTTTGCCCTTCGTGTGACTCAAACGCATAATATTAGCTATGAAAAGTATGACCGGTTTCGGAAATTTCCGAGCACAAAGTAACGAAGTTTCAATTGAAGTTAGTATTCGCGCGGTGAACGGACGTTTTTTAGAAACTCGGTTTCATCTTCCGCGTAGCTATTTTTCGCATGAAGCGGATTTGAAAAAAAAATTTTCAAGTCTGGTTATTCGTGGAACTGTAGATATTTATATTGCGCGAAAAATTAAATCCAATTTAAGTTCCGGAAAAATTGTCGTGAATTCAAAGTTGGCGCAGGAGTATTTTAAGGCGTTCAAGAAGTTATCAATGGATTTAAGAATAAGCGATACAATCAGATTCGAGCATATAGCAAAGCAGCCAGATGTTATTCAGGTTGAAGAGTCCGATATGGTGACTAATCATGAAGTCAGCATGTTAAAGAAGGCCTTTGATGCCGCCCTTAAAAAATTTGATATCGAAAGGCTACGCGAAGGCGCCGCCCTTAAAAAAGATTTGCAGAAAAACTTAAAAGATTTACACCGGCATATTCTTAAAGTTACTAAGCTGCGTGAAGAGGCCAATAAGTTATTGCAGGAAAGATTTGAATCAAGAGTGAAAGCCAGACTTCCTAAAGAAGTGGCAGGGCAGCAGATTGATCCGGGGCGTATATCACAAGAGGTTGTCATTCAGCTTGAAAAAGCCGATATCAATGAAGAATTAATTAGATTGGCTGAACATATTAAAAATTTTGATAAGTTAGTGGAATTAACTATTGTAGAAGGTAAGAAACTTGATTTCTACACTCAGGAATTACTACGTGAAGTAAATACTATTGGTTCTAAAAGTCAGGTGGCCGGAATAACTGAAGCTGTTGTGGAAGCAAAGACCTTAATTGAACGCATTAAAGAGCAAGTGCAAAATATCGAATGAAGACGAAAATGATCATTGTGGCAGCCCCAAGCGGTGCAGGAAAAAGTAGTTTTGTTGAGAGATTAGCCGCTGAGGACAGCCGCTTGCATGATATTATCACGTACACGACTAGGCCCATGCGCCATCACGAGAGCCAGGGTAAGCCCTATTTTTTTATTTCACAGGAAGATTTTGAAAAAAAAACAAAGGAAGATTTTTTTATTGAGTGGGCCCGGGTGCATACTAATTTGTATGGGACCTCACATGAGCAAATTCAACTAGCGTGGGCCAGGGATAAAGTCGTGATAATGGATATCGACATTCAAGGTGTAGCCACGTTCAAATCTAAATACCCCGAGGCTAAGACCGTGTTTATACTGCCACCCTCCATTAGCGAGCTAAGGCGGCGCGTCATAAAGCGTGATGGCGGCCCCCCTCCTGATCTTGAAGTCCGAATGCTGAATGCAGAAAAAGAGATGCAAAAAGCCGGAGAGTTCGATGTACAGATTGTAAATGATGACTTTGAGAGATCTTATGGCGAATTCAAAAAAACGGTTGAGAAATGGATAGCTTAGAGCTATATCTGACACTTGGCCTTTAAATAGTTTATAAAAAATGAGGTATCAGCGTGGCTCGAGTAACAGTTGAAGATTGTATGGATAAAGTACCTAATCGTTTTGCATTGGTGTTATTGGTAGCCAAGCGCGCAAAGCAGCTTCTTAAGGGCAGTGATTGCACTGTTGCAACAAAAAATAATAAGTACATTGTAAACTCACTTCGCGAAGTTGCTATTGGCAATGTGGGCTTTGAGTCCAAAATTGACCCAGCAACAGCTCAGACAGAAATGCTGAAAGATTTGAATAAGTAAGGCTTTTACTAAGGCTAGTTCTTTAGTCTGTTTTTAATCGATTTTCAAATGCCCGCTTAATTAGCGGGCTTTTTTGTTTTATAATCTAGAACAATGATTGAGATTCCATCCGAAGATAGACTGCCCTTAAAACCAATAAAATCTGTGGCAGAACTTTGTGAAAAAGTTAAACTCTATCACCCGGCAGCTCCCGTGCAGATTATTGAAAAAGCTTATTTGTTTTCTGAAAAAGCTCACGAAGGGCAAATGCGCAGATCGGGTGAACCCTATATTTCTCACCCCCTGAATGTGGCCGGAATTTTAGCGGATCTACATTTAGATTTAGATACAATTGTTACGGGTCTTTTGCACGACACGGTCGAAGATACGCCAGCCACACTTGAAGATATCAAAAGAGAGTTCGGAGACACCGTTGCCGCACTGGTTGATGGTGTAACAAAAATCGGACTTATGAATTTCAGAAGCAGTTTTGATAAGCAGGGCGAAAACATCCGCAAGATGATTATTGCTATGGGAAAAGATGTGCGGGTTGTTTTAGTGAAGCTTTGTGATCGACTTCATAATATGCGCACACTTAACCATATGCCCTATGAAAAACAAGAACGAATCGCTCAGGAAACTCTTGAAATTTATTGTCCTCTTGCCGGCAGAATTGGTATTAGTGCTCTGAAGGTTGAACTTGAAGATTTGAGTTTCAGATACTCGCGTCCAGATAAATATTATGAACTGATTCAGATTATTAAAAAGAACGAACAAGAAACCGAAAAATATATCGATGATGTTAAAAAAAGTGTTATTGAAGTTTTAACTAAAACAAATATTAAAAATGTAAAAATTTATGGACGTTCAAAACATCTATGGTCGATTTATCGAAAAATGACTTCGCGTAATTTAACCTATGATCAGATTTACGATGTATTGGCATTTAGAATTATAGTCAGCAGTCTCGTGGAATGTTATGAGGTGCTGGGTTATATTCATTCAATTTGGAAGCCAATTCCGGGGCGTTTTAAAGATTTCATTGCTATGCCTAAATCTAATAACTATCAGTCTTTACATACGACAGTGATTGGGCCGGGTGGGGATCGTATTGAAATTCAAATTCGGACCGATGAAATGCATTTGATTGCTGAAAAAGGAATCGCAGCTCATTGGAATTACAAAGAGCGTGGTAAGCTTCAGGCTGATGAATTAGTTAATGCCAATTGGTTGCGTGACCTGGTTGCGCTGAATCAATCGGGTGAGGGTGGCGATGAGTTTCTGGATACGATCAAGACAGGCTTGGTTGAAAAAGATATTTATGTGTTTACACCAAAAGGTGATGTTATTGAACTACCTGATGAGGCCACTCCCGTAGATTTAGCCTACGCTATTCACACGAGCCTAGGAGGAATGTGCACCGGCGCTAGAGTTAATGGGCGTATGGTGCCACTTAAACATAAGCTTGCAAATGGCGATCGCGTTGAGATTCTGACTGCTAAAACCCAGACGCCATCGAAAGATTGGCTTAAGTTTGTTGTTACGAATAAAGCCAAATCAAAGATCCGGCAGTTTGTTAAAGAAGAGCAAAGGCGCAATGCTATTGCAATCGGTAAAGATATTGTTGAAAAAGAATTCCGTAAGTTCGGCATGGCGGCAGTAAAATATTTAAAGGGCCCCGAATACGAAAAATATATCAGTGAAAGTGGGATAATTGATTTAGAAGAACTTTATGCACGCGTGGGTTATGGAAAATTTGAAGCCAATCTTTTGGTTAAAAATTTAAGCCCTGAGGCCTTGCAGAAAGAAGCTGAAAAAACACCTGATTCAACCATCATGCAGCGAATTGTTAAGTCGGCTAAAGCCAAAATGCGAAAAACAAATTCAATCATTTCTGTCGATGGCATGGATGATGTTCTGGTGCATTTTGCGAAGTGCTGCAGCCCCATACCTGGAGATTCAATTACTGGCTTTATCAGCCGTGGAAAAGGAATTATTATTCATAGATCCAGCTGCCAGAAAGTTTTTGAAAATGACCAGATCCGGCGGGTTGATGTAAGTTGGACGGCTAAGACAGCGCAAGATGGACAAGAGCGGCAGGTTAAGCTCGAGGTGATAGCACAGGACGTTCAGGGTCTTCTTAAGCTGATGTCGGAATCATTCGCTACCCAGGGCATTAACATTGAATCAGCACAGATTAAAACCACACGTGATAAAAAAGCGATTTGCTTATTTGAGGTTTCGGTTAAAGATGTATCCCAATTATCAAATGCAATATTATCTCTGCAAAAGATTAAGGGAATTATAAATGTACAGCGGGTTAGTAGCTAGAATAATAAAGCATCAAGTGAGTAAACCCCGGGGCCCAAAAGAATAATGACCATTAATATGGCCGCAAGATTTAGAGTGTACTCATTACCAGGTGGGTTGTTGGTTATTAAATAACCGCCACCCTTGTGGCCGATCAGAGCGGCTACAATCATGATTGCAAAACAAAGTAGAGCCCCAACTCTGGTGAATAGACCAAGAGTTATCATCACTCCACCGACAATTTCACAGAGCATTGCCATTCGCGCCTGCAGAGCGGCAAATGGCAAGCCAAGGCTTTTAAGCCAGCCTTCAAAGCCTTGCATATTTCCGCTACCCACAATTCCTAATTTTCCTAAACCGTGGACGACAAAACAAACACCGATAAATAATCGGATAATAAGGGAGCTGAAATTGATTAAATCAGTAGAGTTTTCAATTAAAAGTGATTGCATATTCATGCTTAAACGATTTCATAGAGGTTAGTGTAAAGCAAGTAAGAAAAAAAGCATTATTGTAGAGGAACGACGTAATCAACCTTCATTGAAAAGTTAATGTCCGAGTGTTCGCAGTCAAAATTGTCGTTATCACCAATCGAAATAAATTTTATTGAATGAGAATTACGGTTCAAGTTTTCTGCCATGAGCCGCTGAAACAAAATCGAAGGGTAGTTGATAGAAATATTGCCCGGAATATCGGTGTCAGGCCAGCTGCATTGCCCGCCAGCGGGGCAAAGGACGCCCTCTCTTCTATTGTCCCAAGTCATACCGGCCATTTTTGACCAATCATAGCGAAGCAGACCAAAGCTGGGTGTAAGTCGTTCTTGAAAGTCATAAGAACTGGCAATGAGGGCATCATTAAAGCTTAAAATGAAGTGATCATCATAAAGAAACTGTTGTTTTTGAAAACTAAACTTTATATCACAAATTATGGCGCCATTCTCTAGTGCTAACGCTTGCTCTTGTTCAATTCGCGCCTGAAAAAAACCATTACGTATTGCTAAATTACCATTATTACCCCAATTACAAGTTTCTTGAGGTTTTGGAAAAAAGTAATTGAAATCTTGTACGCGGTGGCCAGTAACATTGGAGCAGGCTTGTTGCACGATAGGTGTATTTACCGGCGGGGTGCTGTTTGTATATGTTTCAACGTCGGATCCATAGACTGAATCAGACCCAGAGTCTGAATTAGACCCAGAAAGGGAGCTTAAACTCTCACTGGAGTCGTAGCTAAACTTTGTGACATTACAGCTTGTTTGTAACAACAATAGTACAATCAAAAAATTTATACGGAAAATTAGAGTCTCATTTTTAAACACATAGGCCCCCAACGAAAAGACTAACTATAGGCTTATGTTGCAAAAACCAGACCTTGTTAAGTACAATGTGGGGGAGCTGGAATATAAACTTTGTAAAGCAATTTGACAGTTTAAGTAATCATATACAAAAAAACTTAAGACTGTTTTTTAGCTAATCTTATTTTGATACATTAATTTAAAACGCCCAGCCATAACCAGCTCGGAGCATAAGAATATTGGCTGTGACTGTATCGGAACTTTGGAATAGTTGGTATTCAAGTGAAAGTGGAATAAAGTTTTTGTTACTTGTGTAGTAATCTGCGCCACCTGCAAATGCAAATGTAACAGTGAATTTAACATCGCCGGCTACTAATGCAGTGGTTGATTTAGCGATTGGGAATTTTCCAGTACCGCCTCCGCCGATCCACCATTGAAGTTTTGAATGAGTTAAATTGTATCGAAGATACCCACCGGCAGATAAATATTGAATTGAGGCTGTACAAGTGGTTGATGTTAAGTTATTGCAGGACAAAAAGTTTGAGGTTCCAGAGACTTCGAATGGTTCATAGCCCAAAGTACCACGCATAATAAATAAATCTTTGAACGAATAGTCTATGGCGCCGGTTACTCCGAAGGAGTTTCCTTTTAAAGCTACGTTTTCTTGGTTCGGCGGTATAAAGGAGTCGGCTTGCTTGGTCGACATATTATTGATTAAGATGTTTCCCAGAACGGAGTACTTCATGCCGCTTAATCGATAGGGCTCGCTACCGGCAGCCTCTTCGGTATTTTCAGCATTGCTACTGCTGGCTGCAACTAACTGGACTGATTTTGCATCGTTGGCATTGCCTTTATTGATAAGGGCAATAGCGCGCGTACCTTTAACTTGTATAAGGGTGGCTATTGCAATCTTTTTTCCCTTTGAATTCAGCAGATAAATTTTTTGATTAACAGCAGCAGTGGCATCTTCTAGGTCAAGCAAGACTTTATTGTCTTTAACTTTAACGATTTCGATAGCCCAAGCTTGAACAGATAACAATACAACAAATAGTGCGCAGTTAAATATTTTCATATATACAGTATGTTCCTTTTAGGTTGTCGGTTTCAAAAACACTTCGGCCGTTTAATTGATATTCCCATAAAAAAACAGATTCATTATCGTCAGATGTTAGTTTAATAATTGTGACCAGTTTGGATGCATCTGCGGAACCTCGGACTGACTCATACGAGCATGCTGGTTCTTTAGAGTTTACTGTTAAATTTTGTACTTTAAAGCTGGCGTAATCAGATTCAAAAGCTTTTCGGTCAGGTGATTTGTAGACTGTGCAGGCAGAAAGTATTATTGCGATACTGAGCAAGGCTGTATAATGGCGTACATTTTTATTAATATAATGTTTCACATTTTTTGTTGGATAATGTTTCACATTAATATTGTGGGTTAATTTACAAATAAAATAAAGCCTTTTATTTACATAAAAGGCTTTATTTTTATAATTATGATTTATGAATCAGAATCTAAAATGGAATGTCTTCGTTTTGATTAAATGTCGGCTCGGGTCCGAAATCAGCAAAATTGGTTTCATTTCCATGAGATGAACTCATAGAAGAACCAGCAGATGCTCCAGTAGAAGTTTCGCTGCTTGCAGATCCTAAGAACTGCACGGTTGTGGCAACAATTTCAGTTGAATACATTTTAACGCCATTTTTTTCGTAAGAGCTTGTTTGCAAGCGGCCCTCAACATAAACCTGACGACCTTTAGCTAAATACTTACCGCAGATCTCAGCTAATTTACCCCAAACAACAACTCTGTGCCATTCAGTGCGCTCTTGTTTTTGACCGTCTTTGCCGGTCCAATTTTCACTTGTTGCAACATTTAATCGAGTCACAGTGGTGCCTTGACCAATTGCTTTCATTTCTGGATCCTGACCTAAACGACCTATAATTATTACCTTGTTAACTCCGGACATATGCCCTCCCTTGTATGTTTTCTATTTGTGTTCGTAATGAGTCAATCAGCGAATCTGATTTGCATCAACTTTATGCACGGCAGGGGCCTACATATTAAGCGATTGGTGTGAGGAAGAGCTGAATTGCGATCTGAAAATCGGAATTCAGGCGGATTTTTTAACTGCCCGTCGGAACAGGTTTGTTGGAATGGTTTTATCTTAAGGGTGTAAACTGAGGTGGCATACCCATTTGGGCTGAATAAACCTTAAATTTGTAATTACTGACGCTACCTGAATCAATTTTATACCCATCAAGAAAAGATAAAAACAATTTAGCTTTATCTTTAAAAATCTGAGTGGCGAAGAGATCTAAAGAAATATTATAAGCACCAATGATGGGGTTAATTTGCCCATTATTGTTTTGAAAAGTCACAGAAAGGTCACCTTTAACATCTCCATAAAACTCATCTTGGTTGGTGCCCAGTTTTCCATTTTCGATTAAAAATTTTCCGTTTGATAACCGGCCTTTTAATTCTATTTTTCCTAATTTCATTTCAGGTAAAGCAATTTGGCCAAAATCCTGAAGAGGAATAGATGTTGAAGCCAGTTCAAACTTTAAAATCGTCATGCTAATATCTAGTTCGGGTTGCTCGGTCATGGCTAAATCAGCAACGGCTTGCGCCGTAAGGTTCAGTTCTCCCTTAATCGGAAGGTTAATATTTACTGTTTGCTGCAGTTCTTTTAAATTGATTTTACCGGCAACAACTCCAATTTTAAATTTATCTGCTGATTTATCTAAACCTTCGGCTGAACTTGTGGGGTGTATTGATACTTCAACGTCACCTTTTAGAAAACCTTTGGCGGTTATTTTTCCACCCGGCTTTTTAGCCAGCAAAGCCGAAAAAGAAGGAGAAATTTCAAGTTCATCACTGCCTAAGGACGATATCTGTGGAGTCTCAATATATATATTTTCAAAAGAAATAGAGGCTGAAAGGGGATTTAAATGCATTTTTTCAAGCTGCAGGAAAACTCTGTTTCCAGTAAGTTTTGAAACTTGTGATGAGATTAAATCATTAAGCTCACTTAAGGGGAATAAAATAACCACAAAGGCCACTGTCATCAATAAAGTTAAAATAATTTTCCATTTATGTGAAAATAAAAATCGAATGCTGATGACGATAGCGTTCATCATTCGTCAGACCCTCGGGTTTTTTTTGAGGTTTTTTCGGGTTCAGGTTCCTGAGTGGATTCAAAATTAGGAGTGGGCACATTTAATGAATAGAGCTTATAAGTTACATCGTAATAGCGGGTGTCTTGTGCATTTGCATTTATAAAAAGGTCTTTCATTTTTACACTGCTAGATATACTAACAATCGAAGCTCCGATATCGACGATTTGTTTAAGATTCAATTTAGCCAGCCTGACTTCTAATACACTTGAAATTAAACTTGATGATATAAGGCGTCCTTCAATAGCTCCTTCGCTGAGGCCGATGTTTTGCTCAGGTAAAAGTTCGGCATTGGCAATCACAGACATGACTGAGGATTTTAATCCCTCTAGTGATGGAGGAACAACTATATCGGGAGCCGCCGTAGAATCTCGGTGAGTTTTAAAAAGCTCGCGAATCAGATTACGTCTTTCTTCAAAAAGGGAAAGGCTTGTTTGAGATTCTGACAGATAGCTAAAGGGAATAAAAAACATCAAAAATAGAAGTACAGCCACGCCCAACATAAAGGTCATTTTTTGTGCTGGAGGATCCATATTTTCATAACGGTCTTTGGCCTGCGCAAAAGCCGGTGAATCCTGAATGGCTTGGGAGATTTTAGAGCCCATATTTTTTAATTGCTCTTGTAGGTTTTCTAAAGCACTCATTTGACCAAGCCTCGATCTGATTTAAATGAAATATTAAATGCAACACGGTTGGGTACAAGACCGAGCTTTGCAGGGAGACTAGTAATAATTCCATCTGTACTGAGTGTCTTCAGGCTTTGGGTAAGGGCCGCGACATCTTTTGTGGAGCTGGCATAACCCAAAATCTGAACAAATTCGTCTTTGATATGAAAAGTCATAATATCAATCTTAATCTGATCTTTTTGTGGTGAGGCTTCGCTGATTTTTTTTAATACATCAAGTGCCGAATTCATTTGTGCTACCTGTGCCACTAATTTCAATTCAGCTGCCTTCTTCTTATTTTCTTTTATATATTTTTTGACACCGTTTTCATTGGCCTGTTTTTTTGGGAGTTTAGCAACACTTTTTGCTTGTGTAATTACGGCTTCTTCGGCTTTTTCATTTAAGGTTAAAGAAAAGGATTGCCTGATAGATGTCCAGACAAATAGCACAAACATGGTGTAGAGCCCCACCTGAACAACAGAGCCCCATTTTTTCCAGAAAAATTTTACGTTATCATTTTGTTTGGCAAATTCACCCTTAAGCAGATTGGTAGCGGGATTAGCTGATTTTTTGAAAGCTTCAAGTGCAAGTGCTACCGCCGTAGTAAAATGAGACTCTACATGATGTGCTTGCTCAGGCGACTGCATGGAGCTCATCCCACTGACATAATTTTGCAGTAGATAAATTGGATTGCAGGGGGTTTCAAGATGTTGGGTTAGAAAGCCACCTAAATTTGGCAGTAAGCTGGCGCCTCCGGTAAAATGCAGGGCTGTAATGCGGGCATTAAATTCGCTTTTTAATTCAATTACAGTCATTTGGATGTCGCGCACTAAATCCATCAAAATTTTTGTTAACACCGAGGAGATTTGCGCTTGTTCAAAACTTGCATTTTCTTTGTTTAACAGCAGAGTACCTTGTGTGTGTAAAATACGTACGGCTTCTACATAAGAAATTTCTTGTTTTTTGACAATTTCCTGAATGAGCTGATGAGCCCCCCAGTATAAACTACGAGTAAAAATCAAACGATTATTTTCAAAGGCAGTAAACAAGGTTTTTTTGTGTCCGATATTTAAAATAATTCGAATTTCTTTTTTTGGAGGATTACTTTCGTTAACAATAGCAGGATCGGCTTTTCCGGGTGGGGGGGAACCCCAATCTTCAATTAGATTTGCATAGGCTAAACCATCCACCGAAATATTATGAGCATCAATTCCGAAGTTGGCCGCTAGTGAAATAATTTTTTCTATATGAGTTTTAGGTGCGGCAGTTGCCAGAACATCAGCAGCGAAACCTTGGGTCTGAATAATTTTAGCATCAAATATGCAGGCATCAGTATCAAATGGAATGTCTTCTTCCATTTCGAAAGAAAGACTTTTTTGTATTTTTGATCTGTCAGAAAACGGGAAAGTTTTATAGCGTGTTGTAACTTGATCTTGTTTTACGGCAAAAATCCAGCGAGCCTGCCCGTGATCACCGCTGGCCAGAAAAGCACGCACGAACTCAATAACTTCCAGTTCTTTATCCTCAGCAGTTACATTTTGACTTAATTTTTTTTCTTGAGTTTGATTTATTAAGACATTTTTTTTATGTTGGACGAGCTCAACTAATTTTACTGAGTATTCGCCGATATCAAGACCTATCGCCCTCATGCTGCCCCTTCGTGATGTAAAACTACTGCGCTGCTATTTCTCCGTCAGTATACGATACGTCATGGACCTTTGGGAAGAGGATACGAATAGTGAATCTAGACGTTAATCCAGGGAAATATTTTTAGTCTGCCTTTCAGATTTTCGATATCAAATCACTAATCTTCAATCCAATAAACCACGCGCGGCGGGCCTTTGGGAAGTGGTTCTGGAGGAGCAGGTGCTGGGGCTGGGGCGGGCGCCTGCCCAGGAGGGGGAGGCGGCGGCGGATTTTCTTTATCAACATAGGTTTTGATTTGAGCTGCGGCCCTTCCTACATCAAGAACAACTGCGGTAATATTTTTTTGCAGTGCAAATTTTCCGTCGCCATAAAGACCAGTCGATTTAATTCTGAAGCTGATAACTTTATTGCAGATCATAGGAATCTGATCAAATTCTTTTGTTAGCCTTGCGCCGCGCCCTTCGACAAATGTTTTAAAGTCATCATGGCACTTCTCTTTTTCTCCCTTAAAGGGGCCACCTTTGTCCGGATCATCGCGTCTTGCAATAGCTTCAGTAACGGCCTCTTCAGTCATTCCGCTATCTAATGAAAGTAAGACTTCCTTACTCGAGGTATTCGGGTTAATGGCCTTCATACCGTAAATGGTAATACGCGGACGCAGCAGATCATAAAACACGTCCGTCATACCCGGAACCAATCTTAATTCCTCAATGGTTCTAAATCCGCGATTGGGAGGATAAGAGGGGCCTAAGGCGGAATAACCGGAGCGTTTGTCGCCACCACCAAGGCCAGTATTTGAATCGCTCATCCAGTCGTAAATTCTGTTAACTAATTCTTCAAAATTTGTATTTTGATACTCGGTTCTAAAAACATCATCAGTTGCTATCTTTTGTTCAAAAGCAGTCAGTAGTTGTTTTTTTGTGATTTCTCTTAAAGTTTTTGACGGAGAAGCCAAATCGTTAATATCAATTTTTGAACCTTCATCCTCAATTGTGTGTGAGTAACGGGCGTCCATCAAAGATTCGGCGTTGATCTGCTGATAGCTATCTTTATCTACTGAATTTATTTCTTTTGGTAGGGGTAGGGGCCAAAAGAAGGGGGTCTTCCAGCCGATTTCATCGATGATTTTCATATACGATTCTGGTAGCGGGCTACGAACAGCCATTTGGTATATTTTTAATCGCAGTAACGCTATTTGCATTCCATCACGAGCGGCATAATAGGCCTTGATGCGGTTTAACTCCTGTGAGTTGACAATATATTCTACGGCGGTGTCGCGAGTTAATTCGGTCGCAATATAAACCATGAACATCAGCGACATCATCGCTAAAATCAGTGCAATTCCTTTTTTGCGGGATTTCTGCATGGGATTGTATTTTAGGCGCGCAAGAAGTGAGCGTAGCACTAGGGTCTTCCTCCGCTGCTGCTGCCGCTGTTACTGGCAGGTTTTTCGGGATTATTGGGAAAGTGAATAGGAACAACAAATTGCATCGAATAGGTCTTAGGTTTTTTTTCTATTTCGCGCTCTATGCTTAAAGAAATTTCAACAGAATCAGGAAAGTAGTTTTTGGTGCCGGCATCAGCACTTGAACTTGTTGAATTCCAAGTGCTGACCCAATCTTGTTTGGTTTCGCCGATGTAGCGCAATTTGAATTCGGTTACATTTTCTAACATTACAATTTCATTGCCGCCGGTTTTTACATCTTCATCCAGTAAATATTCAGTTCTACGATAAAGACACTGGCTTGCCTGTTTGGTTGTTAAATTACTACAGCTTTTTAACGAGTAACCTACCTCGATAAAATCCGCTTGTGTGATGTTCGATATAGTGCGGGCGGCATTCATGGTTACAAAATTAAGTTCGTTGTCAGTTCCCATAAAATGAGTACTGGGGTCTGATCGTTTGGCCTCACGGGGAGGTGGCGGAGGAGGCTGCGGCGCGCCCGCGATGGGAGCCTTTGATTTTGTGGCCTGATCTAGGATTTCTTTTTCAAAATCGCGATGGTGATAGGCCATATTAACATCGGCTTTTAACATCCTCATAGCGTCGCGCAGTGCCGATACATCGTCGACCTCGGCTTGTATTTTTGTTCGCGCCTTCAGGGCTCTGCTAATGGCCTGAGTTGATAAAATAGTTAATGTTGAAAGTATCGTAATCGCCAGAATGACTTCAAGTAACGTAAAACCTGATGATGAGTGAAGATATAGTCTACTTGTAATCAGGCGTGCCATCATTGCGTAGCTCCACCGCCGCCAGCACCGGGCAAAGGTAGCGGCTGATTATAATCTATCATATAAATTGTTACATCAGCTACAAGGGGTTTTTTACCCTCTTTAAAGATCACGCTAACATTAATTTCTTTTACGGTTTTACTAAGATAATCAGTATAGACCTTCATGAGACTTAAAGTTGTCTGATCGGCACCGCCATCTTGCGAAATCAGGGCCGCCGACAGGTCGGGCATTTCAAATTTTTTAGATTTTAATTTCCAAGAGTATTGCGGCAGTTCGCTACCGAAATTATCTTCTTTTTCTTCGGGGATGGACTCTAAGGATTTATTTTTATACTCACGTTCGATTTCGGTTACTTTACGTTCAAGTAGGGCTGCGATTTGCACCTGTATTTGCGTTTTACGTAAACGATTATAAGTCCCTGACCAGGAATTAGTTAGAATAAAAAGTCCGGAGGCCATAACCATCAGGGCTAAAACGACTTCAATAAGCGTAAAGCCTTTTTTGCTGCCTAATGCGGATTTTAATTGTTTAGAAAATAAAGCTCTCACCGTTTAAATTTACTCTTTGCCTTTGAGAAGAGCAAACAAAAATAGGTCCTAAAACATTTTACTAAAGTTTTTTAAAAATAGGACAGAATTTGCAGTACAAGTGAGCCTTATCCCGATCTTTACCGTTGGTACACTGTGCCGATGGTAAAGATTGGGAGAGAGCTGGAGCTTTGGGGGATGAATGGGTTTTAAAAATTGTTATAAAGTAATTCTTAAGTTGGTTGGAGCTAATGGTGTTAAATTAGTTCCGCCATTATTTGTTGTTGAGAGTTCATACCCGCGTTGATTAATCCATAGATTACGGTAGTTTCCCTGAAGGTTTCCATTGATATCAATAATTCCATCAGAGGAACTTCCCTGTAAATTATTCGAGCCATTAAATATAATTCGTGCAAACCCAAGAGGGTCAGTAATTCCATAGCAATTTAATCTAGGTGGGCATGAACCCCCTGAGCCGCCACTGTTAATGATAATATTATTATTGAAATAATAGGGCCCATCATTTGTGGCTACATTACTTACATTTACATTACCAATAAATGTATTACGATAAACCCAGGTTTGGGCAATAGGATCAACTTTTGCTACCCCAATGGTGATGCCTCCTTCTCCAGAAGCTGTGCCTGAGCTTCGAACTAGATTGTGATAAATTTCTCCTCCTGTGTTGTAAATACCTAATCCGGCAGTTGATGTTGCCATATTCCCACCAAAACAAGTTAACACATCAGAGGAACAAGTATTGGCACGAACTGTATAGTGTGCAACAGTTCCTTTAAGGGCAAGAGAGGCTTCACGATCTAGAGTTCTTGAGTAATTGCTTGTTTCAAAAAGACCATATCTGATGCCATAAAGTTTTAAAGAACATGCGCCTGTTCCTACATTATGAAATGAGCTGTTTTGGACAGTATCAAACCAGGTCGGGCAGTCGTCACAACGACTCCATAAAAAGAAAGATGAGTTTTTACCATTGCCACCGAATAAAAGATTTTGTGCATCAATTTTTCTGATAACTGCACCATAACCACCACTTCGTATATTAAGCTTGAATCCGATACTCCCGATGTTTCGAATTCTCAGTCCCTCGATCCAAATATTTTCACCTTGCATTTGGAAACAGGGCTGGGCATCCCCAGCAGACTCGAAATCAATAGTGGGGTTTTCGCCAGGATAACCTAGCCAGATAACTCCTCTGTTGTTTTCTGGCCAAACGACACGCCTGTCGCAGTCGCCAGGGATTGTTCCATCTTCAAGTGAAGGATCAATTGTATAAGGCAAACTTGCGCCACGAAAGTAAATAATAGATCGAGTGCCACAGCTTGCATGGGCTTTTGCAATTGATCGATAGGGTGAGTTTAGCGAACCATTTCCAGTTGTATCATTTCCTGAGTCAGCATTTAAAAAACAAAATCCGTTAGCGCCGATAGTCGAGTTGACATTGATAGACCAGGTGCCGGTAAGAGTGCGCCCATCAGCATCGCGAATAGTTACAGTAATTGGATTGGTTATGCCAAGAATAGGGTTTGGCCAATTAATTGTACCAGCAGTGCACCCACTTGGGCCAATATTGGAGCAGGGCCCTGGCTCGATAGTCATACCTGCAGGTGCACTACTCAAGCTGTAAGTGTAAGGCCATCGTCCACCAACAGCATCTGCATGAATTTGATAAGGAATACCTGGGTAAGCTCGATAAATTCGATTACTAGCGTGAAGTCCAATTCCAGCAGCGCCAATGCCAACAGGTCGTGCTATTTGGAAAGTTTGGTGATTTTGGGCGTAAGAAGCTAGCGCATGAAATATAAAAAAACATGACAATATAACCGTCTTAAAATAGCTTTGAGCCATAACATCCACCCCGTTACTTAATGTTAAATAAAAATTACGATAATTGCTAACTATAAATATTAAATATCTCTTAATAATTACACTGAAATTTTATAATTCGTAGATCCCAACTACTGTCAAAAACTTCTACAGTTTATAGAACTTTTAAATAGTGTTTGCTCCACGAAGATTTTTACGGCCAATACTTGTATTATAGCGCGCAGAGAAAATTTATTCTGACCATCCAATGTGGTCTATGTTACAGAATACGAAGTCCACTTGGTGGACTTGGGCGTGGCGACGGATTTGGTGGGCCAGATGAATAGTTTGGTAAATCACTCTCGCTTGTTGCTAGATAAAAATCATCAAAATACATATAGAGAACAGTACCAATTGTCGCATTAGCCGGCACGGTACTAGGCCAAAATAGCGACCGGTGACCCCTGGGCTCTGGGACTGTCCATGTAAACGCTTGTCCTGCCACGGGGGTCCCGCCATGCCAACTGAGTACATGAGTCAGGGCTCCCCCCTTGGGGCCTATCCAGCAATCTATTTTACCACTAGAGATTACAGTAAAATCCGTGTGACAACGAATGATGTTCCAGCGGTTTGGTCGAATCCGCTCTGAGAGATTAGTCTGCCCAAGTTTACTCTCATCGCCGGGCGGCGCTCCAGCCCAATTAACGGTTCCAAGCGTATTGTCACGAGTGGTAAGCCACATATCCCCATTAGTGGGGCTTAATAAGGTAGAACTGTTAAATGGATTGTAACTGTTCGACGTGGAGGTTTCGATCAAGAAATAGTTCGTATTGCAGGGATAGTCCGCATTGCAAGGGTAGAATAACTTCATTGGGCGATTACCCGCGATAGTAACTTCGTTGCCAAAGTTGTTCACATACATGGCCACCTGCCACCAAGCATTTGCAGGAATGTAATTATCTGATCCAGAAACTAGCACGCCGCCATCTGACTGTAGGGTCATGCCGTTCGTATACATGCGCATAGCGCGTGAGCCTGATGGTAAGGTGTCATTTGAGCCCGGGACACTAGATGCTATGCTGATATTGGACGGGTTGGCCACTCTATCTGGCAATTCCCGGCAAAATGTATAACCGCTTGTTGATTGAAGCGTGGTGCATGTTACATCGCCAGCCTGGTACGCTTCAAAAGTGTCCGAAAAAATCACGACTGCTGACGCTGACAAAGGCATAAACACACCCAAAACGGCAAGCCTAATCATATAAAAAGCTATCGTAATAGGGCTACAAAAGTCATACCTGCTCATAACTCCCCTTTATCTATCCTAACCCACTTATATTCTACTCTATTAGTGTTTCATTTCCAGTGATTTCTAATTTTTCTGAATTAATAATGATTTGGACCACTCCATAAAAATTTAAATAAAATTCTCAAAATGATACAGCATAGTGTTGTTGTATTTTTTGATAAAAAACAGCTTAGACCAAGGAACAGAGATTGATATTAAATTCGCGGCGAAGATTTTTTAAAAATGTAAAAATATCAGTGCGAGCGCTACGATGGCAGGCACACCCTGAATGTATAGAATCTTTAAATTAACTGAATAGGCGCCATAAATCGCGGCAATAATCACACAGCTCAAAAAAAACAATGCAAGCTGTTTGCTAACTAAAGGATCTGAACAAACAAGTGACCAAATCAATCCTGCTGCCAAAAAACCATTATACAAACCTTGATTGGCAGCTAACACAGCCGTTTGATTGGCATGCTCTACTGACATTAAAAATGTTTTTAGACCCAAGGGTTTTGTCCACAAAAACATTTCTAAAATAAGAAACCAAATATGTAAAAGTGCCACTAATCCTATAAATAATTTCGATAAATTCATATATTGATGCTGCCTTATATGTGTATCTTTGGGTATTATTTTCAATGACTCAGCTCCATTGGGATTTTTTTTGACGCTCAATTCGTAAAATGATAGGCCTGCGTATAATTTAAACAAATAGAAAATTTTGGAGTAAATTATGACAACACCAACTTTAATAACATGTACACTATGGGCTTCTATGTGGCTGAACAATGGCACAATGAAGATTCTAGAAGAGATCAAATTAGATTCCGTAGAAAACACAGTTACCCGTTCACTTGTAAATGTAGAGCAACTTGAAATTCAGCGCTATGCTGATTTTATTTCGATTTTAATTTCGCGTCCGCCCACTGAAAAAGAAAAAGAAGTTTTTGCATCTTTTAAACACAAGTATCCTTTGCAATATGTTACTGTAGCAAGAACTTCGGGCTCACTTGATAGTAGCAACAGCCAAAGTTCTGTGGAGCTTGGAACAAAAGAATACAGTGTTATTTGTAAGTACTAAATAGATTAAAAATCCCATCTGCGGATATAGCGAATGATGTCTTGATCGGTAGTACGAAGCCCCACAGGGTTAACAACTCCGTCCCCAACAATTTTAATGCGCCGAAAACCAAGATAATATCTATTAAGTATAATTCCATCAGACAGAGCGTCAGAAACGCCATCACCGTCGATATCAAATGCGCCGACGGCACGTAATGAGTTCAGATGAGCTGTGATAGACTCTGGTGAAGTTCTGATGGCATCACTTGAGAACACCACATTAGCTATAATCGAAGAACCACTGAACTGAAAGAGATAACGTATAACCATCATGGTGTCGTTCTGATCAATTAGGCTATTTCCATCGATGTCATAACTTAATTTTTTAGACGAGGTCACAACTGTTTGAGCTAACGAAGCGCTAACCATAACTAAACCCAGCATCAATATAATAGTTTTCAATAACATTTTCATTTTATCCCCCCATTTTTAATATAAACTGCTTGTTGCAAAACTAATGCTGGCTCTACTCAAATTAAACCACCATTAAAGCTACAAAATAGACAAACGAATAGACATTGTATAAAAAAAAATCAACATACCAAAAGGAGACATACCAAAAGGAGATTCAGTTTTTATTGTCAGTTACCCCGCAAGAACTTTTGATAGCAATTTTGTTAATGCAAGTTCTACGGCTTGCGACCTGAATCCTTAGGAACGGCGTACCGAATAGACTTATGACCCACGATATAAATTTCATGAATAAAACTGAATTGTATGTTGGAGGTCATATTTTATTATAATACTAGTAATAAGCTGTGCTCAAGAATAACAGCAATCTGCTGAGGAGGATTTTATGAAATCAATTATTATTGTATTTTTGGTCGCATCCAGTTTGTCAGTTTTTGCAGGTGAATATGTTCACTCTGATGTTCCCAGAGTCGAAACTATTTACAGCCTGAGTATTGCGGCAGACTTAGTTCAAATTCAAGTGGAAAGCAATGGCTGTACCACTAAGGAGTCTTTTCTTGTTCAAAAGTATTTAGATCCAAATGATAATATTATTAGATTGTTGTTCATTCGAAATCGTCCTGATTTCTGCCGGGCCTTTCCATCTGAAGGAGCACTGATCGAGTTTTCAAAAGATGATTTAAATATTGCCAGAGACGTTGGAGTGCGTGTTGAGAATCCATTTAGTCATAATCCGCGCAAGTCAAATTAGTGCTGAATTATCTAGCCAGTTCTTTTAAGAGTTTAGCTTCTGGAATAACATCCGCACGCCCAGTCAGTGGATTGTAAACCAAGGTCCAAACTGTGCCCTTGGGGTCTTCAATTTGAATGGCGGAGGTTTCGATTAAACCTTGCGGGAAAAAATGGATATAAGCAGGGCCGGTAGTGAGGATCATATCTAAACTCCCACTTTCAATTTGTCTAAATTTATATCCTTCAGAGAGTATTTGTTTTTTATTAAAAATGCTCGTGTCCGCTTGAAAATCAGGAGGGGGTTTCGGGGCGTCTTGATCCGGGTTTTTTGCAGCTTCTATAGCTTGCTCAAGCTTGGCTTTATCAACGACCACAACTTTGGTGGATTTTTCAACCCACCAGCTTTGCTGCTTTTCGGTTAGGTCAAAGGCCATACGGTACGTGCTACCGGTCATTTTGGCGCGACTTTTTAATTCTTTACCGGCAATAATAAAATTACGTAAAACTTTACGGGTGTCAGCTCTCTTATCGAATAGGCGAGGGGCCGCAACGGCAATGATACCTCCGATAATAACTAAAACAACAGCAATTTCTAAAAGTGAAAATCCTTTTTTATTGTGAAAAACTGTTGTGAACTTCAATTCAATTATTCTTCGTTAGCTGTCGAGCTGGGTGAGTAAATATCTTTATCGGGGCCTTCGCCACCTTCTTTTTTATTTTTACCAAGGCTTTTAAGATTAAAGCCATTACCAGATGACTCATAAACAAACTCGGATTGCCATTCGTCTTTCATAAGGTTTTTCGCATTTTTATTGCTTGTCCAGTTTTTACAGTCGGCGGTATCGTTGATCATGAAGTCAAGAGATGAAGGCATTTTGCCGCAGTCTGCTTGGTACTCATTGATTTTATTTTCAATTTCACCCATTTTTATTTTTGTATTTCGGACATTGGCATTATCGCGACCTTCTTGAATTCGCGGTAAAATCAAAGCCATAATGCCTCCGATAATAACCAGAACAATCATAATCTCAGCTAGAGAAAAACCTTTAGTGTTAAGAGAGTGGCGTGAATTTTTAAAAATTTTCATATGATCACCTTTCGAGTTATTAATAGAATTTACCCCAATTTTGATGTGAGTTCAAACATTGGAACAATAATTGAGATCACAATAACAAAAACCACGACGCCGATCAGCAGTGTCATAATCGGGTTGAGTAAACTGGTAATAGAATCCACTTTAGATCTGACTTGAAAATCATAGGCATCTGCAACTAGAGTCAGCATATTCTCCAGATCACCAGTTTTTTCACCCACATTTACCATGTGCACCACAAGCGGCGGAAAGTGTCCTGATTTTTTAAGAGGTCCAGCTATAGATTCACCCTCAGAAATATTGCTTTTGGCTTCATCAATAGCTTGTGCAATTACATGATTGTTTACAACATTACGAACAATATCAAGCGCGCTGAGCATAGGCACGCCACCAGTTAAAAGTGTGGCCAGAGTTCGGGTAAATCTCGAAATAGCTACCATCTTAGTAATGTCGCCGAACAGCGGAATTTTAAGTGAAACCGCATCCCAGGATTTTTTGCCTTCGCTTGAGTTTTTCCAGTTTAAAAAAAGAAAAATACTGATCACAATAAAGCCGCCGAAGAAATACCAATAATTAACAAACACCTGGCTGATCGAAGCAATAACTTGTGTGTACCAAGGCAGAGAAATATCTGGAAAAGATTCAAAGATGGTCAAAATTTTTGGTAAAACACTGGTGAAGAGGCCAAAAATGACTAACGTTATAACAACCAACATAATAATAGGATAAGTCATGGCGGCACTTAATCTTTGTCTTAATTCAGCCTGGGCCTCGGTAAATTCAGCTAGGCGTAATAAAATAATATCAAGTGTTCCCGACATTTCTCCAGCTTCAGCCATTGAAATATAAATAACATTAAAAACTTCAGGATATTTTGAAAGAGCTTTGTGGAGTGATTGACCTTCGTTGACCATGTTTTTACAGTCAGCTACGGCTTCAGATAAAATCGGGTTCTCAACTTGTTCTGAAACTGCGGTTAATGCATCAACTAGGGGTATGTTGGCTTTTATTAATGTAGCTAATTGCCGCGTCATCAAAGATAAATCTTTTACCGGAACCGAACCTGATCTTACTTTTAGTGCTGATTTTTTTTTAACAGCGGATTTTTTTTTATCTTCAATGGCAATAACAAAAATGCCATCTTTTTTTAATTTCATTCGCGCGGTACGTAGGTTTTCAGAGTCAACTATGCCTTTGGTGTCTTTGCCGTCTCTGGTTATACCCTTGTAGTCAAAAATTGGCATAAGTATTAAATATCCATCTGAGTATTAGAAATTAACTCTTCAATGGTGGTAATGCCTGCTAAAACTTTTTGAACGCCATGATCACGGAAGGTTTTCATGCCGTTGGCCACCGCTTGTTTTTTTATAGTGTTGCCGTCTTTTCGCTGCATTACTAAAGACCTTATATCATCTGTTACAGGTAAAATTTCAGCAATAACCGTACGACCAATATAGCCCTTTTGACTGCACTGATCACAGCCTTTGGTTTTACAGATATTGGCGGCATTGGCCTGTTCGCGCGTAATGCCTAAGGTCTGCAAATCAAAATTACTGGCCACATGAGAAACTTTACAGTGGGGACATAAAACGCGAACCAGCCGCTGTGCTAGAACTCCCAAAATAGAAGTGGCAATTAAAAAGGGCTCACAGCCGATATCCATCATACGTGGAAAGGCGCCCGAAGCATCATTGGCATGTATCGTTGATAAAACCAAGTGACCTGTTAATGAAGAGTTAATTGCAAGTTCAGCGGTTTCTAGGTCGCGGATCTCACCCACCATTATTATATCGGGATCTTGACGCAGAAAAGACCTTAAGCCCGCAGCAAAAGTTAAACCGATTTTTGCATTCACTTGTACTTGCCCCACACCGTGAATTCTTTGCTCGACTGGATCTTCAACTGTTAATATATTAATATCTGGTTTATTTAATTTTCCTAAACAGCCATAAAGTGTGGTGGACTTACCAGAGCCTGTGGGACCAGTTACAATAATAATTCCATAAGAGCGCGAAATCAAATCATCAAGCACCTGCAGAGTATTTTCGGAAAAACCACTTTGCGCTAATTCCCGCACCTGACTCGATTTATCCTGTAAACGCATGACCAGGCGTTCTCCATGCGTTGTTGGAACCGAAGATAGACGTATATCAATATCTTTACCGCCGACTTTTAGTGGAATGCGTCCATCTTGAGGTAAGCGTTTTTCAGCAATATTAAGATTAGCCATAACTTTAATACGAGAGGTGATGGCATTTTGTAATTTTTTAGGTGGTTTAAAGATATCGTATAAAATACCATCCATGCGGTACCTAACAACCATATCTTTTTCGTAGGGCTCAATATGAATATCCGAAGCTTTTTCTTTTACCGCTCTAAATAATAATGAATTCACTAATTTGATAACCGGGGCATCATCTTCTCCGGCCTCCAGTAAGTCGATGATCGGGTCTTCAAGATCCATTTCATCTTCTTCAATTTCATCCATACCGCTCATGTTGGAGGTGTTTTTTTCATAAACGCGGTTGATTGCATCTTGCAGGCGCTGGGTAGTTGTAACTAAGATTTTAATACGTTTAGTAAAAATCACCCGTAAATCATCTAACGCCTTGGTGTTAACTGGATTCGAGGTCAGCACAATAACAGTGTCTGCCTCTTCTCGGAATGGCAGCACGCCTTGTGTTTTTGCATAATTAATTGGAAGATTGCGAACTAAATCGACCGAGATATCATTAACCGGAATGTCTTTGATAAAATCCAAACCTAATTCACGGCATAAATCAGCCACTAATTCATCAGCAGTGACATACTCTTTACGTGATAAAGTGGAGCCCACACTTGTGGACCCAGTAGCAGAGGCATATTTCAGAATAGATTTAATCTGCTCTGAGGTTAAAGAAGTTGCCTTTGTTAAAACGACCGAAACATCAACTTGTGCCATTACTGTTTTTGACCCTTATTCTGTTTCATTTGGATTTATTTCAATGGCAGAACCGCCAGCCGCAGCCCCTTGTTTTAAAATGGTATCCATCGTTGATCCATAAGGATCTTTTCCGCCCTGTTGTTTAATAAAGTTCAAACGCTCCCTTGCCTTGAAGTTTAATAAATCCTGTTGATCAGTAGGCGAGCGAATGATTTTAGGAGTTAGAAAAACCACCATATTTAGCTTATCTTTTGTAACTTCTTTTCCTTTAAATAACCAACCGATCAGAGGTAAATCTCCCAACAGGGGAACTTTTCTGGTGATTTCAGATTCTTCGTCTCGAATTAATCCTCCGATAACGGCGGTGTCGCCATTATTGACATTAATATTAGTTTTAATAGAACGTGTCGCAAGTGATTGGGTTTCATCTTTGAATTTAGCAGGAACTTTTGCTTGTGATAACTGTTTAGCTACTTGGGTAAATTCCATGCGGATTCTTTCAGAACTAGGGCTAATGAAGGGTTTGATGGTCATTTTAATCGTGGCTTGTTCAAATGTTGGTACTAAGAAACTTGCTGTGCCGGTGGTGCCACCACCTTGAACTTGAGATCCTGTTACAACTCTATCGCCCACTTCAATTTCAGCTTCTTGGGAATCTGTAGCAGTTATTTGCGGCGTCGATAAAATATTAGCTCTGCCAATCTTTTTAATAAATTTTAAAAACCCAATGAGGCTGGGAACCTTAACAGTTGTTTTAGCAATTGGATCTAAAACATCAATAGGACCCTGACCGAAGGCTAAAATGGCATTGCCAGCTCCACCAAAGGGGCTGAGAACATCAGTTACGTCAGTATCGTTGGCTACAAATCCTGACTTACCGCCATCTTTATTAAAAGATACGAGACCACCTGAGGCATTAAAGCCATCATTTATTGCCATCTCCATGATGATGGCTTGCACGTAAACCTGATCACGTGGAATATCAAGTTTTTTGAGAATATCCAATACACGTTCATAGTCTTGGCGGCTCGCTGAAATGACCAGTGAGTTGGTATTCTTATCAGCTTTGATGGTGACATCGCCGCCAAAAATTCCTTCACGAGCTGCGGCTTGCCCTTGTGGCGCAAAACCAATTCCGCCACCACCGGTGGGTGCAGCATTTTTAGGACCGGCGTCTTTAGTTACTTGCTGTAAGGTTTCAGCAATTTTTTCAGCCTCACCGTTTTTCATGTAATAAACATAAACGCCGCCAGAATCTTCTGCTTTAACTTTAAAATCCAACTGAGCAATTAATTTCTTTACACGTGCGATACCTTGTTTGTTACCCACAATAACCAAAGAGCTGGTGCGGTCATCCGGAAAAACCAAAAAGTAGCTGGCTCCGGTTTTACCGGCGGCAGTAGTATTACTTGTGGAACCAAAGCGTGGTACCCCTGAAGAAAATCCTCCGGGTGCAGTGGTCGCAGATTTCTGGCCTTTATTAACGATTTTATCAATTAATTCGGCGATGTCTTTTGCTTTGGCATATTTGATGCCTACAACTTCCAGTTGATCTTCAAAACCGGGGACATCAAGCTGATTAATAATTTTCATAACGCGGTCGATGTTGGCGCCGAAGTCAGAAATAATCAGGGAATTCGTTTGCCCGAAGGCTGACATTTCACCGTAACTTGATGTTAACAATCTTAAATCTTTTTGTACGGTATCTGCCGTAATGTGTTTTAAATGGATGATCTTAGTAATCATTTGATCTGAGTTGGGGTAGTAAGCGCCTGAATAGGTGTCGATATTATCCCGTTGTGCCGATCTGGCATTTCGGATCTTTAAAAATCCGCCACTTGGAACAACAGTGAAACCATTAATAGCTAGTGCTGATAAAAAAGCTTTGTAAGCTTCAGAGACAGTAATTTTACTTGGCGCTAAAATTGTGATTTTTCCACGGACAGTTGAATCAATAATAAAGTTTTTGCCGGTGAGTTCACTGATGGCTTTGATTATATCAGTAATTTCAACGTTGGGAAAATCAAAAGATTCAATGGTTTCCGGAAAGTTTTCAGCCGTGAGGTCTTCAGGATTGCCTCGGGCAAATTTATTTTTCTGGTTAGTACTTAAAATACCGGCTTTTGCATTTTTAGATGGGCCGATAATGCTTTCACCTTTAGATAAGTTTGATCCAGACGAGTCTCCTGTTCCACCCTTAGATGGCGGTTCGCCAAAATCAATGGCACCTAGGTCTTCAGGACCTGAAGGGGATTCATCAAATTGTGCATTGGTATTTACAGAAATCAATAAAGATGTAGCCATCACTATTGAAAAAAATCTTTTTTGTAAGGTCATTCCTAAACCCCTTTAGTTAGTTTAACTATTAGCGAACTATTTTATGTCGTACGTAAAGCTTTCCGTTTTTCCGCCGCGCTCAATTTGCATTTTTACCTGGTTACCGTTTTTTAATGTATTGTACATTTCCATGGCTTTTTGAACGCTATCAATAGGTTCGCCATTAACGCCTTTAATGACATCCATTCTTTGTAGACCTAATTGCTCATAAATGGTTCCGGGCTGCATGTCCAAAATTCGGAAGCCATTAATTTCACCCGTATTCGGATCGCGGTTTGGTACGGCGCGGGCCTGCATCAAGACACTAGATAAATCGTTAGTGTATTTAAGTAAATCCGAGCGTTTGATCGCAAAGGTGTTGGTTCCGGTCATTTGAACTTCTTTGCCGGGTTTTGAAGCCTCAGTTTTTGCAGCGGCACCAAAAGCGACTTTGCTGCTGGCCGAATTCATTTCAATATATTCAAGTGCGCCTGTGTTGCTATTACGAATATAAACAATATTTCTTTCGATTCTTTCAATTTTGGCTAAGCCCTCAACATCAGCGCCAGTCGAATATGAGCCTGTCATATTTTTGCCTTTTAGTTCAAGTGCGACAATTGATTTATTGGGGTCTGAATGCACAAGCGTTCCAATAACGTTAATTGGAAGTTGTGAGGGTGTGGGGGCATTATCCTGTTTTTTTCCATCTTCGGTTTTTTTACCCATAGTTATTGCTTCGGGCATAACACCTGTAGATGAAAATAAATTACGGTTAGTAATCACCGAAAATTGGCTTCTATCAATAAAAGCCGGTGGCTTTATGGATGAATTTTTTTTTGGTGGGGCTTGATTCGGTATCATGAGTTCGCGAAAATAAATAATGCCAAGATCCGCTATTGTAAAAGCCACGAATGCCAGAAGGGCATAGAGTGCAATTTTAGCCAGCTTCGTGTTTTCGTTGCGTGATCTTGATCCAAGAGTTTTCATTCATAAAAAGCATATCAAATAGGCCTAGGTCGGTGTAGCAACATCAGTCGCGAGCATCAAATCTAGACTACTATCTGGGCTAAGTCTGGGTTTGGTCTGGACTTAGGACTAATTTTTTTATTATAGCTCACGCTCTGTAAACTTCATGACTGAGGTCTGCTAACCTAATGTCTAAATGAGTAATAAGTTGGCTATGACGGTCATATACTTCACGGACGGAGCGCTCATCGAGGATTTGCATGTACGCAAATCGCTTTTACGTATTCCTGAAATCCTTCAATGCTTAAGAGAAAATCAAGGCGAGTTTTTGAATTGTGATCTGTATATTGCAATGATGGATCAAAGTACTTTTTGCCAACTCAATTATCACCAAAAAACACGTCTTAAAACGCTTTTGCAAAAATCACTTTATGATCGTTGGATTAAACAGGGTGTGGAGCCGGATCTTATTATTAAAAGAAAAGATTATACGGACTTTTCACATATAGCGGCGACTTTTGCGAAACTTTCAACCATAGAAGAGTTGAAAGTGATAACAATAGGTCCCGGCTTTGATGAGCTAGAATCTTTTCTGCGATTGAAATTAAAACTACAAAGTAGTCCTTTGACAGATGTGATTTCTCAGGATCCGATGCTTGGCTGGTTCTGGGCCGATGTCAAAAATGGCATTCAGTTGCATTCTTAGTATTTACTGAATAATATAAGCAATTGAGACGACTGACTTCGGAGAGTTTGCATGGAACATGACAAAATTGAATTATTATTTAACTTAATTGATGTGAAAATATCGGCGCGTGCGCGCACAAAAATTCTCGATGAAATTGAAACAATAAATGGTTATGACTTAGTTTTTGTAATAGCAACAATAATTCGATACAGGTTTTCAGGTCATCTGATTGTAGTGAACGAACAAAATGAGTTAAGCGGCATCACTTTTATTTACGGCGAAATCATCAGAATTGATTATCCGGATCAGGAGAACTTACTTGGGAATCTTGTTGTGCAAGAGGAACTGATCTCTCAAAATGAAATGGAAGATATTTTAAAGCAACCTGCCTCTAAAAAAATGGGACAGTATCTACTGGAAAATGGCCATTTATCTAGTGATCAACTAGCGAATTTTTTATTTAAGCAATCGCAGTCGCGATTAGCTAAATATATTCAAGACAATAAGGTACGATTTAATTTTAATTTTGATGGTGAGAGCCACGAAGTAGCAGTGGTCAGCAATATAAAATTTTATCAAATACTGCATACGCTTATTTTTAATAATTTTAATTCAGCGTGGTTAAGGGAGTATGTAAATTTCTATTCAACAAGGGATTTTTCAATTAATTTCTCAGAAGAGGTTTATAAAAACTTTAAAGATCTGGAGTTTATTTCTGAGGCTTTTACAAATATCAGCCATGTGGGCAAAAAAAAATTGTCGTATTTTGAGCTGCTAGCTGTGGCCAGTCTTGAAGAAAGTCATAATATCAAATTTATTCACTTTATGATTTTAACGGGCTTTTTTGTTTTACTCGACAAGCCTACCACGGACACCAAGCGGTCTAAAAGTCAGCAAGCCACACCTGATGTATTAAGCATAGATTTTACAAAAGTAAGAGGCTTAATAATGACACAGAATTATTTTGAAGCCATAGGATATATAAATAAAAGCGCAGCTATAGTTGGTAGCAAGGATCAGGTTAATTTTTATTTTGTGTGGATGAAGCTTCACGGTTCTTTTCATAATAATTTTTTACTTGATATAAATAAAATTAGTAAAGTCTTTGCCGCAATTAACCCCAACATGGTGGGTGAGGGTAATTATTATTATGTAAAAGCCCTGCTTCATGCGAGCCTGAAAGATATTGACGCCTGTCTTGCCGCTTACGATAAGGCTTTGCAGACTGAGAGCTTTTACCTCAAGTATCCCCTTATCAAAAATGGTCGTTTTTACAAAAATACAGGTTTTTTTACCACATTTAAAAAACTATTTGGTTTTAATTAAAACCAAATAAAATCTAACCATACAGGTGTGGTGTTTAATAAACTCAGCTCGGGTAAAAAGTCACGATCATGAGTTTCTATGGAATAAAGCCCATGAGGAGTTTCTGAAAAAACGGAGCCCTTGGGCGGCCGTTTTTTGTAATCTGAAATTTCATAAGCGTACATTAGAAACTCGTCCTGTGCAGAGGATTCATAGCAGGCACGGATCAAAGCATTAAAAACCTCTTGATGGCCGGAAATTAAAAAATGTAAAAGCCTGAAACTAAGTGCCTCTTGTTGTTGGCTACGCGAAAAGGGTCTGGTCAGGCGCCTTCCGAAACCCAAGAGTTGCGCCACCTTTAAAAATTGTCTCAGATTGTGTGATTGCGGGCTGTACTCTTGAGGCAAATAATCTTGCAATAAACTTGAACTGATGGGTTGTACGCAGCCGATGATTTTATGTTCGCTGTCAAAAGCAATTAAAAACTGACTCCAGGAGTAAAGTAAGGAACGGTCAATATATTCGGCAGGATTCTGTATTAACTCCTGTGGCATAAAATCGATTTTTTGACAATTGGCAGTCAGATATTCAAGTAAAGCCTTTTTGTCAGAGGCTTGATAAGGTCTGACTTCAATATTTTTATTGGGACGATTTATAAGCGGATAAAAACCGTGAATAGAAACCAAATTGTACGACCTAGAAAGTGAATACTGAGGTTGGTGGGACCTTTTTAGTTTGGGACGGATGAAGGCATTCATGGCCTGGGTTTCGGTCAGGTTGATGGAGGTTATAAATCCATCAAATTGCTCATGTTCTCTGAGTTTTTCTAAAATCGGATGAAAAAATTTAGACCATGAGATAATGGCTTTTCGATTCGAGGAAATTCTTAAATCACAGGCCTGCGCCAGTTTAAGGGTTCTGTTTTTGAAAACCAGATTTTTAAAAATAAAAGACGCCGTGCCGACGATCTCATTATGATCTTTGATAACATATGTTTTAAACGGCAAGCCGATGCGGCGATAAAATGAAAAAAAATGCTGCTCTCTTTGGACTTTTACCCCAATTTCGCCTCGGATCGGAATGGAAGTGAAAAATTCATTAAGCTGTTCTTTAAATTGAGGAGAGTTTTCAGTTGTGGCTTCTTCTAAAACTAAACTATCGTCAGACATTCTCTTTTTTCCAGATGGTTTCTGTATGATTTTTTTTGAAATT
>ERZ1292633.694-Hain-H41-02um-R1-694-length-38032-cov-6_pt1 | contig 38032 bp, 32 predicted proteins | sample MGYA00564406_ERZ1292633 | MGnify/ENA primary metagenome ERZ1292633 (study PRJEB36523, sample SAMEA6512639) | groundwater metagenome | collected 2019-01-08 | study: AquaDiva: Metagenomics assemblies of 32 groundwater samples
TTCGAGGGCGACGGGTTGCAGCCACCCGGTGCGCACGACGACGTGGGGTACCGTCCGTACGTGTCGCCGTCGGATGCGCGACCCACGATGCCGGTGGATGCGGGCGATGTGCGGAAGTCCATGGCGGCGCTCGACGAGCTCGAACTCTCCAAGCTGCCCACGGCGGAAGTGGAAGCAACACGGGGACCGCACGGATACGCGTCGGGTGACTTTCCGCGCCGCGAGACAGCGCCCCTCGTGCCGGAACCGGTCGTGGTCGGGACCCAGCGCCTGAGCGTCACCCAGGTGCGCCTGATCTTCGGCAGCATCACCGTGGTCGTTGGCGCCTGGCTGGCCTGGCTGTACCTGCTGCGCGCCTGAGACCACCATGCGTATCGAGCTCCGCATCACCAGCGGCGCGCGCGCCGGCGCACGACAGATCTTCGACAAGTCGATCATCGCCATCGGGCGCCATCCGATCAACGACTTGCGCCTCGACACCGAGAAGGACCTCGACGTCTCGGGACGGCACGCCGAGATCCGCGTGGTGGGCGGCAAGGCGACCGTGCGCGACCTGGGGAGCAGCAACGGCACCAAGGTGAATGGGCAGCTCCTCGTGGGCGAACGCGCGCTGTTCGACGGTGACGTGATTGCGCTCGGCGGCGCGGTCGGCGCCTCGCTCGAGTTTCACGTGCTCGATGACGTCGCCGCCGCGGCGCCCGTCTCGCGCCCGCCGAAGCAGGACGCCCCGCCGGCACCTGCCGCTCCCCTGGCGGAGAGCGCAAGACCGCGGCGCAACACGATCGCACGCATCGCCGAGGCGGTGGAGGAACAGGCGGGCAGGATGCGGCGTGTGCTGTACGGCTTCGGTGCGACCGTCATCGTCGTGGTACTTGCGCTGGCGTGGATGAGCCGGCAGAACTCATCGGCCGATCGCGCGACCATCGAGGCGTTGCTGAAACAGCTGCAGGACCAGAACGCGGCCATCGCCCTATTACAGGGCGGCTCGGGTGCGCGCGGCCTTGCCGACGAAGTGGGTCGCATTCGCCAGGAACGCGACGCCCTGCTGTCGGCGCTGCGCAAGGGCGGCAGCGCGCAGGACATCAGCGGACGCATGGCCGAACTGACGCAGCGACAGAGCGCCGCCGGCGAAGTATCGAAGGTGGACTACGAGAGGATCGGCGAGCAGAACACGCGCGCCGTGGCATTCATCGTGGTGCAGTTCGCCAACGGCGTGGAGGGCGGCACGGGCTTCGGCGTGACGCGCGACGGAATCATCGTCACCAATCGACACGTCGTGGAGGATCCCACCGGCACGCCGGCAAAGATCGCCGTGCAGTATCACGGCACTCGGAAGTGGCTCTCCGCGCGACTGCTGAAGGTGTCGACCACGGATGACCTCGCGTTCCTGAAAGTGGAGGCGCCGGGCGCCTACCCCACGGTCGTCGGCATCAGTGGCAGCGGCGCCGTGCGAGCGGGCGCGCCGATTGCCATCGTCGGCTTCCCGCTGGGCAACGAGATCGCCGGCATGGGCGGGTCGATCGACACCGTCACTGCGCGCGCCACGCTGACCGCCGGGATCGTGAGCAAGTCGGTGAACGACATCCTGCAGGTCGACGCGTACGTGGCGCACGGATCGAGCGGATCGCCGGTGTTCAACCAGCGCGGGCTCGTGGTCGGCGTCGTCTACGGCGGGCCGACGGCAGCCGCTGGACGCATAGTGTACAGCGTGCCGTCCGACCGGCTGATCGCGCAACTGCCGGGAGAGGCGGCGGGGGCAGTGCGGCCGTAGAACGGCTCTGAAAAGAAGCTGTGAGCTGCACGCTGTACGCCGTAAGCCATCTGCTGAACTGCAAACGAAACTATAGGCTCTACGCCGTCCGCCGTACGCCGTCCGTTCAACTGCAAACGAAGCTGTAAGCTCTACGCTGTACGCCGTCCGCCGCGAGCAGTCATTGCCCGCAGCGGACGGCGTACAGCGTATGGCGTACAGCTTACAGGTTCTTTTGTTGTTGAAGTCAGGAGCAGAGTGCCCGAGCCGCAGCCTCCTGCATCCCCCGGTCCCCACTCCACGCGCACAGCACGTGCTGCGCGTCCGGCAGCTCCGCCGCCAGCCGCGGGTGCCCGAACAGCACCACCAGCGCGTCGCGCCGCAGCGTCCTGGCACCCTGCACCGCGAGCTTCACCGTCAGTCGCGCCTGCGGCGAGATGCCGGCTTGGCCCTTGGCCGCCATCACGTCGGCAAAGACGGCGATCACCAGCACTCCCTCACCCTCGGGCGTGGCGCTCTCCACCACCTGCACCTGACGTCCCAGTGCCTGCAACGCGTGAATGAACGGACCGCGCGACGGCGCGCTCGTCGGCGGGTCGTCGTCCACCAGCACGACCTCGGCGCGCGGCGGAAGCCACGGCACGCGCCCGCGCTCGACTCGCAGCACCTTGTCGGCCACCTGCTTGGCCCACGTGCGCTCGTCGAGCGTCAGCGCGCGCGCATCACGCGTCCAGCACCCCCACGTGGCCCACCAGTCGCGCCGCTCTCGCGACGCGGCGAGCCGCTGGGCGTCGAGTCGCCCGGAGGCGACGGCCTCCTCGAGCGCGCGCACCACGCGCACCGGGTCGAGCGGAGCGAGCAGCAGGTCACAGCCGGCCTCGAGCGCACGCACCGCCGCCTCGGCTTCGTCGCGAGAGGCAGCGACGCCGTGCCTGTCGAGCGCGTCGCTGGCGATCAGTCCACTGAAGCCGAGCTCATCGCGCAACAGCGCAGTGACCGGTGCCGAAGATGTGGCGGCGCGCTCCGCTGGATCGAGCGCCGGAATGGCCGCGTGTGCCGTCATGATGCTGGCCACGCCGGCATCGACGGCCGCACGGAAGGGTGCAACGTCGGTCGCCGGAAAGTACTTGGCGCACGCCAGCACGTTTTCCGCCTGGCAGGCGTCAATCCAGTCGGCGCCAAGCTCGCCGACGCGCGCGGCGTCGGCACCAAAGCTCCGCGTGCCGATGGTGGAGCTGGTGCCGTCGAGATCCAGGTCGAGCACGGGACCGAGCGCCCAGTTGATGCCGAGCGACCGCGCATCGCGCGCCGTGAGTCGCGCCGATCGGCGCACCACGTCGGCGTCGGCGAGTGACGCCAGCGCGGCGGTCGGTGGCAGCGCGGCGGCGCCGTCGAAGCGTTCCCCCGCCCCGCGCTCGACTTCCGCGGCGATGAGCAGGGCGTGTGGCGCGTGGGCGTGCAGCGCGCGCGTGAGTTGAGCCACCTCGTCGCGCGGACCTGCGCGCAGGATGAAGCCACCCACGCCAACACCGAGCGCGCGGTCGATGGCCTCGCGCGTTCCCGCCCAGCCCACGTCACGGTCCCAGCCGAGCGTCGCGATGACGTGCTGACCCAGGTCCTTCATCAGGGTGCGTTCAGGCCGGCGTGAAGGTGCCGAGTACGCGCGGCCCGCGCGCACCGGTGGCGGCGGGGACGTTGCCCGGCAGTTCCTTCAGGTGCAGCCAGCCAAGGAACGCGAAGGCTACGGCTTCCTTGGCGTCGCCGTCAAAGAAGAGCTTGTCGAACTGCACCACCACACGTGGCGCGAGCAGGCCGACCAGCCGCTTGACGAGTGCGGGATTGCGCGCGCCGCCGCCCGAGATCACCACATCGGCAATCGGTTCGGGAATGAACCGGTCGTACGCCAGCGCAATGCTGCGCGCCGTCAGCTCCACGGCGGTGGCCACCAGGTCGGCATCGCTGCATCCGTCGCGCGCGGCGCGGCACCTGGCAATGAGGTCGGCAACGTAGTCTGCCGTGAAGAATTCGCGCCCCGTGCTCTTGGGGGGCGGCGCGCTGAAGTACGGGTGCGCGAGCAGCTCGTTCACTACGTTCTGTGCCGCTGTCCCCTGTGCCGCGAGTTGTCCGTCCACGTCGTACCGAAGATCGGGGCGCACGGCACGTGTCACCGCGTCCACGACGCCCACGCCGGGGCCGGTGTCGAACGCGCGCGTTCCTGCCACGCCGCCCCCGGGCGGCACCACGGTCACGTTGCCGATGCCGCCGATGTTCTGCAGCGCGCGCCAGCCGCTGCCGGCAAAGAGCAGCGCGTCGGCAATGGGCACCAGCGGTGCGCCTTGCCCACCCGCCGCGACATCGCGCGTGCGGAAGTCGGCTATGACCGGCCGCCCGGTGCGCTCGGCGATCACGGCCGGCTGGCCGAACTGCCAGGTGGCGCGCGGGGCGTCGTGCCAGACGGTGTGTCCGTGCGAAGCGATGGCGTCGACCTCATTGCGCCCCAACCCGCTCTCGGCGATGGCGCTCACCGCCGCCGCGCCCAGTCGATCGCCAAGTTCGAAGTCGAGGCGCGTGTAGTCGCCGGGATGCGTGGGGTGCGCGATGGCGGCAAGCAGCCGCTCGCGGAACGCATCGTCGTACGGTTGCTGCACGAAGGCCAGCAGTTCCGGCGTCGGGCGGTCGTCGTCATCCCCGGGCCAGAAACGCACCACGGCGGCGCTGATGCCATCGTGCGACGTCCCCGACATCAGCCCGACGAGGACGAGCGGACGCAGCCCGTCGTGGATCACGCGCTCACCGGCGGCGGCGCGTCGGGAATGACGCGCCGGATCACCCCGCCGTGCTCGGCGAGCCGGCGCTCGGCCTCGGCGCGGTCGACGCCGAGCTTCTGCATCACGATGGCGAGCTTCACGCGCTGGCCGGCGGCATCGAGCAGCTCGCGCGCCTCGGCACGCGTCACGCCGCAGACCTCGCGCAGGATGCGTTCACTGCGGTCTTTCAGCTTGGCGTTGGTCGCCTGCAGGTCGACCATCAGGTTGCCGTACGTCTTGCCCAGGCGGATCATCGCGCCGGTCGTGATGGTGTTGAGCACCAGCTTGGTGGCGGTGCCCGCCTTCATGCGCGTGGAGCCGGTGACCGCTTCGGGGCCGACGATGACGACGATGGCGATGTCGGCCGCGGCAAGCGTCTCGGCCGGCGGCGGCGAGCAGGCCACGATGGCCGTGCGCGCACCGAGCGAGCGTGCATGCTCGAGGGCGGCGCGCACGTAGGGCGTCGTGCCGCTGGCCGCGATACCCACCACGAAGTCGCCCTTCCGCACGCCGGCCGTCGTGAGATCCTCTCGCGCCCCGTCCGGGCGGTCCTCCGCACCCTCCTGAGCACGGGTCAGCGCGGGAAGCCCGCCTGCGATGATCCCCTGCACCATTTCGGCGTCCACGCCGTAGGTTGGGGGACATTCGGAAGCGTCGAGAACGCCGAGTCGGCCAGACGTCCCGGCCCCGGCGTAGAAGAGGCGCCCGCCCGCGCGGAAGGTCTGTTCGGCGATCGCCACCGCCATCGCAATCGCCTCGGCTTGCGCGGCGACCGCGGCGGGAACTCCCGCGTCCTCCGCGTTTATCAGGGCGACGATCTCGGACGGCGAGGCGAGGTCGATGGCCGCGGTGCGCGGGTTGCGGCGTTCGGTGATTCGGGGATCGAGCACGACTGGAACGGATTGGGGAGAGCAACTATGAGCGGAAGGTCTATTCGTGCTAAGTTATCGGGCGTGCGCGCCCTGTCTACCGTCTTGATCGCCCTCGCCCTGGCACACCCGGCCGGCGCGCAGGTCTTTGGCGCCCCCGAGAGGACGGGGCGCTCCCTCTGGGTGTCGGCCGGCACCGGGTGGGCACAGGGCGGCGACCTCAATGACGGCGCCTCGCAGTCCATGTGGAGCCTGGGGCAGTACTCCCCGCGGCGCGCATCCGTGGAGTTCGAACGGCGGAGCCAGTCGCTGGGGTTCGCGGTGAGCCACGCCACCGTGCCGCTGACATACGACGGCCCGGAGTGCGCACGCTGCGACGCCGACATCGACGTGCTGCAGATGATGGGGACGTTCCGCATCGGCGGCGGGGGTCCCGGACAGGGATTCCATCAGGTGCTCGAGTTCGGGGGCGGCGTGACGCAGTGGAGCAAGCTGACCTCGCGCGGATCGGGGACCATTGCCCCGATGACCGCCGACAACGATTTGACGTTCCAGATCGGGTACGGATTCGGATTGAACCTCGGCGACTCCTTCGCCGTGACGATCGTGCAGGACGTGTCGACTTCGATCCACCAGAAGGACGGGCTCTCGGCCGGCGAGAGCCGCACCCTCACCCAGCGCACGACGCGCCTCGGCGCGCGTCTCCGCCTCGGTCGCTAGCCGAACATTCTCACCCCACCGGAGTTCCAGATGTCGCGTCGTCTCATTCGCCTGGCGGTCCTGCTCGTTCCCGTTGCCGTGCTCGTAGCCTCGTGCCGCCATGGCGGTGCGCGGCCAACCGTGGACATCGGCACCTACCTGGGAGGCCAGACCAAGCTGGTGATCGCCGAACCGGTGTTCGGCGCGCACGGCATGGTGGCGAGCAACAGCGCATTGGCGAGCGAGGCCGGCACCGAGATCCTGAGGCAGGGCGGCAACGCGGTGGACGCGGCGGTAGCCACCGGCTTCGCGCTGGCCGTTACCTACCCGGGGGCCGGCAACATCGGCGGCGGCGGCTTCATGAACATCCACATGGCCGACGGACGCACGGCGGCCATCGACTATCGCGAAGTGGCCCCGCTCGCCGCAACGCGCGACATGTACGTCGACCCGGCCACGGGAAAGCTCACCGACAAAAGCATCATCGGGCACCTGGCGTCGGGAGTCCCCGGCTCGGTGGCCGGCATGGCGGAAGCACTCTCGAAATACGGCTCCATGTCGCTGGCCGCGGTCATGGCACCGGCGATTCGCCTGGCCAGGCAGGGCTTCATCGTGGACAGCTCGCTCTTTCGCTCGCTCCGTAAGGACCGCGAGAGCCTGATGCAGTTCGCCGGCAAGGACCTGTTCTATCCCGACGGCGAGCCGTTGGCGCCGGGCGCGCGGCTGGTGCAGGCCGAGCTCGCGCGCACGCTCGAACTCATCGCGGCCAAGGGGCCGGCGGGCTTTTACGAAGGTGACGTGGCCGACGCGCTGGTCGCCGAGATGACGCGCGGCGGCGGCATCATCACGCACGAGGACCTGCGGCGCTACAAGCCCGAGTGGCGAACGCCGATCAGGAGCACGTACCGCGGCTACACGCTGTTCACGATGCCCCCGGCGTCATCGGGAGGCATCACGATGACCGAGACGATGAACATCCTCGAGACTTTCGGCGCGCTGCCGAAGTACGGCTCCGCGAGCTATTCGCACCTGCTGGCCGAGGCGTTCCGCCGGTCGTTCATCGATCGCAACGTAAAGCTGGGCGATCCCGCGTTCGTGAAGGTCCCGATCGAGCAGCTGACCAGCAAGGCGTACGCCAGGGAGCTGGCCGGCACGATCGACCGCGCGCAGGCGACGAAGACGCCGGCGTTCAAGGGCGGAACTGAACCCGATCACACCACGCACTATTCGGTGGCCGACAACAGCGGCAACGTGGTGGCGACGACGACGACGCTCAACGGCGGCTACGGTTCAGGGGTGTGGATCCCCAAGGGCGGCTTCTTCATGAACAACGAGATGGACGACTTTGCAGCGCAGCCGGGAACGGCGAACATGTTCGGCCTGGTGCAGGGCGAGGCCAACGCCGTCGCCCCCGGCAAGCGGATGCTGAGCGCGATGGCGCCGACCATCGTGCTGGGCAAGGACGGCAAGGTGCTGCTGGTGGTGGGAGCCGCGGGCGGACCGCGCATCATCACCACGACGACGCAGGTCATCCTGAACGTCATCGAGCACAACATGTCGCTGGCCGACGCCATGCGCGCGCCGCGCCTGCATCACCAGTCGCTCCCCGACACGCTGCGCTACGAGGACGGTGCGTTTTCGGTCGCGGTCGCCGACTCGTTGCGCGCCATGGGACACGCGCTGCTCCGCACCAAGGGACTGGCCAACGCCAACGGCATCATGCGCGTGAACGGCGGGTGGATCGGCGTGCGCGAACCGCGCGGCGCCGGCAAGGCGGTGGGGTACTAGACAGCCGGCATCGCAAGCTTCAACTGCCACCACGAAGTAGAACTAGATGCCGGGATTGTTCGCCAGCACCTTCACGGTCACCGGCGAATCGAGCGTGATCGTCAGCCTGGCACCGTCGCCCAGGCAGGCGTTCCAGTCGGCCGAGCCCGCGGCCACGGCGCCGCCGGCGGCGGCACCCACCACGGCACCGATGGCCGCGGTCTTGGCGCGCTTGCCGAGGATCTGGCCGGCGATGGCGCCGACCGCCGCGCCCGTGGCCACTTTCTTCGCCTGGTCGCCCGTCGTCTGCGCGCGTACGGTCTCCATCTGGGTCATCACGGCCGTGCCATCGATGGGGTAGGTCGAGCCGCCGAACGTCACCGACACCGGGGCGAAGGCAAGGCGGATGCCTTCCTTGCCGTTCTCACCGCGCTGCGATTCGCTCACACGCAGCGTCACCGTGGCGCCGGCGGGGATCGACGCGCCGTTGGTGCCGGGCACCGCCGAAGCCAGCGTCGCCGTGACCCGGTCACCCACCTTGTACGTGTTGGTGCAGACACGCGTCCCGAGCGTCGCGCCGAGCGACATCCCGCCGGCAATCAGCCCCGTAGCGGGAGCGGAGGAAGTGGACACCGGGGCCGGCTGCGGCGCGACCTGTGTGGGCGCGGGAGCGGCAGGAGCGGCCGCCTGGGGCGTCGGCACCGGCTTCTTCGCCAGCGCAACCTTGGGCTCAGCGGCCGGCTCAATGGCCGGCGCAATCGCGGTGTCGCCAAGTTGCGCCTGGGCGACCGGCGTGGGAGTCAGTTCCACCTGGCGGCTCTCGGGAACCGCCTCGTCGTTCTTGCCGCATGCAGTCAGGACGGCCGCGAACGCCAGCGGCGCCATGGCAACGCGAAAGAACCTTGTCATGATCGAATCCTCGTTCTGTCCGCTGGAGGACTCCCGTTCAAGTAAGGCGGGCGTCCGTCCGGCACACATCCGTAGGACAATAAATACACCGTACCGCGCAATTCGTTCGCGAACGACACGCGCCCGAGCAGGTCCCTCTAGCCGTTCAGCTTGTCATGCTGCCGCTGACCTTCCTCAGGCGTCGAGTGTGCGGCGCCGGCTAGAGAACGGGCTCTTCGTCCGTTGGCTCGCCATTCTGCGGTCCCATCACGATGCCCTCGAGGTCGGGGTCGCCCTCGGAAGCTCCGCCGGCCTGACGGCGTGCCAGGCGCTCGGCGCGCTTGGCCTCCTTCTTCTTTGCCCGCTCCTGTTCCTTCTTTCGCTTCTCGAAGTCGTAGTTCGGTTTCTTGGCCAAAGCCGGATGCCCGGAATAGGGAAGAATTCACGACAGGCTGCCATCACCCGCCGCCACTACCAACACGCGCTAGCTGACTGTCGCGTACACGGAGACTTCCGCATTCAGCCGGCTCCCCAACCGATCCCGCTCGACAGCGAGATCGTGCCGCACCTGCAGGTCGAGCCAGAACTCCGCGGAGGTTCCGAAATACCGTGCCAGCCGGAGCGCCGTGTCTGTCGAGATCGCCCGCTTGCCGTGAACGATCTCGTTGATCCGGCGCGGCGGCACGCTGATGCTGCGTGCCAGGCGATACTGCGAAATGCCCAACGGCTCCAGGAAGTGCGCGAGCAGCACTGCGCCCGGATGGAGTCGATCAGCTTTCCCGGCCATCCACCGCTCCTGAAGGATACCCTACTGACCGTCGCAATTTCCACCGGGTGTCCCGCGGCGCGGCGCGAAGTGCCACTCGGTCGACAGCCTCGCCAGAGACGACAGAACATAACGCGGCGCGTTATTACTCGCTAGTTGTCGGCGTTCGCCCGTACTTTTTCCTACGACGCAATCGAATCAAGAGCTTCCTCGGTGGCGACGCGCAGGCGCTCGGGCTCCCGCAGCAGGCCGCTGACACCCAAACCCCGGACACCGAGATGAAGGCCACCGACGTACTGATGCAGGAGCACCGGGTGATCGAGCGCGTGCTCGACGCGCTCGAGACCGCGGCCAGCCACCTCGAGCGGTCGCACACGGTGCGCCCCGGGTTCTTCCTCGAAGCGGCCGACTTCATCGCCGGCTTTGCCGACGGCTGTCATCACCGCAAGGAAGAGGGGGTCCTCTTCGGCGCCATGATCGACAGCGGCGCCCCCCGGGAGGGCGGCGCCATCGACATGATGCTCGACGAACACGAACAGGGCCGCGCCTTCACGCGCGCGATGCGCGACGGCGCGCGCCGGTTGGAAGGCGGCGACCCGGACGCGCGACGGCAGGTCGTGTCGAACGCTCGCGGGTACGTGGCGCTGTTGCGCGACCACATCGCCAAGGAAGACGAGATGCTCTTTCCGATGGCCGACGAGATTCTCTCGCCACAGCGGCATGACGAGGTGATGCGCGGGTTCGACCAGATCGAGCGACAGGACGCCGGCGCGCACGACAAATTCCACGCGCTCGCCACCCGGCTCGAACAGGAAGCGCAGGCGCTCGGCGCTTGAGCCGTCAGGCCGGCGCGAGCACCACGCGCTTGAGCAGCCGTCCGTGGTGCGCGTCCTCGAAGACTGCGTTGATCCGCTCCAGCGGCTGCCGGTCGATATACGGCTTCACGGAAATGCGTCCGTCGCCGATCCACCGCAGGAGTTCAGGGTAAATCATCGGGTCGGCGCCCCAGTTGCCGCGCACGGTGGCATCGTACGCCATCAGGTTCGACAAGCTCACCTCGACGCGTTCCATCGTGTAGCCGACGATGGCGAGCGAGGCGCCGAAGCCGAGCAGCGAGTACGCCGTCTCCTGCCCGGCGCGCGTGCCGGACATCTCGAAGATCTTCCACACATGCGCCGGTGCGCCCAGACCCTCGGCGAGACCGCGCACCAGCTTGCGGATTTCCTTCGTTGGCACGTCCCGCACGTTCAGCACCGCCAGCGCGCCGGCGGCGCGCGCCTGCTCGAGCTTCCGGTCGTCCACGTCCAGCGCAATGACCTTCGCCCCCGTGGCGGCGGCAATCTGCACCCCGTACACGCCGATGCCGCCAATGCCGACGAACAACGCCAGCTCGCCGGCCGCGAGACCCGACCGCTTGACCGCCTCGAACGGCGTCGCCACCGCATCGGACACGACGCTCAGCTCCCACAGCTCGTGCGCCGCGAGCGCGGCATCGGGCACCGGGCAGAGAAAGCGCGCCGGCACCACCACGTGCGACGCAAAGCCGCCGTGACGGTCGTTCCCAGGCATTACCTGCCGCCGGCAGATCGTGCGCCGGCCGGCCAGGCACAGGTCGCACTCGCCGCAGGGAAGTACGGCCGGCACGACGACCGCGCGGCCCACCAGCGCCGCGTCCACGCCATCGCCGGCCTCGCGCACGATGCCGCTGATCTCGTGCCCGAGCACCAGCGGCAATGCGCCGCGCGTCTTGACGCCCTGGTGGAGGAACGACACGTCCGTGTGACAGACACCACAGCCCATCACCTCGACCGTCGCTTCACCCGCGCCCGGAAGGTGCGGCGCCAGCGACCGGCGCTCGAGCGGCGCGCCCGGCGCGGTCATCATCCACGCCTCCCACATTCCGTCAGTTCTCGTCGTCATGGCCCGGGACTCGGTTGGATGTGTTCGTCAGCTGGCAGGAGCGTCGGCAAAGACAAAGCTCCCGCACGCATGGCACTGGTCGAGCGTGCGATCGAGCCCGGCGCGGCAACGCCGGTCGTCCGGGGAGAGCCGCATCACCTTGCGCAGGAAGCGGCAATCGCAGTCTTCGCTCGGTTCGTACACGGCCTCGATGTACTCCTCGGCATTCGCCAGCACGTTGCGCACGCGCACCTTCATCGACGGCGTGAGTTCCTCGTCGTCCAGCGACAGCTCCTTGCTGATCACGGCAAACGCCTGGATGCGCTCGTACTTCACCCGATGTTCGGCGTTGAACGCCAGCACCGTGTCGCGCAGCGACGCCTTGACCACGCTTTCGGCCGTCGCCCGGTCGGCGCCGAACTGCTCGGCAATGCGGAGGTAGTCCGGAAAGATGAGCGCCGCCAGGAACCCGCGTCCCGCGCCGGCCACAATGACGTGACGGATGTAGCTGTTCATCGCCACCAGCCGGTTCTCGATTTCCGTGGGAACGACCTTCTCGGCGTTGAGCATCTTGAAGACGCGGTCCTTTCGCGCCACGAGCTTGAGCCCGGCGCCGACGAACTCCCCCAGGTCCCCGGTGTGGAACCAGCCGTCACCGGGGAGCGCCTCGGCCGTCGCTTCGGGGTTCAGGAAGTAGCCGGGCATCACGTTGGAGCCGCGCACCAGGATCTCGCCGTCAGGGGCAAGGCGGATCGTGACGCCGGGAATCGGGTAGCCCACCATGCCGGGCACGCTGCGTGCCTCGTTCAGGTCGGTCAGTGTGCAGCAGGGGGACGTCTCGGTGAGACCCCATCCCTCGAGCACCGGGACACGCTTGGCGGCGAAGTAGGCCGAGACCGTCCCGGGAAGCGACGCGGCGGCGGTGAAGACGAACCGCAGCTCCGGATGGAAGATCGTGTTCTCGTCCTCCGGCCGCGACTGCACATGCACCACGAGCTGCTGATAGACGTGCGGCACGCTGAAGTAGATCGTCGGACGAACCTCCGCCCAGTTGCGCTGGAGCGCGCCGAAGTCCTTTCCTCGCGAGTCGTCGATGTGGATGGTCGCGCCGTTGTAGAGCGCGGTGTACTTTTCGAAGATCCCCCCGAAACTGTGGTGCCAGGGGAGATACGAGAGGAACCGGTCCTCCTTCGACACCGACCAGATGGCCGACAACGCCCGCTGTTGCGAGAGAATGTTGTCGTGCGTGAGCACCACGCCCTTCAGTGCACCGCTCGTCCCGGACGTGAAGTTCAGCAGGCACGGCTCCAGGGGATCCACGGCTGCCGCTGCGCCCAGAAAAGCGGCGACCTGCCCGTCGTCCGCGGCGAACCCCGCCACCGCGTCGGCGAACGCCGCATGCCCGACGCAGGATCCCCGCAACAGCGGCTCCACCGCGGCCCGGTCGACGGAATCAAAGGTCACCAGCGCGCTGGTCGCCGCCGTGCACTGCACGCCGGCGAGCTGGTAGCGACCGGCGACGATCACCACCGTCGGATCGGCGTGAATGAGGAGGCCCTGCACCTGGTCCGCGGGATAGCCGGCGAAGATCGGCACGTACGTCGCGCCCAGACCCATGGTCGCGAACTCGGCGACCAGCATCTCGCCGCGGTTGGGCGACACGACGGCAACGCGGGTGCCCTGCCCCACGCCCGCGGCCGAGAGGAAGCGGGCGAACGACGCCACGTCGCGGGCGAACGAGCGCCACGACACGGCGCAATACGCGCCGTCGCGTCGCTCACTGTACGCCGCGTGCGAGGCAAAGCGGGCCACGTTGCGCGCCAGCAGTCCGCCAACACTCTCGCGCTCACCCACCGGCGAGAGCTGCGAACGGATGGTGTCTCCGACGCGTTCGGCGGCCAGCGCATGGCTCATCGCCGGCCGTCCGGTATCCGCCGCCTCACGGGTCATCGTCAGCACCCTCGGCCAGCGGCAGCGCGCGTGCCGAACGCGCAGCACCCCCCGGACCCACCGATACCGCGCCGTCGCGGGCGGCGAGCGCCGCGCCGAATGCCCCCGTTGCCTGCGGCTGCGGAGGCACGATGACCTCGGCGTGCAGGGCGTCCGACAGCAGTGCGACCATCGTCGGGTGGTACGCCACCACGCCGCCCGTGGCGACGACGCGTCCATCGAAGACGTCCATCGCGATCACACGCTTCATCAGCGAGCGGTAGGCAGCCATCGCCAGGTCTTCGGGCCGGCGTCCGGCGCGAATCAGCGTCAGCAGCTCGGTGCCGGCGAATACCGTGCAGAAGCTGGAGAGCTCGAACTCTTCGGTGGATCGCGAGGCGAGCACGTCGAGTTCGGCCGTCTCGATGCCGAGCCGCAGCGCAATCTCGTCGAGGAAGCTCCCCGTCCCGGCGGCGCACTTCCGGTTCATCCGGTGCGACAGCCGCTGCCCCTGCGCGTCGAGCCGGATCACCTTGGCGTCCTGGCCCCCGATGTCGATCACCACCAGCGGTCCCTTCACGTGGAACGCCGCGCCGCGTCCGTGGCAGTCGAGTTCCGTGCGCGAACCATCGGCAAAGGGCACCGCGTTGCGCCCGAACCCGGTCGACCAGACGGCGGTGATGTCGGTTCGCGAACAGCCAGCGCTCGCCAGCGCTTCGGCGTACGATCGCTCGGCGGCGGCGGTCAGGTCGGCGCCGGAGCGCAGGACACTCGTGCCGAGCACCTGCCCGGCATCGTCGATGACCACGCTCTTCGTGTTCCACGACCCGCTGTCCACGCCGGCATAGCGGTTCATCGGCGCGCCGCCCTTCCAGCGGCCAGGCGCGAGTCCGAGAGTTGTTCGACGAACCCTTCGATGTTGGTGCGCGCCTGCTCGTCGGAGAAGCAGCGCAGGTCGTTGACGTCGCCATCGAGCACCAGCGTGGGAATTCCGAGGCGCTCCGACAGGCGGCGCGGCATTCCATAGCGCGAGTTCGTGTTGTTGGGGCAGGTGCGGCAGTCGTGAAAGATGATGCCGTCGACGTCATAGAACTTCACCATCCGCTCGATGTACCGCTCCTTGGGCCCGTCCGACCGCGCGATGAACAGCTCCACGGAGGAGCGGGCCATCGAGCGCCACGGATCGGCGGCGTCGAGCGTCGAGAAAATCCAGCTGTTGCAGTAGGTCGAGGCGACGACGGCCGTGCGGAACTCGGCGAACGTCGTCGACAGGGCCCGCAGCCGGCCCCAGACCGGCATTCCGTCCCAGTAGAGCCGCAGCGACTCGCCGGGCACGGCCTGGACGCCGGCGCGCGTGCGCTCCTCGAGTTCGGCGAGCAGGGTCCGGTAGTACGCCGCCGATGCCTCGTCGCCGCGGAGGACGACCGCCGGTCCCATGTGAATGGTCCCGTCGAAGAACGTGAACGGCGACGGCCGATGCGCGGCCGTCGCCAGGCATCGCTCCCACAGCGTCGACGCGTCGCGGGCGGCGCCGATGGCCGCCGAGAGCCGCGCCGGGTCGAGGCGCATGCCGGCCACTCCCTCGAGCACCGGCACCAGCGCCTCCAGCTGCCTCGTGACGTCGCCGATCTCGGCATCGGTCACGTCACCCACGGAACGCGGCGAGTTGATGCCCACGACGGGTACGTTCCACGCGCGCCCGTACCACTCGAACCAGTCGCGCACGTCGCGGCACTGGTTGGTGTTGAACACCAGCACGTCGGCGCGTGGCAGGCCCTGCAAGCCGAACGCCGACAGGGGTGTCTCGCCCGACAGGTACGCGCCGATGTCGCTCGTCAGGTACGAACAGATGTCCTGCGAGTAGCCCTGCGCGTGCGCCACCGGCAGGTAGCGGCTGGCCGTGCGTCCCGCGCCGATCATCGCCGCGTGGTTCTCGGGGAAGTGCACGGCGAAGCCGAGGGCGCGCAGCAGCTCTGCCGGGCCGACGCTCGTGCACCACGCCACCGGCGCGGTCTTCTTCTCGGCGGCGTCGCCGAGCGCGCGGTAGTAGGCGCCCATCGTCTCGCGGAGCGCCGTCGTGCTCGAGAGTTCCGCCCGTGGCGCTGCCATCACGACTCCACCGAGGAACGGAAGACCCGGAGTGCCGCACCGAGCGCAGCCGTGAAGATGGGATCGGGCACCGACCGGACCTTCATTCCCGACTGCGACTCGAACGCGCCGAGCACGCCGGGAAAGTACTCCGCGACGCCGCCGCAGATGACCACGGGGTCCTCGAACCCGCCGATCTCGATGATGCGCTCGGCGATCGAGTGCATGCAGCCGAGGGCGATTTCCTCGCGCGTCGCTCCCTCGCGAAGGCGTTCGAGCACCTCGGAAGCGGAGAAGACGGAGCAGTAGCTGCTGACGCGTGCCGGCCGGTCATGCGCCGCCGACGCCAGTTCCTGCAGCCGCGTCGGGCTCACGTCGAGGTGGCGGGCGGCGAACATCAGGAAACTGCCGATGCCCACGGCGCACCGCCGCGTGCCCCGTGCTGCCGTGCGCCGGCCTTCGCAGTCGACGGTGATGACGTGCGGGTCGCGTCCGCCGATGTTCACGAGCGTCATCGCGTGCCGCACGTGCTGAAACGCGCCAAGCGCGTGGCAGGCCGCCTCCGTCGCCGTCAGCGTCGCCTTCGGCACGCAGTCCATGCCGAAGCCGGTGGCGCCGATGCCGACGAGGTCCTCTTCCCTGCGCTGCGCGTCGTCGAGCGCGGCGGCCAGCACCTCGTACACGCAGGTCTGGAAGTACCCGCGCGTCGGCATCACCGCGCGGCCGATCACCTGGCCGTCTTCCGAGGCAATGGCCGCCTTGACGCACTCCGTCCCGACATCCACGCCGGCGGCGAACCTCAGCTCCTGTTCTGCCATCGCTCCGTTCCTCCCCGTGACCGCACGTTACCTGGAGCCAACCCGCTCGACGCGCGGCTCGACGCGCTGCTCGAGGAAATGCGCAAACTGCTCCTGCAGCCGTTCCGTCGAGAACAGGCGCAGGTCGTGCGAGTCGGCTTCGATCACCAGCCCGGACACACCCGTCAGGCGCTGTATCTGGGCCGCCGGCCCGTACCGCACATGGCTCGTCTCGGGCGTCGTGCGGCAGTCGTGATAGATGGCGGCATCCACGGCGTACTGTTCGAACTGCTGCGCCAGGTAGGCCGTCCGGAAGTCCTCCGACCGGTTGTCGAAGATCCCCGTGTACGCCAGGGCCATGCTCTCGAGCGGATCGTCGGCGTCGAGTCCGCGCAGCGCGAACTCCGCACAAAAAGTGGACGCCACGATCGACGCGCCCGCTTCGGCGAAGAGCCGGGCAAGCGGCCGCAGCGCGCACCAGATCGGTGGACCGTCCCAATAGAGTCGGTGCGACTCGTTGGGCACGGCCGACACACCCCGCGCCACCCGATCCTCGACCTCCGCCTTGAGCTGGACGTAGTAGTCCACCGCTTCGGGCGTGCCCCGCATCAGGATCATCGGGGCGACGTGGATGAGCGTGTCGAAGAACGTGATCGGCGCCGGCACGGCACGCGCCAGGCCCAGGATGTCGCTCCACAGCTCCGCGGCCTGCGCTGTGCAGCCAACCACCTCGCCCAACCGATCCATGTCGAGCGTGCGGCCGGTGAACTCTTCCAGTCGCCGCTGCAGGCGCAGCAACTGATGGACGGCGGCGTCCACGTCGATCCGCTCCAGCACGTCGAGCGCCGGCGGCGGATGAAGGCCCATCACCGGTACGCCGTAGTACGAGCCGTAGAACTGGAACCAGCGCACCAGCTCGTGGCCGGTGTTGGTGCTGTACACCACCACATCGGGCCGCGGCGGCCCCGCGATGCCGTGCACTTCGGTGAGCGGGCTGCTCCCGGTGAGCAGGGCGCCGATGTCCGTGCGCATCGCCGAGCTGACGAACTGCGAGAACCCCTCGGCGGTGGCGCGGGCGATGTACGGGCCAGCCCGGCGCCCCGCCGCAATCAGGGCCGCGTGATTTTCCGGGAAGTACGGGACGATGTCCAGCGCCCTCAGGATTTCCACCGGCGCCAGCCCCGAGCAGGCGGCCACCAGGCGACCGGGGTCGTCAGCCGCGGCGGCGAGGTCCACATAGTACTGGTGCATCAACTCCTTGAGACGGCGCGTGCTCTCCAGCGGCGGACCGCCCGGCGGCATCCCCGCGTCCGCGTCGCGCGGGCCGACCCGCGGGCGCAGTCGCGGCCGCGGCGCTTCCTCACCCGCCGCGCGGGCGCGCTCGAGGCCCAGCCGCTGCACGATTTCCTGCTTCCTGAGGAACTTTTGCCGTTCGCGCGAATGGATGAAGCGCACCAGCGCGGCGTTGTGCGGCACCGCGAGGCCCAGGCGCGCCGCTTCGCGCACGATGGCGCCGTTGAGCGCATCGACCTCGGTCCGCGTGCCGCGCGCCAGGTCCTGCCACATTGACGGCCGGTTCTTCCCCAGCGCCTTGAGAGATCCGATGATCGGCCGGAACGGATCCTCCTCGTCCATGATCGGCACGCCGCGCACGCGCATGACCGCAACGATCTCCGCGCACAGGTCGCGCATGAACGCGATCAGGTCTTCGTCGGCCAGGATTTCGCGACAGGTGAGCCCGGTGATGGCTGACGTCGGGTTCACCACCGCGTTGTGCAGCAGCTTCTGCCACAGCGCGTGGTCGACATTGGCAACGACATTCGTCTCGAAGCCGGCGCGCCGGAACGTCTCGCCGATCAATTCGGCCTCCGGCGTCGCGCCACCCCGCACGGCGGCGACCTGGATGGGCTTGATGCCCGCGCGATAGCGCAGCCGGCCCGGCCCGGCGTGCTCGACGCTGTGATACGTGACCCCGCAGAGCACGCGCTCCTCGCCCACCAGGGCACTGATCGCCTCGGCGTTCCCGATGCCGTTCTGCAGCGAGAAGAAGCGCGTCGTGGCGGTGCTCGCCCCGAGCGCCGCGCGCACCGCGTCCTCGGTCTGGTACGTCTTGACGGCAACGAACACGAGGTCGAACGGCTCCACGCCCTCGAGCGACGTCACGACGTGCACCGGGATCGTCGTTTCGTCCTGCCCCACCCGCGTGATGTGCAGGCCGGCGTCGGCGAGCAGCCGCGCACGCGCCTGGTTCACCTCGAGCAAGGTGACGTCTTCGCCCGAGCGTGTGAGGTACGCCCCCACGAGCCCGCCCCGCGCCCCGGCTCCGACGATCAGGATCCGCATTGCCACCCCTCCCGCCGCGCGACAGCGCGGCTCACCGGTTCTTCCACGCCGGACGGCGCTTCTCGAAGAACGACGCAATCCCCTCGCGCACGTCCTCCGTGGCCATCAGTTCACCGAGGAACACCCGTTCCGCTTCGAGCCGCGCATCCTCGAACGAACGTCCGTACAACTGCCGCGACAGGCGCACGTTCATTCGCATCACCAGCGGACTCGCGCGCCGCAGGTCACCCAGCACCTGCTCGAGCGCCGCCGGCAGCCCGGCGTCGTCCACGACGCGCGACACCAGGCCCATCGCCTGCATCTCGGCGGCCGTGTACGTGCGCCCGGTGGACGTCACCTCGATGGCCCGGGCAAGCCCGATGCGCTCGCTCAGCCAGGCCACGCCGACCGGCGCGAAGAAGCCGAGCCGGATTTCGGGCTGGCCGAACGTCGAGCGGTCGGTGGCGAGCAGGATGTCCGCCATCATCACCAGCTCGAAGCCGGCGCCCAGCGCCGCGCCGTCCACCGCCATCACCACCGGCAGCTCCACGGTGCCGAATGCGGCGAAGAGGCGGCTGAACGCACTGATCATCGCCGCCGCTTCCTCCGGGCGGTGCTCGCCGACGTCAGCGCCGGCCGAGAACGCCCGGGTGGCCGACTCGAAGACGAGCGCCTTGAGCGAGCGGTCGGCCTGGGCCCGCGCGATGCCGTTGGCCAGTTCGTCCATCATCGCGCCACTCAAGACGTTCACCGGCGGCGCGTCGAGCGTGAGGAATGCCACATCCTCCCGCACGTCGTACCGCACCGCGTTCGTGGTCGTCGTCTGCATGGCCGTTCCCTCAGATGTACTGGCCGCCGTCGATCTTGATGACTTCACCCGTGACGTACCGCGCGCGGTCGGACAGCAGGAACGCCACGACCGACGCCACCTCTTCCGGCTCTCCCATCCTGCCGAGCGCCGATTCGGCCACCGCCCTTGCGATGACCTCGGCCGGTAGGCTGGCCGTCATCTCCGTGCGCACGATCCCCGGCGCCACGCAGTTCACGGTCACGCCGCTCGGCCCCAGCTCGCGGGCCAGCGTCTTGGTCAGCCCCACGATGCCCGCTTTCGACGCCGCGTAGTTGGACTGGCCGAACTTCCCCCGCAGTCCGTTGATCGAGGCAATCGTGACGATCCGTCCGCCCTTCTGCGCGCGGAACACCGGTGCGGCCGCGCGACAGAACGCAAAACAGCCCTTGAGGTTCACGTCGATCACCTGGTCCCACTCCGCTTCCGTCATCTTCCACGACACGCGGTCGCGCGCGACACCCGCATTGCACACCAGGCCATCGAGCCGGCCCAGCTCGCTCACCGCCGCGGCTACCGCTCCTTCCGCCGCCGTGAAGTCGGCGACGTCGGCGTGCAGGGCCACCGCCTTCCGGCCAAGCGCGCGCAACTCGGCCGCCAGCCGTTCGGCGTCGTCGAACGCGCCGAGGTCCACCAGCGCCACGTCGCTTCCTTCACGCGCCAGTTCGCGCGCGATCGCCGCGCCAATACCGCGACCCGCTCCGGTCACCAGCGTCGACTGCCCCGCCAGGTCGCGCTTCATCGCCTGTTCCACTATCCCAGCCTGGCGCCGCAGCCGCCGCAGAAGTCGAACTGCCGCGGAATGCCCTTGGCGCCGCACGCCGCGCAGGCCTTTTCATACGGTCCCCACACGAACTCGCTGCTGAGCGCGTCATCGACGGCCTTCTGGCGCAGGCCAAGGAAGTCCACCTTCCGCTTCTCGACGAAGGCCTGCATGCCCTCGTAGGGCTCGAGCGTCGTGAAGTGGGTCGACAGCCAGTCGCGTGCGTGTCCCACCGTGGCGTGCCACGCGGCTTCCTTCCAGTAGTTCACCTGTTGCTTGGTGTAGCGCGTGCACTCGGGAAACTTCTCGAGTAGTTGCTTGCAGAGCGTCGCCACCTCGTTGTCGAGTTGCTCGCGCGGCACCACGCGGTTCACCAGCCCCCACTCGAGCGCCTTGGCTGCGGGGATGCGTGAATTGAGGAAGAGCATCTCGCGCGCCCGGCGGTCGCCCACGGTGATCGACAGCCACTGCGTGGCGCCGCCGCAGGCCACGCTCCCCACGCTCGTCCCCACCTGGCCGAGGTAGGTGTCGTCGGCCATCACCGCCAGGTCGCACGCCAGCTGCGTTTCGTTGCCGCCGCCCACGGCGATCCCGTTGATGCGGGCAATCGTCACCTTGCCGCTGCGCAGGATGCTCTCGATGTACTTGGCAAAGAGCCCCATGTACTTGAAGTAGTCGTGCGGGCTCTTGGTATAGACGCCGGCGTACTCCTTCACATCGCCACCCGTGCAGAACGCCTTGTCCCCGGCGCCGGTCAGCACGATCACGCCCACCTGGTCGTCGTTCGAGGCGTCGTCGATTGCCGTGATCAGTTCCTGCAGCGTCGACGTCGTGTAGCAATTGAAGGATTCCGGCCGGTTGATCGTGATGCGGCCCACCCAATCCTTCTTCTCGTACAGGATGTCCTTGAAGCCGAATCCGGCAGCCTCCTTCGAGGCGAAGTATTTCATGACTCGAGCCCTCTCCGTCGTTCAGGGTGCTAGCGCGCGGTGACCTTCAGGACGACCGCGGCGGCGCTGTCGCCCGCGGCACACCCGGTGAACAGTCCGTAGCCACCACCGACGATGGCCAGGTCCTCGATGAGCTCGATGATCGACCGCAGCCCGGTCGGTCCCTGCGGGTGTCCCCAGACCAGCGAGCAGCCGTGGCGGTTCATGCGCTCGGGATCGAGCTTCATCTCGCGCGCGAGGTACACGTCGTTCACGGCGAACGGATTGTGCGACGTGACGCTGGTCAGGTCGCCGGCCTTGATCCCCGCGCGGTCGAGCGCCTGCGCGGCTGCCGGTACCACGGCCATGGGCATGAACCCTTTCTTGACGCGTGCCTGGCCGTACGAAAGCAACTGCACGTCGACGGCGCCCTTCGGTGAGAGCGCACGCGAGCGGTCGCGCCCCGCGGTGAGCAGCATCCCCGCGTTGCCGTCGGCCGGATGCGTCTGCGTACCGAACGTCACCGTGCCCCCTTCCATCACCGGCCGCAGCCCGGCGAGTCCCTCGGCGGTGGTCGCATGGACTCCCTCGTCGCCGGCCACCGTCGCCACGACCTTCTTGCCGCGCGCGTCCTTGACCTCGAGCGGCCAGGGCATGTAGCGCCTGAGGAACGCACTGTCGTCCGCCGTCGCGTTCGCATACTGGCGGTAGCGCAACAGCGTGATCTCCTCCTGGGCCTCGCGCGTGATCCCCGCCTCGCCGGCGACGTTCTCCGCGGTCTGCAGCATCGAATTCTTTGCCCACGGATCGTGGCCAAAGCTGTCGAGCACCAGGTTCTCCGAGTCGCCCGTCCCGCCGGGGCCGGCCGGGTTGGGATAGAAGACGTGCGGGCCATTGCTCGTGCGGTCGCAGGTCTCCGCCAGGTAGACGCGCGCGCCACCCGTGCTCAGCTCCTGCGCGGCCTGCACCAGGCAGCGCACCGACGTCGCGCACGCCTGGTTGATCGTGGGTCCGGTGGCGTGACCGAGGCCGGCCAGGCCGGCGAACCACGGCGCGCCATAGAATGAATTCTTGCTGGCGATCGTCGTCCCGAGGCAAAGCCCGTCGATGTCGCCGGGCGCTATGCCGCGCTCGGAAAGGGCGCGCGCGGCAACTTCCGCGGCGAACGGAATGGGGGGCAACGTCGCCAGGCTGCCTTGCCATGCACAGAACGGCGTCGACCAATACCCACCGTAGGGAATCCAGACGTCTTCGAACTGCACGGGCACCCTCCTTGCGATCGAGATCCCGCCGCGCTGGCGCGGCGCGCGGGATCAGCTGCCTCGTTTCGTGCGCCGCAGCCCGTTCAACACCAAGTCGCGCATTTCCCTGCCGATCTGCTCCACCGTCCCATGCCGTGACGGTTCGTACCACATGAAGATCCAGTTCAGCATGCCGAAGATGAACAGCGCCGCGTGGCGGCTCTTGCGCGTTGCCCTGCCCTTCGACGCGGGCCCACGCATGACGTCGGCGACGACGTCGGCCATCAGGCGATAGTAGCGGCGCCGGATGACCGCGACCGTCTCGTACGGCTTGCCGGTGAGCGACTCGAGCTCGAACGTGCAGGCCTTCAGCTCGTTCGTGTGCTGCGCATAGAACTGGAGATGCCCGGTGACGAGGCGGTCAAACCGCTTTTCCGGGGTACCGGGCTTGGCCGCCACCTCCTCCTGCGACTCCAGCAGTGACGCGAACGTCCGGTATTGCAGCTGGAACAGCAGGTCTTCCTTCGTCTCGAAGTAGTGGTACAACCCGGCGAGGCTGCCGTCGATCGCCTTGCCCAGGTCGCGCATCGACGTCGCCTCGAATCCCTTGCGTGCGATCAGAGCCGCCGCCTTCGTCAGCAGCGCGTCGAGCTTCTTGTGCGTGGACGCGCGCACCAGCCGGCGCCCAGGTGCGGGAGCCGCTACGCTGCCATTCCGTGGCACGGTCACGCGACCTCCCCGCCCACCAGGGCTGAATCCGATCCGCGCAACGCGCGTTCCTTGAGGCCCCGCAGGATCTTCTCTGGCGTAATCGGCAGCTCCGTCACTCGCACCCCGCACGCGTCGTAAATGGCATTGGCAATCGCGCCAAGCACGGGAAGCAGCGAGCCCTCCCCGATTTCCTTGGCGCCAAACGGACCGCGCGGTTCGTAGCTCTCCACCGCCGCGGTGTGGATCTCCGGGGTCTCGCAGATGGTCGGGATCAGGTAGTCGTGCAGGTTGGCATTGGCGAATCGCCCGCCGGCGTCGACGATCGTGTCCTCGAGCAGCGTCTCACCCAGCCCCATGATGATTGCTCCCTCCACCTGGCCGTGCAGCGTCACCGGGTTGATCACCGTGCCGGCATCGCTGTAGTCCGTAAAGCGGTCGACGGTCACGTAGCCGGTCTCGAGGTCCACGGTGACTTCGGCCACGGCCGTCGAGAAACTGTAGGCGGGCGACGTGCCCACCGTTCCGCCCTTGAACTCGCCGCCCAGGTGCCTGGGGGGTGTATAGCAGCCGGTGCCGACCACGGGACCCTTCTTCGAAAACGCGATCCGCGCGGCGGCGGCCCAGTCCATCCCCACCGTCGAATGTTCCTTCACGAAGATCCGGCCGTCCTTCGCCGTCAGCGCGCCGGGATCGCAGCCGAGTTCACGGGCGGCCACTTCACAGAGCTGCGCGGTGACATTCTGCGCCGCCATCTTCACGGCATTGCCGCCCATCAGCGTCACACGACTGGAATACGAGCCGAGGTCGAGCGGGCTCAGCGTGGTATCGCACTCGGCCATCCACACCCACTCGTACGGCACGCCCAGCTCCTCGGCGGCAATCTGCACGAGCACCGTGTCGGAGCCCTGGCCAATTTCGGAAGCGGCGATGTGCAGCGTCACGCCGGTACCGTCCTCGTGCACGCGGATCATCGCGTTGGAGTGCGGGAAGTCCGACCGGTAGATCGGATAGCCCGCGCCGGAGACGAACCCGCCGCACCCCACGCCGATGCCCTTGCCCGGCGGCAGCTTGCCCTTCTTTGCCGTCCACCCGGAAGTCTCGCGCGCGCGGCGGAGCGTCTCCATGAACTCGCACGACGAGATGTCGAGTGCGTTGCCGGTGCGCGTGTTCGGTTCCATCGCGTTCCTGAACCGGATGTCGAACGGATCGAGGCCCAGTTCCTCGGCGATCATGTCGAGCAGCGATTCGAAGGCAAAGCGCGGCTGCGGCACGCCGTGGCCGCGGAACGCCCCTGACGCCGGAAGGTTGGTATACACGCGCGTGCCGTCGTACTTGTAGTTGGGAATCTTGTACAGCGTGGGCAGCATCGACCCCGCGTAGTACGCCGTGATCACGCCGTACGACGTGTAGGCGCCGCCGTCGAGCACCACCCGGTGTTCCACGGCGGTGATCGTGCCGTCCTTCTTCACGCCGATCTTGAGGTCGATGTACTGCTTGTGGCGCCCGCGGAAGTGCAGGTACATCTCCTCCCTGGTGTACTCCATCGCCACCGGACGGCCGGTGATCTTCGACAGGATGGCCGCGCAGAAGTCGAGCGGCGTCGCCTCTGCCTTGGCGCCAAAACCGCCGCCCACCGCCGGGCGGATGACGCGGATGTTCCCCATGGGGATGTCGAGCACGCGCGACAGCGAGCGATGCAGGTAGTGCGGCGTCTGCGTCGACGACCAGAGCGTCAGGCGGTCGCCGTGGTGCTCCCATCGCGCCAGCGCGGCGTGCGGTTCCATGGGCGACTGGTACGTGCGGTTGCCGACGAAGCGCTGTTCGCGCACCAGGTCGGCCTCGGCAAACCCCTGCGTCACGTCACCAAAGTGCCAGTCCACGCGCGTGTTGATGTTCCCGGCGTAACGCGGCTTCTCCGGGTGGATGACCGGTGCCCCGCTCGCCATGGCCGAGACCGGATCGAAGACCGCCGGCAGTTCCTCGAACTCCACCTCGATCAGCCTGAGCGCGCGCTCGGCGGTCTCGAGGTCCACCGCCGCCACGGCGGCAATCTCGTCGCCCACGTAGCGCACGCGCTCCTTCGCCAGAATCTGCTCGTCTTCGCGCGCCGGACTCACGCCGTACCAGGCGTCGGGCACGTCGGCGCCGGTGATCACGGCCAGCACGCCACTCAGCGCACGGGCCTTCGACACGTCGATGCGCCTGATCAGCCCGTGGGCGATGGGGCTCCCGAGAATCTTCCCGACCACCGTGTCGGGAAGCTGGATGTCGGCCGTGTACTTGGCGCGCCCGGTCACCTTGTCGGGGGCGTCGTACCGCGTCACGCCGTGGCTCACCACGCTGTGATCGCGCTGCTGGTCGCGCTCCGCGTGCACGTGCGGCCTGGCGTCGAACGGCACGCCCTCGAACTCCTTCCACCCCGCGACCGCCTTCAGCATCCGCGGGTAGGTGGCGCAACGGCAGAGGTTGCCGGAGAGCGCCTCCCTGATCTCGTCGCTCGTCGGCGCGTCGTTGCGGTCGATGAGGGCCTTCGACGCCATCAGCGCACCGCTCGTGCAGTAGCCGCACTGCACGGCGCCGTGCTTCACGAAGGCCTGCTGCAGCGGGTGCAACTCGCCGTCGTGCGACAGTCCCTCGATCGTCGTGATCCGCTTCCCCTCGGCGGCCACCGCCAGCAGGAGGCACGAGTTCACCGGCCGGCCGTCCACCTGCACGGTGCAGGCGCCACAGTCACCGGTGCCGCATCCCTTCTTGGTGCCGGTCAGGCCGAGATGCGTTCGCAGCGCGGAGAGCAGCGTCGTGTTCGGCTTGAGGGCGAGCGTGTGATGCTCGCCGTTGACGTTGAGACGGACCAGGACTTCGCCGCTCATGGCTGCCCCACGGCCGCGCGGGCCACCGCTTCCTCGAGCGCGCGGCGGGCAAGGACGCCCACCAGCTCGCGCCGGAAGTCGGCCGAGCCGCGCACATCGGTGATCGGCAAGGCCTCGTCCGCGCACAGCATCGCCGCCTTTGCGAAGAGCGCGGTCGACGGCAGCTCGCCCTCGAGCATCTCGGCCGCGCGGACGACGAGCAGCGGCACCGGCCCCACCGCACCGAGCGCAAGGCGCGCGCCGGTGATCCTTCCGCTCGTCAGCGTCAGGCGCACGGCAACCGCCGCAACTGCCAGGCTGGAGCCCTTGCGGCGCGAGAAGCGCTGGTAGCTCGATCCCGAGCCGGACCGCTGGGGCGGCAGGGCAATGGCCACCAGCAGTTCACCAGTTGCCAGCACAGTACGACGCGGCCCGACGAAGAACTCCTCGGCCGCCAGCTCGCGCACGCCCATCGGGCCGGCGAGGTGCACGCGCGCGCCGCCGGCGATCGCCGCCGGCGGTGTATCGGCGCAGGCCACGGCGCGGCAGAAATTACCGCCGATCGTCGCCAGGCTTCGTATCTGGGCGCTTCCGATTGCGCGCGCCGCATCGGCCAGCGCCTCCAGCCGGTTGCGCACCAGCGGCGACGCGGCCACGTCGGCCACCGTCGTCAGCGCCCCGATCCGCAGTTCCCCGTGCTCCACCGCGATGCCGCGCAGTTCACCAAGGCCGTCCAAGGCGATCAGGTGCCGCGCCGTCTCGCGCTCGCGGTGAAAGTCGGGAATGAGTTCGGTGCCGCCAGCGATGAATGCCGCGTCGCCGCCGAACCGGCTGGCCAGCGCGCACGCTTCGGCCAGGCTGTGCGGCCGCAGGTAGGTGAAGTCCGGCATCACCATGGGTGCACCCAGCGGAACGCGACGGTCGAGCGCATCACGCGACCTTGGACGCGGCGGTCCACGCCACGCCACGCTGCGACAGCTTGCGATAGCGGTAGGCACCCCACAACGCGGCGCCAATCGACCCGGCAAAGATGGCCGACTCGTGCGTCACAACTTCCATCCTGGCAACGTCCTTCTTCTTGTCGAGCGTGTCGCGCAACGCCGCGAGCATGCCGGTGTCCGACGCCAGTCCGCCGCTCACGAACACCGCCCCGTCGAACGAGAGCGACCGCAGCAACCGCACGAACCGTTCGGCCATGCTCTCGTGCACGCCGCGCAGGATGTCGGACGTGGTGATGCCCCGCGACACCATGTTGATCACGTCGGTCTCGGCGAGCACCGCGCAGATCGAACTCACCTTCTCCGGCTTGGTTGACTGCATCGAGAGCTGCCCGATCTCGTCGTGCGACACGCCGAGGTAGCGCGCGATGTTCTCGAGGAACTGTCCCGACCCCGACGCGCACTGGCTCGTCATCTTGTAGTCCTTCACCCGCCCGTGGCTGTCCATGGCCACCGCGCGCGTGTGCAGCGCGCCGACGTCGAGCACCGCGCCGATGCCCGGCGTCAGGTACAGTGCCCCGCGGGCGTGCGTGGTCATCCCGTAGAAGTGCCCCGTGGCGAACGGCACCTCGCCGCCCTCGCCGGTGGTGCCGATGTAGTGGATCTCGTCCACCCCGGCCGCCTCGGCCGCCGCATCGAACGTCTCGTCCACTACCTTGGCGATCTCGCGGCGCCGGATGCGCGTCGACACCTGGCCGAGAAGTGTCTCCTCGCCCGCGCCATCAGTGCGGAACACGGTCACCTTCACCGCTCCGCTCCCCACGTCGATGCCCGCAGTGTTGATCATCAGGCCACCATCCGGTTGGCGAACAGCGCCGCGCCCAGCGCGCCCGTGTAGATGCTCTCCGGCGAGATGTTGAGCGTGCGCTCGCCGTAGTTCTCGTGCACGAGTTCGCGAATGGCCCGCACGGCGGCCGGGTTCTTGGCCACGCCGCCGGTGAAAGTGAATTCGTTGTCTACGCCCCCCGAGCGCGCCAGCAGGCTCATGGCGCGAATGACGATGGCCCGGTGCAGCCCGGCCAGGATGTCCTCGCGCTTCTCGCCCAGCGACAGCCGCTCGCGCAGTTCCGCTCCGGCAAAGACGGTGCAGGTCGAGTTGATCTTCACGGCGCGCTTCGAGAGTTCGGCCAGCGGGCCAAGCTCGTGCAGGCCAAGATTCATCTCGTCGGCGATGTAGCCGAGATAGCGCCCGCATCCGGCCGCGCACCGGTCGTTCATCTGGAAGCCGGTCACGATGCCCTCGGCATCCACCTGGATCGCCTTGGTGTCCTGCCCGCCGATGTCGAGCACCGTGCGCGTTCCCGGAAACATCGCGTGTGCCCCGAGCCCGTGGCACAGGATCTCCGAGCGGATCTGCTCCTTGGGGAACGGCAGCCGCGCGCGGCCATAGCCCGTCCCCACGGTCGCCGCCGGCGTGAGATCGTAGGCCACCGCAAACTCCACCGCGTCGGCCAGCCGCGGATTGCTCACCCGGGAGAGCGCGTCACCGATGTGGTCGCGGAAGTCGAGGTCCATCGGCTCGTTCTCCACGCGGATGATGCACTTGTCGTAGACGCCGATCAGCCGGTCGAAGCTCACGCCCGCGGGATCGCCGATCTGCTCGGCGATGCGCATGAACGCCGAACCCACCGCATCGCGAAAGAAGTCCGATCGCAATACCGGCGGCGCTCGGAAGCGCGTCTCTTCCTCCACGGTGATGCGGCGGCAGATCTCCTCGATCGCCTCGCGGAAGGGCGCCACCAGGTGCCGCGGCGCCGACTTGTCCACCTCCTCGAGCAGCAGATGCTCGAGGCGCCGCAGCTGGTGGAGCAGCTGCTCCATCACGAAGGCGCGCCGCAGCAGGTACACCGCCTCGGCCGTCTCGGTGGCCTGCACCTGCTGCTCGATGAGCCCGAACCGCGCGTTGATGAACGCCTCGGTCTTGGCCACGGCGGCGGCGAGGTCGTAGTTGGATCGCGAGTTCGTGATGCCGCGCCCCAGCACGTCGCCGTTCCCGTCGAGGATGACCGCCTTGGTGGTGGTCGACCCGAGGTCGATGCCGATGACGCAGGTCATGTGGGCCTCGACGCGCGGCGCGCGTCGATCATCTGGAAGTAGCTCTCCAGCCGGTTCTTGATGTTGGCCGCCGAGAAGTAGCGCGGGTCCACGAGGTCCGACTCGATGAACGCGCCGGGAATGCCGGTGCGCTTCTCCACCTCGCGCAGGATCATCAGCTGGCCGGCCGAGAACGAGTTGCACGACTTCACCGAGTTGATCAGGAAACCGTCGGCCTGGTACTCCCGGATGTAGTTGACGATCATGTCGACGCGCGCCGGCAGGTTCAGGTTCGTGTAGCAGCCGCTGCAGTAGTCGGCCAGCGTCCCCAGCGGGTCGCTCGGGTCGTGGCGAAAGCCGAAGTCGTAGGTGCCGCCGACCTTCGTGTACGTCGATGCCACGACCACCGCCTTCTCGTCGGCGAACATCTTCCAGAAGTCGCGGAAGTGGGTCCAGTTCGGCGGCCCCTCCACCACCAGCCGGTACTTCTCGCCGACCAGCGATCCTTCGGGGGTGATCGGCCCGAGCCCGAGCAGCGCGCGCTCTTCCACCTCTTCGCGCAACGCCCGGTAGTAGTCCACCCCTTCCTGCGTGCCGCGGAACGCGCTGAAGATGGGCCCCACGTAGTAGACGGTGCCGAAGTAGCCGTCGATCGGGCTGGGGCGCAGCTTCCCCGACTGCAGCACCGCCACCAAGTCGTCCTCGGCCATCGCCGAAAGCGTGAGGTGGTGCCGCAGCTTCTCCTCGTCGTACTTCCGCCCCGTCGCCTTCTCCAGCGCGGGAATCACCGTGTCGCGCAGCTGGCGCAGCATGTACTCGCGATGCTCCGGCTCCAGCTTGCCGTCGCCCTGGTACGGCACGTGGAACATCACCGTCGGGCAGTCGTACTCCTCGCGCAGCAGCTCGAACCACTTCATGAAGGTGTAGCACCCCGTGTACGACAGCAGCAGCAGGTCGGGCTTGGGCAGCTTGGTGCCCGACGGGCCGATGTTCCCCTGCCGCATCATCCCGATGTCGCACTTCACGTAGGTGCAGACGTCCTCGGAGTGGCCCGCACGCTCCGCCTCTGCGATGTAGTCGCCCGACAGTTTTCGCATGCCCGACTGCAGCGCGTTGATCTCGGGCAGCACGGGGAGCGCGCCGAACGACCGGATGAGTTCGGTGAGGTTCCCCGGCACGAACGTGTAGACCACCGGTTCGCCCGTGGCCGGGGCCTGCGCCAGCCGCTCGAAGTGATTGGCGATCATCTCCTTCTGCATCACCATCGAGCGGTCCTTGAGTGCTTCAGCCATCAGGCGGCCCCCCACAGCTTGATCGAGTCGGCAAAGGTCCCCGCCTGCTCGCGAAACTGCTGGAACTGCCCGGTGTTCTCCGCATACTTGAACGCGATGCACGGTATGCCCGCCGTCTCGGCGCCGGCACGCAGCATCGGCTGGTCGAGCAGCGCCGGATCGCAGAAGCTCGGCGTGGCGAAGATGATGCCGTCGGCGCCGGCGGCGGCCACCCGGTTCTTCATCAGGTTCCGCTTGCCGAGCGGGTTGATCTCGTAGAGCACCGACGAGGCCATGTCGTTGGTGATGAACGCGCCGGCCAGCGCGCGCACCGGGTCGCCGTCGGAGGGCACGTCGTGCGTCAGGAAGCGGTTGCCGAGCAGGAAATCGTCGTCCACGATGTAACAGCCAGCGCGCTCGATGCTCTTGATGAGCCCGAGCGGCGGCTGTTCGCAGAAGGCCCCCACGATCACCACGCGGCTGTTGTCACGCGGCCGCTTCGGGTCGGCCTCGACCGCGGCCAGGTACTGCCGAGCGCGAACGAGGAACTCCTCCGGCGGAATGCTCTCGGCGGCCCGGAGCAGGAGGTAGAGTTCCTCCGTGGGCACGTCCCACGGCCGCTCCCGCCGCAGCACGTAGAGCGCGCGGATCATCGAGCGCGTCTCGTTGTACAGCACAATCGAGTGGCGAAGCTCGCCGTCGGTCGGCCGGTGCCCCGAGACCTCACCCAGGTCGTCGAGCAGTCGCTGCACTTCGCCCGTCCAGAACACCGACGCCGCCACCGGATCCGGAATCTGCGGCACGTCGATATACCGCACGTAGACATCCGGGTAGAGCAGCTTCCACATCCCCGACAGGTTGCGGATCACGTCGCAGGTCGACGGGAAGAGCACCGCCGAGAGCATGTCGAGACGCCCCGACTGGGCCAGCTCGATCACCGAGCGCGGCAGGTGGCAGATGTACGACTGGTAAAACGCGTCGCCGCGGATGATCTCCAGCCGGTCGCCGGCGCCGTGGATCCCGACCGGCAGGAAGCCCGTGGCGTGCAGCACTTCCCGCGGCGCGTACACCGGGAGGTAGCCGCCGGCCTTCCCGTTCGGATGCTCGTCCAGCCATCGCCGCACGACGGTGAAGTCGAGGTCGTCGTAGATGTCGCGCGCCCACTCGACCACCTCGCCGCGCGTCATCAGCGTACCCTCGTCAGTCGCAAGGTGGGTCCGGCGCCGCCTATTCCGAACGGACGTTCGATAGAATATACTTGACCCAGGCTGGTCCGCCGTCAAGGGGGGTTTCCCCGCATCCCGTGTCCGGGGCCGGGGGCCGGCCAGGCGCATCACCCGTCGGGCGTGGAGGATGTGGACGTGAGCTTCCGCTTCAGGGAACTGTGCATCGACAAGGTCGGTGTCGTCGGTTCGGGCAACATCGGCCCAGACATCGCGCTCTTCTTCGCCAAGGCGTTCCACGCCTACGACGTGCCGGTGGTCGTGGTCGACGTCTCCGAGGATGCCGTGGCACGCGGCCGGGCCAAGGCCGAACAGAAGATCGGCAAGGGCCGCGAGAGCGGCGCGTTCAAGCCCGAGGCCGCCGAGGCCATGCTCCGCGCCCTCACCTTCACCACCGACGACGCGCAGCTCGCCGGCGCCAGCCTCGTGATCGAGGCGGCGACCGAGGACCTCGCCATCAAGCGGAAGATCTTCGCCCGGCTCGAGTCGCTGTGCGGACCATCGACCATTCTCGCGTCGAACTCCTCGCACATCGAGCCAGAGGAGATCTTCCTTCCACTCGCACCCTCCACCCGTTCCCGCACCGCGGTCATCCACTACTTCTTCCCGGCCGAACGCAACCTGCTGGTGGAGATCGTCCCCGGGCGCGACACCGATCCGCAGCATACCACGACGTTGATGGGCCTGTACGAGGAGATCGGCAAGATCCCGGTGCGTGTGGGCGGACGGTTCGGCTACGCCGTCAATCCGGTGTTCGAGGGGCTCTTTCTCGCCGCCGCGCTGGCCGTCGAGGAAGGGCTGGGCACCATCAAGGAAGTCGACACCGCCGCCAGGCGGGCGCTGGGGCTTGGCGTGGGGCCGTTCACCGCGATGAACCTCACCGGCGGCAATCCCATCACCAATCACTCACTCGACGTAATGACGTCGAAGCTGGGTCCGTGGTTCCGTTCGCCGCGCCTGTTGAAGGAGGCGATGGCGTCGGGCAAGCCGTGGGACGTGCCAAGGCGCGACGAGCAGGTCGAGGTTCCGCCCGGGCAGGAGCGGAAGATCGCCGACGCCATGCTCGGCGCCTACTTCGGCCTCGCCGGGGAGATCCTCGACAGCGGCATCATCACGCTCGCCGACCTCGAGCTCGCCGTGGAGACCGGTCTGGCCATGCACGCCCCGTTCTCTCTAATGAATGAACTGGGCGTCGGACGCGCGCTCGAGCTCGTGGCCGCTTATGCGGCGGGCCATCCTGGATTCCCCGTGCCGCGGTGCATCGCCACCCACGCGCGCGACGGCCAGCCATTCCGGATCAATCACGTCATCCGCCGCGACGACGGCGATGTGGCCGTGCTCACCATCCGCCGCCCACGCGTGCTGAACGCCCTCAACGACGACGTCTACGCGCAGTTGGCCGCGCACGCCACGGCGCTGGCCGCCGATCCCATGATCGCCGCCGTGGTGCTCACGGGCTTCGGCCCCAAGGCGTTCGTCTCGGGCGCCGACGTGAACTTCCTGGCTGCTATTCAGGGTCCGGCGGAGGGCATCGCCACGTCCGAGCGGTCGAAGCAGGCGGGGAACCTGCTGGAAGCCCTCGGCAAGCCGGTGGTCTGCGCCCTCAATGGCATGGCGTTCGGCGGCGGCAACGAGATCGCGATGTGCTGCACGGCGCGCATCGTGCGCAAAGGACTCGCCGTGGCGGTCGCCCAGCCCGAGGCGAATCTCGGTATCGTGCCCGGCGCCGGCGCCACCCAGCGCCTGCCGCGACTGGTCGGCGTGGCGATGGCCGCCGGGTTGCTGCGCACGGGTCGCGCGCTCTCCGGCCGCGAGGCCGTGCAGTGCGGGCTCGTTCGCGCCGAAGTCGATGGCGACGTCGTCGACGCCGCGGTGCGGCTGGCCCGCGCCGCCGCGCGCGGCGAGGTGGAGCTCCGGCCGATCGACCGCGAGCCCCTTGACACGCCCGACGAGCTGCCGAGCGTGGAACTCGGTCACCTCAGCCGCGCGACGGACGCCCTCATCTGTCGCGCGATCGTCGAGGGCTGCCGTCGGCCGCTGGCCGACGGACTGCGCCTCGAGTCGGAACTGTTCGGTGAATGCTGCGCCACCGAAGACATGCGCATCGGGGTCGGGAACTTCATCGCCAACGGTCCCCGGTCGAAGGCAGCGTTCGTCCACCGCTGAACGCGCCGGGCGCTCGACCGCGGCGCGGCTAGTTCACCGTGACCGTACCCCGCATCCCGCTGTGAATGGTGCACTGATAGGGGTACGAGCCGGCCGTCGCGAATGTCCGCGTCGCCGAGCTGCTGTAGGTATCGCCGATGTTGGCTGGCGCACCAGGCTTGCTGTCGAAGGTGACGTTATGCGTCACACTCTCGAACGTGAAGTTGACGGTGGTGCCCGTGGAGACCGACAGGCTCGACGGGTTGAACACCGATCCGCTCGTGGCGATGACCTGGTTGGCGGCCGGAGCGGTCGGAGTCGTCGGTGTGCCGTTCCCGTTGTTGTTGGTCGTACCGGTCGGCGAGTCTCCACCGCCACCGCACGCGGTGGCGACGACCGTGGCGACGACCGTGGCGACGACGAATCCTGCGAGCAGGCGATGCGCGTTCATGAAACCTCCGGGGGGTGAGGCGAAGCGGGATGCAGGCTCTGGGGCAGTAATACGGCGATGGGGCCAGTTGGTTCCCGTGGAGGGTCCGGCCCTCTGCCCCGTTTGACAGCACCTCCCGCGGAAGGCACCTTCTCAGTCGTGGTGTTGTCCGGGCCGTTCCTTCGGGTCGCCTGCATCTGGTCCCGACTCGGGAGCGACACGGGCCTGGCGTTTCTGCATTGCTGATTTCACTTCCGGCGCGAAGGGGCGCCGGCGCTCCCCCACACTGGAGGCCCCCCGTGAGACGCGTCCTCGCCGTCGCTGGTTCCGCCACGCTGTTCGTTGCCGGTATCGCGTCCATCCCGTTCGCCTCGCAACGCGCCGCGCAGATGTCGACGGTCATGGTGCACTGCCCCAACGGCAACGTGGCCGCCTTCGTCACGCCTCCCACGATCACCATCGCCGTCGGCGACACCATCGAGTGGCGCATGACCGGCCAGGTGACGTCGGATTCACTCGGCATCTCGCTGAAGAACTCCGAGCAGGCGTGGCCGTTCGCCGGCCCCCTGCCGAAGGGCACGACCGGCGCTCGAACCGGCAGCGCGCGCGCGAAGGGCACCTATGGTTACAACGTGCACCTGCAGTGCAGGCTCCCCGGGGGAGGCACGGAGTCGGTGACGATCGATCCTGACATCATCATCGAATAGCCGTTCCTCCACCGCACGAATCGCACACGTTGTCCGCGCCCGAGCCTCCCGCTCACAACCGGTCCGAAAAGCCGGCCGCATCCGACCCGCTCGGCCATCCCGAGCACGTGGGACCCTACCGCGTGCTCGCCCTGCTGGCGCAGGGCGGCATGGGCATGGTGTACGTCGCCGAACAGTCGGAGCCGGTGCGCCGCCGCGTCGCGCTGAAGGTCATCAAGGCGGGGATGGATACCCGCGAAGTGGTGGCCCGCTTCGAGGCGGAACGCCAGGCGCTGGCCGTGATGGATCACCCGAGCATTGCCAAGGTGCTCGACGGCGGCGCGACGGCAGACGGCCGCCCGTATTTCGTGATGGAGTTGGTGAAGGGCATCCCCATCACCGAATACTGCGACACGCACCGCCTCTCCACGCGCGAGCGGCTGCTCTTGTTCGTGGACGTCTGCCACGCCGTGCAGCATGCGCACCAGAAGGGCGTGATCCACCGTGACCTGAAGCCGTCGAACGTGCTGGTGACGCTGCAGGACGGCAAGCCGGTGCCCAAGGTCATCGACTTCGGCATCGCCAAGGCGCTCGCCCATCCCCTCACCGAGCGGTCGCTGCTCACCGAGGTGGGGCGCACCGTCGGCACACCGGCGTACATGAGCCCCGAGCAGGCCGATCCGTCGGCGCTCGACGTCGACACCCGCACCGACATCTACTCGCTGGGCATCATGTTGTTCGAATTGCTGGTGGGCCGCCTGCCGATCGATCCCGCGGAGGTGGGCCTCGCTATCTACCTGATGCGCCTGGCACAGCGCGATGCGTCGGTCAGCACGCCAAGCGCCAAGCTCAGCACGCTGGGCAATGCCGCCGCGACGGTGTCGATGCAGCGCCGCTCCGACCCCAAAACGCTGCGCCGCGAACTGCGGGGCGACCTCGACTGGATCGTGATGAAGGCGCTGGAGCCCGATCGCACGCGCCGCTACGAGACGGTCAACGGGCTGGCGATGGACATCACGCGCCACCTGAACGACGAGCCGGTGACCGCGCGCCCTCCCTCCACGCTCTATCGCCTCTCCCGCTTCGCCCGCCGCAATCGCCTGGCGGTGGCCGCGGGCGTGATCGTGGCAGCCACCCTGATGATCGGATTGTCGGTGGCGGCCATTGGCCTGGTGCGCGCTCGGAGTGCGGAAGCCCTCGCCAGGCAAGAAGCGGAAACGTCGCGCCAGGTTGCAAGCTTCCTGACCGGCTTGTTCAAGGTGTCGGATCCCAGCGAGGCGCGCGGCAACAGCGTGACGGCGCGCGAGATCCTCGACCGCGGCGCCGAGCGCATTCGCGGGGAACTGGCCACGCAGCCGCTCGTGCAGGCGAAGCTGATGCACACCATCGGCCTCGTCTACCGCGAGATGGGGCTCTACTCGCAGGCGCAGCCACTGCTCGAGCAGGCCATTGCGACACGCCGCGCGCGCGTCGCCGAGGACGATCCGGACCTGCAGGCAAGCCTGCTGGAGCTGGCGCGGCTCGAACAGCAGCAGGGACGATTTGCCGCCGCCGAGTCCTTGTATCGCGCCACGCTCAGCGTGCGCGAACGAACGCTCGGCCCCGACGATCCCAACCTCATGGTGCCGCTCAGTGCGCTGGGCGGCATGCTCGTCACCCGCGGGCGGTTGCCCGAGGCGGAGTCCCTGCTGACGCGGGCGGTCGCCCTGCGGGCGAAGAGCACCGCGCCGGAGGACGCGGAGTACGCGCGGACCCTGCGGCACCTGGCCTCCGCGTACCTCGCCCAAGGGCGATATGCCGATGCGGAACCGGCCTTCCGGCGAGCGCTGGCGATGTACGAGCGCGTCGCCGGCGCCGATCATCCCGACGTGGGTCGCTTGCTCAACAATCTCGGCATCGTCTACTACGGCCTGCAGCGGTACGACGAGGCCGAGCAGTACTACGTGCGCGCCGAGGCCAACCTTTCCAGGTCGCTGGGGGAAGACCATCCCAACGTCGCGTCGATCAACATCAACCTGGGCGAGATCGCCTGGCGCAAGCGTCGATTCCCCGATGCCGAGCGGCGGCTGCAGCGCGCACTCGCCATCCTGGCAAAACGCGTGGACCCGGCCGACACGAGGATCGCGACGGCGGAGTTCGACCTTGCCAACGTCGTGCGCGATGCGGGGCGGCTCGCCGAGTCGGAGCCGCACTACCGCAAGGCGCTGCAGATTCGCGAGACGGCGTTCGGGCTCGAAGCGCCGCCGGTCGCGGAGGTCCTGACCGAGTACGCCAGGCTGTTGCGCTTGCGCAACCGCGTCGCCGAGGCGGAGCAGATGGAGGCAAGGGCGCGCGCGATTCCGGTGGCCCGCCGCTAGGCTCGACGTCACGCCGCACTTGCATGCAAGGCCTCAGCGTCGCGGGCGATTCACCAGCCCATTAGCGCACCGTCACCCGGAATGACTCGTGGCACGCGGTACACGACAAGCTCAACCGAGCGAGCCGAACCAGTACCGTATCCTTGAGGGCCGGCTTTCCGTGCGTTTGGCGAACGGCGACCGCAAGGCTGTCGAGCCCGCCGTGCGTCCGCTCGGCAAGTTCCTTCCACTCCGCGGGGAGCAGCGTTTCGATCGCCGCGTCGGCGGCCGCTGCGCTGAGCGCCGGTGCCAGGGCAGCGAGGAGCGCGGCCGTATCCCCCTTCACCGAGGCGGCCATTGCGCCGCCCATCGCGCTGAGCATCTGACGCATCTCGCGGAGTACCGCCTGCTGACCATCAGCCGGAAGGACCACGGCCGTCCGCTGGTCGATGGACGCCCCGGCGGTGGCCGCCGACCGCTCCCATTGCTCGGCTTTGCATCCGGGCACCGCGAACAGCACGGCCAGCGCAATCAGGTTTCGCATGATCAAGAGGAACTTGAATCTGTGACTCATCGTCTTCTCGGTGCCTCCGTGTGAAACGAGTCGCTGGTTTACCGCCGGCCGCGGGATCCGCTGCTCGGGACTCACTCCTTGACCATGACGAGCAGCATCTTGAACCGGGTGAGCGCCTTGAGCGCATGCGGTCGACTGGCAGGCAGCTTCAGCAGGTGGCCAGCGGACAGTCGATGCGGGACTCCCGACACCGAGACCTCGCACTCGCCCTCGATCATCAGGACCAGGGCGTCGAACGCCGCCGTGTGCTCACTGAGGCCTTCGCCCTGGTCGAAGGCGAAGGCGGTCACGGTGCCTGACGGCTTCTTGAGGATCGTGCGACTCACCACCGCGCCGGGCTGATACTGGACGAGCTCCGAGAGCGAGACGACGCCTTCGAGTTCATTCAGGACGTTGGGATTGTCAGCCATGGCG